>OFGG01002090.1_pt1 | contig 11515 bp, 15 predicted proteins | sample 1521701 | NCBI WGS metagenome assembly OFGG01 (sample SAMEA3504081, study PRJEB24116) | mouse gut metagenome | biome: mouse gut; feature: mouse-associated habitat; material: faeces | place: Denmark | collected 2011
ATCTACTTCATCAACGAAAATTCTCTGCTGACAGCGTATGACACCAAGACCCACAAGGAAAAGCCGTTTCGGAATATGGTTGCCTGTGACTTCTGCCTGACCGATCAGGGGCTGTACTTTATCAACCGCATGGATTCCGACTGTGTTTATCTGTGCGGCAAGGATGGCGTTGGCAGTCTGAAGATTTCAAATGACCCGGCCCTATCGGTTGATTATGACGGTGAGAAAGTTACCATGATTCTAAAATCGGACGGGAAGGAGGTGGTTTTTGAGCCGTGACGGTACGGGAGCGCCAAGCATCCGTCAGGGCAAGGCGAAAAAAGCGCGGCAGAAGGCTGGTGATCGCCTATGCTTTGCGCGGTATAATCTTCCTTCTGCTGGCTCTGATGATTGTCCTTATGGTATTGTGTATTTAGAATCCAATGTCAAGACGAGGCCCGCCACGGCAAGGCGTTCAAGGGCCTGCTGGAGCGGTACTTCAAGTAAGATATTCGCACCTTTGAGGGTGGGCTTCACTGCCCGCCCTCTTTTTTGGTGGAAAAAAGGTGGAACCTCCCCCGCTGACTTCTCAATCAATCATAACAAAGTGGATTTTGGAAAAGCGGAACATATGAGCGGCGGTTTCCCGCGTTGCTCCTGTGTTGTTTATGGGCCTCTAAAGGCCCATTTCTTTTACCCGCCGATAGAATGTATTGGGCTTTAGCCCTACCTCCTGCATGGCGGCGGTGGCGGTTATCTCTCCCGCCCTCCATCGGGCGCAAACTACTTTGAATTGCGATTCGTCTACGTCCAACGGCTTTCGTCCCTTGTACTTGCCCGCGCCTTTGGCAATCTCTATGCCCTCCCGCTGGCGCTCTAAAATGTTCTCCCGCTCCAATTCAGCCAACGCGCCGAACACTGTGAGCATGAAACGCCCTTGCGGGGTGGTGGTGTCGATGTTCTCTTTCAAGCTGACAAACTCCACTTGCCGCGCCGTCAGGTCTGACACGATGGAGAGTAGGTCGCGGGTATTCCGGGCAATACGGGAAATGCTCTCCACCACCACAATGTCCCCCGCACGAACAAAGCCCATCATTTCTTTGAATGCGGCGCGGTCTGTGTTCTTGCCGCTGGCCTTGTCAATAAACAGCTTTTCGGCCTGCTGTTCCTCCATCATTTTCAGTTGCCGCGCTTCATTCTGTTCGATGGTGGAACATCGTACATAGCCAACCCGCATGAGCCGCGCCCCCCTTGCTTTATCTGTCATTATTCTACCACAAAGGGCGAAATGTGTCAATAGGATATTATTTATTTTTGAAATATTTCAAAAGAAAGAAACGAACTTATGTGACACAGAAAAGCGGCCTGTTTTAATATGCCATTAGGGTATAGCCTATTGACAGAAAAACGGGGGCGGGATTATTCCCGCCCCGTGTTTTTACTTTTCTGCATATGGCGCGTAAATCCAGCCAATTTGATAGGTGGATGTGCTTTTTGCAGCATAGGAGTTCGCTGGAGCATTCAAAACTCCCCCGTTTTCATCGATATAGGAATAATAAGATGTATGCTCAATGGTGTATCCAAGGCTCATATAATTGGTTGTTTTACTGCTAGTTATCCGTCCGCTATCGTCATAAGTATATAATACTTCTTCTGGAGTATCAACGCCGCCCCAGTTTCTGCTGATTAACCTGCCATTTTCATCATAAATATATGTGTAATAAGCAGACATTGAATCAGCCTCTGCCCGGAGCATTCTTCCTTCACTATCATAGCTAACGACTTTGTAGGTAATAGGTCTACTTGTAAAGGTGTCCACTGTACCATCTTCATGATAGCTGTAGGTATACACCCCGTCATAAATAATTTTGCCCTCATCGTCATATTGATAATAACGATTATCTTTGGGGTTAGACGCAAGCGCACAAATAATATCGGTGTAAAAATTCTGTAATAACTCATTTGAATCACGATAGCCATTTAGAGACACTAATAACTGACGGCTCTCCGCCACGGCCTCATAGTATTCTTTTGTACCCGGCTCCGTATTCAGCAAATCTATTGCAATCCGGTAATCATTCAACAATGCGGCCTCTGTTTGTAAGTTGATTGCGTGTTCAACCTGATTTACACTGTCTTTGTAATTTCCGAGTTTTGTAAAAATGGAAATTGCTTCATCATAATTTTCAGATTCAAGAAGTGTAACAGCTTGATTATAGGTAGTTTCGTTTATCTGCTCCGCACTATCTTTATAATTCCCAAGTTCCGTAAAAGCGGCAATCGCTTCATCGTATTGTCCCGCCTCCACAAGGGCAACGGCGGCATTGTACGCCTCCAGCCGTGCCGCTTCTTCCTGCTGGGCTTTCACAAAGTTAGAAATCAGCACCGCCGCCACAATCGCAACAACGACAATCGGCGCAGCAATCATGGCAATCTTTTTTGTTTTCTTTGCCTGCTCCGCCGCAAGCCTCTTGTCCCGGTCTGCTTTCAGTTCGTCCATATTCAGCGCGGCAAGTGCGGCTGCTTCTCTCTGGCAGCTATGGCAGTTCCTTTCGCCATCGTGATTTATGGCTCCGCAAGCGCACCGCCACAAATCCTTTTCTTTTTTGAAAATACACTTACAATCAGCCCCGTACTTTGCCCGGTACTGCTTTGCAAGTTCGCCGTCCGTAAATTTCTTTTCTGGCGCGATGGGCGCAGAAAGCGGCTCCCATGCTTCATTGGAGGCCGTCCAAATGCTGTTGTCGGAAAATATGACCTCCGACACGGAAACCGTGAAAGAGCGCATTGCCGCCTTTTTGAGCATGACAGGCGTTTTCTGCCCAAAATCAGTGTCACGCCCCGCCGAGAGGTCTAAATACTGATAGTCAACCGTCCCGCCGAGGGGCTTTCCTACTGTGTCAAACGGTGTGATTTTCACCGTTGCCGCTTTAATTACTTTATCTTGAATATTGCGGATTTTAAGCTGTGCAAAGACCTTGCCCGTCTGATTATCTTTCTGCAACGCTCCCGCCGCAATCACGACAGGAGCACCCGCAGAGTACAGATTTTCAGACAGGGCAAACAGCTTTGAATATCTCTCGCTCATTTGCCCTTGCCCTCCTTACAGTTCGGGAAGTTCGTCCGCGCTGGGGGTGCTTTGCGCCTGTGCGCCGCGTCGTCGGGCAGGGCAATCACCATCGGATAGCCAAACATCGCCATCCAGAAACACCACCAAAAATATTTCTTCTCCGGGTGGCCCTTCATCACCGCAATTTCATACATGGCTTTCGCGGCAAACCAATCAATCGCAATGATGATTGCCAAAACCAACAGCCCAACAATAACAAATTCCATAAGTATCTGTCCTTTCTTTACTTTACATTTCCCTGATTTAAGACGTACCCCGTGGCGCGTACCGCCGCCTCGTATTCATGCACATGACGGGAAACAGTGTCCGGGCTTCGGCGCAGCTTCTTTGCTATGGCCTTGAATGAGCCGCCCTGCTGGTAGAGTTGCCACATCTTTTCCCGTTCTTTTTCTGTGACCTTTGTTCCCTTCGCCATCGCCTCACTTCACAACCTTATCCTCTGCCCGGAGCATGGTTTCCTTCATGGCCTTGTCAAACTGGTCGCGGACATAGTCCTCCGCCGTCCACTTTTTGTCAGAGCCGCCATCAGCAAGGACTTTGTTCATCCTGTCAAGCTGGGGAAAGAAGTTTTTGGGCAGAATGATACGGCCCTTTTCCGTGTCGAGAATGATACGCATGGTTTTTTCCTCCTACAAATAAAAAATGTACGATGTTGTGCAAGTTACACAGCATTTCGTACAATCTATCATATATATATATATATATTGTCAAGTGTTTTTGCAAAATTTCTCAAATTTTTTTGTTTCCCGCCGAAAATCAGGCGGTACACAGTGAAAACAGAACCGCGCCGGGTGAAAACGACTGAATTTCACTCGATTTCACCGTGTTCCAGCCCGATTTTTCGGAATTTCAGCGTGTAACGACCTGATTTCTATTGATTTCAAGTGAAATTCACTGGATTTCGCAAGTACGCCGCCGTTTTCGGGTGGATTTCTCCCGTTTCCGCCGTAAACGTCCGCGTCCGCCGTGATTTTGTGTCGGTCAGGAAATCCGCCGAGAAAAGCCAGTATCAAAAATCAGAAATGTAAAATCCTGTAACAATCCCCCGGTGGCCTTGTGGCTGTCGGGGGGCTTCTGCTGTGGTATCCCGCTCCGCAACACGAAAAAATTTTATGAGGCGAACGGCCTTGAATGTGTAGTTTCACGGTTTGGCGTCCGCCGCAAAAGTCACTCTAATTGTTTAGATTTTCTTTGATTTTCTTCGTTATACCGTTTAATTGCCTTTAAAAAATTTTTGATGTATAATATATATAGAAAGTGAGAGAGAGGTAAAACCGCTAAAAACGCTTTCACTATTAAACGAAAGGAGGATTCCTGTATGAATCCTACAACTGATAATCACTATAATAACTGCTTTACGCTGGGCGGCAAATCCAAGCGCGAAAACGGCGCAATTATCAAAGTGCCTATGTTCATCGACAGCGACGGGTATCCTGCAAAGCTGTGGGGCGGCAAGGGCGGCACTTTGGGGCGATACTACGCATTGTCCTATGAACGGGCAACGCAAATCCTTGAACGCTATTTGAACGGCAACAAGCGTGTGAGAGGGGACGAAAGTCTGCGCGTCAGTCTCTACCTTGACAACGCTATGTGCGGCAATCTTCACATCTTCGTCATTGATTTTGACCGTTTCGATGAAAACAGCAGCTTCTTTCAGAGTGCGAAAAATCTTGCTGACAAGGTGACACGCTCACAGGGCGGGGGCTACCATATGTTTTATGGCATTGACAAGAACGCCGCCGCGCCGCTCTTTGACAGCATTAACCTTTTGGCAAGCAAGGCCGCAACAAGTTTTGTCTGCTCCACGGGTAACACGACGCTGGATGGCGCAAACAAGGTTGATTTCTTTTGCGACGCGCGGCACTTCATCTATGAATGGGAGCCGTGGGACAATTCTGTTGGTCTGACCGACAAGACGCAACAGCTTTACACGCTGATTAAAGACAACTTCACCCTAACCCGTCCGATTGAAACAGGGTGGACAAGCATGGAGCACAGAGCCATCAGCCATGCGCCTGTACTGTTCCAGCCCAAGGACGAAAACGCGCTTCTGGAACATATGAACAGCGCACAGAGGGAAATTTTTGACGACCTCAAAACCCTTTCTCCTGACTGCACGCGCGAGGAATGGTTCAGCATTGGCTTGAACATCTGGCACGTGTTCGGTGACGATCTGGGCGGCGATGTGTTCCGCTTCTGGAGTGAGCCGGGGCACAGCTACGTCCCACAGGGCTGTGCGGTTACATGGGAAAACATTATTGCCAGAGGGCCGAATACACGTCTCAATAATCGCGGGTGGGACGCAATACTGCATGAAAATATGACAAGTGCTTTTTAAGCTGAAATCTACACTTCAAAAAAGGAGATGGTGACAATGTGAGTACGAACGGGCAAAAGGATTTTGCGGCTGGTGTCCCGCTCCCGCTCGAAAGAGCGGGACGGGGAGCCGCCGAGGAACAGTCCCCCGCCGCCGAGCAATCATTTTTTCGTGGGGAGCCGATTGCATGGCTGACCGTCCCAACAACGAAAACCGTTGTCACAGCAAACGCCTTTGGTGACAGCGAGGCCAGCGAGAGGCCAGCGCGGAAAAACCACTTCATTCTGTACGGCGGCAATCAATACAAACGGGAGGAATTTTATCAAATGGCGTTCCCGTAGGACTACCGCAAATATCCGTACAAAGTAACCTTTGCCACGGATGATGTTTTCAGGCTGGGCGGGAGCCAGCGGGCCAAACTGCAATATCACGTTCTGGCCCAACGCTTTCCGCTCGTCCATGTAGACGAATAGGACAAGGCCGATTTAGAGGCATTCGCCGCCCAAGCTGACACAGAGGCCGCGCAGTTATGGCTTGCCCGTATGCGTTGGCCCCAAGGCCACGAAAAAATGGTGACGTTCGGACAAAATATCGGTGTGCCGGGGAATGTCAAGGGCCTTTGGTGCTACAAGGCCGAAATGGACGCTGTGAAGGCCGTTTACACAGGTTGGCCTATGACGTGGGAACTATGGGCCGCGCCCATTCTGGACTATCTGACGGGCCAGAGAAAGGCCAGAGCCGCCGCCGCGCTGGAAGTCATTCAAAGCGTCATGCGCTTGCTCTACTATCAGAACGGCTTTTATCTGACCGTCCCCGGCGATATTCGGCGGGCAATCGTCAAATGGGCCTATCAATATCTGAAAGACGGAACCGCACCTTTTCCCTTTGCCGGAGACATGGGGAGCGACCGCTATCAATTCACGGTTGATTTTGAGCGCGACACAGCCCTAAAGGAGAACGTCAATATTCATGCCGACATGGGCGCGTACAACGCCGCCCACAACGCAGAAAAAGCCGCCCGCCGAACCGCGAAACGGTTTGCCGATTTAACCGGGGACAGTTGGACGACTGCCGAACTCCACGCACAAGGTTTTTCTGATAGGAATATCAAGACATTCTGTAAAGACGGCCTGATAAAAAAGCTGTATCAGGGCCGCTATCAAAGAATTTCCAAGTGACTGCTGGGACTTTGCAAACGCTCCCGGAAGTTGGTAATAGAGAGTAAAACCAACTTCCGGGAACGTGATGAAAGTCACAGGCGGCACACAAAAATAAACAACAAAACAAAGAAAGGAGACATTTTCATGTCTGAAACAGAAAGAATTATCAATAAAATCGTCGCCGACTTTGAGGAAGCGATAGGCCGACTGGAGATAAAAAGCATTTTCGCCAATATTTGTGGGGAAAACCGCCTTACTCCACAAGAAATCTACTCAAAACATAAACGGCAAAACGACGCGCGACTTGTCCGTCGGGACATCCTAAAGCGCGTTCTGTGGCTCAATTTGGGGACAGAGGATGAACAAAAAAAGATACTTGAACCCGCCGCCGAAAAAGCCGTAGAGAAAGCGATGGAAGAAATCAAAAAGCGGTTTAACGGTTTGACCTTTGAATTGAATTTTTGATACCAATAGAGGGAGAGGTTTGCAAACCTCTCCCTCTATCCTTTTCCGTTGGTGCTGTCATTTTCTTCATCGTCTGTTTTGGTGTCGGGCTTTTTCTCCCATTCAAGAATTTCTTCCATGATGAGGGCAAGGGGGAGGTCTGTATCTGGGAACATGGGGCAATCCTCCATTCTGAACTATTCTTTGACGTATTCAATCAAATCTCCCGGCTGGCAGTCTAACAGATTGCAAATGGTTTCAAATGTGGCCCATGAAACCATTTGACCGCCGCGAATTTTTTGTAGCATGGCCTCTCCCATGATTTTCTCTTTTCTAATCCTGTTCGTATTAAATCCGGCCTCTTTCAATGCGGCGATAACATCAATTTTGTATTTGAGTGCCATTGTATTCCCTCCCGTCCGGGGCCGCTGAAAAATTGCGCCCCTCCTCCAGTATCCTTATTTTAGCACAGATTTACACTCTTTTCAAGTGTCGATATTGCACATAAAATAAGTGTAAGTTTTGTGTAGTTTGCGGATTGATTTACACTCGAAAAAGGTGTAGAATATAGATAGTTAAGGGGAGTACCCCAAATAAAACAAAAGGAGATTTGAACAATGAGCAGAAACGAACTGGTAGCCAAAATCGAGGCACTGAACGAATGGGAATCTGTTATTGAAGAAGCCAAGGCAGAGGCCGACGCGCTCCGGGACGCTATCAAGGCGGAAATGCTGGAGCGGGAAACAGAGGAATTGACCGCTGGACAGTATATCGTGCGCTGGACTTCTGTAATCTCTAATCGGTTCGATACCACCGCTTTCAAAAAGGTTATGCCTGACGTTTACAAAGCCTATACCAAGGCCGTTTCCAGCCGCCGCTTTTCCATCAGCGCATAAGAAAAGGCCCTTGCCTGATACGCCGACCAAAGCCACAGGCAAGAGGCCATACCCAAACCGTCAAGGAGAGGGCAAGAACATTATAGCTTGCCCGCTCCACAAAATCAAGATAAGAAGGAGATTTTCAGAAATGAAACAGTTGACAAGCTATAACCGGGTTGCTGGGTATCTCAACAAAATGTTTGATATGCTGAATGCTGAATACTTTGAAAATACACTTTCAAGGCCGACGATTACCATACAGTCCACGCCCCGCGCATATGGTCACTTCTCTTTGCGGGATGATACATGGGTTTCCAAGCTGGGCGGGACGCATGAGATAAACATCGGCGCGGGGACGTTGGCAAGACCGATTGAAGAAGTTGCGGCTACTCTCTTACATGAGATGGTACATTATTACAATTATGCGCAGGGGATTCAAGATTGCAGTCGCGGGAACACGTACCACAATAGGAAATTCAAAGTAGCGGCAGAGGCCCACGGCCTGATCGTGGAGCACAGTGAGAAATACGGCTGGTCGCATACATATCCCGGCGATGAACTCCTTGACTTCATCCTTGAAAATGGCCTGACGGATATTTTAATCAACAGGAATGAGTTTGCGGGATTCCGGGTCACTGGTACGGGTACGCATGATGGAAATACTACGACCACGCCGCGCACATCCAGCACAAGGAAGTATATCTGTCCCTGTTGCAGAAATTCTGTTCGGGCAACGAAAACGGTGAATATCGCTTGTATGGACTGTGATACGCAAATGGTAGTCGCGGGATAAACACAGGGGGGCGGGGGATGAACTCCCGCTCCTTCATCTTGCTTTGCTCTTGATGATATGGTAATATTGAAGTACAGATTTCAACAAGAGGGAGATTCGATGCATGTCCACATATGTTAATAGGGCACAGGCTCTTGCTGAGCGTCTTGTAAAACTGCGTGACTACCTATGTATTAACGCAACCCCTGCCCATGCGGTAAAAGCGGTAGACATACTTGAATATCTAAAAAGTGTGGGGCATGAAGTAAAGATAAAAACTGTATATCGAGACATAGAAACGCTAAGGAATTTTTTCAGGCTTGAAATTGATTATGATGGGCGACAGCGGGGCTATTTCTTGCGCAATCCGCCATTTGAGCCACATGAATTGCGGTCAATTGTTAATAGTATACAAGCCGCACAATTTATTACACAGCAAGAGGCAGATAGTCTTACACAAAAAATAATGAAACTTGCAGACGAATACACGCGTCCATCCTTGAACCGTCAGACCTATATCCCTAATCGTGTTCGTGCTGTTAATGAAGAAGCAATGAAAGGGTTAGATACTATTTATGAGGCTATTGCACAGGATAAAAAAATTAGCTTCATGTATTTTGAGTATAATTTGCCCGGTCAAAGCAGGCCTAAAAAGTATCGCAAGTTGGATAATAGCGAAATTATTACTGCCAGTCCTTACAGTGTTACTTGGGCTCATAACAAATTTTGGATTTATGCGATTGTGAAAATTCCTAAAATCGTATGGTTCAAGTTGGGCTTAGAATACAGTGTTGAATATGGGGAATATGTGGATGATAACGGGGAGATTATATATGATGATGACATAGACTTTCAGTATGAAGATATGGATGAAAGCGGCCAATATGTGTATGAATTTGAAAGAATAGACTTGGGGCTCATGGAACAAATAGAAATCTTCCCTGAAAAGCGAGAAGGAAAAGCTATTGCACAAGAATGGTTGGACGCAAGAAGTGATATTCCTTCCGAAACGACAAAATTAAGAGTAGATAAAGATTACATTTCCGATATTATTTCCAAATTTGGAAATGAGGTTTTCGTGTCACCCGATGGGAATACGTCTTTTATTGCGACCATTCATGAAGAAGCTACCCCTGAATTGTATATGTGGACTCAGAAATTTTGTCCGCCCATTGAAATTATCTATCCTGAAAATGCAGAAGCTGAGATGAAAGAATATTTTTTGAGTCTTGCGAAAGGAGAGGCCCCGGATAGTTATTTTTATGGACTTATGAAGGGTTCTTTCCCCTATGATAATATACGATGATTTTTGTACCTATGATGTTTTGAGTTATCCAAAGATATTCCATACTTGACGATAGTTGTTGTTAGCTATAGCAAAGATGCAAAAAGATGTTATGAGATATTGAAAGTGCATTTTCAAATCCATTGAAAAAAGCAAGAGGACAAAGAAAATCATCCCCCGTCCTCTTGTTCCGCGCTGGTTACATGGCATTAAGATTTCTTGTTAGCACATCAATTCCCGGCTTCGATACTGCCAGATAATACCGTTCTGTGACTTTCCCGCTCGCGTGACCCATCTGATTGCAAAGAATATGCGTGGGCGTATTCATCTCCGCAAGCCTTGTCCCGTAGGTGTGCCGCAAGTGATGATATTTGAAGTTAATTCCCAATTTCTGCTTGATGGCCTTTGAATGGTACTTCATGGAGTTTACGGTCTGTATCTTCCCATTCGGCAGACTGTTTACCAACGCAAGGGAAGAAATTGTCTGCCCGTCAATGTCGGTAATGAAGGTCTGGTTTTGCACCCTCTGTGCGGCCTGTACCGCAGACAGGTTTTTATTGTCCCGCTCCAATTTTTGAAAATACACTTTTAACTTATCGCTCATGTAGACCGTTCTACGAGCGTTTCTGGTCTTTAGAGAAACCAGCTTTATCAATCCCTCTTGATACTGCATCTGCCTATCAATGATTATCGTACCGCGCTCTGTGTCCACGTTCTCCCATTTCAGCCCGTAGCACTCGTTAATCCGTAAACCGCAGTAGCGGCCTAATAAATAAGCAGTTTCAGCATTTGTGCCGCTAAAATATTCGTCCAGTAATTCCACCTGTTCACAATCAAAAGCAACAATGTCAGTATCTTCGTCGATCTTCATCTTTGGCATACGGATTCTAACATCTTTGTTGACGCACAGCTTATTGTAGGTGTCTACGTCCAAATAATTGCGGGAATAAGCTTGCCCAAAAATCAGATAGAACATTTTCAGAAAACTTTCAACGTACCGATAAGCGCGGCCCTCCGTGTAGTAGAGGGTAGCAAGATAATCATTGATTTCTGCAACGCTGATTTCGTCAACAAACCGCTCCCCAAACTGTGCGGCAAGATGGTTATTCCAAATGCTATCCTGCTTGCGTATTGTGGTATAGGCTTTCCCGCCGCGCCCCTTTTTACAGTATTCCTGATAGACCATTTGAAAAGTAACTTTCAATTTCGGCTTTTGCTGTTGCTTTGCCTCCAATGCCATGATTGCCAGTTGCCGCGCCCGAATTGCCGCCTTTTGGCTTTTCATCGGCTCCCCGTTTTCATCCTTGACACTTTTGTGGTTGTGCCGCTTGCCGTTTACTGTTTGCGTGAAGCGATACGCCCAATTCCCGTTGGGTAACTGATATACTCCTATGTTGTTGTGCTGTGCCATGTTCAAGCCCTCCTAAATTTATATTTAGGACACTTGATTGCATGGTAACACTTCTTTGCTTTGGGACACGCTGTGTCCCGCGATAATGCCCCTAACCCCTTGGAAATAGCGCCCCCCACGGAGGGCCGCTTGCGGCCCG
>OFGG01002096.1_pt1 | contig 11499 bp, 6 predicted proteins | sample 1521701 | NCBI WGS metagenome assembly OFGG01 (sample SAMEA3504081, study PRJEB24116) | mouse gut metagenome | biome: mouse gut; feature: mouse-associated habitat; material: faeces | place: Denmark | collected 2011
TCGCCGCCAAGATGCTGAACCGTGCGCCTTTCTTCGCCCTGTCGTACTGCCTGGCTCCCAGGTTCTGGCTGATGAAGGTGGTGCTGGCCATGTTGAAGCTGGTGATGGGCAGGAACGCGAAGCCCTCGATCTTTGCATGGGTGCCGTAAGCAGCCATGGCCAGCTTGCCGAAGGAGTTGATCTGGGACTGGACGATCACGTTGGCAAAGGCGATGACGGAGTTCTGCACCCCGGAGGGCAGGCCGTTTCGGACGATTTCCCTGAGCATGTCCCCGTGGAAGCGGATCCTGCGCCACTCCACGGTGAAAACGTTCCCTTTTTTCATCAGGTGGATCATGCACAGCACCACGCTGCCCGCCTGGGAAATCACCGTGGCCACAGCCGCGGACCACACGCCCCAGCGCAGCACCGCCAGGAACACCACATCCAGCACCACGTTCACCACCGAGGAGACAATCAGGTAATACAGGGGCCTGCGGCTGTCCCCCAGAGCGTTCATGATGCTGCGGCAGACATTGTACAGCACCAGCGCCAGGGAGCCCAGGAAATAATACCGGAAATAGGAGATGGCCTCCGGCAGCACCTCCGGATCCGTCTGCATCCACACCAGGAACGTAGGGGTGAACGCCACTCCCACCACCGTCAGCAGCGCCCCCGCCGCCAGGCCGAAGGCCAGCACCGTATGGACCGCCCGGGAGACCTGGTTCCCATCCCCCGCCCCGAAGTACCGGGAGATCACCACGCCGGCTCCCATGGCGATCCCGGCGAAAAAGCTGATCATAAGGAAAATCAGCGTCCCCGATGAGGTCACCGCCGCCAGGGCATTGGTGCCGAGATACCTGCCCACGATAAAGGCATCCGCCGTGTTGTAGAGCTGCTGGAACACCTGGCTCAAAAAGATGGGCAGCGCGAAGCCCAGCATCAGGGAGTAGGGGTTCCCCTTGGTCATGTCTTTTGTTTGATGGATCATTGTCTTTTGTTTTCCATCTCGTTTATCTGTCATCTTTTCTGCTCTCTGTTCTTTCTGTTTGTTCGAATTTCGCACCGGACATCTTAATTATACTACAAAACCAGAAAGTATTCCTTATATTTTGGATATTTGGCGAAGCTTTTGGTCAATCAGTACCGCTAATCGGTATTCATGTGGATAAAACTGCGGAAACTCAGGTGCATGAGCTCTATATGAACCCAGTTTGGAACCCGAACCCGCATTTATACCGCGCTCCGGTTAAATTTGCAGCGCGACCCGACTGTATAGCTTCGGAAGACCAGTCAAGGCCGGGCTGAAAGCCCTGTTTCTTTCAGCCTTGACCGGAATTCCGTAAGCAACCTATCATAAGCTAAGATATCTTGAGCTAAGCCAAACCTCCCTCCGTATTCTGCCGGAACTCCCCCGGCATGTACATCACAAAATCAGGTATAATACTTCGCCTGTGCATTCCATAGTTGGCTGTACTTCCCGCCCCCGTCCGCCAGCAGCTCCTCATGGGTTCCGGTCTGCACCGCCTCTCCCGCCTCCATGACGACTATCCTGTCGCACATCCGGCAGGAGGACATCCTGTGGCTGACGAACAGGACGGTCTTCCCCTCCGCGAGCTTCCCGAAATTCTCGTATATCTCATGCTCCGCATAAGGGTCCAGCGCGGCGGTGGGCTCGTCCAGCACCATGATGCCTGCGTCCTTGTAGACGGCCCTGGCGATGGCCAGCTTCTGGGCCTCCCCGCCGGAGATGTCCACGCCCTCCTCGTCGAAGTCATGGAACAGGGGCTGTGAGATTCCTTTCGGGTATCCGGCCACCAGCCCCGAAAGCCCGACCTTCTCCAGCGCCGCCAGCACGCGCTCTCCCTCATACTCTCTGGAGCCGGCCACATTCTCCGCCAGAGAGAACGCGAACAGGGAGAAATCCTGGAACACCGCCGCCAGATATCCCATGTATTCCCCGTAATCGTAATCCCAGATATCCCGGCCGTTCAGCAGGATGCTGCCCGAGGCGGGGCGGTACAGCCTGCACAAAAGCTTGACCAGCGTGGTCTTCCCCGAGCCGTTCTCCCCCACGATGACAGTCTTCTCCCCTGCGCACAGCCGCAGGTTCACGTCCTTCAGCGCGTAAGCATCGCTGTCGGGATACCGGAAACTGACATTTTGGAAAACGATATCGCAGCCGGATCCTCCACCGCCGCCAGGCTTCCCTGCCACAAAGCTTTTCTGCCCCTCCGACATCCCCCGCACTCCCCCGCTTTCCCGGGCCTCCGGCAGGTCCATATACCGGAAATACCGCAGCAGGTGCTCATTGTTGTTCCGCAGGTCCGTCAGGATCTCCGCCATCCTGGCCGCCGCCTCGATCAGCCGCGTCACCGCGCTGTACAGCAGAATGACGCTGCCGCAGCCCACGGCGCCCTCCATGGCCCCCCGTCCGACGGCAAGGTACACCGCGCAGCCGCAGACGATGGAGCAGCCCAGCTTGACGCCGTCATACCGGCTTGCGGCACTGTTCTCCCGCTCCTTCCCCTCCGCCAGCCGCTCATAGCACTTCGTCTGGCATTGGTCCAAAATCATCCTCTCCTGGCTGTAGATCCTGGCGTCCATGGCCGCGTCCTCGTCCGGCAGATAATTCATATGATAATAATCCCCGTATCTGGCATACCGGGCCCCTTTCAGGAACAGCTCAAAGGTCACGTCAAAGCGTTTCCCCGTCATCCGGCAGGCCACAAAGGAGCTGAACGCCGCCAGCGCAGCCAGACCCGCCAGGCCAAAGCTCCCGCCCGCCCTGTCCGCGGACAGCATCCCGGCCAGGGACGCGACCAGTATCACGGCTCCCATCCCCGCTGTGAAGAGATTCGTCCAGACCACGTCCATGTCCCAGTACAGGCTGGCCATCCCCGCGCCGGACAGACCGATCGCGCCGGACACCTCATCCCGCAGCCGCCTGGTGCTGTCCCGCTCCAGCAGCTCGTAGGGCAGGGCATAAGCCTTGCCTGTCAGGCCGATCTCATGGGAGGCGAAGAGCCTCCGATACCCTGCGTCGATGCGGCAGTCCTCATAATTCCTCCACAGGGACAGCGCCAGTATCAGCCCCGCCCCCAGGATGGCGTACAGGAACAGCCTGCCCCTGTCAGGGCTTACGGTGAGCCCGTTAAGCAGAACCGCCGTCACAGCCGTCTCCAGAAACGGAATTCCGGCTATCAGTATGCTTCTGACCATCACATGCCCCATCTGTCCCGGCAGAATGCGCCCGAACTCCCGGATGCCCCGGCGGACGATTCCCATGTCCTGTCTCAATGTCCTTCCGTTTTTCCTCATCTGTCCTCTCCTCCCTCCCGGCCATACGTCTGATCGGTATCGCCCTCTTTCCTTCCGGCAAAAGGCGCGTCCTCTGCGCCGCATCCAGCTGCGGAAATCCGCTCCTGATCCCTGTAATATCGGCTCTGTACCCGGAACATGTCCGCGTATCTCCCGTTCTTCTCCATCAGCTCCAGATGGCTGCCGCTCTCCGCGATCCTGCCCTCCTCTATAAAGAGGATCCTATCGCAGAATCTGGTGGAAGCCAGCCTGTGGGAGACGAAGACGGAGGTCTTCCCCTCTGTCAGCTCCCCGTATTTCTCATAAATCTCACTCTCCGCTTTTGGATCCAGGGCCGCCGTGGGCTCATCCAGCAGCAGCACCGGAGCGGCCTTGTACAGCGCCCGGGCCAGCAGCAGCCGCTGTTCCTGCCCGCCGGACAGCTCTGTGCCCTCCTCGGATATCTGCCCCACCAGGCCGGTCTCCTCCCCCGCCGGCAGGGACTTCACCTTCTCCTCCAGCCCTGCTGCCCGGATGGCCTCCCACATGACATCCTTATCCTCCTGCTCCCGCACGTCCAGCATCACGTTCCGGGCCACGCTCACCGGAAGTATCCGGGAATGCTGGAACACCGCGGAAAAATGTCCGTAGAGCTCCTCTTTGGGAATGGACCGGATGTCCCGGCCGTCCATGAGAATCCGCCCCCGGTCCGGCTCCAGCATGCCGCAGAGGAGCTTCACCAAGGTGGACTTCCCGGCACCGTTGCGCCCCACGATGGCCAGCCGCTCCCCGGCACGAATCGTGAGGTCCAGGTTCCGGAATATGGGAACCTCCCGCTCCTCTCCGTCCTCCCATTTCCGGTAGGAAAAGGATATGTCTTCCAATATAAAAGATACGGCCCTCCCGGTTCCGCCGGGCTTCCCCGTGCCTTTCCCGTGCGAAGCGGGGCTGCCCGGCTTTGTTCCGGCGCCCTCCGGCAGCACCGCCCGCTCCGGTCCATCCCAGTCCGCAGCGCCCTGCGGCTTTGTCCCGGCGCACTCCGGCAGCACCCCCTTGTCCGGTTCATCCCATTCCACAGCACACTCCGACATCTCCCTGCCCTCCCGGCTGACAGCGCCTGATGCCAAATCCGCTCCTTCCGCGGTCCCATCCTCCGGCAGCGCCAGGAACCCGTAGAAATCCCGCACGAAATTCTCCGCCTCCCGGAAGCCGGAGACCGCCTCCGACAGCTTCGTCAGCCACATCCCGATTCCCGCGATTGCGCCGAAATACAGGGAGAAGTCCCCCACGGTCATGCCGCCCTCCATATACCGCTCTATCAGGAACAGGCAGGCCAGCCCGTTCCTGACGAATATCAGCAGGACCGTGATTCCCGCCCGGAGGAACTGCCATCTCAGCACCTTCGCCTCCACCGCGTTCTTCCCCCGGATTACCTCCTCTGTGATTTCCTTCAGCATTCCGGTCATGGAGAAGATGCGGATGTCCTTGGCCTCCTTCATGCCCCTGGTGCCGTAGGCGATATAGTTCAGCCGTCTGTCGGCCCTGGCCTTTTCCTCCTTGAATCCCTGCTTCCTCTCCTCTATCCAGATGCCGGCAGCCATCTCGACCAGGAAGAACAGCCCCAGAAACACCAGAATGGCCGGATGGAGCGTGCCCACGATGGCGCAGTACGCCGCCAGCCCGGCCCCGGCCTCCAGCAGGGCGGCCTCCTTCCCCGGAAGCTCCACCACGCCCCAGTTTGGGCTGGCGATGGCCGCTCTGGCCTTCTCCATGCCGATCTTCCCCTGCTTCGAGCAGAAGACTCCGTAATCCAGGCACAGCATCTTCCTCTCCCAGAGGGCATTCAGCCTGCGGAACAGGAATGTCTGGGAGCATTTCTCAATCTCATTGTGGAACACCAGGTTCAGCACGGCGGCCGCGGCAAGCCCCGCCCCCACCCGGAGGACGGCAGCCGCAAACGGCGCGAACCCTGCGCCGCCTGTCACTGCGTCCAGCACGATTTTGGGCAGCAGCAGGAGCAAAAGGGACTGTGAGACCTGTGACAGACATGCCAGAAGGGGCAGCGCGATGCTGTACCTTCTGTACCGATACATTTGACCGTGCAGGAATTTCAGACCCTCCATTCCCGCAGGGTGATTTTTATTTCCATATTTCTTTCTGTTCATATGAGTTCCTTTCCTGTTTTTCATTTCCTATTCTGTGATGGGGCAGGAGCGCTTCCTCCCGTACCCTGGAAGCCCCACACTGTTCCGCAGCGGGCCTCCACAGATCCGGACAGCAAAAAGGCAGGGAATCCCCCTGCCTGGCCAGCGTACATGAAGGTACACGAAAAGAACCTCTTCAGGTACTGCCATTCACTGCCTGTGGGGAAGAATCAGAATAAGCAATGGACTCCGCACACAAATAGGATTCCATCGCCGCAAATAAAAATAAGTACGCCAAACAAAGCGGTCTCCCGCCCCCTGTTCCGGTGTGGCATATTTATTTGCGCATTCTTCCACAGGCAAAAATCAACATGACAAGTACCTCTTTTTTTGTTTATTATAGCCTTTGGAACAGAGGCTCGTCAAGGGAAAACTGCCCTAAAGCATGACATTTTCCGCGGTACGCTTTTGCGGCAGTTATCCGTAAAGCTGTGAAATATATATAAAATCACTTGCGAAAGTCCGCCGGGCATAGTAGGATATAGGAAGGATCGGGGCGCGTAAGACAAAAGCTCCGCCAAAGCGTTCATTGTCAAAGCAAAAAGTAAAGGATGATTCGTATGAAAGAATATGTGATTTTTACAGACGGCGATGTAGACCTCCCCTCTCCCTATGAAAAAGAGGTATCTCTGCTGCCTCAATATTACTATTTCGATGAAAACATGATATACGGAGACGAGCAGGTCCTGTCCAGGGAAGCGTTTTTCGAGCAGCTGCGCAGCCGCAGGGCCTACACCGCCGGAGTGAATCCCGATTTCACCCGCAGGCGCTTCGAAGAGGTCCTGGGGGCGGGGAAGGACGTGCTGTGCATCGCCGTCTCCTCCGCCTTGAGCGGCTCCTACAGCACGATCTGCATGGTGGCCGACGAGCTGCGGCCCCTGTATCCCGAATCCAGGATAGAAGTGATCGACTCCCTCAGCGCCACCCTGGGCAGCGGGTTCCTCTGCGTGGATGCCATCGAGATGAGGGGCAGAGGGGTGCCCCTTGCGGAAACGGCTGAGGAGATCCGCAGACGGGTGGGCCTGATCGATGTCTACTTTGTGGTGGACGATTTCAAATATCTGGTCCAGGGCGGCAGGGTCTCCCCCAGCGTAGGCAAAATCGGGGATATCCTGGACATCAAGGTGACCCTCACCATCACGGAAGGGCGCATCGTGCCCTACAAAAAGAACCGGGGCCTCAACGCGGCCCTCCGCAATATCCAGCAGATCTCCCAGTCCAGGGAAACCGCCAGGCTGGGCTCCATCTATGTGGGCAACGAAGCGCTTTTCGAGAAATGCAGCTCCCTTGTGCAGAGTAGCTGCCGTGCCTCCCTGAACCTGATCGTGTCCTCCCATGTGGGCCCCAATGCCACAGGAATCGCCATAGAGTGGGCCGGGAAAGCATAGGCCCTCCCATTTCCATACCGCTGTCCCCGTCCGCTGCCCCGGCAGGCTGTCTTTCAGTGGCCTGTCCGGATTACGGCGCAGATGGGGCCGGCTGTATTTTTCCGCTTTTTGCGCTGCGACAGCCTGTCCGGACAAGCCCCACCGGCTTCCCCGGCAGCCCGAAGGAAACTGGCGGCCCCATGAAAGGTCCCTGAAAGCGCCTCCCGGGCAGCGAAATATATAACACATCTGTCATGTCCGGCCCGGGGAATGACTTGCACAAACGCCATGAAGCGTATATAATAAGGGACGTAAAAAGACAACACAGCGCAAAGAGCGCCAACGGGAAAGGAGACATCATGGCTATCAGAATCGGTATTTTAGGTTACGGCAATCTGGGACGGGGCGTGGAATGCGCCATCCGTCAGAATCCGGATATGGAATTGAAGGCAGTGTTCACAAGGAGGAATCCTGGGGAGGTAAAAATCCTCACACAGACGGCACAGGTCTGCCATGTGGACGAGGCGGCCCGGTGGACGGACAGGCTGGACGTGATGGTCCTCTGCGGCGGCAGCGCCACGGACCTGCCCGCGCAGACGCCGGAGTACGCCAGGCTCTTCAATGTGGTGGACAGCTTCGACACCCACGCGAAGATTCCGGAGCATTTCGCCAACGTGGACGCAGCGGCAAGGGAGGGCGGGAAGACTGCCGTCATCTCCGTGGGCTGGGATCCCGGCATGTTCTCCCTGAACAGGATGTATGCCAGCGCCATCCTTCCCCAGGGCAGGGACTACACCTTCTGGGGCAGGGGCGTCAGCCAGGGCCACTCCGATGCCATCCGCCGGATTGCAGGCGTGAAGGATGCCAAGCAGTACACCATCCCCGTGGCGGACGCCCTGGACGCGGTGCGGGCCGGGAAGGATCCTGAGCTGACCACCCGCCAGAAGCACACACGGGAATGCTTCGTGGTGCCCCGGGAAGGGGCGGATCTGGCGAAAATCGAAGAAGAAATCAAGAACATGCCCAACTACTTTGCAGACTACGACACCACCGTCCATTTCATCAGCGAGGAAGAGCTGAAAAGGGACCACAGCGGCATCCCCCACGGAGGCTTCGTGCTGCGCAGCGGCTCCACGGGCTGGGAGAAGGAGAACCGCCACCTGATCGAATACAGCCTGAAGCTGGACTCCAATCCGGAATTTACCGCAAGCGTGCTGATCTGCTATGCCAGAGCTGCCTTCCGCCTGTCGAAAGTGGGAGAGAGCGGCGCAAAGACGGTATTTGATATAGCGCCGGCGATGCTGTCCATGAAGACGCCGGAGGAGCTTCGCGCCGGTCTGCTGTAGACTTTGAAGATAACGGAGGCCAGGTAACGATGATTTTTGATACACATGCGCATTACGACGACGGGCAGTTCGATGAAGACAGGGAAGAACTACTGCGATCCATGTCTGAAAACGGAGTGGGAACGATCGTCAATGTCAGCGCGTCATACGCCTCCTGCGAGCGTGTGGTGAATATGGTTAAGGACTATCCTTTTATGTATGCCGCGGTCGGTATTCACCCGGATGAAGTAGGAGACTTGAATGAAACGTCTTTTGCCCGGATGAAGGAGCTGTTTCAGAGAGATAAGGTGGTGGCGGTCGGAGAAATCGGGCTGGACTACTACTGGGATCAGGAATCCCATGATCTGCAGAAAAAATGGTTTATTCGGCAGCTTGAGCTGGCGAGAGAGCTTAATCTGCCGGTCTTGATCCACAGCCGGGATGCGGCGGCGGATACTATGGAGATCATGAAGGAATATGCCCGGGGACTGAAGGGCGTGATCCACTGCTATTCTTATTCAAAGGAGATGGCGGGGGAATATGTGAGGATGGGCTTCTATATAGGAGTCGGCGGCGTGGTCACGTTCAAGAATGGGAGGAAATTAAAAGAAACGGTGGAGGAGATACCGCTTGAGGCAATCGTTCTGGAGACTGACTGCCCGTATCTTGCCCCGGAACCTTTCCGGGGGAAACGCAATAATTCTATATATATCCGATATGTTGCGGAAGAAATTGCAAGACTTAAGGGAATTACTTATGAAGAAGTAATCCGGCAGACGGAAAAGAACGCCGCAAGGTTATACTCAGTATAACCTTGCGGCGTTCGTGCTTTAATATTAGCCGTTCAGCCGTCCGTAGCGTTTTGTAATGGTACGGATCTTATCTTTTAATTCTTCTGACAGATCTTCCTTCGTCACTCTCCATTTCCAGTTATTTCCAACTGTAGAAGGCTTATTAATCCGGCAGGTGTTATCAAGTCCCATGTAGTCCTGCAGAGGAATGATGCAGGTCTTTGCATGGCTTCGCATCACCAGAGAAATGAAGGACAGATATAGTTGATCCGTGGGTGTGTAGTGGTCGCACATATAGTTTCTTGCCGCCTGTCTTTCCTCTTCTGTAATGGAGTCGAACCAACCGACGATGGTCTCGTTATCGTGAGTGCCCGTATAAGCGACACAGTTTTCGACGTAATTATGGGGAAGATAATCAATAGCAGAGCCGGTGTCTCTGGAATCAAAGGCGAATTCCAGGACTTTCATGCCGGGGAATCCGCTTTCACGAACCAGCCAGCGGACGGAATCCGTCACATAGCCCAGGTCTTCGGCGATTACTTCGTGGAGTCCCAGATGTTGTTCCATACATTGGAACAGCTCTATTCCGGGCCCTTTCTCCCAGTGTCCGTCGGCGGCGGTATCCGCGCCGTAAGGGATGGAATAGTATTCGTCAAATCCGCGGAAATGATCGATCCGCAGTACGTCGTACAACTGGAAGCAATATGCCAGGCGGGAGATCCACCATTCATAGTTCGTCTTCCTGTGATATTCCCAGCGGTAGAGAGGATTTCCCCAGAGCTGTCCGTCGGCGGAAAAGCCGTCCGGCGGGCAGCCGGCTACTGCCAGAGGCACATTCTTTTCATCCAGTTGGAATAATTCCGGATGAGCCCATGTGTCCGCGCTGTCCATCGCCACATAGATCGGAGTGTCTCCGATCAGACGGATCCCTTTCTGGTTTGCGTATGATTTTAAGGCGCTCCATTGTTCGTAGAATTTAAACTGCATATACTGGTGGAATTCGACATACGGATACAATTCTTTGTAGTACTCTTCCATGGCGGAGTCTTTGCGCAGACGGATATCCTCCGGCCACTGATCCCATGGGACGTTGTCATACTGTTCCTTGATCGCCATGAATAAGGCGTAGTCCGTAAGCCACCATTTATTCTTTCTTACAAAATGCTGATAATCATGGTTTTCCGTGATCCAACTGCGCTGATATGCCTTGTAGAGCAGCGTGTAACGGGATTTGTAAAGTTTCTCATAATCTACGGCGTTCGGCGTATTCCCAAAATCAAGGCTTTCGCACTCCTCCTGGTGCAGAACACCCTCTTCGACGAGCGCATCCAGACTGATAAAATAAGGATTTCCGGCAAAAGTTGAAAAGGACTGGTAAGGGGAGTCGCCATAACCGATAGGTCCAAGCGGCAGGATCTGCCAGTAAGACTGTCCGGCTTCCTTAAGCCAGTCTATGAAGTCATATGCGCTCTGTGAAAAGCAGCCGATACCATATCGGGAAGGCAGGCTTGTAATGGGAAGTAGAATTCCTGCTGTTCGTTTCATTGATAGTACCTCCAGAATATTTATAACATTAATGTACCCCTTTTTCTGACAAAACGCAAGTGGCAACTTGTTGCAACTTTAGGTTTGTGTTATAATTTTTTGGGAATCCAAAGGTATATTGGCGGTTCACAGGGAGGTATATTTATGATAACAATTAAGGATATGGCTGATATGTTGGGGATCAGCACGACGACTGTGTCGAATGTTATCCACGGAAAGACGAGCGAAGTCTCGCAGAAGACGGTAGAACGGGTGGAAAAGCTGCTGAAAGAATATGATTATGTCCCGAATAACAGCGCGAGAAGCTTGTCTCAGAAATGTTCTAAGATCATCGGCGTTTCCATAAAGGGCAGAAAAGGGCAGTATGACAATATAATAGCAGATCCGTTTTTCAGTGTTTTGCTTGGGGCGGTCGAGGCAGAGATCCGCCGCCGGGGATATTTCATGATGATCTATACGTCCGACGATATTCAGGAGCTTATCAGAAATGTTCTGACCTGGAATGTGGACGGATTGATACTGCTTGGAATTCTCCACGATGATTTTGTAAAGATCAAGAGCAGATACAAGAATCCCATCGTCCTGATAGACAGCTATGCCCCCAGGGATATCATGAATTATGTGAATGTGGGGCTGGATGATGAAAAGGGAGCTTATGAGATGACGCTCCATCTGTTAGAATGCGGCCACAGGAGGATCGCGTTCCTGGCGGATAACATGGAAGGTGTAGATTATATTCGTTATATCGGGCATCAGAGGGCGCTGGCTAAATATGGATTTAAGGCGGATTCGAAGGATCTGCTGATCATCCAGCGGGGAGTGACGGAGATGGAGACCAGTATGGAAGAGCTTTATTATATGTCCAGAAATTATACGGCGTTCATGTGCTGTTCGGATTATTGGGCGGTTCTTTTGATGAGTTATTTCAGCGACCGGGGAATCAGGATACCAGAGGATCTGTCTTTTACAGGGTTTGACGATGTCTTAA
>OFGG01002100.1_pt1 | contig 11480 bp, 9 predicted proteins | sample 1521701 | NCBI WGS metagenome assembly OFGG01 (sample SAMEA3504081, study PRJEB24116) | mouse gut metagenome | biome: mouse gut; feature: mouse-associated habitat; material: faeces | place: Denmark | collected 2011
CAACAGCACGTTCCGTAATCAGGCCAGCATCTTCCGCAACAGCAATATTTGCGCGTACGCCTGTGGAAATGATAACCAAATCGGCAGGGATTTTTTCGCCGTCCTCCAGCAGCACGCCGTCTACATGGCCGTTTCCGGCGATTTCAGCGATTTTCACGCCTGTTTTTATGGTTATGCCGTTCTTCGCAGCAATCCCAATCAGGAGGTTCGCTGTTTCCGCGTCAACCTTGCCTGCCATAGGCACAGGCGCGCCCTCCAACACCGTTACGTCCAGCTTTTCCTTGCGCAGTTCCCATGCCGCTTCCAGACCAAGCACGCCGCCGCCGATAACAACTGCGCTCTTTGCGCCTTCTGCAAAACTGCGTACCTTCATAACATCGGCAATTGTGCGGACAGGTGTAACCTCCGGCAGTTCCTTACCTTTAATAGGCGGTACAAAGCTGTAAGAGCCAAGCGCGTAGATACATTTGTCATACGGATAAGCCGTACCGTCTGCCAAAACAACTTCTTTCCTGCCTGCGTCAATCCGCTCCACTTTGCTGCCCAGCAGAAGCGTCACGTTGTTTTCCTTATACCATTCCGCGCCTACGCTTGCAATTGCGCCATTGCATACCGCGCCGAACATATTCTTTGTCAGCATCGGGCGGTCATACGGCAGTTCGGTTTCTTCGGAAATCATGGTAACTGCCGCAGTCGCATTGCGCTGGCGAATCGCCTTCGCCGCATTCAGTGCAGCTGTACCGCCGCCAAGGATAACGAATTTCTCCATAGTATCCATACGGAAACCTGTATCCTGGGAATCCACAGGAACGAAATTTTCACGGCCTACACCACAGACAGGGCAGGTTTCAATAGAAGAATCAAAAATCTCGCCGCAAACCAGACATTTTACAAGCGTACTCTTTGCACTTGCCTTTACAGGCTCGTCCTTACGAAGCAGCTTCAAGCCGAAGTTGTAACCAAATTCCACAGCCTCTGTCAGTTCCTTTTCGGAAGGTTTCAGCTTCACCTTGTAACCGTCCACAACCTTCATACGCAGCTGTTTCAGGCGTTCCACGATATGCGGCACGCCTTCGCCGCTCCAGCCATAGCTGCCGAACGCGCTGGCAAGCTTGCCGCCGTGTACGGGCGGGAACATGGAAGTCGTCAGGTCCCAAATAGGCTTGAGTGCTTCGCCAAGGATTGTGGGCGTGCCGAACAGCAGACCGTCTGCCGCCGCAATCTGCGCGGAAACCTCTGCCGCATCCGCCGTCACCATATCATACGATTTTACATCAATATCGCCCGCCTGACGGATACCTTCGGTAATTTTTTCCGCAAGCTCGGTCGTATAGCCGTATGCACTGACATAAGGGATAACAACAGTGGTCTTTTCATTCTTCGGAATTTTGCACCATTCGTCATAGATGGCAAACAGCTCGTCAATATGGCTGTCCAGCACAGGGCCGTGGCCGGGACAAATCATGTCGATATCCAGTGAGCGCACCAGCGCAAGCGCCTTTGTCATATAGGGCTGCTTGAAGGGGCCAAGGATATTATCAAAATAATATTTCGTTGCCCGCATATAGCCTTCCTCGTCTGTCACTGTACTGCGCAGAATACCCTCATGCGCATAATGGGAACCGAAGGAATCGCATGTTACAAGGACTTTGTCCTCCACGATATAAGTATACATGGTATCGGGCCAGTGCAGGTTCGGCAGCACGAAGAATTTCAGCGTTTTATTGCCAATCTTCATTTCGTCGCCATCTTTTACAGGAATGCTGTAAAAATCGCCGTTGATGATATTTTTCAAAAAGCCAATCGCAACCGGTGTCGCAATGATTTTTGCACGGGGATTCTTTTCCAGTACTTTTGCGATACTGCCCGCATGGTCCGGCTCGGTGTGGTCTACCACAATGTAGTCAATCGTTGTAATATCCAGCGTTTCGGAAAGCGTTTTTTCATACTCATCATAAAATTTTGCCTTTGCCGTTTCAAACAGCACGGTTTTGCCACCGCATTTAAGGATATAGGAATTATAGGTCGTTCCAAATTCCGTATACATAATGATGTCGAATACCCTCAAATCCTTGTCCAGTATTCCAGCCCAATAAAGATCAGGCTTCAGGGAAAATGTTTTCATGAAATTACCTCCTTGATATTTTTAGATTTATAAAACCCTGAGGGCTTTGCCCCCTGCTCCCACAAGTGGCTTTGCCCCCTGCCCCTTTTCAGCCACACTTTTGTATAACTGGGGAAAACGTATCTTCCCGCAAAACAAAATTTGCAGCAATCAGGACCTGTAACATGATGCCCCTGTGGGATGCGGGGCAGAGCCCCGCAGTTTTCGTCTTTTACAGCTCTTTCTTCCAAAGCCCGTGCAGATTGCAGTATTCGTAAACCGCAACGGCTTTTTCGCCCTCAGCCAGCGCGAATACAGCCTCCGGCGCGCCAGTATGCTCCAGATACTTCAGCTGTCCGCCCTGATTTGTTTCCAGATAAATCCACGCGATATGGTGTTCATCCAGCATAGGGTGATTAACATCGCCCACAACCGCCTTGACCGTATTCCCCGATACACTGGCAACAGGCACATGCTTTTCAGACGCGCCGTCAGAAGTATTGGCAGTCATCTCCTTCATTTTCTCCCCGCAGCAGACAACAGGCACGCCTTTGTCCTCCACCATTACAATAATGTTCTTGCAGTGTTCACATTTGAAAAATCTGGGTGTTTTCATCTCTGTATCCTCCTTTATTTTGTTTTGAATATCCCACATGATGCAGATATATCCGCAAAAGCATCTCGGCTTTTGCGGTGTTATCATATTTTTCCAAAAAGACACAATTCTATTCTATATTTCCACGAGAGAACATCTCTTTTTTCTTTGACTTCGCCTTTTATTTATGATACCATGGACTTGCAGAAAAACCATGTTGCAAATGCAACATTCCGGAGGATTTTATGGAAAATTTAAGCAAAATCGAACTTTTTTCTGGAATTTCTGACGAAGATATCCAGCAAATGCTTGTCTGCTTTCAAAGTTTTCAAAAAAATTACAAAGAAAAAGAAACGATTTCTATACGCAATTCTTTTGGGGATTACATCGGGCTTCTGCTTGAGGGCTGTATCTCCATCAGCCGTATCCGCATGGACGGTTCTCTGGATATGCTGGAATATATTGAGGATTCCGGCATTTTTGGCGATGCATTTACATTCGGCAATCAGGAGGACGCAATCCTTGTACTTTGCGAACAGGACTGCCGGGTGCTTTTTATCGAAAAACACCATATCATAAAACGCTGCCCGAACGCCTGCCTCCATCATTCAAGGCTGGTGGAAAATCTTATGCACCTGATGGCGGGAAAAGTCATGCGGCTGACAGAAAAAGTGGATATTCTCAGCCACCGCTCTATCCGCGGAAAACTTCTGTGCTATTTCCGCATACTAAGCACGCAGGCAGGCTCCCCTGTCTTTCCGCTGCCATTTTCGTTGATGGCTCTGGCAAACTTCCTTTGCGTTGACCGCAGCGCAATGATGCGGGAACTGAAAAAAATGAAGGAAGAAGGAATTTTGGAAAGAAACGGGAAAATGATGCGGCTGCTGTAAAAGAAAAAAGCCCTTGGAAAGGGCTTTTCAGACTGTCAAAAAACCTACTTGGATTACTGCGGAAGAGAGTTTTTTGACAGCCCGGGGCTTTTCTTTTCGTGGTGCATTTTGTTCATTTGCTTTTTTGCAGATATTTTTCACGTGTAGCCAGTCCGCCCCGAATATGGCGTTCCGCTTTGTTGACCTCTAAAACCCTGCGGACGGATTTCGCAAGCTCAGGGTCAATGCTTTCTACCCTGTCGGTAATGTCCTTGTGTTTCGTCGTGATGGATTAGAATGGTTTCATCCAGCCCCAAGTCCCCCAGCAGGCGGAGGTAGATGTCCACGTCCCCATCCTTGCCTACCTCTATCTTTTGTATGATGCGCTTCAGTTGGGCGTTCGTCATCTGCCGCACGTCGGCGATGTCCTCGATCTGCCGGAACGTGCTATCTAGGATCTGTTCCAGCTGCTCCCCCTTCGTCAGTTGGTAGGAAACCAGCTTCAGCTCGTTTTCCAGCCGCCCGATCTCCTGCCGCGCGCCGCCGATCTTCTCGTTGAGTTCCTCGCGGGAGATCAGGTCGTCGGCATATAAGTCCATGTATTTCTGCCGGGTCTTTTGCAGCTTCGCAAGCCGGGCGGAAAGCTCCTTTTCATAGTTGGCGTTCTCGTCCTTCGCGCGGTAGACCCGCTGGAATTCGTTGACGACATACTGCCTCACGTTCTTCTTGGATCGCAGCAGCTCGGAAAAATAGGATTGCAGCGTTGCGGCAAGGTCGTCCTCGTCCAGCGTCACGGCGTTCGGGCAGCTATCCGCGCCGTTGCCGTTATGGCCGGAGCAGGCCCAGCGGACATAGGTATTCTTGTAGGTGCGGACGATGCGCCGGAACGACCACCCGCATTCCTTGCACTTGATGAGCGTGGAGAACAGGTACTTGTTGCTCTGGCGTTCCCTGTCCACCTTGAACGCCCTGCCCCGGCTTTTCATGACCTGCTGCGCCCGCTCGAAGGTTTCCGGCTCGATGATGCGCAGCCCGGGCTTGTCCACCACCATCCACTCCGATTCATCCTTTTCCGCCCGCCTGCCGGTCAGGAAGTCGGCGATTTCCTGCTTGCCGTTGATGATTTTGCCCGTGTAAAGCTCGTTGCTCAATATGCGGCAGACCGCGTTCTGGCTCCATTGGCAGTCGCGCTTGGTGCGGACGCCCTGCTCGTTCAGCATGGCCGCGATCCGCGCGGAGCCGTAGCCCTCGTCGATGTACCAGCGGTAGACCTGCCGGATGACGGCGGCTTCCGCCTCATTGATGGCAAGGTTGAAGTAATCGCCGATGGTCTTGTCGTAGCCATAGACGATGTTCGGGACGCGCCCCTTCTCGGCGTTCAGCTTCTTCCCGAATTTCACGCGCTTGGAGGTGTTCGCGCTTTCCTCCTGCGCCAGCGCGCCGAACATCGTCAGCACGAACTCGCTGTTGCCCATGTTCGTCATATTGGCGGTCAGGAACTGGGTCTCGATGCCGAGGGCTTTCAGCCTGCGGACGTTCTGCAATAGGTCGACGGTGTTCCGCGAGAAACGGGAGATGTCCTTGACGAGCACGAGGTCGAATAGCCCGTGTTCCGCGTCCGCCATCATGCGCTGGAACTCCTTGCGGTTCTTGGTCTTCGTGCCGGAGATGCCCTCGTCGGCATAGAGCCGGATGAGGCTGTCCCCGGTGCGCTTCGTGTACTCTGTGAAAAATTCCTTCTGCGCCTCCATGCTGTTCAGCTGGTCGGCCTTGTCCGTGGAAACGCGGCAGTAAGCGACGGCATTCATAGCATCACCTCTCTGTATCATCATTATCATTCTGTAACATCTGCATTATACCATATAACGGTTCCGGGCGCAATCAAAAAGCGCAGGGCCTTGGGTAAAATGGACGCTGCGCTTTTGAGAGGTTGTCATATAACTGTTATTCTTTGATTCGGTCAAGCTCCGTCAGGTTGATACCAGATGCGGAAAGGATTACTTTCAATTCGATATAACACACTTTCATGGATTGGTATACCTCTGAATCTTTATCCGCTAAAAGCATATATCCTTGTAGTCTGGAAAATTCTTCTAGCGATAATTTTAACAGTTCGCCATCCACCATAGACTATCTGCCTCCTTCGGAGTTTGCTCAAATCGTAATTTCCATATAAAAGGATAGCAGATTATGTAAAAAGTGTAAAGCGTTCCGCACAGTAGTGGTCGCATTTTTTCTGACCTGTACCATTGTTTTTCCCATTTTCTGCAATGCGGCTGCGTGATGATTTTAGAATGAGAGATCCATTCCTCCCGTAAAGGTTTCTTCCTCGGATTCCTCGTCGGTTTCTTCTTCGTGTTTATATTCATATTCTTGCTCGGGTTCCTGCATCGCGGCGGCTTCCCGGATCGCCGCCTGCACCTTTTTTTCGTTCGCCTCGATCAATATCCCCAGCAGGTAGTCGGCAACCATGCCCTCCGGGTTGGGATCGTGGAACCGGTATGTTACCTCTCTTTTTTTCACCTTGGAGAGCCCACCTCCTTTTTCCCCTTGTCCATTTTTATGAGGAAGGGACGGGAAATATACCGTCCTCCTGTTTGCCAAAGTGCATGCCCGTATGGGCTATTCCTCTCCCCTTTGGAATTTCACGGCATCCTCCATGCGGATAATGCCATTGAGCTTCTTCACGTCGTTCACGCAGCGGATATGCAGCCGCCGGAGCGTTTCCTCGTCCATGTCGTTGATGGTCGCCAGCATCTGCTCCAGCTTCGCCATCTCCACGGCGATCTTGAACAGCAGGCGGGCAAGCCGGTTTTCCGAAGTTTTCACCGTCCCGGAAACAGACTCCACAATCACCTGCGCCATGAAGTCCACATTTTTCTGCATGGAGATGTATCCGGCGTAAAAATCTATCGCATTGGTTATGAAATCGTTGCGGACAGCGCAGCCGGAAAGAACCATTGCGCTCTCGCATTTTTTCAAAATTTCATCGGATAATCGTATTGTTATCTTGTTGTTTTTCGTTTCCATTGTCTTATCACCACCATTTTCTAAAACTTCTCGAAATGTCTTTGAAAATAAGGCTTGATGCCAATTTTGATGCCGTGGGAAATGGGCTGGAAATCCCTTGTTTTTCCCGATGTTTTTCCGTTTGCCCACATACCAGCGCCCCGATTGACGCCAGCCCCTCATTTTTGATGCCAGCTTTATGCCCCAGGAAAATCCCCGCACTGCGGGGATTTGAGGGAACCGCGCGGCAGGCTTGACGCCGCGCTTTAACCTGCAAGCATTTTGGGGCTGTTGGTTTTGGGGCACTTTTCCTGTTTTTGACCACTGGTTTTTCGTTTGTTGGAACCGCAAAACGGCAGTTTGCTTCTCGAAAAATCCGGGCTGAGGCTTGTTTTCTTTTCTGAGCCCTTCTTGGGGCGCACACCGCCGCCACACGCCCTTCAAGCCCTCTTGCCGTCCATTCCCCCGCTTTCGCCTTGGAACGCCACACAGGGGCAAACACGGGGCGATACGCCGCCGCAGGGTCGGCAGGGTCAGTGTTTCACGCCCCGGCGGGCTGCCCGTCCAGCCGTCCCTCCTGTCCCTCTGTTCCAGAAAGCCGGAAAATGGTGATCGTCCGATTGCCGTTGCTTTTGCGGCTTTGGAAGGAAAATCCGCGCTCCTTCAATTCCCGGCGGTTTTTATCCAGACGCTTCAGCAGGGTCATTGGGGAAATTTCAAAACCGCTGCTGCCACTCAGGAGCCCCGCGAGCTCCGTCGGCGAAGCCTTGAAGGAATCCCGCCCTTCCATAAATCCCTCGACCCGTTCCGGGAGGGAATCTTTTTCCTGTCCGGCTTCTTCGCTGTCCCGCACCATCTCCCAGATCTGGCTCTCGTTTTTCTTGAGGGAGATTTCCCGATACGCGATGTCCCTGCCGATGCAGGACAGCAACGCGGAGCCGCCGCCGCGTTTTTCCTCCGTCAATGTAAAGCACCCGTCGACCGCTCCTTGTATGCCGACTGTCCCGGCGATCTGGTGGAACACGTCGTCGCTGCCCTCCTTGCGCAAGTGGTGGATCAGGAGCATCGCGATGCGGTGCTTCTGGGCGACCAGCCGCAATGCCGCAAGGTCTTTGTAGTCCCCGGCATAACCGTACTCGAATGTTGACGGGCGAACCATTTGCAGCGTGTCAACCACGATGAGGACGGCGTCCTTGTGTTCCATTAAGAAACGTTCCAATTCCTGTTCCAAGCCTTTCCCAAGCTGCGGCGCCCGCGTGGAAAAGAAAAGGTTTGCCGGGGCGTCGTCGCCCAAAGTGATCAGGCGGCTTTGCAGACGGTTTTCGTTGTCCTCCAGCGCAAGGTAAAGCACGGAGCCTCGCTCCACAGGCATCCCCCAGACCGGCTCGCCCTTTGCGACCTGCAGACAGAACCAGAGCGCCATCCATGACTTCCCCGCCTTGGGCGCCCCGGCAAGGATGTGCAGGCCGGGGGCGAAAAGGTTCTCGATGATGAAACGGATGGGGGTGTAGGCCTTCCCCATCAGCGTCTCACAGTCTATGATTGAAAATGAATCTATGTCTACCATGGTGATCTCCTCCTTGTTGAAAAAAGTATTGCGTTCGGGTAGAATTGAATGTAACAGAAATAAAGCGTCAAAACAATAGATTCGCCGCAGGATGGGTAAATCAAAAATTTCAATCGGGTACAGGGGGGACATATGGAAACGAAACGGTTAAATGAAAAACTGGATTTCCCGGATAGGATCACAGCGATGTTCACAAATAAAAAAGCCTATATTGGCGACACGTCATACCCTCTCGGGCAGCTTACGGTTGACGTGCTGAATCTTCCGGATGATGCGCTGCCAACATTGCTCTCGTTAGTAAAAGATTTTTTAACAGGCTCGCTGAATCAATTGATAAACCCGGAAGTTGAAATCACAAAAGAACTGGTTGACGAAACACAGGAACAATGGAACAGGCTGATAGATTTTTCTATGCAGCTCCCTGTCCTGCGTGACCTGCGGATAGATGTTGGTCTGCTAAAAATGATGTTGCCTAAATTGTTTTCGTGTGACCCGAAAGAATTCCAGTATATCAAAGAGCCATATTCAAAAGTTTCGGAAGTGGTCGACAAAAATATCAATTCATGGATCCGGATCCCCAGAGATTTAGTGGCATTCCAGAGGCATGTGGTGGCATATGCCATGACTTATGCGGAATGGCTGAAAAGTCATAATCCCGAAGGTTATGCGGCTGCTTATTATGACTTCATAACCGATAAAGAAGTCCAGCTTTTTTTTGAAGAGGGCACCCTGAATTTCCTTTCGGCCCCTTCGCAAAGGCATACTGTCAATATCGAGTTTACAACAATGCCCGATCCGAAAGACCCCATGCACTACCAGTTGGCAGAACGATTTGAGTTTAGTTCTTTAGATGCTTTCCTGCATGTTGACTTTTTCAGAGGGCTTATGGCAGGCCGTGCGCCAAGGCGCTGCCATAACTGTGGAAAATTTTTCCTTCTGGAAAACGGCTATAATATTTGCTATTGCACGAATGTTGCGCCGGGGGAAACAGAGCGGACTTGCAGGCAGGTTGGGGCGCATAAGAAATCAGCGGAAAAGCAAGGCAAAACCATGGCGCAAGTGGAATACCAGAAATTGTATAACCGCCTGAAAGGGAGAAAGAACAGGAAGAAAATATCTGAAGATGAATGGAATGAGCAGGTCGCGTGGGCACAGGAGATGAAGGAGAAGGCGGAGAAGGGGGAGATCAGTGAGTGGGATTTGAAGGAGATGTTTGGGAAGGTGTGAGAGGCGACCCCCAATAATGTTCTTTGGAAAAGTTTTTGGAGGTTCACCCCAGAACGATCCCTGTTTCCGCATAATACGGAACAGGCATTCGAGCCGACAGTTATAACCACGACGTTTCAAGTGCCTCCAGAACTCTATCGGGCCAAGGTTGGGATTGTAGTAGCGCATAGCACGGATCAATTTTAATTCTGCCCCCGTATGTTGCTTTGGATGGCTATGGGGACGTCTGGAATGACAAGCGAAGGACTCTGTGCGCCCATCCCAGCATGTCTGCCAGAAATAGATATACGACCGGCTTTTGTTATACTTCCGGCTGGCTTGGCCCACGCCATATTTTCCGCGTATTTCATTATTTTAGACATTTTTATAAGCTTATTATTGCAGAATTTCATATTATATGGCATAATAATTAATAAAAAACCGAATTATGCAATAATATGCTTTATTCGCTTCAAATTGCTTAACAAGTAAAGGGGTGATAATATTGAAGGCACGCAGTGTAAATATCAGCGAGAAATTCAGTACACAACGGTTTAGAGTATCAACAATTAACAGGAAAGAAGCCGTAGACGATTTTTATAGTGACAGATCAAGAATTATTTATTGTTCCTCCTTTAGACGGTTACAACAAAAAGCTCAAGTTTTTTCATTGGAACCCAATTCAAGTATTCGTACTAGATTGACACATTCGTTGGAAGTTTCAGATTTAGGGAGAACACTTTCGAATAAGATTGCATATAAGCTCTCAGAAATGGACTTTATCAGCGAAAAAGAAATTCCTCTTTTGGTTGCAATTGTCGAAAATGCATGTTTGCTTCATGATATAGGAAATCCTCCTTTTGGACATTTTGGCGAATCCGCAATTAAAGAATGGGCTGAAAAAAGATTGAAAGAGATTGTCCCATCTGATATTAACCAAAATTCAACATTTGATTCGTTAATGGCAGATTTTAAGGAGTTTGATGGCAATCCTCAAGGCTTTAGAATAATCACCAAATTGCATACTGAAACAGATAGGTATAGCCTTAATTTGACATATTCGACATTACTTTGCGCATTAAAGTATACGAGAGTAGCAGGGTCAACTTTAAGCGGTGGAAGCTTAAGAAAAGCGGGATATTTTCGAACAGAAGAAGAATTTGTAAAAAAAATGTGGACGGCTATAAATATGCAGCCTAATACAAGATATATTTTTACTTATATCATGGAAGCCGCAGATGATATAGCCTATTGTTTAAGTGATATTGCAGATGGGTTAGAAAAAGGAATTATCACTAAAGAAAAATTTTTAGATGACTTTATTGATATGCAACATTGCTTATACCCTAATCAAAGTTTAAGCGTTGAATTACCTAAAAAGATTAAAAATTTCAGTTCGGAGATATCAGTTCCTTGGTCGAGAATTGCAATGGAAGAGGCCGCAGAAAACTTTACAAAAAATATCGAATCTTTTTATGAAGGTACGGCTACACACCTTATTCCAAAAGATGGAATAGGACGCACTTTAGATATAATTAAGCAGGTATCAAGGAAAACATTATATACATCTTTCGAAGCAGAAAGTATTGAATTAACAGGATATGCTGTAATTACAGGTATATTAAGGCATTACGAACCGTTGCTAAAATTATCAGAAACCAAATTTCAAACCCTGATAAAGGGTGATGGAAAAAATGGGTTAGATCTTGAAAGACGGCTCTTTAATAGAATTGGAAAGAGATATGTTCGCGCATATAATTATGCTTTGGATGACTTGCAAAAGAGCGGGGATTCAGCCTTTGAAATAAAAGAATGGTGGTTAAGAGTCCATTTAATAATAGACCACATAACCGGTATGACGGATGAATTTGCGTTAAACACTTATCAGATGTTAGAAGGTATCGATTTGTTAAAAAGGTAGTATCGATGCAGTATTCAAAAAGATAAGGTAGAATAAATTTCGCAAAAAGAAAAAGAAACATAATTTGCAGTTCTCCGGTAGAATGAAGTTGCGACACACCATTCTGAAAGGAGACTGTAAACTATATCCAAGAAGATTGTACAGCTAAATAAAGAAGTAATCAAGGGGTCAGATCAAGGAACTTGTGCGAGGCAGCGTGGAGGAAACGC
>OFGG01002104.1_pt1 | contig 11465 bp, 9 predicted proteins | sample 1521701 | NCBI WGS metagenome assembly OFGG01 (sample SAMEA3504081, study PRJEB24116) | mouse gut metagenome | biome: mouse gut; feature: mouse-associated habitat; material: faeces | place: Denmark | collected 2011
GAAGCAAGGGCAGACGAGATACTTCCATATGCCTGTGTGACACTGTCTGCATCGGGCAGCTCAGATGTCTTTGGGGTTGCTGCCAGACCATAGTCCGTTGCGCCGCTCTCCGCCAGAACCGCCCTGAACAAAGGATACTTGGAATACATCTTTGCATTTGCAAGCATTTGGGTAAACTGCTCCTGTGATTTGTAATTCTTTGCCGCATATACAAATCCGCCCACAGGATTTTCAGCGAGTGCCGTTTTCGTGCCCTCTCTTGCCTGTATCGCAGTCTCAACGCCGGTTATGGCTTCTGGTGACACCAGAAACATGCCTGCAACCATCTCTTCAACCGTCATGTCATTTAGCAGTTTTTCTACTAAGTTCTCGACGGGGTTATCCTCCGCAGGAGAGTTGTAGCCCTCGTTGTACACAATGCTGCTGGTCTCCTCCTGTATGTCAAAAGTCGGGCTCTCCTGCTCTGTGATTATGCCAGATTCTGCCTCCTCGATCACTCGGTTGACTTTGTCATTGTAATTGTTCACATACCGTATGACAGCTTTGACACCCACATAGCCTGCTGCCAGTATCAGTATGATAATAACAATCAATGCCAAATAGGCAAGAAACTGGTTTTTGAGGCGTCTGCGCCTTCTTTTCTGCCTGCTTGATCTATCATCTCTCATATGCATTAACTACTCGTTAAATCAACGGATATTTCTCTGTGAGCGCCTGTACGATTGCCCTTGCACCTGCAATGCCATTCTCCTGTTCCTTGATGACCATAGCAACTGCCTCCGCAATCTTGTCCATATCCTCCTCCTTCATACCGCGGCTTGTCACTGCGGGCGTTCCGAGGCGGATACCGCTTGTGACAAACGGCGACTTGGGGTCATTGGGAATGGTGTTCTTGTTGCAGGTAATGTGCGCCTCATCCATCAGCTTTTCGACAGCCTTGCCTGTGAGGTCATACGTTGTGAGGTCCACCAGCATCAAATGATTGTCTGTGCCGCCTGAGACAATCTTGATCTCCCGCTGTGTCAGCCCCTTGCAGAGCGCCTGCGCATTCTTGATAATCTGCTGCTGATAAGTCTTGAATTCCCCGCCGAGCGCCTCTTGGAAGCAGACCGCCTTTGCCGCAATCACATGCATGAGCGGACCGCCCTGAATGCCCGGGAAGATTGCCTTGTTGAAATTGTATTTCTCAGCCGCCTCTTTGTTCGCAAGAATCAGTCCGCCGCGTGGTCCGCGCAGTGTCTTGTGCGTCGTTGTCGTCACAACCTCCGCATACGGAATCGGGCTTGGATGAAGTCCTGCTGCCACCAGTCCTGCAATATGCGCCATATCTACCATAAGCACAGCGCCAACCTCGTCGCACACCTCCCTGAAACGCTTAAAATCAATCGTTCTGGCATAGGCACTCGCACCTGCGATAATCATCTTGGGCTTACACTCCAATGCCAGCCTGCGCATGTTGTCGTAATCAAGAAAGCCATTGTCATCCACGCCATAGGGAACCACATGGAAATACTTTCCAGACATGTTGACAGGCGAACCGTGCGTGAGATGTCCGCCGTGGTCGAGGTTCATGCCCATAATCGTGTCGCCCGGCTGCAAGATTGCAAACTGTACTGCCATATTTGCCTGTGCGCCGGAGTGCGGCTGCACATTTGCGTAGTCACACCCAAATAATTCCTTTGCGCGCTCAATCGCAAGATTCTCCACGACATCAACACACTCACAGCCGCCATAGTATCTCTTGCCTGGATATCCTTCTGCGTACTTGTTGGTCAATGGGCTGCCCATTGCCGCCATCACTGCCTTGCTGACCCAGTTTTCAGAGGCAATCAGCTCAATATGACTGTTTTGTCTCTCCTGCTCTGCCACGATAGCATCTGCGATCTGGGGGTCTGTCTCTCTTACTTCATCAAGTGAATACATGAATCATTTCCTCCGTATTTACATATTTCATATCTAACTTTAATACAATACATTAGTATAGCGTTTTTCCCGCAATTTTACAAGAGTTAATTAAAATGGAAAATCCGCTGGCAGATCTTGTATCCGTCCACTGAAATCTTGCGTCCAAGTTTTCCCGGAAGATTCATCGCGTTTCCGAGAATCCCCATCCGCAGCCGCATCCACAGAACCTTGTCCTTGGTCTTGATATACTGCCATAACTCTTTTTTCTTCTCGAGATTTTCCTCCTGCTCAGAACGGATTAGCAGCACGGACGAAACCGTCGTGATAATATCAAGATAGTTCACCATATACTTCCGCACCTTGCCGTTTGTCAAAATATGCTGTTTCTCCGCAATATAATAATCAACGAGCAGCTTGTTGACTGTAATCTGCTGGTCAATCCTGCTGATCATAACCTGCTCATTGACAGACTGGTCCTCCCTGCCGATAAAATAACGGTAGAAATTCACATTCATATAATACATTGTCTTTACATATGGCAGCGGGTTGAACACAAAAATGTTATCCACATAAAACGTGTGCTCTGGCAGCTTCAGCCCGCAATCCCGCAGCAGGTTTGTCCTGTAGATGACAGAGTGCATCAGAATGTACTGCCCTACGCGGAAATGCCGTACATCCTTCCATGTAAAGATTTCCTCCTCCGGCAGCGTATGGGTATATTTCATAACCTTCTTGCGCTTCTCACCCTCCTTCTCATACACATAGTTGCTGATAAACATGTCTATGGACTTTCCGCTTTTTAAGAGCTCCTTAATCTTATCCAGTATGCGGATATACGCGCTCTGGCTCACCCAGTCGTCGCTGTCCACCACTTTGAAATACAGACCTCTTGCATGTTCAATGCCCGCATTGACTGCGGAGCCATGTCCTCCGTTTTCTTTGTTGACAACCTTGATAATGCCCGGATAACGCTCTCTGTACTCCTCGGCAATGTCAGGTGTGCTGTCGCCCGAGCCGTCATTGACAATGATAATCTCCACATCTTCTCCGCCCGTAAGCAGTGAATCAATACACTTTCGCATATATGCTGCTGAATTGTAACATGGTACCGCGATAGATAATAATTTCATAATCCTCTCCAATCCTTTATGGTCTAAGCCGGTTGCACTCAAAACGTTCCATTGTCAGGAGACAATTGCGAAGCTCACTGTACCGCGTCTCAATATCTCCCTCCTTTACCTCCGTGTCGAGGCTTACCGCCATCGTATCAATCATAGCATCTGTTATTCTGGTATGAAGCATACTGAGTATCTGAAGTTTTTTCTCATATGAGTCTGCATCCAGAAATTCCAGAACACCCTCGTCCAGCGCACCGCCCTCCCCCGTCTCAGGCGTCTGTCTTTGTGCGGCTGTTTCTGCCGCTGGCTGAACGGATTCTTCTGCTGGCGCTGGTTTCGGTTCTTCTTCCTGTACCGGTTCCTGCTTCCCCCTGTTCAGTATCCTGTTGAGCGTCTGCACTGAAGTCTCTTTTAACGGGAATGACGTCGCCGACTCCGACTCCTCTCCTCTGATATCCAGCCGCTCAAAGCGATACACCTGTTTTTCATTCGGGTATTTCCGGGTATCAATCTTGCTCATAAACATCTCAAGCGGACGCACATACACTTCAAACGGCGCATAGAGCTGCTGGTATACCACCATTTTCACACCGCTCTCAGAATGGCGCGCCAGCGTGATAATCTGGTAAATGTTTCCTTTAAAATGTTTGTAGATTTCCTGTGGTCTGGGCTTTGGTCTCATAGTGCGTTTCTACCTTCTTTCCATCTTATTTCGTTCTTCAATATTTTTCCATCTCCATAATAAGCTCTATTGTAAACTATTTTCCCTAATTTGTCATTTAATTATCAAAAATAAAATCTCCTGTTCATAAAATCCCCATAATCAGGAGATATCATAACAGGAGTTACAATAACGGCAATTATTTTCAGAACAATTTATTTTTCATCGTTTCAGGCTCTTGCGCAAATTGCAGCGCCATCTCTCTGTCAATCTTGTATTCTTTGTAGAGCTGGCAGAGTGCATCATCCATTGTCATCATGCCCACTTTTCTGTTCGTCTGCATAACACTTGTTATTTGGTGGGTTTTTCCCTCCCGTATCAGATTTCTGACCGCAGAGTTTGTATGCAGCACCTCAAATGCCGCGACACGCCCCTTGCCGCCAATCATCGGAACAAGCTGCTGCGAGACAACCGCCTCTAATACATTTGCAAGCTGGACGCGGATCTGCTGCTGCTGGTGCGGCGGAAAGACATCAATCACACGGTCTACTGTGCTGGCGGCGCCAATGGTATGCAGTGTGGATAACACCAGATGTCCTGTCTCTGCCGCGGTGATCGCGACGCTGATGGTCTCAAAATCTCGCATCTCGCCCACAAGAATCACATCGGGATCCTCGCGCAGCGCGGCGCGCAGTGCATTGGCATAGGACTGCGTATCCAGCCCGATCTCCCTCTGGTTTACGATTGCCTGTTTGTGCTGGTGGAGGTACTCAATCGGGTCCTCGAGCGTGATCACATGCACCTCACGGTTATTGTTGATCTTGTCGATAATGGCGGCAAGAGTCGTGGATTTGCCGCTTCCGGTCGGGCCTGTGACGAGTATCAAGCCTCTCTTTTTCTGGTACAAATCAATGACAGATGCGGGCACGCCCAGCACCTCCGGCGAAGGCACGACTGTGTCCACCAGACGAAATGCCAGGGCTGCCGAGCCGCGCTGCTTGTACACATTGACCCGGTAACGCCCCTCGCCCGCAATGGCAAAGGACATATCCACTTCCCCTTTGTCCTCAAAGCGCTGCTTTTGCGTGTCATTCATCACAGAGTTGGCGATCTCCATCGTATCTGGCGGAAGCAGGCGTTCCCCCTCCATTGTGATCAGTTTTCCATTGACCCGCATCTTGGGCGGAATGCCCACCGTGATATGTACGTCCGATGCCCCCGCTTTTTTTGCTGCTGCCAAGATCTCCTGAACTGTCTGTGCCATTGATATTGCCCTGCCTTTCCCATTGATGCGCCTGCCGGTTTATGTAGTCGCATTTTCGTTATTATATCCATAATATCACGCTATTTTCTCTTTATCAACGAAATTTTTAGAATATTTTAAGAATTTATCTAATTCATGAAAAAAATGTATTTTTTCGGAAAGCTTCTACGATTCTGCAAATAGCGTGTTGTTGTTAATTTGTACTACCTTTCCCCCTTGTCATGACACTTTTCATATACTATGATAGTTATATATTGATAAGTTGTACTCATTTTTTTCTGCATACTTTCAAGAAAAAATAAGAAGGAGACGCGGGCATTATGAAGGAGCGTTTTGATTTTGAAGGCACCTCCACCGGAGAATACCGTGAAGGGCTCTATGTTATGTACTGTGGCAAGGAATACCCCGCTATGTATCTAGGAGTTGGACGTTTCGTACTCTACTCAGATATTGCAGATGAAAATTTTACGTTTCCAACCCAAGATGGAAGATACCTGCTACAGACCGACCTGCGCGACGAAGATCTCACACGGGCGTGTGAAATCCGTATGGTCGGTATTGTGCGTGACTGCTATGAAAGTGTGGCAGTACGCAACATTCTCAAAGAGGGGATTATCATATCGACCTACAATCCCCGGCTTGGCTTTGAGCTGGGTCTTAAACCTATGAAATCCCTTGGCTTTACAGGTCTTGTAGACCGTAAGATTTTGATTGGTATTTACGAGGAACGCGACTATCTCTGGAATCCCACGCTCGGCATCTGCACGACGCTTTGTCAGGTTACGGGAACGAAAGACAAGGACTCTTGGTTCATTGACAATGACCGGGTAACACAGCTCTATATAGTGGACACAAAGAATGAATCCATCGAATAAAAATCAATCTGTTATCAATCGATCGAATAAGGGAATAAAAAAATCGAGCAGGAAACCCACTCGATTTTTTTATTGTGTATTTTATTTTGCAAGAAGCATCATGATCTTGTTGCTTCTGTCAATGAACTTCGTCATATCCTCCGGCTGCAAAGGCGCCTGCTGAATCAGTGCCAGATCATAGAGCTGTTCGCACATGAGCGCTACATTCTCGCCCTCCTTGTTGTCCAGAATATAAGACACCAGTTTGTTGTTGGCATTGAGAATCAATGTCTGCCCCTCTTTGCTCATGCCCATTCCCATATCCATGCCGGGCATCGCATACATCTTCATCATGTCCTGCATTCTGCGCGCTTCCTCGGAGACTGTAATCATAGAAGCAATCTCCTCATTTTTGAGTTTCTCGACTTTTACAGTAATCGAGTCGTTATTCACCGCTTTCTTGAATACCTCAGCAATCTCCTCGCTCTTCTTGGTGAGCTCGTCCTCTTCCTCCTTGGAGTTCTCTGACTTGAAGGTATCTGTCAGGTCTGCGTCAATGCGCGCAAACTTGATTCCCTCATTCTTGGACTCGAGCTGGGATACAAACGGCTGGTCAATCTTATCAGGCAGCACGACAGCATCCATTCCTGCCTTTTTGAACATATTCACATACTGGCTCTGCTGCACGAGATCTGTCACATAGTAGATAATCTTCTCTTTTGTCTCCTGCTCCTCTGCCGCAGCGTCAACGGTATCACCCTCTTCGTCAACCACTTCTGCATCAATCTTTTCACCTGTCTCGGCATCTGTTGCGGCGGCTGTATTTTCTTCTTTATTTTCTTCTTTGTTCTCTGGATCATCCGGGTCAACCTTCTTAACCTCTAAGCACTCCGGCAGTGTCAGGTACTTGCCGTCAAGATTCTTGAACAGGATATAGTCTGTCATCTTCTCACAGAATTTGTCATCTTTGAGACAGCCAAACTTGATGAACGGGCTGATGTCATCCCAGTATTTCTCGTAATTTTCCTTGTCCGTCTTGCACATGCCAGAGAGCTTGTCCGCAACCTTCTTGGTAATGTACTCACTAATCTTCGTCACAAAGCCGTCATTTTGCAGCGCACTTCTCGATACGTTGAGCGGCAGGTCCGGACAGTCAATCACACCCTTTAACAGCAGTAAAAATTCTGGTATGACCTCCTTGATGTTATCTGCGATAAACACTTGGTTATTATATAATTTGATGGTTCCCTCGATTGACTCATACTCCATGTTAATCTTAGGGAAGTAGAGGATCCCCTTCATATTAAACGGATAGTCCATATTCAAATGAATCCAGAAGAGCGGCTCTTTGTAGTCTGCAAAGACTTTGCGGTAGAACTCGATATATTCCTCCTTCGTGCACTCATTCGGATGTTTTGCCCACAGCGGATGAATCTCATTTAACGGCACAGGACGCTTCTTGATTTTGAGCTTTGGCACCTTCTCCTTGGTCGGCTCTGCGCCATCCTCTCCCGGAATCTCCTTCTCCTCCTCAAACTCCTCTACAACGACATCGTCCTCTCTCTTGTCCTCAGGGTTGATGGTCTCAAATTCCTCCGGTGCATTTGCCTTCTCGAGATAAATCTCATACGGCATAAATGAGCAGTATTTTTTGATGACTTCTCTTGCCTTGTACTCATTGCAGAACTCAAGGCAGTCCTCGTTGAGAAACAGCGTAATCTCTGTACCCACAGCGGTTCTGTCTCCGTCTGTCATGGAAAACTCTGTGCCGCCATCACACTCCCAATGTACCGGCACGGCATCCTTTTTATAAGAGAGCGTATCAATGTGCACCGCATCTGCCACCATAAATGCAGAATAAAAACCAAGTCCGAAATGACCGATAATCTGATCGTCATTTGTCTTGTCCTTATATTTCTCGATAAAATCTGTCGCACCTGAAAAAGCGATCTGGTTGATATACTCCTCCACCTCGTCCGCTGTCATGCCAAGTCCGGTATCAATAAATTTGAGTGTTTTCTGCTCTGGATTGACAATGATATGGATATCCTTCTTGACATCTGACGGATACTCATACTCTCCCATCATCTCCAGTTTTTTCAGTTTGGTGATGGCGTCACAGCCGTTTGAGATCAGCTCTCTGTAAAAGATATCGTGGTCTGAATACAACCACTTCTTGATAATTGGAAAAATATTTTCGCTGTTGATGGACAAGCTTCCGCGCTTCTCTGCCATAAAAATCACATTCCTTTCTCGTATCTATTTATAGTTTTTATCAAGGTTGTTGCCCTGTCTGTTAGATAGTTTAATACCCCAAAATGCAAAAGTCAAGCAAAAATTAGCACTCAATCTATCTGAGTGCTAATAATTTAGACTTTGTTTATATTCTCTTTAGATTATGTTCTTTATTTCTAAAAAGTTTTATCATGGAAATACTTCGTGGTACACATCAAAAAAAGTGCTCGTCGTCACCTGCTCGTCCTCTATAAATCCCACCGATGCCCACAGCTTTTCATTCAGGCTTCTGGTAAGTCCCTCCACAAAACCGGAATACTCCTCATTAAAGACTTCCTTTCTGCGCTGCTCTACAATTTTTACTTTGTTCCTGTCTGTCTCGTCCCTGTCAAACGTGCTGATGCATTTGATGATGTGATACCCGTGTTCTGACTCCACAATGCCGCTGATCTCATCTGTGCCGAGGTTAAACGCCGCCTCCTCAAACGCTGCCTCCATCGTCCCTTTTCCAAAAGAATAGGTCGAATTGCTGTCCTCACTGTAGGTTGCAGCCAGCCCGGCAAACTCCTCTCCTGCCCTCGCCAGCTTGAGCACCTCGCGCGCCCTCTGGTACGCCTCCCTCTTTGCCTCCTCAGAATAAGGGACATACTCTCCCGCCTCATTCTGTGTATATGTCTTAATCAGCACATGCTGTACGGTGATGGTTCTCGCCTCGTCGTCACTAATCTCCGGGTTAATGTCCGCGATGAGATAGTCGTATACTTTTCCTGACAGGGCATACTCCTCGTACATGGCACACAGCAGCTTTTCATCTACCTTCAAAAGCTCGCGTTCCCTGTCATTTAGTGATTCATAATACTGCTTTGCCGCCGTCCTGGCATCGCCCAGCTCCTCCTCGGAGAGTGTCATACCGTATTTTGCCGCCAAGAGATTCATCGCCTTGATGCGCGCAATCCGTGCAAGCACGGTCTCTTTTACATTCTCCTCGAGCGTCTCTCCTTTGTAGGAGGTCTGCCAGATCTGGCTGCCAAGCGCCTGCTCGTACTGGTTCTTCGTGTTGGTGAGATAAACCATAATCTCCGGCAGCCGACAGGAGGTCTTATCAATGCGGAATACCTCGTCTTTGTCAAAACCCGTTGTCAGCACAAATTTTGTGCGCGCATGTTCATTTAATTTTATTTTGCAGCCTGTCGTGAAAAAGACTGCCGCCATCACAACAGCCGTGAACTTTATGATATATTTCCTGCGGGATTGCTTCATGCTTCTTTGCCTCTTTATCAAAAATTTTGAATGATACAATTCTATACACACTACTGTAGCAAATTTTTATGTTCCCTGCAAGAACATATTCTTTTCTCCAACGCATATACATGAGTATGACGTTATGGCAATCTCTTTTCATGTTGAATCTGCTATATTTTATTCCTTGATGATGATATTGTTTGTATAATAAAATGAAAAAATTCTATGGAATTATAGTTTTATTTTTGCTATAATAATTATTGTTTCAGCAAAAGATACCTGTGAACCAGCAGGTATTTCATGCTTTTATATATATTTTTGTTTTGCATCATGATTTATGGGGGAGTATCATGGTTTTTAGCAGCCTTTCTTTTATTTTTGTTTTTTTGCCAGTTTTTCTGGTTTTATACTATATATTTCCCGCCAAAAGCCGAAATCTTCTTCTTTTTCTGGGAAGTCTGGTCTTTTACAGCTTTGGCGAGCTTTCCTACCTGTTCCTGATTCTGTGCTCAATCACTGTAAACTTTTTGTTTGGCAAGAGCATAGAGCGCTTTCAAGGCAGGAAACTTGAGCAGACCTTGCTGCTTATTTTGTCACTCATCTACAATTTTGGATTTTTGCTCTTTTTTAAGTACACAAATTTCTTTATTGAAAATATCAACGCTGTCCTGAGGCTGCTGGATATCCACTGGCGGTTTTATACGCTGAATCTCACGCTGCCGCTCGGAATCAGCTTCTACACGTTCCAGATCGCTTCTTATGTTATAGATGTATATTTGGGGCGGACGAAAGCAGACCAGTCCTATGTCAGTCTTGGCGCTTATTTATGCATGTTTCCACAGTTGATTGCCGGGCCAATCGTTGTCTACTCCAACATACGGGATGCATTAAAAGAACGCACGATTTCTATTCATGCGTTTGACAATGGCCTCAAAACTTTTATTATCGGTCTTGGCTACAAGGTGATCATCGCAAACCGCATTGGCACATTGTGGAATGAAGTATGTACAATCGGTTTTGAGAGTATCTCAACCCCGCTTGCATGGCTCGGCGCTTTTGCCTACTCCATGCAGCTTTATTTCGATTTCTGCGGGTATTCTCTGATGGCAGTGGGACTTGGCGAAATGCTTGGTTTTTATATGCCAGCAAACTTTCAGCACCCCTATATGGCTCGGAGTGTCACTGATTTCTGGCGCAGATGGCATATCACGCTCGGCGCCTGGTTTCGGGAATACGTGTACATTCCGCTTGGCGGCAACCGCAAAGGCGCCGCGCGGACGGTGTTCAACCTCTTGGTGGTATGGTTTCTCACAGGCTTCTGGCACGGCGCGGCATGGAACTTTATTTTCTGGGGGCTTTTTATCTTTGTCTTACAGATTATTGAGAAAAACATCACGCTGCGGTGGCTGAATGCAGACCACCTGATTGCAAAGCTGCTGTCACACACCTACATGGTTTTTTATATTTTGATTAGCTGGACGATCTTTGCGATTAGTAACTTTCAAGAACTTTGCGTCTACTTGGGACAAATGTTTCCTTTTCTCAGCGGCGCTGGCAATTTTGACTTATCAGACTTTATGAGATTTGCAGCAGATTACGCACCGCTGCTGATTGCGAGCCTGATTTTTGCAACCGATTATCCTGAAAAATTATACGACAAGATACGGCACCGGTTCTTGGGTGTCGCCGTGGCGTTTGTCATATTCTGGTGGTCTGTCTACTATCTGGCGATCGGAATCAACAACCCCTTCTTGTATTTCAGATATTAATCACTTGACTCTTAACATTTTGGAAAGGCATGATTTATCATATGAAAGAGATAAACAGTAAGAAAAGTTATACCTTACTGCTTCTGATTGTGGCATCGACACTGCTGTTTAGCATTGTCGGCAATTATTGGAACAAACGGTATTACCACGACGAAAACACCTACACAATGTCTACGCCGCCGCTGGCTTCGGCAATGCGGGGAATCCATGATAAACTTTATATAACCGACTTTGCAAGTCTCATCGCGGACTATGCGGTTGACAATCTGAGCATCCTGTCCACTGATGCACAAGCTGAAGCACCTGCTGCAAAGACAGCACAGCAGCCGCTCTCAGAAATCATTTCCACGCTCTCCCCGGAGGCTGTGACGGCGCCATCCGGAAAAGCGGCGAATATGGCTGACGTACCAGAAGTAT
>OFGG01002114.1_pt1 | contig 11415 bp, 9 predicted proteins | sample 1521701 | NCBI WGS metagenome assembly OFGG01 (sample SAMEA3504081, study PRJEB24116) | mouse gut metagenome | biome: mouse gut; feature: mouse-associated habitat; material: faeces | place: Denmark | collected 2011
TCTATGTGAACGGCATCGCCGCCATGCAGATACATAACCTGAACGCCTGGGTGGAGGCAGTTCGGGCCAAGATCGTTGATGAGTACCAACCGGGAGAACAGGACATGGACGCCCTGCTGTCAGACGCTATTCTTTTGCGGGAACGTGACTATTTTACCGGCCGTGTCCACGAGGACATTGACGCTATCATGGAAGACATCCGAGAGGCCCATCGTGGCCGGAACGAAAGCGGCGCAGAACATTCTGCTATTGCTGACTTAAAACAGGATTTGGAGGACGTGGCAAACTTTAAGGGGAGTCGCGCCGAAGCGTGGCTGATGATGTACTGCAAGCAGACGCAGACTCCGTACAATAAGCTGTCCGAGGAAGAAAAGCACTGGCTGATGCGGATTGCTCAAAAATCCAAGCTGGCAAAAAGCCATGTTTCACAGAGAGGGAAGAAAAAGAGATGAGTTAAAAAGAATAGCTAATGGTCTCTCACACTTGGGCACCCCATCATGCATCGGCCCTTTTATCTTCGCTTATTCAGTCTGGCAGATGTCAATGAAAGCTACTACAAGCCATCTTCGTAGGTATCCACATTTTCAGTTTCATAAAAACTTAGGCGAATTTCAAACAAAGCATCCTCAACAGTTTGGACACACTGCGGTAAATCGTTTAGGATTTCTTCTCGCCAAAAACGCAGAACTGTCCAGCCCATAGATTGAAGCTCTTGCTCTGTTTTGTTATCCCGTTCACGAGTCCGTTCGATTTTAGGAACCCAATACTCAGGATTCTTTCCTCTGAGAAGTTTTAGCTTGAGTGTATCCCAATCCTTGCCATGCCAAAACTCCGCATCACAAAAGATTGCCAATTTATATTTTGTAAAAACAATATCAGGCTTTCCGGGCAAGGTTTTCACATTCTTTCTATAACGATACCCTTTTTGCCACAAAGCCTTACGAAGTCGCAACTCTATATCAGTGTCCTTTGAATGGATAGCGCTCATTATCCTATGCGTCTGTTCATCTGTATATCGCCCCATGTTTATCCCCTCTGAAGGAAAGACCTCGCTGGCCTATAGAATTGTTATTCGACAATACCGATTGAGGAAAGTAAATCGCGGCATTCTGTAGGGCATTCAAGACGAACATCATCGACCAGCCAACACATAAGAATATTCCTGTCATGGAGCAAATAATCCTCCACCCACGCTTGGGCTGGTCTTTGTTGCAATACGATGCAAAGGATAGCATTCTCTGCTCCGCTTCTGTACCGGTACTCATAAAGCTGTGCAATTGCCTTTCGTATTTGGCTTAGAGTGTTCCTGGTGTTGTTCGACTTTACCTCAAAGATAAATGTCAAATCATCTGTGTTGGTACAAAGATCAATGAACGTGTTTTCATAAACCTCGTGATTGTTTAACCGCAAGAGACAAGCAAGGCAACTGAGTATTCGCGAATGTTCTCTGTTTGCTTTCTCACGTCGAATTATAGTTTCATATGGGTCCTGTCGATTTCCAGATGGCATAAACGTTCTAATTTGGTTTGCTTCAAACACATTGAGTGCCGGAAAGGGTTGCTCTCCAATTTCAACAGTTCCAATCGGGGGCGCGTAATACTCGATATCTCCTATATCTACATCATCCGACAAAGAGGAAAGCACATCCATTGGAAGAGATAAAGCATCATAGTATTCTCCCCATTGTGGACTTTTAATGACATCAGTAACAGCACGATTTTTATCGTTTGCAGCATAGCAGGGCTCAAAAGCAGAAAAATTGTAATCCATCTCGGAGATTGTCTTTGCATAGGAATACGCTTTTTGAATGTCAGCTGTATTCAGAATCAAGCCACGCGCTGAACTTCGTTCAAAAATCCCCGTCCGCGCCATGATATGAAAATTTCGTTTGAAATTTGTTAATTCCTGTTGCACCCATGCTGGTATCGCATCGTGTGTGTAGGCAAATAAAGCATCACGAATAGCCTCTAATGAAGGAGAGAATGTGTAATTAATTGTATCATCGTTGAAAAGCATGAAAATAGTCGTGTAAGGGATAGCAATATTCTCCAATGGGATGTTGCTCAATTCGTGCATGGACACGACCACACGGCAAAGAAGCCGGAGCGGATTTATACGGATATTGTTTTCAATTTCTCGAATAGTGTCGCTTTTGGCGTTGGCCTGTGCAGACAGACTGCGGTTCAGTACAGCACCAGCACCATTAGGGTACTGAAACATGGCCAGTTGAATTCTACAAAAGCTCTCCACATCCGGCTCAGTTGAACACAGAAAATGCTTAGCAGACTTTGATAAAAGAATTGTCCAGCGACCATTTACTGGCTTGTAGTGGAATAATCCAAGATAAGTGCCATACGCGCCAAATTCATCTCGAAAATTAGAAACATCCCTTAGCGCATACGGTGAGCGTCCACTTATGGTAGAAAACCGATCTGCCAACAAATCTCTATCCAATTCTTCGCCATCGAACATTGAAAAAATATCCGCGATCTCAAGAAGATAGTCTCCCCAATCCGGGCGGGAGCTTTCTATCTTGTTTGAAAAAAACTTTTTAATTATAGGAGTATGTGGCAATCCCATTGTAAAGACCTCCCCGTAAAATAATACAGCAGAACAAGTATCTTGTCGACATACCTGTTCCGCTGTATTTGATAATGAGATTTACTTGAGCAGATAGTCTGACCCTAAACGTCGGATAATCTCATTATAATCGGGTACATCTTTTACCCCGAAAGCCTCCTCTAAAAGATGCGCGCCAATTACAGCAGCGAAAACAGGCGGAACAGCATTTCCAACCTGACGGATCGGATGCCGACTTGTCCCTGAAAATGCCCAATAGTCAGGAAATGTCTGCAAGCGAGCAGACTCCCGCGGCGTGACTTCTCTAGGAGAGTACGGGTGAACGTGACCTTTGCCGCCACCTTTATCAGAGCCAACAACGATTGTAAAACTTGGTTTATCGGGATTCAGTTTATTAATCCTTGTTTTAGAATCTCTTTCACCAAAAGTTAGCGCAGAATAACGATTAATGACTGCTTGTCCATGAACACGGCCAACATGATTAGCGATAGTATTAGATGGCGGAGAGGGTAAACTCAAAATTGCGTCACCCACTGTTACAGGCGGAAGAAGTCCATCTGCTACCTCGGCATCAGTCAACGCATGAGTTTTCCTTGGCATTGAAATAGCGGTTTTCCCTTTTACCCCGTAAATAATTACGCGAGACCGATATTGCGGAACTCCAAAAGACGCGGTATCGAGCAAATAGTGCGAAACCGTATATGTCTGATTGCCATTTGCATCCTTTGAGAGTTCCCCTAAAAACTGCTTAAACACTTTGCCATCATCAATAGATAAGAGACCAGCAACATTTTCAAAGATAAAACAAGCTGGCTCAATCTCGCGAATCACACGGAGATAGTCCCACAAAAGCGTGCCGCGAGGGTCCTCCATTCCTTTTCGCTGACCAAACACAGAGAAACTTTGACAGGGGGGGCCACCATAAACAAGGGACACTTCTTCCTTTTTTAAGCCTGCATCTTTCAAAATTTCATCGGTGCTATACTCTTTTATGTTCTTCTGCTTAATAACTGCGTGAGAAAGAAACGAATGCTGATGGTTGTTAGCCAACGCGTCCTTGTTATTCTGCAAGGTCTGGCAGCTATGTAAATCAATATCTGTGCAAAGCCGTGTTGTAAAGCCTGCGGCTTCCATGCCAAGGTCAAAACCACCGGCTCCTGAGAATAGTGAAATTGCATAAAATGGCATTCTCCTGTTCACTCCTTTCTCATTACAATTACTCATTTTTATTATACACGCTCTCCAAGCTCTTTGCAAGAGAAAAAATACATAATATTTTCTTGCCTTTTCTTGACGGTTGTGGCCGTCTTTCATGAGTATCTGTAAGCGCAGATTGTCGGTGCGTATCCTTAAATGAATTACACTTCAGTACATAACCATGCTTGCCTGCCGCCGGAAAGGAGGACTACCATGTTGCAGGCAGGCAAAATCACCGCCCTCTATTGCAGGTTGAGCCAAGAGGATATGCAGGCTGGGGAGAGCGAGAGCATCCAAAATCAAAAGCTGATTTTACAACGGTACGCTGATGAACATTTTTTCCTGAACACCCGCTTTTTCGTGGATGATGGATTTTCCGGGGTCAGCTTCGAGCGTGAGGGGCTTCAAGCCATGCTCCGTGAAGTTGAGGCCGGAAATGTGGCGACGGTCATTACCAAGGACTTATCCCGTTTGGGCCGGAACTATCTGAAAACCGGGGAGCTTATCGAAATCATTTTCCCGGAGTACGATGTGCGCTACATCGCTATCAATGACGGTGTGGACACAGCGCGAGAGGACAACGAATTTACCCCTCTGAGGAATTGGTTCAATGAGTTTTACGCCCGCGACACATCCAAGAAAATCCGGGCTGTCAAGCAGGCCAAGGCCCAGCGGGGAGAGCGTGTCAATGGAGAAGTACCGTATGGCTATCTGGCAGACCCGGATGACCGCAATCATCTTATTCCCGACCCGGAAACGGCCCATATTGTCAAGCAAATTTTCGCCATGTATGTGCGGGGCGACCGCATGTGCGAAATCCAAAACTGGCTGCGGGATAATGAGATTTTGACGGTGGGAGAATTGCGCTACCGGCGTACTGGCAGCACTCGTCACCCCCGCCCCCAACTGAACGCCTGGTACAACTGGCCGGATAAGACGCTGTATGACATCCTCACTCGACAGGAGTATTTGGGACATACCATCACGGCGAAAACCTACAAGGTGTCCTATAAGTCTAAAAAGACACGGAAAAACCCGGAGGACAAGCGGTATTTCTTCCTTCTGTAGATAAAAAAGATGCCGTAGAGAAAGCATTGCGGCATAATGCTTTCCGGGTTCTGTAGAAGGCTTGTTGGAACGAAGTGCTGTTTTTTCTCAGGCGTGACTATATCCTAACACGCTTACGTGATTGATGCCTACCTGCCTACTATTTCAAATCTATACTTTTTTCTAAACAGACACGGGGTATATAGCCGTAATATTGGCACACCATAAATTCTAATGCCTCAAAGGAATACTTTTCATAGCTAAATATTTCGTCCGCATATTGGCTCCAAATAAAATTCATCGTGTTTTCCAGCTTCTCAAAGGTGCTTTCCGGATCAAGAGCTACGCCTTCACCGGCCTTGTTCATTGCAAGCGGATCATAAAATGCTAACTCCTCCTCGGAGCGAAGAAACCAAATGCACTTTGTTACATCCGCTAGGTCATTCTCTAAAAAGGACTGCAAGGTTTGATATAGTTCTTTCTGAGAAGATAGAACCAATAATTCCATCATAACTCCCCAAAATGCTGAACATTGATATTGGGGTACAGGCAATCCCAATTCAATATTTACCGCACTTTCAAAGTTGTCATCTGGGGCAGGATATTTCTTGTTCAAAATGAAATTATGTGCTGTGATATTGCAGAATTGTTGGATTACAGCTTGACTATCACAGCCACGTCCCTGCCTAATAAAGAGTCGATATATAGCGCATATCACTCCAATATTCCGGTCATACGGGGGATAATATATTTGCGGGTAATTGTTCAATAATCCGACAATGCTGTTGTAAACTTCCCTGCTTTTATCACGCGCTGGCTGTGAATACTCTCCCGTAAAAGAAAGCCAATAGGTATAGGTTGTCCAAAATTCAAGAACCTCGTAAAGTAATATTTTTTGCTCTACAGCATTATAAAATGGGAACCGACCAGCTCCTTCAGCACAATCTTTAGTTGCAATGTAATATTTCTCGTTCCACTTTTCATAGGCAGTCAGGAACTTATGTAACCATCGAATATATTTTGGTTTCTCAAAAAGTTGGTTTGCCAGCAGGAACTTCCAATATCGGATAATCAGATATTCTGTGGCCAAAATAGAGATCTTGCACCGATTAGCTTCACTTGCGTAATGAGCAATCATTTGGCTAGCAAGATAGAGCCCCGCGAATTCTTTTTCTTGCTTTTTGCTGCTGTCATCAGGTTTAATTGCATTAAGAAAGGAATCAATTATACTTTCGTAAAAAATTCTGTGATAATCGTTTTCCCCAATGAAGTATAGGGCCTTTCTCATAAGTCCCTGCTTTTCCTCATCAAAAATACGCTCATTCAAAAGGTGCTTTTGAATTAAGACGACTAATTCATCGATATCCCAGAATTCAATTTTCAAGGGAACGCCTTTCCAAGATGTAAGGTCCTTTTTATATAAATCCCAATTGATGCGTGTAGCTTCTTCTATTACTCCGTTCGACGTAACAACTATATGAATTTTTCTTCCTTCCAAATCCTTTCGAATAAATTCAATATAAACATCCAATATTTCATTGAGGCTTTGGCGAACAGAATTGGGACCAGAATCCCAAATATTGCGATCAATATTTCCTTGCTTAACAACACAGAGAAAAATTTCCTTGGAATCATGTGCTCGAATATCTACGCCATATTGCCTGTTTCCAGTTTTTGGGCGAGTATCCGTTATATATCCCATTTGCAACAATAAATCACAAAGGAGCAAATCCAGTTCATCTTTTTCCCTAAGCTGCAACAGATAATCTTTAAGTATTAGTCGCATTCATTTGTACCTCATCCAGATAAGCAAGACGCTTGAGTGTAAAATCAACCGGGTTATCCGTGTTAGTTGTAGGTAATTCCATTGTTGCTGAAATGCGGGCAGGGGAAGTCACTTTATAATGCAATTCTCCTTTTGTCCCTTTCATAATAAAGGCAATTTTAGCACCATATTTTAATATGCGTTTGGGGAACAGAGCATCAAGAAAGGACGGTCCTTTTCTTTCTTCTGATTGTGGCATCAACTCGCTCTGTGCATGTTGATAAATACGAAGATGGTTATAAGAAGGGGAGATATCTTGTATCTGGCGACCTATAGTGTATGCCTTTGTGGCTTCTTGGCCCGCATTCTCAACCTTTGCAGCCAGTAAAACATACCGTTTGTTCTTGCTGGATTTAAATTGCCTGGAAACATCGCGCATCGTTCCAGGATAGTTTGCAAAGATTTCATCAATGCAGAATTGATAATATATGTCGCCTATTCTCCCCGCAAGAAGTAAAAGAAGAAACGATGTCCGACACACATATTTCGCATCGAAGGAAAAGTAGAGGATACCTTTCATTATTCGAATTATCTGCTCCTCAGTTAAACAATTGGCATTTAATTTATGTGAAGACTCTCTCTCTTGATATAATTTGGTAATGTTTCCTACCCACTTCAACAAACCTAGTCCAAAAAAGAATTGGCTCTTCCCACCAATCAAAAGATAATTTAAAGCAGCCTCCGTTGCTTCAGAACTGAACTCTGTTAATTTACGTTGAGTAGACGGTAATGCGTCAAAGAATTTGTCGTAGTCTATTCGATAATTGTTTGCTGAAAAAACAACATACAGTCTTTTTAAAACTGAGCCTGCACTATCAATATGCTTGTTCAGGCTAATATAAAAGTGTATGTCCAGCATGTGGAGAATGTCATTGTCTTTTCCAAACGGTAAAGATATAATACGCCGAAAAATTGGCTCAATATCTTCATGAATTGTACCTTTCCATTGAATAGTAGAAATAAACTGGCGTCGTTCTTCCAATGAACCTTCTGGGATTGTATTCAGTTTCGACAATATTTTTGTAAAAGCCGTACATTCTCTATCATCATAAACGTCAATAGAAAGAGCTTGAACAAATAATGGAATCGCAGAGATCCAGAGACTTTGATTTGCTTCAATCATAGTTTCAACTTTAGTATATGCCTTCAAAAAATCTGACGTCCCATATTGTAAACTCGTTTCAAGAAAATCTAAACCTGCTTTTTTACTCCATAGGCTATCATATGTTAATAACTTTTCGGTAGTTTCGCTAGCTTCTTGATATGCGTGATGATACCATGTATTAGCAATTTTACGCATAATATCATATTGAGATTGACCAGCTAAGTTATTAAATGATTGTACTACTTCAGAATAAATTTGATGGTTTTCAATGTAGTCTACATAAGTGGAAATTAGTGTTTGATACTCTCTGGTATCTACATGGGAGTTCAACATAGTACATACTTCACAAAATCTTTCGAGACAAAGTGACTCATTATACTGTACATTTGGATATACAAATGGGACAATTTTATCAAGGACTTCTTGTCTGTCGGCTTCTAAAAGAAGTGATTCTAAGTCAGTACCGTAATTTGTAAACAGCAAATATCCGACGTATTCGCAGGTAAAACCTATGTCTTTGTATTTTGCCAACTCTAAAACAAGGGCATCTGACGAAAAGTCGGTAATTGTTGTGCAAATTATTCTAGCAACAACACCCCAACGATCTTGTAGCATTGCAGATGTGCCGTCATCTAATATATTTAGCACTTCTTCCAAATCCATATCAGCTAGTTCTGGCTTACCAGACAATATATCTGCCCCATGTTGTAATATACGCTCTATTTCTTCTCTGTTGCTTTTAAGCATATATTTTCCTCCCACACATGAGAAGTAGAGGAAGATAAATAATGTGAATCTCGAATTCGTGCTCCGCTTCTCATAGAATATATTATTTGTCCACCAGCTTGTGTTTTCTTACTGCCCTTACAAGGGCTAACCGCTCCTTTGGATTTAGCCAAAGCTCAAAATCTGCCGCAATCTCGGGGTAAGCGCGCACACCTCCACCTTTACCCTGCTTTACACGCATCCCAACAGCATGTGTTTTCCTGATCCACAAAGAGGGCGTAACCGTCAACGATGTCGTATGTGCCTGATGAATCAGATCCCCGCAGGCCCTATCATCAAATTCTCCGTTCATGTCATTTTCCCATTGACGGAGGAACTCCAAAGTGTTCCGGCTGCGCATCCAGCTTTGAATGACATACCCAGGAGAATCTTCTGTGTATTGTCTCGCTATTTCTGTCAATGACACCATATCCCCACAAATTATGCCTCTCACATAGCGGCGCATGATTTCTGTACGACTTCTAATCTTTTGAGATGTTCGTAACTTTTCTTCATCTAGCGAGTCGTAAAAAGCTTTTTTGTGTTTATCCGCAAAATCCTTATCTATCAACCCTTTACCGATAAGCTGATCAAGTGCAGACTCATACTGAAATGCGATGCGTATATAAAGTTCACCGATTTCTTCTGATATCATACTCCAATTCTCCTCTTTTTCTTCCAGTATAACAGAAAAAGAGAGATTTGGGTAGTCCTAATTTATTTCGAGAGATGGAGATTGATATCTGACAGTCCTCCTGGGATGACCAGCCTTGTCGTAGTCCACATTGCATCGGCACTCCCGCTCAAACTGAGCATCCATATATGTTTCCACTCCAACAATGGGTATATATTTTGCATTGGATAGGAGCTTGTCCACTGCTGCTCTGCCCCATTTAGGATTACCAGAGGGGGAAGGGATACCTTTTGCACTGAGCATATCCACAATTTTTCCCAAACTGGCTCCGGCAAGATAGTATCCAAATATACTACGGACAACATCTGCCTTTTCCTCATTGACAATGATTTCCTCGTCGATTAAAGCGTATCCATACGGAATTTTCATGATGGCCTCACTCCCTTAAACATGAATAAAAGCAGGTTTGAGAAAGAAGAATTTCACTCGAGCCTGTATAGCGACACCACTTGATATGTGATTATAACCAATTTATGGAACAGTTTTTCGGCTCATTAGCCAAATATTGATTAAATCTGCACATAAGTAGCATTACAAGCAATGTTTGTCTACCCTTCCTTGTGTGGACAAAAAAGATGCAAATACTTATAACATTGCAGCACAATGTTTTCTGCCGGATCTGCTTGAGCAAGTTATCGCTTCAAGTTTCCTCTACCAATGCTCAAATAGCCCATTCTGGTGATAGAAAATTGGGAATATCACCTGATGAGACCGGTTTATAGCCGATTCCAAACAAATTGTTTGGACCAAGTATACCTAGTCCAGGTATACCATTACTCTCTTGACTAAGCTTTTGCAAGTTTTCATTAGTTTCAATTTCATGCTTAATGCTTGTCGAGATGAAATAATTTTCTGTATAAGCGAAGACTATGTAATTCAAAAATTGGAGTACACTTTCTTTTGAAGACGAATTGAATTGATGCCGGAGATTTCTATACAATTTGTCGCGTTTGTGGTAAAAACTAAGAATTACACTTTTTCCATTCAACGGCAAAATAGCTATATGCAAATATTGCATTCTGGTCGTTTCTTTTAAGTCAAATACATCATTAATTGATCCGCCGTTCATATCTTTAGGTAACGCGATGGCACTTTGCATTGCAATTGGAACCCGATAAGGTAGAATATCCCAAAAGAGGATTTGGTATCCTCCTATTTCATTATTTTCTGCAATTGCTTTATGGAACATTAACTCGGCTTCATATTCTCTAAAATCCAAACTTTTTATATCAATACCAGCTTGGGGGTTAAAAAATGCATCAAATTCTCTTTGCTGGATTCGTATTAATTGAGTTTCAATTTCACGTTTATATAGTTGCAACAATATATTTTTAACGGCAATTTCTGCTAACATTTTGTCAGAAGGTTTAGCGATAATGTTGTCGGGATTTTCATATTCCTGAAAAAATGTTCCATCGCAATCTCTGCAAATATAATTAAATGTTCCCGATTTATTAACCCCGCCTTCTAAATCCACAATTTCCAATTCAAATTCACGTCCCATAACTGCTGATGCGTGGAGAAGCATTCCATTATCTGCAATTTCTTTCAGCGACATCTGGGGTACAGAATGTGAGTTACAAAAGCTCGATTGACTGCGTCCGCATAATATGCATTTGGGCGGTTTAGCATTTTGTCTCGCCTCAGAAAGCATATTGCTAATTTTTTTGCGAATTTCTATTTTATTTTGGATGTCCATATCTATATTGTTATCTCTCCCGTTATTACATTTTCAAACTGATACTTATGAGTATTGATAAAACTGCCATCTTACTGCTACGCTTCTGGATTCTGAAACTCTCGGCTAACATTGTGTACTTGTCCGTTGCCAATCATATTGTCTTTTAGTTGATTTTCATTACTTGTCCCAGCTTAACTAATGCTAATCTTTCCGCAGGATCAAGCCATAAGTGAAAGTCTGCTGCAATCTCAGGGTAAGCTCTCACGCCTCCGCCCTTGCCCTGTTTTACACGCATCCCAACAGCGTGCGTCCTCCTGATCCACAAAGATGGCGTAACAGTCAACGATGTCGTATGTGCCTGATGAATCAAATCCTCACAGGCCCTGTCATCAAATTCTCCATTCATGTCATTTTCCCATTGGCGGAGGAACTCCAAAGTATTCCGGCTCCGCATCCAGCCTTGAATGACATACCCAGGAGAATCTTGTGTGTATTGTTTCGCTACTTCTGTCAACGACACA
>OFGG01002116.1_pt1 | contig 11406 bp, 20 predicted proteins | sample 1521701 | NCBI WGS metagenome assembly OFGG01 (sample SAMEA3504081, study PRJEB24116) | mouse gut metagenome | biome: mouse gut; feature: mouse-associated habitat; material: faeces | place: Denmark | collected 2011
CCAACGTGGCATTTCAATCCACGCCCCCCGCATGGGGGGCGACCATGACCTCCACCCGATGCCCGTCGTCCGTGAGGAACTCACACGCCTCACCAAAAACGCCCGGCTCCGTGACCGCCTCGTCCGCTTCCAGGAGGCCCAGGTCGTAGAGCGCGGCCTTGTAGCCCTCGAGATCGTGGAACGCCGTCCGGGGGTCGATGTCCGGGTAGTGCTTGCTCTTGATCTGCGTCTTGAGCTGCTCCGCCCAGGACAGGGTCATCGCCTTCGGGTAGACCTCCTCCTCGCTGAACCCCTCCGCGCTCTCCACGGCGACGGTGTAGGTCGGGGCCTCCTCGGAGAAGTCCTCCTCGGCGTCCAGGCCCCGGGCCTGTTCGACGGCGACCTCGATGAGGTCGGCGTCGGTGTACTCGAAGGCGTCCAGGTCAAAGTCGAGGTCGCCCGTGTACTGCTCCGCGTCGATGACGCCGAAGCTCCCGAGGGTGGGGTTGTTCCGCTTCTCGCGGTCGTTGAACCGCACGACGAGGAACCCGTTGATTTTCTTCATTTTTCTCATAGCTGCTGCTCCTTCCTGTTGTTCGTCCGTCCTGCCATCATCGGGCCGGGAGAGGACACCTCCCGACGACGCCCCGGAGGGCGTTTCGGCGTCTTGCTTGCTACCAATTATAAAGCCGCTCCCATTTCTTCATCAGGGAGGAGGCATCTTCTACTACATTTCTACTGGCCAACTCCTCGCAAACCCACCGGGCCCTATTTATGTGGCTTTTCAAAATTCGGGTACTGCATACCATTCCGACCAGATTTATAATCAAATCCTCGTTGGAAGCGGTTTTAACTTCTGATTTTTTCATATTGCCCTCCTTTACTTCTCCAAAGCCTTTTCTACATCGTACTTATTTCCATAAATGGTCAGCTCGCTGGAGTTCTTCAAGACCTCCAAGGCGGCGAACAGATGGGAATACATCGTGCCGCTGTACGCTAAGGCTTCTGCCTCGCTCCGGCTGAGCGTGATGCGGTATGTGCCCATGCTCCTGATATATTTTGCGGTCATTCGTACATCCCCTCCTTAATTGTGTTCGGACTCCATAGCGTCCAGAGCGTCGGCAATTTGCTCCATAGACTCGGCCCGGGCCTTTTCGGTACGGTAGCGGGCAACGGACTCCTTAAAGAGTACACAGCCCGGGTTGTCGGCGCCCGCTGCCATCTTGTCTGCTGCTTCGGCCATCCGAGCCCGACTTACCTCGGCCTCGTCGGTGACCATCACCCACAGGTCGCGCCGGAGCTCTTCTGAGAGCTGCTGCCGCTCGAGCTTCTTGATGTACTGGCTGGCGAAGTCGAATTGGCTCTGCAAGGTCTCGATCTTGGACTGGGCGGCGGTGAGGTCGGCTTTGAGCCGGTCTACTTCGTGGCCTCGCTCGATTGCCCGCTGCGCCTGGATTTCGAGCCGCGCTTTCATGCTATAGGCTGCATCGTCCTCGATGTTCTGCTCCGCATCCTCGAAACACCCCTCAAAGGCGGTGGCGAGGTAGCTCTGCGGCCCCAGCTCCTCGACCATCTTACGGATGACCGCCAGCGTGTCCCGCTCCTGCTGTTTGGTGGCGGAGGTGTTCTCTCGGTGAAGCTCGATGCTCTGAACGGTGAAGCCCATCCCCTTGTGGTCGGAGAGGAAAGACTTCTTAGCAGCTGCCTCGCTCCTCTCAGTGACATAGATGTTGGATTCCTCTCCTGTCTCGCTGGTGTAGGTGATCCTGTAGTCGTTCATGGTTTTACCTCCATAATTATCAGTAGTCAAAGATTTTCTTTACTTTATGACCATAAGATACCACATCCATTTTAGCTTGTCAATAGTAAATCTTTAATTTTTGATAATTTTTCTTTGACAAGTGCGAAATAGTATGGTATGCTTATTCTTGAAAGGAGGTGCGGCGATGGTCAGCTACGATCCGCTATGGATTACCTTAGTAAAGAAGAAGATGAAGAAGAAAGACCTATACAAAATTGTCAGCTCGGCTACTGTGGCCCGGATGGGGCGCGGTGACTATGTATCCTTGGAGGTTATTGACAAAATCTGCGTAGCCCTGGACTGCGGGATAGGAGACGTCGTTATGCGAGACTATTGCACAGAAAAGAGCCCGGACGCATGAGCGTCCGGGCCCCGGGGTCGGCTATGCAGCGCAGCCCCTAAAGGGTGGCTCCATCACTTTTTATGTACCGCTTTTCCTGCTCTGGTGCTGTCGATTTTGGGCTGCTCGTTGGGAACACGGATAATGATTTCATCCAACTCGCAGTCCAGCGCCTCACAGATCAGGTCAAGGTGTTCCAGGTTGACCCGATCTATCAGCTCGTGGTACATCTCACTGATGGTCGATGGCCGGATGCCCGTCTTCCGGGCAAGGTCGGCCTGCGTCCAGCGCAACTCGCCAAGTTTTCTGGACAGTAAAATCTTAATCATGATTTGCGCCGCTCCTTCCGTTATAATCTACCGCATTTTTTGACTTTGCGGCGCATTTGTTGTATTATCACGGAATAGGTTCTGGCAATACGGAATAGGTTAGAAAGCAACAAAAAACGAGGGCTACCGTACCGTATAGGTGCGATAGCCCTCGTTTTCAGTTTATAGAGGAAGAACCAGAACGAAACACTGCTCCAACAAGTAAATCGTTGCAGAGTTCGTCTGGCTCTCCAATGGTGACCCATAGGGGAGTTTATACGAACCCTCCGGGGCACCATCAGGACACAGCCCATCTACCTCTTCAAAGGGTATTGTAACACCGTCCCGGTTCCTTGTAAAGTTGAAAGCTACCCTCAACTCGTGGTCATAGAGGTAAACCGCTTGGACGAAAGAGTCGATCAATTTCGCCTGGTACCGCTTGTCCTCTACGTCGCCCTCCCGGAACGATTCAAGCCAAAACTGTATCTTGTCCTTTGGTATGTCCACCAGCGCGGCTCTCTCGATGGCGACCGTTGCCTCCAGGCGGCGCCGCTCGTCCTCCAGCTCGACCAGCCGCTCCTTGGTGGTGGGGGTGATGATGCCCTGCTCGATAGCGGCCATCACATTCTTTATCGCCTTTTTTACCCCGTCCAGCTCCTCCTCCGCCGCCAGCAGCATGGAGTCCTTGCGGTGGAGCTTCAGGAAGTTGTCGTAGCCGTCCACCAGCCATTGGATAACCTCGTCCTGCATGATGTACTGCTTGGTGGCCTCGGCTATCTTCTGCTCGATCCAGTCCCGGCGCACCGCCTTTTTGCGGCAGGTCTTTTCCTTGCGCTTGGTCTGGCAGTCGTAGTAGTAGTGCTTGGCCGAGGTCTTGCTGGTACCCGACATTCCCACCATAAAGCCCCCACAGTGGCCGCAGAACAGTTTCCCCGTCAGGAGATAGTCGCCATTCTCCCGGTGCCGCCCCTGGGGGTTCTTTTTCGTTTTCAGCTTCTTTTGCACCGCATAGAACAACTCCTTTCTCACGATGGCCGGCACTCCGTCCTCCACCCGGTACCCGGCGTACTCATACACCCCGATATACCGCTCGTTGACGAGTATCCTGTGAAAGCTCCCTTTGTTCCAGAGGTTCCCGGCCCCGGTCTTTATCCCCCGGCCGTTGAGGTCATTGCCGATGTCAACCAGCAGATCCCCCGCATAGAACCGCTCGAAGATCTCCCGGACTACCTCAGCCTCTTTCGGCTCGATCTCATACCGCCCATCATCGCCCCGCCGGTACCCATACGGGAGGGGCCCGTTGACCATGCACTTCTTGGCATTGTCCATCATGCCCCGCATGACATCCTCGGCCATGTTCTCGGAGTAGAACTGGTTGACGTTCATCATATTGCGGAGGGCAAAGCGGCCGGCGGCGGTGTCGTCGAAATCCTCCTCGGTGTAGAGGCAGCGGACACCCATGTCTCGGAGCCGGGCGTCGTTCATCATAGCGTCCAGCATATTGCGCCCCATGCGGTTTGACTTCCAGGCAACGACGTACTGGAATTTGCTTTTTGCGGCGTCCCGCATCATCCTCTGGAAATTGGGGCGCCGGTCTGTTTTCCCGGTGATTGCCCGGTCTGCGTAGACCTCTGTGATAAGCAGATTATTTCGCTCGGCAAACTCCCGACAATTCTCCACCTGCTGCTCGATGCTGACGTCCCTCTGGTTATGGGAGCTGTACCGGGCATAAATGACGGCGATGCCGGAGTATCCGCCCTGCTGTTCTGACAGTTTTTTGCGTGGAGACATTTGGCACCCCCTTATTTAGACTCTGGAATCTGCCTTTCAATACTTTTTTATTCTGGATATAAAGAGTCTATCACATCTTGGAGTCGTTGATTCTCCATTTCCAATTCGTTAACTTTCACTTGTAAATTCTCAACCATATATTCTAGCTTATATATTTTCATTTGTATATTGACATTATCTGATTCATCTGAGCTGTTGCGATTGTCGCTAAATGTTCCTCCAAAAAAACCAAGAAAAAGCGAAAAAAGTAACAAAACCACCGGTAGAGTCACAGCTAAATTAGAAAATATTTTATTTACAGTACGTTTTTTAGGAAGACTAATAGATTCCTCCTCAGGATTATAGTTTTGAAGTGTGCCGGTCTTTAAATCGCCGTCAACAACCAATATCCCATCGTGTAATACAGTAATCTCGAATTTCTGCTTTGGCTTTAGATACTCAAATTTGATAACTATTTTATAATCTTTCACTACTTCGATTTTTGGGTTTAGTGTTTTAACCCGAGTATTGATATAACTTTCATCAATATTTTTGGCATTGAAAATATGTCCTGCTACAAAAACCTGTAACGGAAATAGGCTTGAAAAATCAGATGAATTTATTGTTTGATTGCCGTTATTGGTAAATATTATCGTAGTGGATGATACTTTTACCGCTGGTTCATCACCAACTGAAATTTTGATTCCGGGGGTGCTATTTATCTTGTCTGTTATTAAATCTGATGTCGAAATCTGATATACCAAGGATTTTTTTGCTTTTCCTCTACAATAGAACACTATGGCCAAAATAGTACTTATTACGGTTATAGCAAAACCTCCAACACTCAAAAAATCAATTGATTTCCAGAACGGCATAAATCTCTCTCCCTTCTGTACTTTTGTATTGGGGCTAAGGCCGAAACAACGCAGTTACTCGTCTGTAAGCATATCAGTCAAAGTCTTTGAATTTGTAGGGATTGCAGGAAAGTATGTAGACACATCTTCGGCAAACGCAGTAACAGAAGTCGGGGCCTCGGTCACAGTTTCATATAGCCCCACATAGCTTTCGTACAAAGAAACGGTCTGATTAAAAATATCAATCATCTGGCTTTCGGGACTGGTGTCAGTGTTGTCGGAAATTTCTTTCATCAAAGAGGCAATCTCGGTGCAAGTATCTTTTACGCCTGTTTCTGTATAGTCGGATTCCGTTTCCAGCCACTCGAATGCTCGATCCACAATATCATCGCTTGACCTTCCCAGTGTTTTCATGAAATTTAGCTCCCACTGAGCCATATTCCCCAACGGGATACTTGCATTCAAAATCTTGTCATTCAACTCTGTTACCTGTTGCTTGTAATCCTCAATACTGATTACATTCTCTACTTTATCTGTGGTTGTTTCGCTTGAGGCACTTGGTTCACTTGAACACCCGGCCAGAAGAATAAACAGAGCAAGAGCGAGCGCAAGTCTTTTCATTGGATGGTTCCTCCTCGATCATAAATTTTTATGTTGCACAATGTGCGTTGTCATTGTCTGTCGAATGTGATTAAATATCTTTTTGTGCGAAATTCCGCAACGTCTGATATAATGACGGTGCTGCCGGCAGCTACTTTACGAAAGGAGCTGTACCTATGGAACCTCGCAACGAGCCCGTCTCTCCAGATATTGCCTTTGCTGCCGAGCTGTTCGCCAAACTCCCGGCGGACTCCCAGGAGGCCCTTATTGCGCTGATAAAATCCCTTTTATCTGAGCAATAATAAGGGCTTGCTGTTCTGCGGTCAGTTGGCAAAACAATCCGACAAATTCCCCTATGCGCCCGTCTCCATCCAGGGAGGCGGGCGTTGTTTCTCTTTCCATGGGGACATCAAGCCCCATCAGCCAAGCCTCAGACACATCAAGCGCAAGGCCCAGAATAGTCAACTTCCACTGGCCGGGCTCCACTTTCCCGCTTACAAATTGGCTGAGATCGCTCTTCCCCATCTTGATTTTGTATTTCTCACAATATGGTTGCGCCAATCGCAGAATATCGGCCTGTTTCAAACCGCGCTGGACCATGATTGTCTTTAGTCTGGTAGATGTGTTCTCTGCCATAATGCTCACCTTTCCTGTCTGAGTGACTTCATCATACACTATGTTGAAGAAAAATTCAAGTTCAATAATGAATATTTTTTTCAAAAATTTGAACCTGAGTATTGACAAGGATAAAGAGATGTGGTAATTTGGGTATGCGGTTCAATATTGAACAGCGGAAGGTGGTGAAAAAATGCCGTACGACTACTCCAAACTGTCTGGGCGAATTGTTGAAAAGTGCGAAACCCAGGCAAAATTTGCCGATGCTATGGACCTCTCCGAGCGCAGTATTTCCTTAAAACTCAACGGAAAGGTCGGGTGGAAGCAGAGCGAGATTACCAAGGCCTGCAAGGTGTTGGGGCTTGCCCTCACCGAGATTCCTGCATATTTTTTTGTCGTAAAGGTTCAATATTGAACTTACGCAGGCCACGAAAGGAGGTGCGACGGATGCCGGCACCGGGGCATTCCGCAATAGCCATCGACACCAGCCAGATCCCCGAGCACGTTCGGCTTGAACTGCTGTCCATCGTCTACGACGCGACGGCGGCCTACTTCCGGCAGCCCGGTGTCGAGGAGCGGTATCAACGCTGGAAAGCCGAGAAAGACAAAAAGGCGGCACAAGCCGCCGCAAAGTGAAAGGAGCTGCTACCCATGAGCAGGATCGCTGACAACATCCTCAGCATCCTTGGGGAGTGCCGCGTGGAGGGGGACACCCTCTTTCTCCCCGACCGCCAGCTTGACTGGCCCACCTATCAGGCCGTGAACAAGGTGCTGGTCAACATCGGCGGCAAGTGGAACCGCAAGGCCCAGGGCCATGTGTTCGCTGACGGCGACCCCGCCGAGCTGCTGAACAACGTCCTGATGACCGGCGAGACGGTTGACCTCAAAAAGCAGTACCAGTTCTTCCCCACGCCCCGCCCCGTTGCGGAGCGGATGTGCCAGATGGCCGAGCTGGACAGCACCTGTGTTGTCCTGGAGCCGTCCTGCGGAAAGGGCGACCTGGCCGACGTCGTGTTCGAGGCCGGGGTCAAGTCCCTGTACGGTCTGGAGCTTAACCGGGACATGGAACACTACCTCAAAGGCAAGCCCTATACCACTATGGTCGGCGTCGACTTCTTGGAGTTCGTCAAGGATGATGGCATTGACCATGAGTGGAACCGGATCGTGATGAACCCGCCCTTTACCAAGCAGCAGGACATCGACCACATCCTCGCCGCCTACGACATTCTCTCCCCCGGAGGCATCCTCGTGTCGGTGGTGTCGGAGGCCCCGTTCTTCTGGTCGAACAAGAAAGCCATCGCGTTCCGGGAGTTCCTGGACAGCCACGGTGCCGAGATGGTCAGGCTGGACGAGGGGGCCTTTAAGGAGAGCGGCACGATGGTTCGCACCCGGCTTATCAAGCTGGAAAAGCCCCAGGCGGAGTAAGCCTGGACCATTTCAAAATCAGAGAGGAGGTTTAAGCTATGGCGCAATACAAGACCTGCCCCCACTGCGGAGCGCATCTGGATCCCGACGAACGGTGCGACTGCCAGGACAAGACAAAGGACGACCCCGATGCCCCGGGGACGCCCTCAACGGAAAATGGTTCTGTCGCTGACACAAGGGTAACACATCGGGAGCCGGATGTCAACGACTGCCTGCGGCTCCGGGAAATCCGCACGGATACCGGGGCGATGGCCAAGGACGCCGCCCTTGTGGTGCGGGACGTGTTCCCCAAGTTCAACCGCCAACTCCTGGCCCAGTGCGAGGCCTGGGAGAAGTACGGCATCATCATCCACCCGGAGGCCCTTGGCGTTATCTGCGCCGCTTACGGCGTGAGCCTGCCGGACGGCCCCTCCGAGGCGGTTATAACCGCACACAGGCCCCGGAAACAGGCTAACCGTAAACTCGCCCGGAAACTCACGTTCCGCATGAAAGACGAGGACTACACGCTGTTGGAGCAGCGTGTCAGGGAAAGCGGCTGTCAGTCCAGCCAGGAATGGCTTTACGAGGTCGTACTGAGGGCCTTGCGGGAGGGGCTGTCGTGAACGGATACAACGACATCCCGGACCACCCCGTTATCCGCAACATGGAGCGCACCGGCTACCCGGACGGGAAAGAGCCCCGATACCCCCGCTGCCCTGTCTGTGGCCAGGAGTGCGAGACGGTCTATAAGACCAAAGATTATGAAATTGTCGGCTGTGACCTCTGCTTGCGGCCGGTTGACGCATGGGAATGCTCAGAGTGCTTCCCCCATTATGAAAGGAGTTATCCCGATGATTAGAAACCCCAATGACATCCACGACGGAGAGAAGAAAATCCGTATGCTGATTGCCGGCTATCCTGGCATCGGCAAGTCCACCCTGGCGCTGTCTGCGCCCAACCCCCTGCACATCGACGTGGACTTCGGAATCGACCGCATCGAGCCCCGGTACCGCAAGGCCTACATCCAGCCCAGCTCCTACGACGAGATTCTGGAGGACTTGACCCCGGAGAACGTCAAGGACTTCGACACGTTGGTGTTCGATACGGGCGGCAAGCTGATTTCCCTCATGTCCCTCTGGGCCATCAAGAAAGACCTGAAGTACGGCCAGCGGGACGGTTCCCTGTCCCTCAAGGGCTACGGCTTTGTGGGTAAGGAGTTTGTCCGCCTGATGGACTACTGCTTCTATGAGCTCCAGAAAAACATCGTGATCGTGTTCCACGCCACCGAGGAAAAAGACGGCGACAACACCCGCCTCCGCATCAAGGTCGAGGGCCAGACCAAGAACAACGTGTGGGAGCCCATGGACCTGGGCGGCTTTGTGGAGATGTACGGCAACGACCGCACCATCGGCTTCAGCAACTGTGAGCGGTATTTCGCCAAGGGCACCCGCGGGATCTCCGGCATTCGGAAAATCCCCACCCTGACCCCCACCAGTCCCAACGATTTCCTGACCAAGCTGTTCGCCCAGTACAACGCCATTTCCGCCGAGGAGCTGGCAAAGAACGTCGCCGACCAAGAGGCTTACGAGGCGGCTATGGCCGAGGGCCGGGCCATCGTGGAGGCCATCACCGACGCCGACACCGCCAACGCCCCCATGCCCAAGAGCAAGGCCATCAAGCACTGCCTGACGTCGGAGAAAGAGGTCGGTGTGCTGTTCAACGCCAAGATCAAGGCCTGCGGCCTGTTCTATGACAAGGTGCTGAAGAAATATACCCCGGCGCCGCCGGAGGGAGAAAAGGGCACGAAAGGGACAAAGGGGGCGGAGTAATTGAACCGCTACCTTATGACCCACTCGCTGCTGTCGTCCTGGCTCTACGCCATCAAGGAGAACCCCTTTGAGGACGCCGCCTCCGAGCGTGACCCCCTGGCCGAGTTCATGCTTACCCTGCGCCGGGAACCCACGCCCACCAACGAGGCCATGCAGAACGGCATCGACTTCGAGGATTTGGTGACGGCCATTGTTGCCGGAAAGGGCGATCCCAACCACCGCTGGTACGGCGCCGCCTCCAAGATCGCCGCCATCGTCGGCGGGGGCGTCCTGCAATACCGGGCCCGGAAAGAGGTTTGCGTGGGCGGCCTGACGCTCGTTCTCTACGGTCGGCTGGACGCACTCCTTGCTGGGGGCATCTATGACATCAAGTTCTCCAAGGGCTATGACCGCGGCAAATACTTCGACAGCACCCAGCACCCCACTTATCTGGAGCTGGTGCCGGAGGCCGAGCACTTCACCTACTTGGTGAGCAACGGAACCGACGTCTGGCAGGAGAAATACCGGCGCGAGGAGACCCCCAGCATTTTCCCTGTCATTTCCGACTTCCTGGACTGGCTGACCGCCCGTGACCTCCTGGGGCTTTACCAGGAGAAGTGGCTGGCGAAATGAAAGGCCGGCTGAAAGACCTGACCTTTGGCGCCCATGGAGAGCAGCACATCACCATCACTGTCACCAGCGACTTCCGGGAGAGCTACGACGCTCTCAAAGACACCGACATCAACGTGGAGATCAAGAAGTGGCGCAGGCCCCGGAGCAGGGACGCCAACGCATATTTCCACGTCCTCGTCAACAAGATCGCCGAGGCCCAGAGCCTCGGCGACGACGAGGTAAAGCGCAGTCTGGTGGTGGAGTACGGGGCCCTCGCCAAAGACGAGGACGGCAACACCCTGGGGGCCATGCTCCCGGTGACCGCCGATATGGACGATTTCTACCCGTACTATCGGCTCTACAAGACCATGACGCTGGAGGGACGGGAGTATAACTGCTACCTGTTTTACAAGCGTACGCACACCCTGGACACAAAGGAGATGGCCCGTCTGATTGACGGCGCTATCTACGTTGCAAAGGGCCTCGGTATTGATACCGACACCCCGGAGCAAATTGCCAGATACAAGGAGGAATGGCAACCGTGAAAGAAGTCTACTGCGACTACTGCGGCAGACGGGCCGAGTTCGTGGACAGCAAGGTTATCTATGGCAAAAGCTACGGCATGATTTACCTCTGCCGTTGTCGCCCCGGGTACGCCTACGTTGGCGTACACAAGGGCACCGACCGCCCCCTTGGGAGGTTGGCGGATATGGAGTTGCGGGAGCTGAAAAAGCAAGCTCACGCCGCCTTTGACCCGCTCTGGAAAGAGGGGCGATTTAGGGGGCACCGCAAGGCCGCCTATGCCTGGCTGTCTGAGCAGATGGGCTTGCCGCAGGAGAAAACCCACATCGGTATGTTTGACACGGCGCGATGTGAGCGTGTCGTTCAGATTTGCCAGGAGGAAAGGAGCCGCCAATGCTGAACCGTGTTGTTATCATGGGCCGTCTTACCCGTGATCCGGAGTTGCGGCACACCCAATCCGGCAACGCCGTCACGTCCTTTTCGTTGGCCGTGGAACGCGACTTCAAGGGCCAGGACGGGGAGAAAGTCACGGACTTTATCGACGTTGTGGCGTGGCGGAATACCGCCGAGTTTGTCAGCCGTTACTTCACCAAGGGCCGGATGATGGTCGTGGACGGGAGGCTCCAGAGCCGCAAGTGGGAGGATCGGGACGGCAACCGGCGAACCTCGATTGAGGTAGTTGCCGACAGCTGCTACTTCGGCGACAGCAAGAAAGAGTCCTCCGGCCCGCCGCCTGCTGAGCAGTATCCGTCCGCTGGCGGCTATGGGGATCCCGGATATGGCGGCTACGCCT
>OFGG01002117.1_pt1 | contig 11396 bp, 12 predicted proteins | sample 1521701 | NCBI WGS metagenome assembly OFGG01 (sample SAMEA3504081, study PRJEB24116) | mouse gut metagenome | biome: mouse gut; feature: mouse-associated habitat; material: faeces | place: Denmark | collected 2011
CAGCGGCATAAAAACAGCCTTTTGCGTCCATTTCTCCTGTACTCCAAAATAAAAATAAAAAAAGTTGGCTATATTCTGTAACCTTTTTCCTGATTCTGGGCACTAACTTATTGTACGGCATATGTACAGATGAAAAAGAACAAGCGGGCAGGAGGGGTTTGAAAGATGAGTTTTAGCGTGCTGGGAACGGGAATGTACGTCCCGCCCAAGGTGGTTACGAATGACGACCTGTCACAGATTATTGATACAAACGATGAATGGATCATGCAGCGGGTCGGTATTCATGAACGCCATTTCAGCGAACAGGAAACCGCGGCAGAAATGGGCTATCGGGCGGCTCTGGCTGCTCTGGAAAACAGCGGTGTAAGAGCGGAGGAGCTTGATCTGATACTTGCCGCAAGCGTCAGCGGGGAAACCATATCCCCTTCTGTTTCCTGTGAGATACAGGGTCGTCTTGGTGTATCCTGCATGACAATGGATATCAATGCAGCCTGCTCCGCATTTGATTTTATGCTGGAAACAGCGGCGGGCTTTTTTGCCAGAAAAAAAGTGAAAAAGGTACTTGTCGTTGGCACAGAGCGGCTCAGCCGCCTGATAGACTGGACAGACAGAAGCACCTGTGTCATATTTGCCGATGGCGCGGGCGCGGTAGTTTTAGGCGAAGGCGATGGATATATTGACGCAGTTTTTGATGTAAAAGGCGGGCTCGACGTCATTAATATTCCCCAGCCCGTAGGCAGCTCCCCGTACTATCAGAGGGGACAGGAAAGAAAGCCCTGCATTCATATGCACGGACAGGATACTTTCAAATTTGCAGTAACTGCAATTTGCAGGGATTCCGTGCAGGTATTGGAACGGAACGGTTTTTCGTTTGACGATGTAGCTTATATCGTCCCGCATCAGGCAAACAAAAGAATCATTGATTTTGCCAGCGCAAAGCTGAAAGTGCCGAAGGAGAAATTTTATGTCAATATCGACCGTTTCGGCAACACATCTTCAGCAAGCATTCCTATTGCGCTGGATGAAATGAACCGCAGGGGAATGCTGAAAAAAGGCGACCTGCTGCTCCTTCCTGCGTTTGGCGGAGGGCTTGCAAGCGCGGCATGCCTGCTGCGGTGGTAAAGAATATCTGCAAAAATTTTGTTCGGAAAATATAGTTCCCGCAATCATAAAGTCAAAAAACGGTCAGGCCGTTTTTTATAGAGAAAAGAAAACAAAAATGATACGAAAATGTAAAGGAGATTGAAAATTATGGTATTTGAAAAGATTGCAGCAATGTTGGCAGAAAAACTGGAATGTGACGCAGCGGACATTAAGCCCGAAACAGAATTCGGCACACTCGGCATCGACTCTCTTGACGTTATGGAGCTTCTGATGAATCTGGAAGAAGCGTTCGGCACAGAGATTGAAATGGGCGAAAACAAAATCAACACCGTAAGCGATCTGGTCACACTGATCGAAAGCAAGCTGGACTAATCAAAAGGAGGCGGAAAACCCTATGATCGATTCACCGATCTGCTCTATGCTGGGGATACAATACCCCATTTTCCAAGGCGGTATGGCGTGGATTGCCGATGGGAGGCTGGCGGCGGCTGTTTCCAATGGCGGCGGTCTCGGCATCATTTCCGCCATGAACGCGGGCGGCAATTATCTGCGGGAGCAGATTAAAACCGCGCGCGGGCTGACAGACAAGCCCTTCGGCGTGAATATCATGCTGATGAGCCCCCATGTGGAGGAAGTTGCCCAGATTGTGGCAGAGGAAAAAATCGCAGTCGTCACAACAGGCGCAGGCATTCCCACGAAATATATTCCACTGTGGAAAGCGGCGGGTATTAAAGTTATTCCCGTTGTGGCGTCTGTCGCGGGAGCAAAAATGATGACGCGCGCAGGCGCAGACGCTGTAATCGCTGAGGGCGGAGAATCCGGCGGCCATATCGGCGATATGGCAACCTTGCCGCTCGTACCGCAGGTCTGCGATGCAGTGAACATCCCTGTTCTGGCAGCTGGCGGCATTGGCGACGGCAGAGGCATGGCGGCAGCGTTCCTGCTGGGGGCAGTCGGCGTGCAGATGGGTACGCGTTTCCTGCTTGCGGAGGAATGCGGCGTACACCAAAACTATAAAGATATGGTGCTGAAAGCAACGGATATTTCCACAACCGTAACCGGGCGGCGTTTCGGCGGGAACACCTGCCGCGGCTTAAAAAATCAGTTTGCGCGGGATTTCCTGAAAAAGGAATTTGCCCCCGAAGCAACTGCCGAAAGTGTTGCGGAGCTGGGCGTAGGCGCACTGCGTAAAGCCGCTGTGGAAGGCGATACCAAGGAAGGCTGTTTTCTCGCGGGTCAGATTTCCGGCATGGTGAAAAAAGAACAGCCTGCCGCAGAAATCGTGAAGGAAGTCGCAGAAGAAGCGGAGGCACTTCTGAAAGGAGCGGCAAAATGGGTAAAATAGCATTTGTTTTTTCCGGACAGGGCGCGCAGAAAGCCGGCATGGGAAAGAGCTTTTATGAAAACAGTGCAGAAATCCGCGCATTGTTCGATGGGGCGGAAGCCCTGCGGGACGGTACACTGCGCCAATGCTTTGAAGGTACGGCAGAGGAACTGAAAGAAACGCAGAATACACAGCCCTGCCTGTATCTGGCAGATTTGGCGGCGGCTGTTGCCCTGCGGGAGATGGGTATCGTGCCTGAAGGTGTTGCGGGCTTCTCTCTGGGCGAGCTGCCCGCGCTGGCGTTTGCCGGAGCATACAGCCATTTTGACGGATTTCGTCTGGCATGTGTCCGTGGTCAGGAAATGGCAAAGGCGGCGGCGGAACATCCCGCCTCCATGCTGGCTGTCATGAAGCTGGAAAACACAAAAGTTGAAGAAATCTGCAAAAATTTCCAGCAGGTCTATCCTGTGAATTATAACGGTCCCGGGCAGCTTGTTGTTGCCGGAGCAAAAGAAGAGATGGATGCATTTTCCAGGGCCGTACGCGAAGCCGGCGGCAGAGGCATGCCCATTGCTGTGGGCGGCGGTTTCCATTCTCCCTTTATGGACGGCGCGGCAAAGGCATTCGGTGAAAAAGCGGCGGCTTTTGCACTGCGGAAACCGGAAATTGCGGTATATTCCAACTTTACCACAGAACCATACACAGAAAACGTGCGCGAGCTGATGGAACAGCAAATCAACCACAGTCTGCGCTGGCAGGAAAGCATCGAGCGGATGGCAGCAGACGGCTTCGATACCTTTATCGAAGTTGGCGTAGGAAATACGCTGAAAAAGCTGATTGCGCGTATACTGCCAGAAAGTCATGTATACAGCGTTTCTAGTATGGAAGAAGCGGAACAGGTAAGCAAGGAGGTCAGTGCGGAATGCTGAAAGGAAAGACAGCGGTTGTGACAGGCGGTTCACGCGGAATTGGAAAGGCAATCTGCCTGAAATTCGCGGAAAACGGCGCAGATATCGCTTTTTTATATGCGGGGAATACTGCCGCGGCGGAAGAAACCCTGAAGGAACTGGAATCACTCGGCGTAAAAGCAAAGGCGTATCAGTGCAATGTTTCCGATGCGGACGCGGTGGCAGAGGTTCTCAAGGAAATTACGAAGGATTTCGGCGGCATACAGATTTTGGTAAACAATGCCGGAATTACAAAAGATAAACTGGTGCCGATGATGAAAGCGGCAGATTTTGACGCAGTCATCGACACAAATCTGAAAGGAACATTTTATATGATAAAGGGCGTCTACCCGTTGTTCTTAAAGCAGAAAAGCGGGAAGATTATCAATATCAGTTCTGTTTCGGGGCTGAACGGCAATGCAGGACAGGCAAATTATTCCGCGTCCAAGGCGGGTGTTGTCGGTCTGACGAAATCGGTGGCAAAGGAACTTGCATCCAGAGGAATCTGCTGTAATGCCATCGCGCCCGGCTTTATTGCAACAGATATGACGGAAACTTTTACCGGGAATGACGCATTAAAGGATGCCATACCCATGAAACGGTTTGGCACACCGGAAGATGTGGCAAAGCTGGCATTATTCCTTGCATCCGCTGAATCGGACTATATCACCGGTGAGGTCATCCGTATCGACGGCGGCATGGCTATGTAAAAAAAGACCTTGGGGCTTTGTCCCCAATACCCCAGACCCGCTTTCAGACACATTTCATGCGTCTGGAGAAGCACTTTTGAAAAACAATGGAAAACGCAGTTTTTCGCGATAAAGTTTAGGGTTTTGAAGCATTTTGTCTGGAAGGGATGAAATAGACATGAAACGAGTAGTAGTAACGGGAATCGGCGCAGTTACGCCCGTAGGCAACAGCGCGTCGGCTTTCTGGGAATCGGTATGCATCGGGAAAAACGGAATCGCCCCCATCACCAGATTTGACACATCTGAAAGCAAATACAAACTGGCGGCTGAGGTCAAGGATTTCGACCCAACACAGTATATGGAAAAACTTGCGGCGAAAAAGCTCGACCTTTTCACGCAGTATGCGATGGCAGCGGCAAGTGAAGCAATGAACGACAGTAGTCTGGAAGGTAAAATCGAGCAGGATGAACTTGCGGTTTATTTCGGCTCCGGCATCGGCGGCTTTGAAACCTTCTGCGAAAGTTATGATATGCTGAAGGAGAAAGGCGCAAGGCGCGTATCCCCGCTTTTTATCCCAAAAATGATCAATAATATTGCTGCGGGCAATATCGCGATACGCTATCAGGCAAAAAATGCCTGTGTCGCGGTTTCCACAGCCTGTGCCACAGGCACAACGGCAGTCGGAGAGGCATTCCGCGCGATACGCCACGGCTACCGTAGCGGCAATCTGCGGCGGCAGCGAAGCAGCTATCACTCCTTTGGCAGTGGCAGGCTTCGGCAGCTGTATGGCCCTGAACCCCTCCGAAGACCCTAATGCAGCCTCCCTGCCCTTTGATAAACGCCGCAGCGGTTTTGTCATGGGCGAAGGTGCGGGCGCGCTGATCCTGGAGGAATACGAACACGCAAAGGCACGCGGCGCAAAAATTTACGCGGAAGTTGCGGGCTATGGCTCGACCCGTGTGACGCCCACCATGTCACGGCTCCCGCAGAAGAAGCAACAGCAAGCGGCAAGGCTATCGCTTTGGCGGCAGAAGGTCTGGAGGGTATTCCGGCAGAAAAAATTTATATCAACGCACATGGCACAGGTACGTCCTTAAACGACAAAACCGAAACCACAGCCATCAAAAACGCTTTTGGCACAGAGGACGCGAAAAAGCTGCATATCAGCTCCACAAAATCCATGACGGGGCATATGCTGGGCGCAGCGGGTGCAGTAGAAGCCATCGCGGCAGTACTTGCCCTGCGGGACGGTACTGTTCCGCCCACAATCAACCTGAATGAAGCAGACCCTGACTGCGATTTAGACTATACGCCTAACACTGCCCTGCATACAGAGCTGGAAGGCACATTGTCAACCTCTCTCGGCTTCGGTGGGCACAATGCCTGTGTTGCATTCAAAAAAATAAAGGAATGATGAAACGGTGGAAACGAAAAAAATCGCTGAACTGGCAAAAATACTGCGTCAGAATCAGCTGACAAAGCTGGAACTGACAGAGGGTGACAACCGTCTGGTGCTGGAAGCAGCAAACGGCAGGATAATTCCGGCAGAAGCCCCCTCCCCCGTTTTTGTGGAAGAGGCGGCAGAACCTTCAGAACTGACACCCGAAACACCCGAATTGACAGAATCCCCTTTCACTGGCGTAGAACAGAAATCCCCGCTGGTGGGTACGGTTTACCTTGCTCCACAGAGCGGCGCGGAACCTTTCGTAAAAGCCGGCAGCAAGGTCAAGGCCGGCGATGTGCTGTGCATTGTGGAATCCATGAAAATGTTCAATAACATCGAATCGGAAACAGACGGTACCGTCCAGGCGGTGCTGGTGGATAATGGGCAGATTGTGGAATTTGGCCAGCCCCTGTTCCGCATACAGCCCGTATAAAGGAGGACGCCATGAATCAGGAAGAAATCAAAAAGCTGCTGCCCCACAGGGATGCCATGCTTCTCATTGACGAAGCAGAACTGCGGGACGGTGTTGCATACGGCAGAAAAAAAATCCGCGGGGACGAATGGTTTTTGCAGGGACATTTCCCCGAAAACCCCGTTGTACCCGGTGTAATACTCTGCGAAATCATGGGACAGTCCGCCTGTGTGCTGCTCTCCGAACAGACTGAGGGCGGCGCAACCCCCTTTTTCACCGGTCTGGATAAGGTACGCTTCAAAAACAGCGTGCGTCCCGGTGACGTTTTGGAAACAGAATGTACCCTGCTCAAGCACAAAGGTGTTTTTTACTGGGCTTCGGGCAAGGGTTATGTAGACGGAAAATTATGTGTCAGCGCGGAATTTTCTTTTGCGCTGATAAAGGAGTAATGGACTATGTTTTCTAAAATTCTCGTTGCCAACCGGGGCGAGGTGGCAGTGCGCATCATACGCGCCTGCCGCGAAATGGGCATCGAAACCGTTGCGGTCTATTCCGAGGCTGACCGAAATTCCCTGCCTGCGGCTCTGGCGGACGAACGCATCTGTATCGGCGCAAGCCCCGCAGCGGAAAGCTATCTGAACCAGAAAAATATCATCAGCGCGGCTCTGGCTATGGGCGCAAATGCGATACACCCGGGCTATGGTTTCCTTTCGGAAAATGCGGAATTTGCCGCACTCTGCGAGGAAAATGGCATCACTTTTATCGGCCCGGACAGCAAGGTATTGGAGGCAATGGGCGATAAGGACCATTCCAGACAGCTGATGAAGGAAATCGGCGTGCCTGTCGTCCCGGGAACAGAGATTCTGAAGGATGCCGCTGAAGCAAAGGAACGCGCAAAGGAAATCGGCTATCCTCTCCTGATTAAAGCAACCGCCGGCGGCGGCGGAAAGGGAATCCGCGTTGTATGGAAAGAAGACGAACTGGAAAACGCCTTTTACGCAGCTTCACGCGAGGCGGAAAGCGCGTTCGGCAATGGGGACGTTTTTCTGGAAAAATATCTGACATCTGTGCGGCATGTGGAAATGCAGGTACTTGCAGACTGCTTCGGGAATATCCTCTGCCTTGGGGAGCGTGACTGTTCGCTCCAGCTGAACAAGCAGAAGGTACTGGAGGAAACGCTCTGCCCTGTGATGACGGAGGAGATCCGGCAACAAATGATGGACGCGGCAGTCAAAGCAGCAAAGGCGGCAGAATACACCAATGCCGGAACTGTTGAATTTCTGCTTGCGCCTGACGGCCAGTTTTATTTTATCGAAATGAATACACGTTTGCAGGTGGAACACCCCATTACGGAAGAAATCAGCGGTATAGACATCGTAAAATGGCAAATACGTATTGCCTGCCGTATCCCGTTGGATATTAGGCAGGAGAACATCCATCTGCACGGGCATTCCATAGAATGCCGTATCAACGCGCGTTCAACGGGAATTGTAGATTTCCTGCATATCCCCGGAGGCGCAAGGGTACATTTTGACACCGCGCTCGTCCAGGACTGTGAAATCGTACCATATTATGATTCCATGCTGGGCAAACTAATTGTTTACGCGCAGGACAGGGAAGAAGCTATCCGTAAGATGGAGGCCGCGCTCTGCGAAATGGTCATTCAGGGCGTGGAAACGAATATTGAAGACCAGCTGCGCCTGGTGCGCAGCAAGGCATTTTTCAAAGGGGAATATGACACCCTTGCATTACAGAATATTTTGGAAGAAGGACGTGGGATAAATGAATAATATTGTAGGTTTATTTCGCAAGTCCAGAAATATGTTGGAAAAAGGCGGAATCACGCCTGTTGTAGAGGAAAAAATGCGTTGCCCGTCCTGCAAGTCTTACGAAACAAAACGGGCTGTCGCTAAAAATAAAATGGTCTGCCCCAACTGCGGCCATCATTACCGTATCGGCGCGCGGACGCGGGTAAAGGCACTGTTCGACAGGGACAGCTTTCAGGAGCTTTTTGCAAACATCACAACGGTTGACCCGCTGGAATTTCCCGGCTATGCAGAAAAAATGGAGCGCGGCCGAGCGGTTTCCGGCGAAACGGAGGGTGTGCTCTGCGGGACGGCAGCAATACGACGCCAGCCCTGCGCCGTATTTATTATGGAACCGCAGTTCATGATGGGCAGTATGGGTTCTGTCGTGGGCGAAAAAATCGCGCGGCTGTTTGAATACGCCGAAGAAAACCAGCTGCCTGTAGTCGGCTTCACAGCCTCTGGCGGCGCGCGGATGCAGGAAGGCATCCTTTCCCTGATGCAGATGGCAAAAACTTCCGCTGCCTTAAAGCGCCATTCCGAAGCGGGGCTTTTCTATATCTCCGTGCTGACAGACCCTACCACTGGCGGCGTGACAGCCAGCTTTGCCATGTTAGGGGACATTATTTTGGCGGAGCCGGGGGCATTGGTGGGCTTTGCAGGGCCAAGGGTCATTGAGCAGACCATACGCCAGAAGCTGCCGGAAGGGTTCCAGCGGGCAGAATTTTTGCTGGAGCACGGGCTGATTGACAACATTGTGGAGCGGGAGGACCTGAAAGAAACCCTTGCCAAGCTGATTGTGATGCACCGGCAGGTAGACCCAAAGGAAGCGCTGATCCCCAACCGCAGGAAATATTCTGTTCCCTGTGCTGCAGAGGAAGAAAAAAGCTCCCAAGGGGATGCCTATACAGAAAACACAAGCGGCAAAAAACGTTTTTCCAGGGCGGACAGCGGCAAACGGAAAGAAAAAGTGCTGCCTTGGGAGCGTGTGCAGCGTGCGCGGGCACAGGACCGTCCCGGGGCTTTGGACTATATTCAGGAGATTTTTTCTGATTTCACAGAACTCCATGGGGATCGGCATTTTGCAGACGACGGGGCCGTTGTGGGAGGGATTGGGTATCTGGATGGATGCCCGGTTACAGTCATAGGCCAGCAGAAGGGCAAGACTACCAAGGAAAACATTACCCGCAATTTCGGGATGCCGTCGCCGGAAGGTTACCGGAAAGCATTGCGGCTTATGGGGCAGGCCGAAAAATTCCGCCGCCCTATTATCTGCTTTGTGGATACGCCGGGAGCCTTCTGCGGCATGGAAGCAGAAGAACGGGGGCAAGGGGAAGCCATTGCAAGGAACCTGTTTGAAATGTCAGACCTTACAGTCCCCGTCTTAAGCATTGTCATTGGGGAAGGCGGCAGCGGCGGTGCCCTTGCCCTGGCAGTGGGCAACGAGGTGTGGATGATGGAAAATGCCACTTATACAATCCTTTCCCCGGAGGGCTTTGCCTCCATTATGTGGAAGGATGCCGGAAGGGCTCCGGAAGCCGCAGAATGGATGCGGGTAACAGCCGGGGATTTAAAGGACTTGGGCATTATTGAAAAAATCATCCCGGAGCCGCAGCCGGCAAATCCCCAAAACGTAGGGAAGATTGCAGGGATGATGCAGGAGGAAATCCGCAGGTTCCTCCATATGTCCCTGCCTATGGACGGGCAGCAGCTGGCAGAACAGCGGTACCAGCGGTTCCGCAGTATGTAATTTCAGAAAGGGGTGGATGGTTATGGGCAAGCCACTTGTTATCAGGGACTTAATAGCGGAAATTCCCGTCATACAGGGCGGCATGGGCGTAGGGGTCAGCCTTTCCGGACTGGCTGGGAACGTGGCAAAGTGCGGCGGGGTCGGTATCATTTCCACCGCCCAGATTGGCTATCAGGAGCAGGGTTTTGCGGAGCATCCCATTGAAACCAACCTGAAAGCAATCGGGACCCACATCAGGCGCGCAAAGGAAATTTCCGGGGGCGGCATTGTGGGCGTAAACATTATGGTAGCAACCAGGAAATATGGGGAATACGTAAAGGCTGCCGTAGCGGCAGGGGCAGACTTGGTGATTTCCGGCGCAGGCCTGCCTACGGAACTCCCAGCCCTGGCAGGGGAGTCCAGGACGAAGATAGCGCCCATTGTGTCCTCTGCCAAGTCCGCTTCCGTCATCTGCAAGCTGTGGGACAGGAAGTTCCACCGCTGCCCGGACCTTTTGGTTATCGAAGGGCCGAAGGCAGGCGGGCATCTGGGGTTTTCCCGGGAGGAGCTGGAGCGGCTGGACGGGGAAGCTTATGAGGAAGAAATCAAAAGCATTTTGGCGTTGGTCAGGCAGTACAGTGAAAAATACCAGTACCATATCCCGGTAGTAATTGCCGGGGGAATTTATGGCGGGGATGAAATGCGCCATGCATTGGGCCTTGGGGCAGACGGGGTACAGGCAGCCACCCGGTTTGTCACTACGTTTGAGTGCGATGCCAGCGAAGCTTACAAGCAGGCATACCTTGCGGCAAAGAAAGAGGATATCCAGATTGTAAAAAGCCCGGTGGGGATGCCCGGGCGGGCCATCCGCAATGAATTTATCCGCAGGGCGGAGGAAGGGACGTTGGATTCCCATTGGAAATGTTACCAATGCCTGGAAAAATGCAGCCAGAAGGACATTCCCTACTGCATTACAGATGCTTTAATTAATGCCGTCAAAGGCAATCTGGACCATGGGCTTATTTTTTGCGGCGCTGACGCATGGCGGGCAGAAAAAATGGAACATGTGTCAGAAATCATGGAAGAATTCCAGAAAGAATTTGCAAAAATTTAAAACTCCTAGAAAAATGTCTTTCCAAACCTTCTGGAAATTGTTATAATGGAAAAGAAACAAAAGTGAAGGACATCAAAGGGAGGCACATATGAATTTTCAAATCTGTTCCGGAAATCAGGGAGAAACAGGCGTAACAAAACAGAAAGACATCATTTCATTTTCCAGGCAGGCGGCGGAAAATTCTATCTGCTATCTGTTGTTATACCCGAAAGACAACAGCCAAACCCTAAGAATCCCCATGGAGGCGAAAGGAAATTGTGACACTATGTATACCATTGGGATTCAGGGCTTGGATTGGAAGAACTATGACTATAATTTTGAGGTGAACGGGGAAGAAGTAACCGATATTTATGCCCGCAAGATTACCGGAAGGGAAATTTGGGCGGATGATTCCCGGAGGCCGGGGGAACAGGCAGCAGAGATATTTGTTCCGCTAAGAGAAAAGAGAAAGACAAGACAGGTTCGTGGGCTGCCGGAAAGCAAGCAGACGGCAGCAAAAATTAAAAGTTCCTTTTATTTTTCAGAGTTCAAATGGAAAGATATGGGGTATCAGGGGATTAAAAAAGAAGATATGGTAATCTATAAGCTCCATGTGCGGGGGTTTTCCATGGGTATGCAGGGCGAAAGCAGCCAGCATGGGACATTGGAAGCCGTGGAGCGTAAGTTAGGTTACTTTAAAAACCTTGGGATTACTACCCTGCTGTTTATGCCAGTCTACGAATTTGAGGAAATTCTTTTGCTGGATAAAAGCAAGGAGCAGCTTCGTCCGAAGGATTTAATTAATTGCTGGGGCTATACGGCAGGCCATTATTTTGCGCCCAAAGCTTC
>OFGG01002121.1_pt1 | contig 11387 bp, 10 predicted proteins | sample 1521701 | NCBI WGS metagenome assembly OFGG01 (sample SAMEA3504081, study PRJEB24116) | mouse gut metagenome | biome: mouse gut; feature: mouse-associated habitat; material: faeces | place: Denmark | collected 2011
AATACAAGGGATACAGCGATTGTTTAATCTACTAACTGTCAAAGACAGGATTATATAATATAATCTGAAATTTTACAAGATCTTTCCAAATTCATCGGCAAGTTTGCTGTAACAGTTCCGCCTGCAACTGCACACTTGCTGCGCAGTCCTCAGCCAATTTGCTCCCATTGATATGCGAAGCTTTTTTAATTTTCGGTTGACAATCGTCCGAAAACGGATTATACTACATGAATCCGTTTTCGGACGATTGTATTTTTGGAGGTGTGAAATGTGTGATAAAGAAGATGGGAATTTAAAGGAGTGTTTGTCGCAGTATAACAGCATTATCAAAGAAAATGAAGATATTTACCGTGAACTGGCAAGGAGCCTGGGGCTGTCAGAATGCAGTTTTTGGATTTTGTATACGCTTCGGACAAAAGAAGGCGAGCCTGTGCAGAGCGACGTGTGCGCCTGCCTGCATGAGCCGAAGCAGACTGTAAATTCCGCTTTAAAAAAGATGGAAGCGGACGGATTGATTACACTGGCGCACGGGGCAGATCGCCGGAGTAAGAAAATTTCCCTGACCAGTCAAGGAACGCAGCTTTGTGAAAAAACGGTTGACCGGGTGATTGGAATGGAACAAATGGCCTTCAAAGGCTTGCCGCCGCAAGAACGGGAATTGTTTTTGTCCCTGTTTCGGAAGCTTACGGGATTGCTGAAAGAAAAGATGAAAACATAGACATTTCATAAACATTTGGAAAGGAAGATAAAATGAATATACAATTATCAGAACATTTTACGTATAAAAAACTGTTCCGTTTCTGCCTGCCGACGATTGCTATGATGATTTGTACGTCGCTGTATGTGATTGCAGACGGGTATTTTGTGTCGAATGAAGTTGGAAAGACGGCGTTTGCAGCTGTAAACCTCATTATGCCGTTTCTTATGATTACCGGCTGCTTTGGATTTATGATTGGTACGGGCGGAAGCGCCCTGGTTGGGAAAACATTGGGAGAAGGAGCGCAGGAAAAAGCCAATCGTTATTTTACAATGATGGTTTATCTGACGCTTATGATCGGCGTGGTATTGTCAGTGGCAGGATTTCTTTTTATGCGTCCGATTAGTATTATGTTGGGGGCGACCGATGCGATGCTTGGGGATTGCGTCGCATATGGCAGGATTTTGTGCGTCTTTAATACGGCGTATATGCTCCAATATCTGTTTCAAAGTTTTTTTGTTACGGCACAGCGGCCGCAGCTTGGTTTTTTTGTAACGCTGGCAGCAGGCGTTACGAATATTGTGTTAGACGCGCTGTTTATCGCTGTATTCCGGTGGGGAGTGGCGGGCGCGGCATGGGCTTCTGTGATTGGCCAGTGTGTAGGAGGCATACTGCCCCTGTTTTATTTTCTACGCAGGAACAACAGCCTGCTTTCGTTCAGGAAAACAAAGCTGGAAATGGCGCCGCTTTTAAAAGCATGCGCAAACGGCTCTTCGGAATTAATGGCAAATATTTCGGCGTCTATAGTCGGCATATTGTATAATTTCCAGCTTTTAAAATATGCGGGGGAAAACGGCGTGGCTGCCTATGGCGTCGTTATGTATACGCATATGATTTTTGCGGCGGTTTTTCTGGGCTATGCTATCGGAACGGCTCCTATTATCAGTTATCATTATGGCGCCGGAAATTACGGGGAATTGAAAAACATGCTTGTAAAAAGTATTTTTGTTATGATTGGAAGCGGAATTGCGATGCTGTTTTTGGCGTGGGCCCTGGCGTCTCCTCTTGCCCGCGTGTTTGTGGGATATGATGCGCAGTTGTTTGATTTGACAAGGCAGGCGCTGGTGATTTATGCATTTGCTTTTACTCTGTACGGGTTAAATATTTTTGCATCGTCTTTTTTTACCGCGCTGAATAACGGCGCCGTATCGGCGGCAATTTCTTTTTTGCGATCGCTTGTTTTTCAGACGACGGCCGTGCTGTTCCTTCCGGTTTTGTTTGGAGTGGACGGCATCTGGTGGGCGGTTATGGCAGCAGAGGTTTTAGCGGTTCTTGTTTCTGCGTTTTTTATCGTATTCAAGAGAAAACAGTATCATTATCTGGACGCCTAAGCCGAATGGTATTCGGGCCGTTTCAGTTCACGCGCCGCCATCCATACCGCTACAGCGGCGGAAGCTAAGTCTGCGGCTGGCCCGGCATACATGATGCCGTCAATTCCTGCAAAAAGGGGCAGGATGACGATCAGGGGCAGTAAAAAGAGAATTTGCTGGGTCAGGGAAAGGAAAATACCGCCCCGGGGTTTGCCGATTGCCGTAAAAAAGTTAGAAGTAATCTTCTGGGAAAAGTTAAGAAACGTAAAAAACAAAAAAATCCGGAAATAATTTGTAGCAAACCGGTAGTAGTTATCGGAACCGTCCCCGAAAATAGAGATTATCTGCCGCGGGGCAATCTGGAACAGCAAAAACGCCGCCGCTGAAATCACAAATCCGCAAACGCAGGCTTTCAGGTAGCTTTCTTTAGCCCGGCGGTACTTGCCGGCGCCGTAATTATAACTGACGATCGGCTGTAAGCCCTGTGAGATCCCGATGATAAACGACAGAAATACTTGGTTTACTTTGGTAATAATTCCGACGCAGGCAAGGGGGACTGCTTCCCCGTAAACGGATTGCGGGCCGTAGTGCCTGAGAGACTGGTTCATGACGATTTGCAGGATCATCATGGCAAGCTGGTTGATGCATGGAGCCGTTCCAAGGGAAGCGATACGCAGGACGTATGCTTTTTTTAAGAGGAAATGTTCTTTTTTGAGCGTGACGGTCTGGCAGCGCGCCAAAAGCCATATGGCCATGCAGCCAGAAACAGCTTGTCCGATTACGGTAGCCAAGGCGGCGCCGGCCATTCCCCAGTGGAAAACAAATACGAACAGGGCGTCTAAAACGGTGTTGACAACGGCTCCGGCCAGGTTGCAGAGCATGGTATATTTCGGCCTGCCGTCGGCCCGGATTAGGTGCCCGCCTCCTGTGGCAAAGATAAAAAAAGGAAAGCCAAAAGAAACGATACGGGTATATGTTTTTGCATACGGCAGCACATCGTCCGGGGAACCAAAAAAACGCAGCATAGGTTCCAGGCCAAACTGGGTGAGCAGGCATAAAATGACGCCGCAGCCGAAAAGCAGGGCGGCGGCATTTCCAAGGTAAAAGACGGCTTTTTCCTGTTCATCCTTTTGTTCGCTGCCTTTGCCGGAAGAAATATTAAAGGCAGACGCTCCACCGATCCCAAAAAGCAGGGCGGTAGCTACGCAGGAAATGGACAGAGGGAAGGAAATATTGGTTGCTGCGTTGCCAAGTTCCCCTACGCTTCTGCCGATGAAAAACTGATCTACAATATTATATAGAGAACTTACCAGCATGGCGATAATGCTGGGAAGGGCGAATTTCCATAGGAGGCTTCCTGTTTTTTCTTTTGCAAGGGGATTGGGGGGGTTCTTTTTTTCGTTCATAACCGATGCCTTTCTGTATTTTTCCCAAAACTTTACCATACGTTTTTCATTAGGTCAAGGCTTGCGTAAATGGCAGGCGTGCGGTACAATAGGAACAGGAAGTTTATTACAAAGGAGCAGAGATGAAAGTAATATTGGCATCCGCGTCTCCGCGGAGAAAAGAATTATTAAGGCAAATCGGCCTGGAATTTGAAATTTTTACGGCCGGAGGCGAAGAAAAGATACGTTTTACAAAACCGTCGGATGTTGTCATGGATTTATCCTGCCAGAAGGCAAAGGACGTATCCTTAAATCTCAAACAGGAACTGGCTGAAGAGCCGCATGTAATTATTGGGGCGGATACGGTGGTATCCTATGAGGGGCATATCCTTGGCAAGCCAAAGGACAGGGAGGATGCCTGCCGCATGCTTTCCATGCTGCAGGGCCGGCGCCATATGGTATATACCGGCGTTACAATCCTTTGCTGTGAGGACGGCGTGTGCACGCCGCACAGTTTTTTTGAAGAAACGGAAGTGGCGATGTATCCGATGGATGAAGCGGAACTGCAGTGGTACATAAATACCGGGGAACCTTTAGACAAAGCGGGCGGATACGGGATCCAGGGCAGGTGCGCGGTTTTTATCCGGGAAATACGCGGAGATTACAATAATGTTGTGGGGCTTCCTGTGTCGAGGGTTTATCAGGAATTGAAAAAGCTTGGCATCGCTGTTTATGCCGGTTCATAATATAATAATCAGTACTACAGCAGACACGGCTGGCAAAGATCCGTCGGTCAGAGGGCAGGGTATGCCGCAGGGAGCGTGTGCAGGGATTAAGGGATTCTAAATATACCCCGTTCATGTCCTGGAATATTTGCGGAACCGCCCTACGATACAAATAAAACGAAAGGGAATATTTATGGGAACATACGATGATGAATGCCTGGAGGTTTTTTTGAAGAAGCAGTCGCAGCTGTTCCGTGAAACGGTGGCGTCAAATTTTGAAGAGGCAGAAGCATTTTTAGAAGACTGCATGGCAGTTGTATGCAGGAATTTGGAGGAGGTAAAAGAACTTTTTGAAGAAACCGGGATGGATATCGCCGGTATGAGCGATTCAGAAATTGAGGAATCAAGCGAGGTGTTCGCGCTTTCAGGCGGACGGTACCTGGTAGTGGAAGGATAAATATTTGGGCAGAAGCGCCTACGAGGAAGACACTTATGAAAAAAAACAAGAAAAAAACTCTGGTTGGCGCGCTTGCGGCCGTACTCCTGTTTAGCGGCTGCAATATTGGCGGCAGGCAGGTCATAATTACTAGCGGGCTTGGCAGCCAGGACGTGTTTCGGATTGGCAGCGCTTCCTGCAAATTGACGGACGCAAAAGTATATCTGGCCAATTACCAGAATATCTATGGGAAAATCTATGGGATAGATTTGTGGAAACAGGGATTTTTGACGGATAAATTAAAAAAATACGTTAAGGATATCGCGCTTTCCGAGATGACAAAAATTGTCTGTATGGATTTGCTGGCGCAGGAGAGGGATATTTCCCTGACAGAGGATGAACTGCAGGCCACAAAGACGGCGGCGGCAGAGTACTATAAATCCCTGAATGAAGAAGAATTGGAATTTACAGGCGCATCCGAAACCGGTATTGCTGCAATGTATGAGAAATACGCGCTTGCCAACAAGGTTTATGAATCCCTTACAGCGGGCGTGGACGACGAGGTCAGCGATGACGAAGCCCGGATTATGGAAGCGATGCAGATTTTTGTAAAGGGCAAAGACGAGGCGGACGCAGTGGCTGCAAAGCTGAACGCAGGGGAAGATTTCGCCGCGGTAGCCAGCAATTACAATCAAAAGCCGGAAATTGAAATTACGTTTGGCAGGGGAGAATTGCCCAAAGAGGCAGAAGAAGCGGCATTTGAATTAAATAATGACGAGATTTCAGGCTGTATTGCCGTGGAGGGCGGATATTATTTTATCAAGTGCATCAACAAATTTAATGAAGAACTGACGGATGCAAATAAATCTAAAATTGTGGCCGCAAGGGAAAAAGCGGCGTTTGACGACGTATACGAAGCGTTTGTTTTGGGACTTTCTTCGGGACTGAATGAAAAAGTATGGGATGACATTACGTTAATAACGGACGGGAGTATTATGACAGACAGTTTTTTTTCGGTTCTGGAAGATGCAATGGATTAGCAGACAGCATATAGTAACAAAAAGAAAGTCTGGAAAAAACAATGGAAATTTATGTTGTAAAAGCCGGCGATACCGTATACGGAATTGCCAAAGCGTATACTGTGGCGGCAGAGGATATTATTTTTATCAACCAGCTAAAAGAACCGGATGCGCTGGCAGTCGGGCAGGCGCTTTTAATTCCTGCGGAAAAGAAAGCAAAATCCGGCCGTGAAGTTAGGATAAACGGTTATGCGTATCCGTATATCAGCGATTGGGTTCTTGCCCAGACCCTGCCGTACTTAACGGAACTGTCTGTATTTTCTTATGGATTTACGCCGGAAGGAGAGCTGATTCCTCCGGCATTGGACGATACTTTCCTGATTGAACAGGCAGAAGCGTTTGGGACGCTGCCGATTTTGACTCTGACGCCGTTTGGGGAGGACGGACAGTTTAATAACTATCTGATCCACAGCGTCGTGCAGTCAAAAGAAGCTTTGGAAAATTTAATAGACGGACTTACGCAGACCGTGGTCCAAAAGGGCTATGCCGGAGTGGATATTGATTTTGAGTATATCTTGTCAGAAGACAGGGATGCATTTACCGCATTTGTAGGGAGGGTAGCGGATGCAATGCGCCGGATAGGAAGGCAGGTTTCCGTTGCTTTAGCGCCCAAACAGTCGGCAGATCAAAAAGGGCTTTTATATGAAGGAAAAGATTATAAAGGGCTGGGGGAAGCTGCGGACTACGTGCTGCTGATGACCTATGAATGGGGTTATACCTATGGCCCGCCAATGGCAGTGGCTCCTATTTTTCAGGTCAGGAAAGTTTTGGACTATGCTGTTACAGAAATCCCAAGGGAAAAAATCCGTTTGGGGATTCCCAATTACGGATACGACTGGCCGCTCCCGTTTGAACAAGGCGTAACAAAGGCCAGAACCATTGGGAATGTAGAAGCAGTCCGGATTGCCGTCGCGCAGGGAGCGGAGATTTTCTTTGATGAACGTTCTATGGCTCCGTATTTTCATTACGAGGAGGCGGGCGTCCGGCATGAAGTCTGGTTTGAAGATGTCAGGAGCATGCAGGCAAAATTCGATTTAATCAGTGAATATGGATTAAATGGCGCCGGTTACTGGCAGATTATGCGTCTGTTCCGTGCAAACTGGGTTTTGCTGGAGGATCAGTTTACGATTGCCGGGAAGTGACAGGGGCGGGGGAGAGATTTTGTAAAAAGGAAAGGTTAAAGTACGATGAAGAATAAGACAACTCGCTTTTTAGTTACCAGTGTTATTTGTTTGAGTATTTTGGGTATACTTGTCTTTTGGTGGCTTGGCAATGTGATGAGCGGAAAAAGTGAAGAAACAATTAATGCGGTAAGTGAAACATTTATGTCGGAGATGAACCGACAGCTTCAGAAAAAATTTGAAGCGCTCATTGATATGCAGCTCTCACAGGTAGAAGGAGTTGTAATGCGCATTACAGAAGAGGATTTTACAAAAAGGGAAGCAATCAGGGAAGAACTTTCGCTTTCCGCCCGAGTCCGCAATTTCAAATTTGTTGGGCTTTATACGGAGGACGGGGCCGAAGACGTTGTGTTCGGAGAGGGGATTGAAATAAATAACCATGATGAATTTCCTGATTTAATCGGAACGTCAGACGTCTGGGTCAGCAGCGCATACAGCAAAAATGGGGAAAAACTGTTTTTGCTGGTGGTACGCGTGGAATATCCGATGGAAGGAGATCGCGTGAGCGATGCCCTGGTGATCGGGGTGACAATGGACTCCATGGAACAAGCCCTGGCGCTGGACGAAGAGGATTCCGTTCTTATGTCGCATATAATCAGTGAGGATGGGACATTTATTATCCGCAGCGGCGAGGCGTTTCGGGAGAGTTATTTTGAACGGATACGGGAAGCATACGAAGAACACAAGGGAAAAACGCCGGAACAGTATATAAAAGAACTGGAAGCGGCGATGGATGCCGGCCAGATTTATAATGACTGCGTCATGGTGGATGGCAGCCACCAGTATATTTACTGTGCGCAGATGGAACACTCCAAGTGGTATCTTTTGTCCGCTATGCCGTATGGGACCTTGGATCGGGCGGTTCTTGAACTTGGGGAACAGCGGCAGCATATGATGCTTTTGGCGGGAGGTATTATTCTATTTGGCATTTTTATTGTATTTGTGCTGTATTTCCGGATGTCCCAGGAGCAGCTGCGGGAACTTGGAAAGGCCAAACGGGAAGCGGATCGGGCCAACCGTGCAAAAAGTGAATTTCTCTCAAGTATGAGCCATGATATCCGTACGCCAATGAACGGGATAGTGGGTATGACTGCGATTGCGCAGGCCAATATTGACGATACGGCAAGGGTAACGGACTGCCTGGCCAAAATTTCGCTTTCCAGCAGGCATTTGCTGGGACTTATCAATGATGTATTGGATATGTCCAAAATCGAGAGCGGTAAAATGACATTGAATATGTACCAGATTTCACTCCGTGAAACGATGGACGGCATTGTAAACATTGCACAGCCCCAAATCAAGGCCAAAAATCAGGATTTTAATATTTTTATCCAGAATATCCAGGCTGAGGAGGTTTATTGCGACAGTGTCCGCATTAACCAGGTGCTTTTAAACCTGTTGTCAAACGCTATAAAATTTACGCCGGAAAACGGCAAAGTGAGCCTTTATCTGGAACAGGAAAATTCTCCGTTAGGAGAAAAATACGTCAGGTGCCATTTCCGCGTTAAGGATACGGGGATTGGCATGAAGCCGGAATTTCAGAGGGATATTTTTGATAAATTTACCAGGGAAGAAAAATCTATGGTGCATAAGACCGAGGGCAGCGGGCTGGGGATGGCCATTGCAAAAGCGGTTGTGGACGCTATGAAGGGAACCATTGAGGTGAAAAGCGCGCCTGGCAAAGGCAGTGAATTTCATGTGACGGTGGATTTGGAAAAAGCGACGGTGCAGGTAGACGATATGCTTTTGCCTGCGTGGCGTATGCTGGTTGTGGATGATGACGAAGAATTGTGCAGGAGCGCCGTTTCTTCCTTAAAGGAAATCGGCATTGAGGCGGAGTGGACGCTGAGCGGGGAAGAGGCGGTCCATATGGTGGAGAAGCGCCACAATGCAGGCGAAGGTTATCAGATTGTATTGCTTGACTGGAAAATGCCAGGGATGAACGGCCTTGAAACGGCGCATAAGTTGAGGGTGCAGCTTGGCGACAATGTCCCGATTTTGATTATATCCGCGTATGACTGGAGCGACATTGAAGAGGATGCAAAAGCAGCCGGCGTAAGCGGGTTTATCTCAAAGCCGCTGTTTAAATCCAACCTGTTTTTAGGGCTGAGCCCCTATATGTTAAACGAAGAAAAGCCAGGCCAGAAAGAAGAGGCAGGGGAATTAGAGTTTGCCGGACAGCGTATCTTGCTGGCGGAAGACAATGACTTGAACTGGGAAATCGCCAATGAAATCCTGACATCCGTTGGTTTTGAAGTGGATTGGGCGCAAAACGGGCAGATTTGCCTGGATAAATTTAAAGAGTCCAAACCGGGATATTATAACGTTATTCTGATGGATATCCGGATGCCGGTATTAAATGGATACGACGCGGCAAAAGCAATCCGTGCATTGGAACGGGATGATGTAGCTCTTCCTATTATTGCCATGACGGCAGACGCATTTTCCGAAGATGTCCAGCGCTGCCTGGAATGCGGGATGAACGAGCATATTGCAAAGCCGATTGATATTAACCGTTTGATCCAGATTTTAAAGAATTATATCAGGGCATAGGGCATAAAAGAGCCGGGCTGCAAATAGAAGCAGCCCGGTTTTTTTAAGAATTATGGAAGTTGTTTAAGAATATATGAATTGAAGGACAATTGTCTTGACGTTTTATTTTGGGAGGCATAAAATTAGATAAAATATGTTTAAAGGAGTGAATGCGGTTATGAAAATGTTACAGAAAATATCGCTTGGATTTGCAATGTGCTGCTTGGTATGCCTGCTGTTTTTGCCGGAATATATTTCGGCGGCTGCCGTACCCCAAAAAGTACAGGGTATGAAATGCGGGGTGATAACGCCGACAAGCGTCAACATTTCCTGGTCGGGTCAGGAAGGCGTTTCCGGTTATCAGATTTATCGTTCCATGGCGTATGACGGCAAGTACAAAAAGATATTGGAAGTCAATCCTCAGATGAATGCGTTCTGTAATAAGAATCTTCCGGGCGGGCAGGAATATTATTATAAAGTGCGGGCTTATACGAAAAGCGGCGGGGAAGTGGTATACGGAAAATTTTCTAAAAAACTGCGTACCCGTACCAAGATGAATTCTCCTCGCAAAGCAGTGATCCGTACGCGGGCCAATATCCGTAAACATGCCGGGACGAATCATCCGGTTGTATCCACGGTCAATGCCAATACGGTTGTATCCGTAATTTGCGCGGCAAGGGATAAATCCGGGGATGCATGGAGTTATGTGTCCTGTTCGGCAGACGGGCGTACGGTGAAAGGGTATATTCACAATAATCTGTTAAAACAAAGCCAGCAGTTTGTGACACAGACCGGAAAAGTGACGGCATCCAGTTTAAACGTGCGTGCAAATGCCAGTCAAACAGGCCGTATCATAGGAACCCTGAAAAGAGGCCAGAAGGTAATTATTTTAGGCCAGGAAAAAGCCTCTGACGGATCGGTATGGTACCTGGTGCAGTTTAAACAGAAAGGACGTTTCGTGAAAGGATACGTTTCTTCACGTTATATCCGTTTGGTGTAAAGTTGTTTCACCTTCCAAACAGAATGTAATATACTGTAATATGGGAGGTCGGAACATGAATGAAATTATGTTGATGGCGTTGATAGCAACGCTCGGGACATGGTCTGTAACGGCTCTGGGCGCTGCAACCGTTGTTTTTTTTAAAACGCCGAATCCAAAAGTACTGAATCTGATGCTGGGGTTTGCCGCAGGCGTTATGGTTGCCGCAAGCTTTTGGTCTTTGCTGCAGCCGGCAATCGAACAGGCGGAGGCTGTTTCGGCCATGCCGCCTTGTTTTGTTGCAACGGCCGGTTTTTTAACCGGGGCTTTTTTTATGTGGTGTTCGGATAAAGTTGTTTCGTGCGCCAGGCGCAGGGCAGATAATGCGCGGGAAAAGCCGGATGAGTGTATGAACCGGATGATTATGCTGGTTCTTTCCATTACGCTGCACAATATACCGGAGGGGCTGGCGGTCGGCGTTGCGTTTGGCCTCCTTCGGGAAGAAGCGGATTTTATGGAGAATTTGATGCGGGCTATTACCATTGCGGTTGGGATTGGCCTTCAGAATTTTCCGGAAGGCGCGGCGGTTTCCATCCCGCTTCGCAGGGAAGGGTATTCCCGGAAAAAAAGTTTCCTGCTGGGGCAGGCTTCCGGTATGGTAGAACCGGTCTCAGGAGTAATCGGGGCATTGTTGGCTGTTTATGTAGAAACGATTTTGCCGTACGCGCTTTCTTTTGCGGCCGGGACTATGATTTTGGTTGCTGTGCACGAACTTATCCCGGAATGCCAGAAAAACCGGAGCGTACAGCCGTATTTTGCCACTATGGGGATTATCTTGGGATTTGCGGTTATGATGCTTTTGGATGTTATGCTGGGGTAGGATTCCAAAATGCAGCCAATATAGCGGAATAGCGGGGAATCCGCTCTAGTACTACAGCGAACAGTGTCGGCAAAGTTCCGTCAGCCAGAGGACAGGGGATGCGGCGTTCGCTGTGTGACAGGA
>OFGG01002122.1_pt1 | contig 11380 bp, 8 predicted proteins | sample 1521701 | NCBI WGS metagenome assembly OFGG01 (sample SAMEA3504081, study PRJEB24116) | mouse gut metagenome | biome: mouse gut; feature: mouse-associated habitat; material: faeces | place: Denmark | collected 2011
ATAGACTATATTTCTATCACGAGTATCAAAAGTTAAGTCTCAACTTTTGATACCGATATACGGAGGTAAGTTTATGAGTGCAGAAACAACTATGATGGCTGAGCAGTACCGTCTCCGGGAATGGGCCGACCAGATCAGGGACTGCCAGAGCCGTCCGTCCGGCATGAGCGTCGTCAGCTGGTGTGCCTGCCACGGTATCACAAAAGCGAACTATTATTATCGGCTCCGCCGTGTAAGGGAATCCTGCCTTGAAACCATTCAGGGAGAAATACCCGCACATCAGATAGTCCCTGTGCATCCCAGGCTTCTGCGGCAGGGACAGGAAGACCGCAATGCGCAGCCAGGACTGGATATTTCTATAAAGGGTGCCTGCATCCATGTAACAGAATCTACATCAATGTCCCTCCTGACAAAGGTTCTTAAGGCGGTGCAGCATGCTGAATAATGCGGTCTGTTTTCAAGCGGTCTATATCGTTTGCGGATACACCGACCTGCGTTCAGGAATGGACCGGCTTGCGGCACTGGTGGAAGCGCAGACTGGTAACAGGCCTTATGTGCCGGATACCCTTTATCTTTTCTGCGGCCGGCGGACTGACCGCATCAAAGGGCTGGTATGGGAAGGGGACGGATGGCTCCTGCTGTATAAAAGGCTGTCAGAAAGCAGGTTCCAATGGCCGCGCAGTCCGGAAGAAGTGCGTTCCCTGACGCCGCAGCAGTTCCGGTGGCTGATGGAAGGGCTGACGATCACCCCGAAGAAATCGGTCAGGCCGGTGGAACCGCCGGAATACATGGGATGACTTTGTGCAAAACGGAGAAATTTTCAGACGGTTTTCCTGCTGAAAAAAATGTCCTGCCTTATTCCCGCAGAACCACGCTGCACACCATAAAAGGGCTCGGAATGGACGCAGACATGCTTTTCCTTCCTGGAAAGGGGTCTGGAAACAGCATCGTACAAAGGCAGCATCCGCTGTTTTAACCATAGGCATTATGACGGGCATCCGGCAGCGCCGGGTTCGCAAAAATCCCGTATCCATGGTATAATAAGGCTATCAGGATACCAGGAGAAAACAGCATACAACAGGTTCTGGCAAGACGATGACCTCCTATAAAGCAACGTGCAATCTGCTTATGGATATCTCATCCATTGATATCGCCATTGCACAGAACTATTATGACCTCCTGAAAAAAGATAAAAAATAATGAGGATTCGTTAATAATAAATGAGAATATGCACAAGGCACTCTCCGATTTCCCGAAGTTTGCAGGGAAGTGGTATTTTGATGTGGATGACGTCAAATATGAAGCTTATAATTATAGAGATGGTGAGCTTGCCAATGCAAATAAACGAAAGGATAGTGCCAATTACGCAGCTTATAGAGAAGAAGTGCCAGATGCTTTACCGAAGTTCAAATTTAGAAAAGAAATGATTGATGAATTTAAGGAAGTGTTAATGCCGGAAATTGGCCCATTGATTGACTAGTATAATCTGCCGGCATAAAGAAACAGAAAGGATGAAGTGTATGAGAATACTGCATTTATCGGACCTGCATATTGGCATAAAATTGTATAATCATGATTTGCATAAGGATCAGGAATATCTTTTTGAACAGATTACAGATTATGTGAGAGAATATCAGCCGGATGCGGTTTTGATTGCTGGGGATATTTATGATAAAGCCGCGCCGTCTGTGGAATCCGTGCAGCTTTTTAATCATTTTATGGAAGCGCTTTATGAGGCGTCAGATACAGCGCAGATTATGATAATCAGTGGGAATCATGACAGTGCACAAAGACTTGATTATTTTAGCTGGCTCTTGTCGCATCAGAGAGTTCATATGGTAGGAATCGCACCATGCAAACCAGACGAGTACATAAAGAAAGTAGTATTGACAGATGCATATGGACCGGTCAATTTTTATCTGCTTCCCTTTTGTAAGCCTTCTGTTCTGAAAGGGGCTTTGAAAGATGAGGAGACAACCAATTATAATGAAGCGCTTCACAGGCTGTTTGCACGTGAAACAATAGATAATAGGGAACGCAATATTTTGGTGAGCCACCAATTTTATCTTCCGCTGGGAAAGGATGCAAACGACATTGAGCGCATGGAATCCGAAATTACAGCAGTAGGGAATATTGATGTGGTGGGAAGTGATTTGCTGGAACCATTTGAATATGCGGCGCTTGGGCATATTCATAAGCCTATGTCAGCAGGAGACAGCCGGTTTCGTTACAGCGGAACACCAATGGCGTACTCTGTAAGCGAAGCAGGTCAGGAAAAAGGAATATTGATGGTGGATATTGGAAACAAGGGAGAGCCAGTAACGGTTACTAAGCTTTTGCTGATGCCAAAACACCAAGTAAGAATCATTGAGGATACATTTGAAACGGTATTGAGACAGGCATCGGAAGACTATGTACAGATAAATTTAACAGATATGCAGGATTTGGATGTAATTGATTTACAGGAGAGACTTTTTCTGGCTTTTCCTAATTTATTGGAAATACGCAGAATGTATGTCAGAGGAGCGAACTTTTCCAATGCAGTTTGTAATGATGTTTTTGACAGTCCATATGAATTGATTTGCAGTTTTATTCCCGATATGGATACAGAAGAACAGGAAATTATCCAATCAGTTATCAATGAAGCTTTGGAGGTGGATGCGTAAATGAAACCATTAATTTTAAAGATGAAAGCGTTTGGGTCATATGGAAAGGAAAAGACCATTGATTTTACAAAGCCTACTCAAAATCTATTTTTGATCACGGGAGATACGGGAGCAGGAAAAACCACGATATTTGATGCGATTGTATTTGCTTTGTATGGACAGGCAAGCTCGTCCTACAATAAAAAGGATGGCGTGCTTTTGCAGAGTCATTTTGTGGCGTTTGAAGAAAAGCCCAGTGTGGAGTTTACATTTGCTGAATCTGTGACAGAACAAGCGCCCGTCTATAAAATTGTGCGGGTGCCGAAGCATCTGCGGCCGATGAAAAGACGCGGCAAAACGGGAAAGGAATTTGCAGAAGAAAAAGGGTCTGTCGAATTGTTTCTGCCAGATGGAAGCGCTTATCCAGAAAAAAATATAGATGAGAAAATTGAGGGAATTATCGGGCTTACCAGAGAACAGTTTATGCAGGTGGCAATGATTGCACAAGGCGAGTTTATGGAGCTTTTGCGAGCAAAAACAGACGATAAAAAAGAGATATTTAGAAAGCTTTTTAATACAGAGATTTATGAAAAAATCAGGCGTATTTTAGAGGAGCGCAAAAAGCAGAAAGAAAAAGAGATTGCGATTATAAGAACACAGTGTCAAACAGAAATGACACATGTGACTGTTTCCGAAACATTTGAAAAGTATGAGGAAATCACCAAATACAGCAAGGAACTGCAAAACGGCAACATATCATGTCTTGCGGACTATCTTTCCTGTTTAGAAGAATTCTGCAAGGATGCAAAAGTTCAGATTGAAGGAATAACAGCGGAGTGGGAATGTGCGTCAAAGGTACTTGATTCTGCAAAAAACGAGTATACAAAGGCAGAAGCGCTCACAGATGCCTTTGCTAAATATGAAGAGGCAAAAAATCAGTTGGAAGAATGCCAAAAGATTTGTCCTCAGATGGAAGAAAAAAAGCAATTAACGGACAGATTGATAGAGGCATATAAGATCAAACCAATCTATCAGCTCTGTCAGGATGCAGAGCGCGCGTATGCGGATATCGAGCAGAAATTAACCACACAGAGAACAAATCTTCCTGAATTGGAAGAAAAAACCAGTGCTGCTTTTCAAGACTTTCAGGAGATATCCGTGCGTTATGAGTCTGAAAAAAGAAAGCTGCATGAACTGCTTCAAAAAGTTGCAGATGCGATAAAGCTTTTTGAAAGAAAGGAACTGGCGGAGCAAGAAAGAGATACAAAGAAAATAGAAGCAGAAACACTGGAAAAGAAAAAAGATAAGCAGGAGCAGGAAATAAAAGAGCTAAAGGACAAGCAGACAAAGAGCTTAGAACAGATAGAAGCATTGTCTGATGCATATGCAAACAAGGCAAAAGCAGAGGCAGAGCAAAAACAGGCAGAATTTTTCGAGGAACGCATTGCAAAATTAAATGAATTGGGAAAAAGCATTGCAGCAAAAACACAAATGTTCTCTAAAAAACAGGAGGAATTTGTCAAGGCAAGCGAGGAGTATCAGAAGAAGTCAGACTATTATGAGCATATTAACAATCTCTTTCTGAGTGAACAGGCAGGGATTCTGGCGCGTGCGCTTGTAGCGGGAGAACCTTGTAAGGTATGTGGCTCCAGAGAGCATCCTGCGCCGTATCAATTCTCAGAAGATCAAGTGGTTCCAAGCCAGCAGCAGGTTGAGAAAGCAAAAAAAGAAAGCAGTCTGTGCAATGAAAAACAGCAAAAAAAAGCATTGGAAGCAGGGGAGTTGAAAAGCGCACTGCAAAAAGAGCAGGAACAATATCAAGCTGAAAGCAAAGAACTGTGCGATCAGTTTGCACTGCAAGATCCAGGAAAGCTTGCAGAAGCCTTTCAGACGTATAAAAGTCAGGTGCAGCAGAGAGCAGATGACTGTGAGAAAAATGTGCTTCGTTTGGAAGAAGAGAAAAAGCAGTCTGCAAAGCTTGCAGAGATAATTGAAGGGCAGGAAAAAAATCTTGATCATCTGAACAAAATGTTGTCTGATTGCAAAGAAAAGCTGGCTGGAATGGATGCGGCTTTGAAGGAGTTAGCCAATACTACAGGATTTGCAACAAGAACAGAAGCACACTGTTTCAGAACAGAGGCCCAAGCGCAATTTGAGGCACTTGAAGAAGTGTTTGTGCAAAAGGAAAAGACATATAAACTGACAGCAAAACAAAAGGAAAAGGCGGATTCTTTGATAGAAGAGTATCAGAGAATGCTCCCGCAGAAGGCAGAACATGCTGCAAAACGCCGCCAGCAGTATGAAGCACTTATGCAGCAATTGGGTGATGAACAGCTCCTGCAATGGCAAGAGCTGACAGAACAGTACACACCGGAAATACTGCAAAAGTGGCAGAAGGAGCTGCAGCAATATCAGGAAACTTTGCAGAAGGCGCAGGTCAAAAAAGAGACAGCAAAGAGCATGATAAAGAACAGCGCAAAGCCCGATATGGAAAATTTAGCACAAAATATTAAACAGTGCCAAGAACAATTTGAGGCATTGGCACACAAGAGAACGGAACTTGCACAGATTGCAAAAACGGATGAAATGGTATTGCAGAGACTCAAAAACCAGTTGATGCAACGAGAAGAGATAATCCATGCACATACCAAACTTGATAATCTTTACAGAATGATATCTGGGACCGTAAATAAACAAAATAAAATGGACCTTGAGACATTTGTGCAGCGGTATTATTTGAAAAATATATTGATAGCAGCCAACAGACGTTTTGAGAAAATGACTGCAGGGCAGTTTCAACTGTTTTTAAAAGATATGGATGATGCAGGCAGAAGTAAAAATGAAGGGCTTGATCTGATGGTTTATTCGCTTGTTACAGGCAAAAAACGCGAGGTTAGGACACTTTCCGGCGGAGAGTCCTTTATGGCAGCACTGTCTTTGGCACTTGGTATGGCAGATCAAATAAAAGAAGGAAGCGGCGCGATTCATTTGGATATGATGTTTATTGATGAGGGATTTGGTTCCCTTGACGAGCATTCCAGAGGGCAGGCGGTGCGTATCCTCAAAGAAATGGCAGGCGGCAATAGAATGATTGGTATTATTTCCCATGTGACAGAGTTAAAACAGGAGATAGAAAACCAGCTTGTCGTTTCAAAAAATGAGAAAGGAAGCCGCGCAGACTGGAAAATTTGTTAGAAATTACAAAATATGCAAAAAAGAATATGTATAAAAATGCCTGTGCGGGAGAGAATTAACGGTATAAAACATAGAAATGCAAGGATTGTTGTACAAAAATAATAGAATAAAGAGTTGAAACTGCCGAAAATTATTTATAGGACAGAAAATACTTTACTTTACACATATTGTATACTATAATACGTAAAATAATGAAACAAATTAGAATACTATCATCATTGTGTGCAGAGTTTGCACTTGTATGATAAGAAAGGATGTTGTTATTATGAGAGAACGCAAAATTAAAATGACCCCCTCAGAAGTTGAAGGCTTTGTAAATGTGGCGTCGAAGTGTGATTTTGATATTGACATATCTTATAATCACTACACAGTGGACGCGAAATCAATTCTTGGGGTAATGGGACTTGATTTCCGCTCAATACTTACCTTACATTATGCTGGACATAATGATGAGTTTGAGAAGTATATCAATAAGCTTGCATTAGCATAAAAGTTTCATCGGGTTGTTTTGACTCCCTGTAGATAATAGGTTATACTGTTATTTACAGGGAGTTTGTTATTTTTGTAGGATAGGAATTGTGACATCATAGACAAAAAGAACAAGTACAGAGAGGAACCAAAATGGAGATACGTGTATCAGTCAGGCAGATGGTAGAGTTTATACTGCGTGAGGGAAATATTGATAACAGAAAATCAGTCAGTTCCGATACTGCCATGCAGGAGGGGAGCAGGATTCACAGAATGATACAAAGGCGTATGGGCGGCGAGTATCATGCAGAAGTAGGACTTAAGTATACATGGAATACGCCAGCGTATGATATTATTATAGAAGGAAGAGCGGACGGAATTATTGACAAGCAGTGGGGAAAACATGAGAGACAGGCGCCGGAAAAAGAAGCGTTGGTTTCACTGCCTATTCTCGAAGAAAAGGTGATTATTGATGAAATTAAGAGTACGTATCGTGAACTAAAACGCATCACAAAACCTGTGAGTACGCATTTGGCACAGGCGAAATGCTACGCGTTTATGTACGCCTGCGACAATCATTTGAATCAGATTGGCGTGCGCATGACATATTGTCATATGGAGACAGAGGAGCTGAAATATTTTCACGAGGATTATACATTTGATGAATTGAAAACATGGTTTTGGGAACTCTTATCAGAGTACAAAAAGTGGGCAGATTTTCAGTTTGAATGGGGAAAAATAAGAACAGCGTCGATTAAAGATATCCGTTTTCCTTTTGCGTACCGCGAGGGGCAAAAAGAACTTGTTACGTATGTATATCAAACCATTTATCACAAGAGAAAGCTTTTTTTGGAGGCGCCCACAGGAGTAGGAAAAACCATATCAACGGTATTCCCAACTGTGAAAGCAATGGGAGAGGGATTATGTGAAAAAATATTTTATCTTACGGCAAAAACAATTACACGCACTGTCGCACAGGAGTGCTTTGGTACATTGCAGGAGAACGGCCTGCGCATGAAAGTTTTGGTTTTAACAGCCAGAGATAAGATTTGTTTTTTGAAACAGGATGGAGAGGGAGACGCGGAGTGCAACCCAGCAGCCTGCCCATATGCGGAAGGCCACTTTGATCGAATCAATGATGCGATGTATGATTTGCTGACGCACGAAAATCATTTTACAAGAGAAACGATACTTGCATATGCGAAAAAACATCAGGTGTGTCCGTTTGAGTTCAGCCTTGATATGAGTCTTTTTGCGGACGCAGTGATATGCGACTATAACTATGTGTTTGATCCGAGAGTATATCTGAAACGTTTTTTTGCGGACGGGCTTGGAAAGCGTGATTATGTTTTTCTGATTGATGAGACGCACAATCTTTTGGATAGAGGACGGGAGATGTACAGTGCAGCACTGTTAAAGGAGTCATTTTTGAACACCAAACGTCTGATAAAAGAAGCCTCTCCTAGGGCGGCAGGGCATTTGGATAAATGCAATAAAGAACTGCTTGTGATGAAAAGGGCATGTGAGGACTATTGTATTCAGGAGCATATTGATGGTTTTGTGATGGCGCTGAATCGTCTGTATGGGGTGCTTGATGACTTTCTGGACGAATATGATACATTTCCAAACAAAAAAGAAATCTTGGAATTTTATTTTGAAGTGTCCCATTTTCTCAATATGTATGAAATTATGGATAATAACTATGTGGTATACAGCCAGCTTTTAGATGACGGCAATTTTATGCTTCGGCTTTTTTGTGTCAATCCAGCTCTGAATCTGCGGCAATGCATGAAAAAGGGCAGAAGCACGATACTTTTTTCGGCAACGCTGCTGCCAATTCAGTATTACAAGAAATTGTTAGGCGGGGAACCAACGGATTATGAGGTTTATGCCAAGTCCACATTCCAGGAAGAAAAGAAAGCACTTTTGATTGCAAATGATGTTACAAGCAGGTATACTAGAAGGAGCGCAGAAGAATTTCAAAGAATTGCACGCTATATTTTTGAAGTTGTGCGACAGCGATATGGCAACTATATGGTTTTTTTGCCATCACATCTTTTTTTAGAGCAGGTGTATGCCTGCTTTATGGAACAGTACTTTGATCCGCACATTATGGAGTGCATGGTACAAGAGGATTATATGAGCGAGGCAAAAAGAGAAGAATTTTTGCTTCGTTTTCAAGGAAATCAGGAATGTGTGCTTTCAAAACAGATTGATTTTGAAATCGAAGAATTAGATGATACGATTCTGATTGGATTTTGTGTAATGGGCGGAATCTTTTCTGAGGGAATTGACTTAAAGCATGATAGTTTGATAGGGGCGATTATAGTAGGAACAGGAATTCCGCAGGTAGGTTGCGAAAGAGAGCTTCTAAAAAACTATTTTGATGCGCAGGGTGAAAATGGATTTGATTATGCATATCGGTATCCAGGAATGAACAAGGTACTGCAGTCCGCGGGACGTGTGATTCGGACGGCACAGGACATTGGTGTGGTAGTGCTTTTGGACGAACGGTTTCTTGAACCACAGTATAAACGGATGTTTCCAAGGGAGTGGAGCCAATATGAGGTTGTGAATGTGTCACAAGTTTCCAGAAAAATTGAAAGCTTTTGGAATGAGTGGCTGTAATGCATCAATTTGCAGATTTTGAAAGGAGTATGGTTAATAAAATGAAAATAGCAGTAGCAGGGATTGGATATGTGGGTCTTTCGAATGCAATTCTGTTGTCACAGCACAATGAGGTGACAGCAGTTGATATTTTTCAGGAAAAAGTAGAAATGATTAATAACAGAAAGTCACCAATTGTAGACAAAGAGATTGAAGAATATCTGCAATCAAAAGAGCTAAACTTAAGAGCGACTACCAACGCAGAGGAAGCGTATCGGAATGCAGTGTATATTATTATTGCGACACCGACAAATTATGACCCAGACAAGAATTATTTTGATACAAGCTCAATAGAGGCAGTCATTGAATTGGTTCTTCAGGTTAATCCCCAAGCAGTGATGATTATTAAATCAACAGTGCCTGTAGGTTATACAAAATCTGTCAGACAAAAATATCATACGGATAAAATTATTTTTTCACCTGAGTTTTTGCGGGAAGGCAGAGCGTTGTATGATAATCTATATCCATCTCGTATCATAATTGGGGAACAGTCACAACGCGCGCAGATTTTTGTGAACCTTTTAAAAGAAGGGGCAGTCAAAAAGGATATTCCAACATTGTTTACGGATGTTACCGAGGCGGAAGCGATCAAATTGTTTGCCAATACGTATCTAGCACTTAGGGTTGCATATTTCAACGAACTGGATACTTATGCGGAAGTAAGAGGACTCAACACCAAGCAGATCATCGAAGGCGTAGGACTTGATCCTAGAATTGGAACACATTATAACAATCCTTCTTTTGGTTATGGCGGATATTGTCTGCCAAAGGATACAAAGCAGCTCAGGGCAAATTATGAAAATGTGCCCAATAATATAATTTCTGCAATTGTGGATGCCAACAGAACCAGAAAGGACCATATTGCGGACATGATTTTGGCTCAAAAGCCTCGTATTGTGGGTGTATATAGGTTGACGATGAAGACGGATTCCGACAATTTCCGTCAGTCTTCTATACAGGGAATTATGAAACGTATCAAAGCAAAGGGCGTGGAAGTCGTAGTATATGAACCAACACTTAAGGACGAGCAGTTTTTCCGGTCCAGAGTTATCCGTGACCTTGATGAGTTCAAAAGGATCTCAGATGTTATTATTGTAAATCGTGTGACAGAAGAATTAAGGGATGTCGGAGAAAAGGTGTATACCAGGGATATCTACGGCAGGGATTAAAAGAATAGAGGATTTTGGCAAGAACTACCAGCGCGGATACGTCCTACTGGTAGTTTGTTCTTTTCAATCAGTTAATATGAACAAATCAAAACAAGATTTTCGGATAATTTCGCCAAAACGATTTTGAACAGAGCTTTTTTCTTGATATTTTAGAGGTGAAATGGTATGATTTTCATAGTTTGATAATGTTTCCAATGCTTTGTATTCTGATGTTAGGAAATGTTATCTATGAAGAAAGTTATGCATCAGGTTTGTGGCTGTGCGGCGCTTACAAACTGTTTATGCGTAAATAGCCGCACAGAAATGAGGAAAACTATGAGAAGATGTGGCGTATTAATGCCGATATCCAGTCTCCCGTCAAGGTTTGGAATCGGCGGATTTTCAAAGGAAGCTTATGAGTTTGTAGACTTTTTGGCAGCGTCAGGACAGTCTATATGGCAGATTCTGCCTTTAGGCCCTACAGGGTATGGCGATTCTCCATATCAGTCTTTTTCAACCTTTGCCGGAAGTCCTTATTATATCAGTCTTGATGCACTGATAGAGGAGGGGCTGCTTACAGAGGAAGAATGTGCTTCTGTTGATTTTGGTGATGATGAAAAGAAGGTTCATTACGAAAAGATTTACTATACAAGATTTAAGCTGCTCAGACAGGCTTTTGAGCGCGCCAATATCAATGAGAATACAGCATATCATGAATTTGTTGAGGAAAACAAACATTGGCTGAAAGACTATGCTATGTATATGGCAATTAAGGATTCTCTTGATGGAATATCGTGGATTGAGTGGGAAGAAGATATCCGACTGAGAAAGCCACAGGCAATGGCGGACTATGAGAGCAGACTTGCAGATGACATCGCTTTTTATTGTTTTCAGCAGTATTTGTTTGCTGCACAGTGGCTGAAACTCAAAAGTTATGCAAATGACAAGGGAATCAGCATTGTGGGCGATATTCCGATTTATGTAGCATTTGACAGTGCAGATACATGGGCAAATCCGGAATTGTTCCAGCTTAATGAAGAGAATGTGCCCATTGCAGTTGCTGGCTGTCCACCAGATGCGTTTTCAGCGACAGGCCAATTGTGGGGCAATCCGCTGTATGACTGGGCGTATCATAAGCAGACGGGCTATGCCTGGTGGATCAGCCGCATCGCCTACTGTTATCGGCTGTATGATGTGGTGCGGATCGATCATTTCAGGGGATTTGAGTCTTACTGGTTCGTACCCTACGGGGATGAG
>OFGG01002124.1_pt1 | contig 11371 bp, 10 predicted proteins | sample 1521701 | NCBI WGS metagenome assembly OFGG01 (sample SAMEA3504081, study PRJEB24116) | mouse gut metagenome | biome: mouse gut; feature: mouse-associated habitat; material: faeces | place: Denmark | collected 2011
AGGGTTTCTTTCATCTTCGGCCGTGAGGAGCGGTTTTTTCAATCCCGAAATTCAAACAGCTTGTACACTGGAACCTCTAAGGCATCCGCAAGACGGAAAACCACATCCAGGGACGTGCCGACTTTTGCCAACTCAATATTGCTCATGTGATTACGTTCTATTTCCAGCAGTTCCGCAAGCTGTTCCTGGGTTAACTCACGCTTCCGTCGGTAGAACGATACATTTAGCCCAAATGCTTTATATTTTTCAATCTGTGTCTGATCCATATAATCACCATACATAGTATATGCTGATTTTTAAAATGGAAAAATCAATTAATACAGTGAATATGTATCTTGACACAGTGCATAAGAAGTTTATAATACATATATGGGGTGATCTTATGGAATTATATGAGGAAATTTTAAAGCATTATCTGACAAGTCAAAAGTGCATAATTTCTGTTGACTTTCCAGACCTGGAACAGGGGGCACAGGATATTATTAATTCAGCCACATACCGCGCCCTGTCTCAGATTCAAAATATCCTCAAGGACGACTCCCTCACCGACGAGGCCTGCTTTTATAAAATCGAGGAAATTGTACGTGTCTTTGAGAGGTTGGGCAGCGGCTGCGGCGGCCGGCATGACTTTGGATAAAAAATCCGCTCCCTTCGGAGCGGATTTTTTTGCTTATTCCTCAGCCATAGCCTTGGCGGCGGCGATGGCCTTCTCCTGGGCGGCGGGGGGGCAGTCCTCGTAGCGGACAAAGTGGAAGGTATAGGAACCACGGGACTGGGTCATGGCCCGCAGGTCGATGGCGTAGGAGGTCATCTCGGCCATGGGGACCTCGGCCTCGATGATCTGGTCGCCGTCGCCGGTGGGATTCATGCCCATCACGCGGCCCCGGCGCTTGTTCAAATCACCGATGACGTCGCCCATGTAGCTGTCGGGCACGGTGACCTTCAGCTCGCCCACGGGCTCCAGCAGGACGGGGTTGGCCTCGGGCATGGCGGCCTTATAGGCCAGCTGGGCGGCGGTCTTGAAGGCGATTTCGGAGGAGTCCACCGGGTGGTAGCTTCCATCGTAGAGCACGGCCTTCAAATTGACCACGGGGTAGCCGGCCAGGGGGCCGTGGACGCAGGCCTCCCGCAGGCCCTTCTCCACGGCGGGGAAGAAGTTCTTGGGCACGGAGCCGCCGAAGACCTCCTCGGCGAAGACCATCTGCTCCTCCTCCAGGTTGGGCTCGAAGCGAATCCACACGTCACCGAACTGGCCGGAGCCGCCGGTCTGCTTCTTATGCCGCCCCTGCTTCTGCACGGTCTTGCGGATCTTCTCCCGGTAGGGCACCCGGGTGGGCTTCAGCTCGGCTTCCACCTTGAAGCGGTCCTTGAGCTTGCTGACCAGCACGTCCATCTGCATGTCGCCCGCGCCGGAAATGACCATCTGGTGGGTTTCGGCGTTGTTCACCACGGTGAAGGTGGGGTCCTCCTCGTTCAGGCGGTTCAGGCCCTGGGCAATCTTATCCTCCTGGCCCCGGGTCTTGGGCTGGATGGCCACGGAGTAGCAGGGCTCGGCGAAGGGGATGTTTTTAAGGCTGACCACCTTCCGCTCGTCGCAGAGGGTGTCCCCGGTCCTGATATCCATTTTGGCGATGGCGCCGATGTCGCCGCAGACCAGCTCCTTCACCTCGGCGTTTTTCTTGCCCCGGATGGCGTACAGGCGGCCCAGCTTCACCTTTTCCCCGGTGCGGGCGTTCACCATGGGCATGTCCGGCGTAATGGCGCCGGAGAGGACCTTGACGAAGGAGTACTTGCCGTACTGGTCGGAAATGGTCTTGAAGACGAAGGCGGTGGGCACGCCGCCGGGGGAGACGACGAATTCTTCCGTCTCGCCGTCGGCCTTGGTGGCCTTATGATAGTTGCCCTCCACGGGATTGGGCAGCAGGTCCACGATGTTGTCCATCAGCATCAAGGAGCCCAGGCAATTGATGGCGGAGCCGCAGAGGACGGGGAAGAGGCTCAGCTCCCGGACGCCCTGCCGCAGGCCCTGGATCATCTCGGCGTAGGTGAAATCCTCGCCGCCGAAGAATTTTTCCATCAGCTCCTCGCTGGTCTCGGCCACGGACTCCTTGAGGGCGTCGTTGAACTCGGCGATGACATCGGCCTTGTCGGCGGGGACCTCGATTTCCACCCGCTTGAGGTTTTGCATCTCATAGGCCCGCTTGTTCAAAACGTCGATGACGCCGGTGACCTTTTTGCCGCCGTCCCAGATGGGAACCACCACCGGGGCAATTTTCTTGCCGAAACGCTGGCGCAGAGCTTCGAAGGTGGCGTTATAGTCGGAGTTGTCCTCGTCGGTTTTGGAGATGTAGATGAAGCGGGGCATGTTCCGCTCCTCGCAGTATTTCCACGCCTTCTCCAGGCCCACGGACACGCCGTCCTTGGCGGAGCAGACGATAATGGCGGCGTCGGCGGCCCGGAGGGCGGCCATGGCCTCTCCGGCGAAGTCGAACGCGCCGGGAGTGTCCATAAGGTTGATGCGGCTTCCCTTGTAATCCAGGGGCGCCATGGCTAGGGAGAGGGAAATCTGGCGCTTGGTCTCCTCCGGGTCGTAATCGCAGACGGTGTTTCCGTCGGCGGCCCGGCCCATTCTATCAATGACGCCGGTCATGTAGAGCAGGCTTTCGGCCAGGGCGGTCTTGCCGCTGCCGCTGTGCCCCAGCAGACAGACGTTGCGGATGTTCTGTACAGAATAGCTCATGATTCGTTCCACTCCTTCGTTTCAGTCTTCCAATGTGGTTTGCAGGTTCTCCATCAGCTCTTTCGCCTTGGCCGCTTTTTTCTCCTCGTCGGTCTCCTCCAGCATGTCTTTCAGCGCCGAGAGGATAAAGCGCACGTAGCTGTTGAATTGCTTATCGGTCATTCCCATAGCCGATGCCTCCTTTTGTTCCCGTTCTGGCGGACCTGGGGGCCGCAAGCGTCCAATATATGAATTATACAACACCCGGCGGCAGAATACAACAGAAATTTTGGGCAAAATCACATTTATGCTTCCCCTCCAAAATGTTGGTTAATAATTCGTCAATTTACATATGGAAAAAGAAGGAAGAGCCCGGCGGACAGCCGCCGGGCTCTTCCAGGTTTTCCGATTTTTGGGAGAGCGCCTTTTATTTCTGCAGGCCCTTCACCCAAGCGCCGTATTTATCCACATTGGCCTGGGCGCCGGCGGCGTCTTTGCCCTGGGTGAGGATGTAGACCTTGATCTTGGGCTCCGTGCCGGAGGGCCGGACAATCACGGACGTGCCGTCCTCCATCTCAAAGCGCAGCACGTTGGACCCGGAGAGCTCCATGGCGCTCTTCGCTCCCGTGGCGCAGTTCACCACGGAACCGTCGGAATAATCCTTGAACTGAGCCACCTTTACGCCGGAAATCTCCGCCGGGGGATTTTCCCGCAGGCTCTTCATCAGGTTCGCCATGTCCTTGAGGCCGTCCAGACCCGGCATAACCAGGTTGTAAGTGTGCTCGGCGTAATGGCCGTATTTCTCATACAGGGCCTCCAGGGCGTCCGCCAGCGTCTTCCCCTGGTCCGCGTACCAGGCGGCCATCTCTGTCAACAGCAGGGCCGCCGTGACGGCGTCCTTGTCCCGGACGTAATCGCCCAGCATGTAGCCGTAACTCTCCTCGTAGGAGAAGATCACCTTGCCCTCGCCGCTGTTTTCCAGCTTGTCCTTCTTCTCCGCCAGGAACTTGAAGCCGGTGAAGGTGTCAAAGCACTGGAGGCCGTTGACCTCCGCCACCTTCCGGGCCATCTCCGTGGTGACGATGGTCTTCAGGGCCACGGGCTTTTCCGGCATGGTGCCCGCCCGCTTCTTCGCGCCGATGAGGTAGTCCAGCAGCAGCACGCCGGTCTGGTTGCCGGTGATAACCTTAAACTCGCCGTCCTTGGTGCGGACCATGATGCCCACCCGGTCGGCGTCGGGGTCGGAGCCCAGGATGAAGTCCGCGCCCTCCTTTTTCGCCAAATCCACCGCCAGATAGAAGCCCTCGGGATTCTCCGGGTTGGGGGATACCACAGTGGGGAAGTCCCCGTCGATAACCATCTGCTCGGGAACGCAGAGGAGGTGTTTTACTCCCAGGCGGCCCAGGGCCTCGGGAATCAGCTTGTGGCCGGTGCCGTGGAAGGGGGTATAGACCATCTTGAAGCGGTCCGCCACCTTTTCAACCGTGGCCTTGTCGTTGACCTGGGCCATGACGTTGGAGAGGAATTTCTCATCGGTCTCGGCCCCCAGAACCTCAATGATTCCGGCCTTCACCGCCTCGTCGTAGTCCATGCGCTTGATGTCGTTGAAAATGTCAATTTCGCTCAGGCGTTTCGCGATGGCGTCGGCGTGGGGGGGGGGGAGCTGGGCGCCGTCCTGCCAGTAAACCTTGTATCCGTTGTACTCCTTGGGATTGTGGCTGGCGGTGACGTTGATGCCCGCCTGGCAGTGGTACTCCCGGACGGCAAAGCTCAGCTCCGGGGTGGGGCGGAGGGACTCGAAGATCCGCACATGGATGCCGTTGGCGGCGCAGACCTCGGCGGCGGCCCGGGCAAACTCCAGGGAGTGGTTCCGGCAGTCCATGCAGATGGCCACGCCCCGCTTCTTTCCCTCCTCGCCCTCGGCGCAGATGACGTCGGCGAAGCCCTGGGTGGCCCAGCGGATAACGTGGATGTTCATGTTGTGAAGGCCTGTGTACATCGTGCCCCGCAGGCCGGCGGTGCCGAATTCCAGGGGGCCGTAAAACCGGGATTCAATTTCCTTGGGGTCGTTCTGAATGGCCTTCAGCTCCGCCCGCTCCGCCTCGCTCAGGGCGGGGCTGGTTACCCATTTCTCATATTCTTTCATGAAGTCCATAACGATATTCCTCCTTTTATAAACGCTGCCCTTGCTTTTGACAAATTTGGACAACGTTTGATTCCTTGCAGCCGGCAAAATTATCCATGCCGCACAAAACATTATAAAGGCTTCTCCGACCGATGTCAAGAATCCCTTCGTTCCGGACGTTCCGTAAAGTTTTCAACAGCCACGTTTAAAACCGGCTTCTTATTATTAGAATAGGTGTTGCCATTTGTGCCTTTTTCTGCTATAATAAAGAAATGTTTTCAAACACGATATAGAAAAGAGAGGTGTTTCCTTTTTGAATTCCGTCACCGACATTTGGGAGAATGTCCTGCGCCAGCTCCGGGGGACGCTTTCCGAAACCACTATTTCCACCTGGTTCGACGAGCTGCGCATCGTGGACATCAAGGGCAATACCTGCTATCTCCACTGTGCCAGCGACTTTAAGCGGGGCTATTTAGAATCCCTGTTCCTCAACAACATCAAGTCCTCCCTCCACGACATTTTTTCCACGGATTTTGAGGTAAAAATTCTGGACGATCCGGGCCTTCTGGAATTCCAGGGCGGCGCGGCGCCAAAACGGCAGTCGGAGCGGTTCACCTACGCGGAGTTTACCTTCGACACCTTCGTAGTGGGCCCTTCCAACAAGCTGGCTCACGCCGCTTCCATGGCCGTGGCGGAACATCCGGCCCAGAACTACAACCCTCTCCTCATCTACGGGGATTCCGGCCTGGGGAAGACGCATCTGCTCTACGCCATCGCCAACGTCATCCGGAAAAACGACCCCGCTTCCAAAATCGTCTATATTAAAGGCGACGAATTCATCAACGAATTTGTAGAACTGGTCCGGGCCAACCGGGGCAGCGAGTTCCGGGCCAAGTACCGGGAGGCGGATCTTCTGCTGGTGGACGACGTGCAGTTCGTGGCGGGGAAGGAACAGGTGCAAAACGAATTCTTTCACACCTTCAACACCCTCTACGAGTCCGGGCGGCAGATCGTCCTGACCTCCGACCGGCCCCCCTCTGAAATGACGCTGCTGGACGACCGGCTCCGGACCCGCTTCGAGTGGGGCCTGCTTGCCGACGTAACGCCGCCGGACTTCGAGACCCGTCTGGCCATCGTGAAAAACAAGGCGGCGCTGCTGGGCATGTCCCTGCCGGATAAAATCGCCGTCATGATCGCCCAGAAGGTCACCGCCAACGTCCGCCAGCTGGAGGGTACCGTCAACAAGGTCCTGGCCTATAAGGAGCTGCTGGATAAGGAAACCGACGAGGCCACGGTCAACCGGGCCATGCAGGACATTTTGAAGGGCAGCAACGAGTATATTCCCACGCCGGAAGCTATCTTGTCCTACGTCAGCCGCTATTACCAGCTGGAGGAATCCGTAGTCAAGGGACAGCAGCGGGTCCGGGCGGCCGTGGAAGCCCGCCAGATCGCCATGTACCTTATCCGGGTCATGACCAACCTGTCCCAGGACAACATCGGCCAGCTCTTTGACAACCGGGACCACTCCACCGTCATTCACTCCATCCGCCAGGTGGAGCAGAAGATGAAGAAGGACCCGGCTTTCGCCGAGATGGTAAAGGAATTGAAAACCAACATCACTTCCCGTCATTGAAAAGGCGGTTTTTTCCACAAACCGCCGTGGAAAAGGAAAACTTTTTTGTGGAAAGGTCCTTCTTCGACAGGGAACGTGGAGAACCCCCCTGTTTTTCAACATAGGAATGTGGGAGCGGAAAGCACTGCCATTCCTGGGATTTTTTCCTTTTTCCACAAAAGCCGCCCCCTACGGCTACTTCTTCTAAATCCTAATTTTCTATTTAAAAAAGCGGACTTCGTCCGGGACGGCACGCCGGGGCCTTACGGCCCGCGCCGTTATTTCCGCGCCTTTGGCGCAAGGAGGTATTTTATGAATTTCAGCTGTGAAAAAGCCCTGCTTCAAAACGCCATCGCCGTCACCGGCCGGGCGGTATCACAAAAAAGCTCCATTCCCGCCCTGGAGGGACTGCTTCTCCATGCCGGGGAAGGGGGATTGACCGTTTCCGGATACAACATGCAGACCGGCATCCGGGCCAAGGTTTCCGCCGGTGTGGAGGAATACGGCGATATTGTTCTGAATGCCCGGCTTTTCGGCGACATCGTCCGCCGAATGCCCGACGATCTTGTCACCTTTACCTCCAACGAGAAACTGCAGGTCCGCCTTCGCTGCGGCGATGCGGACTTTGAGATTCCCGGGCTTTCCGCCGCAGATTACCCGGATCTTCCGGAGGTGGAAGACGAGTATGCCGTTTCCATGAAGCGAAAAACGCTTCGGGCCATGATTGAGGAAGTGGCCTTCGCCGTTTCCGCCAACGAAAGCCGCCCGGTACACACCGGGGCCCTCTTTGAAATCGGGGAGGGCAGCCTGACCATGGCCGCCGTGGACGGCTTCCGCCTGGCGGTGCGGAAAGAACCCCTGGAAAAGCTGGAGGGGGGCGCTTTTTCCTTTGTGGCTCCTGGCTCCGCTTTGAACGAGGTAAAGAACATCTGCGGCGATGTGGAGGATTTGGCGGAAATTACCCTGGGCAAGCGGCATATCCTCTTCACCGTTGGGGATGTCGAGCTGATCTGCCGCCGGTTGGAGGGGGAGTTCCTGGATTACCGGAACGCGATTCCCAAGCAGAACCCCATTGCCGTCACTGTGGAGGCCAAGGCCCTGATGGAGAGCATCGACCGGGTGTCCGTAGTCATATCCGATAAGCTGAAAAGTCCGGTGCGCTGCCGCTTCGAGGAGGGAAGGGTCCTTCTCTCCGCCAAGACCGGCAACGGCGAAGCTAAGGACGTCTGCCGTCTGGAGGGAGACGGGGACGGCTTGGAAATCGGGTTCAACAACCGCTATTTGATGGATGCCCTGCGCTATGCTCCGGCGGACACGGTGCGGGTGGAGCTGAACACCGGCGTGTCCCCGGCCATTCTGGTGCCCACGGACGGGGCGGACAATTTCCTCTACATGGTTCTGCCTGTACGTTTGAAAAACGCGGAGTAAAACGGAGTATACGATTATGAGAGAAGTGAGAATTAACACGGAATTCATTAAGCTCCAGGATCTTTTGAAATTCGCGGGGCTGGTGGAAACCGGCGGCGAAGCCAAGGAACGCGTGCAGACCGGGGAGGTCCGGGTGAACGGGGAACCCTGCCTTCAGCGGGGAAAGAAACTTCGTCCCGGCGACGAAGTGGACTTTGCCGGGGAAACGCTGACGGTCCGCTATGCGGATTGATTTCCTGGAGCTGGAGGGATTTCGAAACTACGGCCGGGAGGCTGCGGACTTCGATCCCCGCTGCAATGTAATCTGCGGCGAAAACGCCCAGGGGAAGACCAACCTTTTGGAGGCGCTGGTCTACCTCTCCCGGGGAAAATCCCCCCGGGCCCGGACAGACCGGGAGATGATCGGCTTTCAGGAGGAGTCCGCCCGGCTGGCAGTACGGGTCGCGTCCCGGGAACGGGAGTTTCGGGTTCAGGCGGACCTCTTCCGGGGCCGCCGCCGGAGGATAACGGTGAACCAGGTTCCCATTAAAACCAACGCCGCCTTGGGGGACGTGTATCACACCGTCCTCTTCCAGCCGGAGGATTTGGATCTCATCCGGGAGGGGGCTGCCGCCCGGCGGCGCTTTCTGGATACGGCCCTCTGCCAGCTCCGTCCCCGGTACGCTGCGGCTCTGGCGGGGTATGAGCGGGCCCGGGAGCAGAAAACCCGGATTCTCCGGGATTTCGGCCAGCGGCCGGATCTTCTGGAGGCCCTTCCGGAGTTTAACCAGCAGATGATTCGCTTTGGAGCGGCGCTGATTCAGTACCGGAATCAGTTCTGCCTCCGCCTGTCGGAAATTGCCGCCGTCCACCACCGGGAGTGCTCCGGCGGGAGAGAAAGGCTGGAACTTCAATACCAGACGGTTTCCTCTGTGGAGGATCCGGGCGCAGACGCAGGGACCCTGGCGGACCGTCTCCGGCGGCATATGGAGAGCCACCGGGAGGCGGAACTTTCTTCCCGCCTCTGCCTCTCCGGACCTCATAAGGACGATCTCCTGGTCGCCATCAACGGACGTGAGGCGAAAACCTATTCCTCCCAGGGCCAGACTCGGACCGCCGCCCTGGCGCTGAAGCTGGCGGAGCGGGAAATCTATCAAAACGCGTCGGGGGAATACCCGGTGCTGCTGCTGGACGACGTGCTTTCCGAGCTGGACCCGAAGCGGCAGGAATTCGTCCTGAACCGCATCGCGGGGGGGCAGGTATTCATCACATGCTGCGAGGAGGACCGGCTCCCCAGTCTCCTGGGGGGGAAGGTGTTTCACGTGGAACAGGGAAGAATTCAATCCTGAAAGGGGAGATTGCGTATGTATCTGCACTTGGGACAAAACGAAATCATTCCCCAGAGCAGGGTAATCGGCATCTTTGACCTGGACAAATGCAGCTATGAAAAGAGAACCCGGGATTATCTGGCCGCCGCCGAAAAAGGAGGGGTGGTGCTGGACGTCTCTGGGGATCTGCCCCGGTCCTTCGTGGTCTGCGACCACCCGTATCATGAGCAAATTGTATATTTGACTCCTCTCAGCCCTGCCGCCCTGCGGAAGCGGGCGGAGAGCGGGCGGATGGAATGATAGGACATCCTATGCGGCCTTGACGGGAGATATTCGAAAAATTGATGGGGAGCGGGAAAAGGCGGGCCGAACGGCTCCACCCCTTCGGCATGGCTTTTTCCGCTCCAAAAGATAAGTTCTGTGAAGCGGCTCCGCGTTGCCGTGTGACAGGCCAAGACAAACACCGCACCGCAGAGCGGGATAAAATTCTTTTTGGTTCTTTTTCTTTTAAGAAAAAGAACAGCAAAGGAGAAGTATATGGCAGACAATGAAATCTTAAATTCCACCGCGGTCGACGCGTCCAACGAGTACGACGCCTCGGAAATCCAGGTTCTGGAGGGCCTGGAGGCCGTGCGGAAGCGGCCCGGCATGTATATCGGCTCCACCTCCGCTTCGGGCCTCCATCACCTGGTCTATGAGATCGTGGACAACGCCATTGACGAGGCCCTGGCGGGCTTCTGCACGGAAATCCTGGTCCAGATTAACCCCGGGGACACCATCACCGTGGTGGACAACGGCCGGGGCATCCCCGTGGACATCCAGGCCCAGACCGGAAAGCCCGCCCTGGAGGTGGTCTATACCATCCTCCACGCGGGAGGCAAGTTCGGCGGCGGGGGCTATAAGGTTTCCGGCGGCCTCCACGGCGTGGGCGCGTCGGTGGTCAACGCCCTTTCCGAGTGGCTGACGGTCCAGGTCCACAAAAACGGCGAGATCTACGAGATGAAATTCTCCCGGGGCCAGATTACCCAGGAGATGAAAATCGTGGGCAAAACGGACCATACCGGCACCACCGTCACCTTCAAGCCGGACCCGGAGATGTTCGACGTCACCACCTACAGCTACGACATCATCCACACCCGGATGCAGCAGCAGGCGTTTCTGAACGCCGGGCTGAAGATCAGCACCTTTGACAGGCGGGAGGGCTGTGAAGCGTCCGACTCCATGTGCTACGAGGGCGGCATCCGGGAGTACGTCACTTGGCTTAACCACAACAAGACTCCTATCCACGACGATGTTGTCTACATGCGGGGAATGAAGGACGACTCCTCCGTGGAGGTGGCCCTCCAATATAACGACAACTACAACGAGACGATCGTCTCCTTCGCCAACGACGTCCGCACACCAGAGGGCGGCATGCACGAGGAGGGCTTCCGCCGGGCCCTGACCACCGTGCTGAACAACTACGGCAAGAAAAATAACATCATCAAGGGCGATGACAAGGTTTCCGGCGAGGACTGCCGGGAGGGCCTCACCTGCGTTATCTCCGTCAAGCTCACCGAGGCCCAGTTCGAGGGCCAGACCAAGGCCAAGCTTGGCAACGCCTCCATCCGCACCCTGACGGCGTCCATCGTCACCGACAAGCTGACGGAGTATCTGGAGGAGAATCCCAAGGTGGCCCGCCTGATTCTGGATAAGGCCATGATGGCCAACCGGGCCCGGGAGGCCGCCAAGAAGGCCCGGGAATCCATCCGCCGCAAGACCGCCCTGGGCGGCGCGGCCATGCCTGACAAGCTCCGGGACTGCAATGAGAATAACCCTGAGCTGACGGAAATTTATATCGTTGAGGGCGATTCCGCAGGAGGCTCCGCCACCCAGGGCCGGGACAGCCGGTTCCAGGCCATCCTGCCCCTGTGGGGAAAGATGCTCAACGTGGAAAAGGCCCGGGTGGATAAGGTCTACGGCAACGATAAGCTCCAACCTGTTATCACCGCTCTTGGCGCGGGCATCGGGGAGGACTTCGATGTAAATAAGCTCCGCTACCACAAGGTCATTATCATGGCCGATGCCGACGTGGATGGCAGCCATATTCGCACCCTGCTGCTGACCTTCTTCTTCCGTTTCATGCGTCCCCTCATTGAGGAAGGCTATGTCTATTCCGCCGTGCCGCCCCTCTTTAAGCT
>OFGG01002127.1_pt1 | contig 11351 bp, 12 predicted proteins | sample 1521701 | NCBI WGS metagenome assembly OFGG01 (sample SAMEA3504081, study PRJEB24116) | mouse gut metagenome | biome: mouse gut; feature: mouse-associated habitat; material: faeces | place: Denmark | collected 2011
CGTCGATAGCGGGATTCTGGATGGCCCGGCGCAGGTAGGGCGCCGCCCCGGCGCAGAAGGCCGCCCCGGCGGACCCCAACGCCGTGCGGGAGCTGTTTGTGGAGTTCAAAGGCTAACCTACTTTTCTTGAAAGAAAAGTAGGCAAAAGAACTTTAGCGCGCTCTGGCTGTCTGGTGATTCACCAGGCCGAAGCGACGGCAACGCGGAATTGCTTTAACCAGCAAGAGGACGGTATCGTTCGATACCGTCCTCTTGCTGTCACCACCAGCTGCGGATCCCCTCGGTCGTCACCGTCAGGTCAAAAGTCTCCAGCGCTTCTCCCGTCTCGCTGTACAGCGTCACGGTACAGGGAAGATCTTTGTTCTCAAAATAGTATAGGCCGGGGTCCGCATTGGGGGCGGGCTTCCGATACCACATTTCAACCACCGCAGGAAGGACCAGGTCTTCTTCCCCCATATGCTCCCCTTCAAAGCTGGAGTAATCCGTCTCATAGGGAAAGACGAAGACTTGGTCCGCCAGCCGTTCCCCCTCCAGCGTGAACTCACGGCATTCCACGTTTCCGTTGGGGGCCGGGGGCTTCTCCGCCCGGACCACGGCCACGGCGGTGGCGGCCTCCGCAAAGGGGCCCGCCGCGTAGATTTTTCCGCCCCTGGCGACGCAGACGGCCCCTTCGCCAAAGACTGGGCTCAGATCGGACCAGTCCCGATGGCTTCCCAGAAGACCGTCTGCATAACGGAAGATGGTGTAGGTCTCCCCGCACCGGGCCGCCACGGTGGTATAGCGCTCGTACCGGTTTGCGGAAGGGTGCCGCCAGTCCCGCTGGACATACAGGGGCTCCAGCTCCCCGAGAAGGTAGTCGTGCCGCACCTGGCGGCATATGCCCTTCACCGTGTAGGGCGGAAAGCCCTGGGAGGCGTAAAGCAGGAAGGCCAGAAGAAGGGCCAGGAGGAAATTCCGGACGGTTTTCCGTCCCCGGTTCCAGTGCCTCATGCCGTGCCCTCCCATTCCGCCGTCAGGGTCCAGTTTCCCCGGGGGTGGGTGACCTCCACCCGCTGGGGCGGGCCGTCCAGGACCAGGACGATCTGGTCACAGCAGCGGGTCCAGCCGCGTTTGGCGGGGCCGTACAGCCAGTACCCGCTCTCCAGCGGCGTCTCGCCGTCCCCCGTGTAGCGTCCCCAGGGAAGGGACTGTCCGTCGGCGGTGATTTCCAGGCGTTGATACAGGCCCTCCAGGTTATCGTGGAACACGTCCTGAGTCTCCACCCAGAGGATGAGGGGGACCTGGAGCCGGGACTCGTCGGGAAGCGGGTCCTCCCAATAGGTACCGGCGTAGGGCTCGGGTTCCCCGGAAGCCAGCCAGAGGTCCAGATAGTCTGTGGCGGCGTGACCGGCGGAAGCCGGGACGCTCCAGGTGAGCTGGTTCCAGGTCAGAGCCGTCAGGGAGCGGGTGTTGGAGTCATTCTGCCAGACCTTCCAGGCCAGCAGCAGCGCCAGGAGCAGCACCAGAAGGCGGCTTACCTCCCACAGCCAGCCAAGCCAGGGCTTATGTACCTTGTCCAGGGCCCGGCCCACCTCCTGTGCGTCTCCCATGGCAGCCAGGGCCCGCTCCTCCGCCAGCTCCTGGGACCGGCCCAGGCGGAGGAGGTCCTTCACGTGGTCCTCGTAGTGGACTCGCAGCTCCTCCTCAATGGCCTTGTGGTCCGGGCGGAAGCGGACCTGCCCGCAGACGGCGTCCACCCAGATTTGAAACGCGTCTCTCATAGCGCCCCTCCTCACGCCGGGGAGGCGCTGTTGACCACCGCGTCCACCTGTTCCCGGAAGGTCGCCCACTCCTCCTTCCGGGCATCCAGGGCCCGGCCGCCCTTCCGGGTGATGCGGTAGTACTTCCTGGTCCGGCCCTCCGGGGACTTCTTTTCCCGGACGCTGACCAGCCCCTCCGCCTCCAGGCCGTGGAGGATAGGGTACAGGGTTCCCTCCTTCAGGTCGAAGACGTGGTTAGACCGCCGGGCCAGCTCGGTAATCATCTGGTAGCCGTACATCTCCTCCCCCGAAAGCAAAGAGAGGACCAGCAGCGTCGTGCTGCCGCTCATCAGGCTCTTGTCGATTTTCATGGCGCGCCTCCTTTCACAATGCCTCGGTCATCTATGGTTAGTATACATAGATAGCCGAGGTTTGTCAAGCGCCAAACGGCGCGGGGTTCCCCCCGCGCCATTCCGCCCTGGAGATCAGGAAGGGGCGGACACAGCGGTCCGCCCCGGGGAAAATACCTCTTGTCAAGTATAGGACCGCTCCACCCGCACCTTGGCCTGGAAGCCGCTGTCCAGCACCTGGACGGCATTTTGAATCTTCTCCTCCACCTCCCGGTCGCTGAGGCGGAAGTCAAAGGGCACCGCCGCGTCGAAAACCAGATGGGCGTGCCCCTCCCGGGGCACCACCCGGAAGTCGTGGATGGTGATGCCGCCGTCGATGCAGCGGACCAGGGCCTCCACCCGCCGGCGGGTCTCCTGGGTCACGCCGTCGTCGGTACACACCGGGTCCATATGAATCACCGCCTCGCAGCCCAGACGCTCCCGAAGCTCCCGCTCCACATGGTCGATGCGGCTGTGAAGCTCCAGCAGCTCTCCCCCGGCGGGGACCTCAGCGTGGAGGGAGATCATCCGCCGCCCGGGGCCATAGTCATGGACAATGATGTCATGAACGCCCAAAATGGGGGGGTGGGAGAGAACCAGGGACCGGATTTCCTCCACAAATTCCGCCGAGGGCGGCGTACCCAGCAGTGGGTCCATGGTGGTCTTGGCCGCCTGGAAGCCGGACCAGAGAATAAACAGGGCCACCAGCAGGCCGCCCCAGCCATCTAAAACCAGGTCCGTGTACCGCTCCACCAGGGAGGTGATGAGCACCACTGATGTAGCCGCGCAGTCGCCCAGGGAGTCCAGGGCGGCGGCGGCCATGGCGGTGGAGCCGATGCGCTTTCCAATCCGGCGGTTGTAGAAAGCCATATACACCTTCACCGCGATGGCGGCGCAGAGAGTTGCCGTCACCTGCCAGCCCCCCTCCGCCGGGAGGGGGTGCAGAATCTTCCCCACGGAGGACTGGGCCAGCTCAAAGCCCATCAGCAAAATCAGAAGGGACACCACCAGTCCCGACAGGTATTCCGCCCGCCCGTGGCCGAAGGGGTGCTCATGGTCCGGCTTCTGCTCTGCCAAATGGAACCCCAGCAGAGTCACCACGGAGGACCCCGCGTCGGAGAGGTTATTTACCGCGTCGGCCACCACAGCAATGGAGCCGGAGGCCAGACCCGCCAGCAGCTTGCCCAGAAACAGCAGAAGGTTCAACCCCACGCCCACCGCGCCGCAGAGGACACCGTAGCCCTTGCGCAGCTGCGCCTCCGACTTTCCCTCGGGCTTGAGGAACACCCGGGCCAGCATCGTAATCACAACATCCGCTCCTCTCAGGAATTTGCAAATATCACAGGATATGCGGAAGAGCGGCCGTTTTATACCGCCCTTCTCCGTTTTATGTTTTCCCCGGTAGCACCAGTTTCATGTGGCAGCACAGATCGTCCAGGTCCCGGTCCGTTGCGGCGGGGAGGCGGAGCTTGGCCCCGCAGTCCCGGCAGATCAGGTCCACGGCGGACCGCCGGACCTCCATGCCGTAACGGCTGCTTCCGCAGGCACCGTACTGTTCGGAGCCGCAGGCGCAGGTGATCCCGCCAGGCCGGGCGGCAATGTCCCGCAGCTCCGAGAGGACCTCATACATGATGACGCTGTCCAAAAACGCCTCGTTTTCCCCCTGCTTCCGCTCCTTCTCCGCCAGAATGGCCAGCTCCCGCAGCTGCTTTTCCACTGTCCCCTCGGGGCCGATGAAGCAGCAAAATTGCTTCGTCCCGGCGCAGGCCAGGGCGGTTCCGCTGCCCTCCAGCACCCGCTCCGGCGGGCAGACAGCGGTATGGGTCCCCCCGCAAAGGCCGCAGGGCACGGTAAGGCGGAATCGCTCCCCGTCGAAGGCCGCCGTCAGGACAGAGCCGCCGCAGCCGCACTCCACCTCCGCGCCGGAGGCCTCCAACGCAAAGACGGAGCGAGCTTTCATGATGGTCTTTCCGCACTTGGGGCAGAGATAGCCGAAGGTCCGCATCTCCTCACGCATGGCAAAGCACCTCGTTCAGGCCTCCCCGGCAAAACTGGAGAGGCAAGTTAGAATTTTAATTATACCGGAAAGCCATGTAAAAGTCCAGCGTTTTTGTGCAGATTGCAAAAACAGGTGAAACAGTAAACGCGGCCCCCAAACCCGCCGCTCCTACATAAAAAGGTCCGCCCTCTCATACGAGGACGGACCTGAATGTCTTGTTTCGCGCCCCGTCAGTCGGTGACGTAGGGCAGCAGGGCGATCTGACGGGCCCGCTTGATGGCCTCAGTCAGCTGGCGCTGATGCATGGCGCAGGTACCAGTGGTCCTGCGGGGCAGGATCTTGGCCCGCTCAGAGATGAAGCGGCGCAGCTTGGCGGCGTCCTTATAATCAATGTGCTCGCACTTCTCGGCGCAGAACTGGCAAACCTTGCGGCGCTTGCCCCGCATCGGACGGGCGGGCCTGGATTCACGATCGAAAGCCATGAAATTTCCTCCTTCATTCCGGTGTCCAGAGGGCAGTCCCTCCGAACCCGTCAAACTCAAAACGGCAAATTGCCGTCTTCCTCGCTGATCTCAGCGAAATCAGATCCTCCCCCGAAATCGGAAGTCCTGCTCCCCGCCGCGGGTGCGCCGTAAGCGGGAGGCCCTCCGTAAGAAGAGCCGCCATAATCGCCGCCGTCCCGCTTGGAGTCCCCAAAATAGACGTTGTCGGCCACGACCTCGGCGCTGCGGCGCTTGCCGCCCTCCCGGTCGGTCCAGTCGCGAATCTGAAGGCGGCCCTCCACCACGGCCATGCGGCCCTTGGCGAAGTACTTGCTGACAAATTCCGCCGTATTCCGCCAGGCCACCACGTCGATGAAATCCGTCTCCTTTTCACCGCTCTGAGACTTGAAATCCCGGTCGCAGGCGATGGAGAAGGATGTGACGGCGGTGCCGCTCTGGGTGCGGCGAAGCTCGGGGTCACGGGTCAAACGGCCCATGATGATGATCTTGTTCAGCATCCGGGGCTCCTCCTCACTCGCCCTTGCAGACGATCAGGGAACGCACGATGCCGTCCGTAATACCAAGAACGCGGTCCAGCTCCTTCGGGAAGGACGGTTCGCTGGTGAAGCTCATCAGCACATAGTAGCCGTCGTTCTTATAGTTGATGGGATACGCGAGACGCCGGGCGCCCCATTCCTCCACCTCGACAGCGGAGCCGTTCTGTTCCGCCAGGGTCTTGAACTTCGCCACCAGAGCGGCGATATTCTCCTCCCCCTGTGCAGGGTCGATGATATACACGACCTCATAATTGGCAGTAACCTTTGCCATGTTTGCACCTCCTTTTGGACAAATGGCCCTCATTTCCCATGAGAGCAAGGATATGCCTGCATATGCAAGCTTATTTATTATATCGGAATTTGGGGAAATGTCAAGGAAAACTTTCCCCGCCCCCATTGGAATTTCAAAAACGAGCCAAAATACAAAGAGGACTGACCATTCTCGACAGTCCTCTTTGTATTTCAACAATCTCAGGCCCGGGCCTGTTTTTGCGGCAGAGCCTGGGGCAGGGGCGGCAGGACCCGCTGCTCCAAATAGATGGCCCTCAGCCGCTTCCCCACCTGCTCCAGGCTTCGGGCCTGCGCCACAGCCCGGCCGGCGGCGGTGAGATCCGGCAGGCTCTTGTCCAAAAGCCCGGATACAATTCGTTGAAATTCGTCGTTATTCGACGATTTGTATACATTTTCCCCATGTTCCAGCCAGCCTCCGTAGACCGGAATGTCCCGGAGCACCGTGGGCACGCCGCATGCCAAAGCCTCCAGCACCACGATGCCCTCCGTCTCCTCGTGGCTGAGAAAGGCAAACACGTCCGCCCCCTGATAGGCCTGCCGCAGCTCTTCCCGGTCCACGAAGCCGGGAAAGATCACATTGGACGGAGCGTTCTCTATGGCCTGCACTACCTCCTGGGGGATGAGCTTAGGATTCGTCCAGCCGAACCAGAGGAACGCCGCCTCCGGCATCCGCCGGGCCAGCTCCAAAAATTCCGGGAGTCCCTTCCGGGCAATCATGTGCCCCACGGAAACCACCACCTTCGCCTCCTCCCCCAGTCCGTACCGGGTCCGCAGGGCGGAGCGGGCGGCGGGGTCCGGCTTGAAAAACTCCGTGTCCACGCCATTGGAAATGCTGTACACCGGCTTCTTCAGCCCATAGCCCTCCAGCAGCCGCCGGGAGTACTCCGTAGGGGTCAGCACCACGTCCCCCAGGCCATAGCAAAAGGTAATCCACCGCTTGAACAGGGGGGCCAGCACGTTGGAGCCTTTGAAGGAGGAACGGAAATCCTCCATGGTGGAATGCCCGTACCAGACCACCTTCCGCCGCCGGAGCTTGGCCCCCAGGGCGGCGAGGACGGAGTCCGGCAGGATGGTGTTCACATGGACGGCGGCGGCGTCCGCCGTCCAGCGGTCCGTGGTGGGCACCCCGGAGCGCCGGAGGCACTCCCGCTGGTGCCGGATGGCCTGTCCCACGCCGCTGCGGCCAACAAGTTTCTCTCCGCCGCTGTAAATGTAGATACGCATACAGCCTCCTTGCCCCAGTGGTTTGAGCCTATGTGCGCATCCGGAGGCGCAGGGCTTTCCCTCGCTGTGGCCCGCAGTTTTCCGGCCTGCGGTCCGCCTGTTTTCTTTCATTGCCGCCCCATTTTGGGCGCACAAATCCAAGCGGACGGTCCGTCCGCTTTTTTGCTCAAGCTGAGTTTTCCCTAAAAACCGCCCATTTATGACGGCAAATTTTTCAAAATCCCGGAAACAGCACCTTCCAAAGGGCCGCCAGGCCCGCGCTGTACAGGGCGATGTTGAAGGGCTTCCCCAGGAGGATGATGGCGGTATACCGCTTCCAGGTCATGGTGGTGGTGCCCGCCAGATAGCAGAGGAAGTCGTCCGGGGCGATGGGCAGAAAGATGGACCAGAAGAAGAGCTTGGCGAAGCGGTCCCGCTTCTCGGTCCAGGCGTCGTACTTCTCAATGGTCTTCTCGGAAAACAGCAGGTACAGCAGGGGCCGCCCGCAGCTTTTCGCCACGGCGAAGGCCAGGAGAGAGCCGATGCAGATGCCCACGTAGTTGTAGGTAAACCCCCAGATGGGCCCAAAAAGCACCACCCCCACCAGGCACCCCAGACCACCCGGCAGCACGGGCACCACCACCTGCACCGCCTGAAATACGGTGAACAGCAGCGCCCCGGCAAAGCCCCATTTCATCACCAGCTCCTGGAGCTTTTCCTGGGAGGTCAAGATCCCTGTCTGCCAGCCCCAGACGGCCACTGCCACACAGATGGCAAGGCCAATGAGGGACACCGCCTGAAGCGCCCGCTTTTCAATGGGAACCGTCTGCTGTTTCATGCCGGTATCCTCCGTAACGGCCTGCGTTCCACCCGCTCTAAGTAAATGGCCTCCACCCGCTGGGCGAAACGCTGGGCAGAATACTCCTCTCCCGTCTCCCGGGCGCCGCGGGCCAGGGCCTCCCGGCGCTGGGGCTGGGTCAGAAAACCCTCCAGCTTTTGGAAAAAGTCCTCCTGGTCCCAGTACTGCCAGCCGTTTTCTCCATCCCGGACCACCCCCAGGAGGCAGGGATCCGCCCGGCACAGCACCGGCACCCCCGCCGCCAGGGCCTCGAAGTAGGTCAGCCCCTGGGTCTCGCTGGTGGAGGCGCTGACAAACAGGTCCCCCAATTGGTACCAGTCCGCCACCTGCTCCGCCGGGACCATGCCGGCGAACACCACATCCGGGGCGGCCAGGCCCAGGCCCTTGGCCACGCCCTCCAGGCGCTTGCGATCCGGCCCGTCGCCGACCAAAAGCAGCGTCACGCCGCCGGGGCCCAGATTCGCCCGGAAACGGAGGAGTTCGTCCACCCGCTTCTCCTCCGCCAGGCGGCCCACGAAGACCAGCACCGTCCGGTCCCGGGGAATGTCCAGGCTGGCCTTGAGGACGTTTCGCCGGAGGGGGTCCGGCCCGCCCTGAAAGTGCCGCAGGTCAATGCCGGAGGGCACCACGAAAACGGGTTTCTCCACGCCGTAGCCCTGGAGGAGCAGCCGCACCTTCCCTGTAGGGGCGATGAGGCAGTCCGTGTGGGAGGCGGCCCAGCGGGTAAAGACGGCGGCGGCCTTCTTGCCGAAGCGGACGTTTGGAGAGAAATAGTGGGTGTAGTCCTCGTACACCGTATGATAGGTGTGGACCAGGGGGATATCCAGCTCCTCGGCGATGCGCCGGGCCAGGAAGAAGGTGGAGAATTCGCACTGGGAATGGACCACGTCGGGGCCCCACTCCACAATCTCCCGGACCCACTTCCCCGCCAGGGCGGTCCGGAGCCTTGCGCCGGGGTAGATCAGCCCCGCCGCCACGGAGCCCAGATATGTCACGCCGTCCCGCTTATAGGAGCGGCGGGTTTGGGAGAGGGTCAGGACCCGGACCTCGTGGCCCCGGGCCTCCAGCTCCCGGCGGAGATTCTTGACCGAGGTGACCACGCCGTTCACCGCGGGAAGATACCAATCGGATGTAATCAGAATGTTCATGTTAGACCTCGCTTCTCATGTCTCATGTATATTACGGGACAGCCGGGGGGAATTCTTCAAGACGCTTGAAAAATTTTTCCTTCTGTGTTATTGTACTATCGTATTAGAAATAATAATACAGTTAATACAGATTGTCAAGAGGGCTGGGGGAAATTTTTCAGGCCGGACCCGGCATACTGTTGGTAAGCATACACCGCAAACCCATGAAGAGCGTTACAAAAAAAGTACAGGTTTGTTACTCTTCGTTATTTTTTCCGGTTCTGACCGGCAAATCCACTGTACCACGGGAATCTGTCCAGCTTCTTTCGACAATCTAACAGGTTTGACAGATTTCACGCAGCGGGCCCCGCCGGCGGGTTCCCCCATGCCGGCGGGGCCTGAAAAGAGAGGGCTCAGCTGTTTGCGCCCACCAGGCGGCTGTAGGCCCGGGCCGTCCAGGCGAAGACCAGGGCGTAGATCAGGCAGAACACCGCCAGGGTTCCCGCCGTGCAGAGGACGAAGAGCTTCCCGTCGTGGAGGTTGAACAGCTCCATCATTCTGGAGAGCATGGGGAAGGCCATGAACACATGGAGCGCCGCCGCCCCCAGGGGCAGAAAGAACACCAGCAGGATCTGGCTGTGAATGGAGGCGTTGATCTCCTTTTCGCTCATGCCCACCTGGCGGAGGATTAAAAAGCGGCGCTGGTCCTCGCAGCCCTCGGAGATCTGCTTATAGTAGATGATAAGGACGGTCGCCAGCAGGAAGAGGAGCCCCAGGAAGACCCCCAGGAACAGGAACCCGCCGTACATGGCGTAGAACTCCTGGGCATTGTCCTGCTTGCTGGTGAAGCTCACGCCGCCGTCCCGCTTGCTCAGCTCGAACACAAGCCGCTCCGTCTGGGCCAGCTTTTCCTCATAGTCCTCCCCCGCCAGATTCATCTGAACCCGGAACTGCCGGGCGCTGCGGGAGGTATCCAGGTCCATGAGCGTCTCCGCCGTCTCCCGGTCCGCCACCACCAGGAACAGCGACGATTCCTCAGAGCCCAGCAGCGTGTTGGTCGCGTGGCGGATGACCTCCGTGATTTCCTCCCGGACGTGGAAGGACAGGCCCGCCTCGCCAAAGTTCGCGGAGACGGTGAACTCCGCCGGGAAATCCGCCGGGCCCTTCGAACAGGCCAGCACCTCGTCCGGAGCCAGAATGACGTTCTTTCCGGTGAGGCGGCTGTAGTCCTCCGCCGTCACCACCTCCACCTCCGTCCGCAGGCAGTTCTGATCCAGGTTCAGGGAAATCTCACTGCCCCGAACGCCGCAGTAGACCCAATAGCGGGTGTAGTACCGGGAATCGGTAAAGCCCCCGGAGGCGTTGGCGGCAGCCTCCACCTCCCGCAAGCGGTCCATGGGGTCCCCCGGCTGGTTTTCCAGGTCCTGGAGGAACTCGATGTCATAAGGGTACATCTCATTCAGGGAGTTCTCCAGGCCAATGTTCATGGCGATGGTGGTGGAGACCGTCACCAGCACCATGGTGGAGAGGATGCAGATGCTGGCCAGGCCCACGGCGTTCTGCTTCATCCGGTAGAGAAGGCCGGAGACGGCTGTGAAATGCCGGGTCTGGTAGTAAAATTTCGGGTTGGCCCGAAGGCGCTTTAAAATGGCGATGGACCCGGCGGTGAACAGACAGTACGTGCCAATGATGACCAGGAACACCGCCCCGAAAAAGAACAGCATGGCCTCAATGGGGTTCTGGGTGGCGATGGCGATGAAGTATCCGCCTCCCAGGGTCAGCACCCCCAGGATGACCAGCAGCCATTTCGTTTTCGGCTCCCGCTCCCCGGCGGAGGCGCTGTGGAGCAGGTCCACCGGCTTGGCCCGGCTGACGCTCCAAAGATTTCGCGCAAGGGTGAACAGGAACAGCGCGCCGAAGAGCGCCGCGGTTTCCCAAATGCCCCGGGTGGAAATTTCCATGCCGAACTGGGCGGGGACGCGGGCCAGCTTTAAAAGGAGCAGGATGACCGCCTTGGAAAACAGGATGCCCAGGAGAAGGCCCCCCGCCAGGGTGACGGCGGCGCAGAACACGGTCTCCCAGAAGCACATCCGGGCGATGTGCCTCTTTTCCAGCCCTAAGATGTTGTAGAGCCCCAGCTCCCGCTGGCGGCGCTTCATGACAAAGCTGTTGGCGTAGAGCAGGATTACCGCCGCCAGGCCCGCCGCCACCACGCAGCCCACCCCGGCGAAGCTCTTGAGGTACATGGCCCCCCGGACACTGTCCAGCCCCTCGTTATAGGCCAGAAACAGCAAAATGTAGTACATAGCCGCCGTCACCACGCAGGAGAGGAGGTAGGGACCGTAAAACCGCCCGTTTCTGGCCAGATTCACCAGGGCCAGGCGGGGGAAGAAGCCGGACTTACGCACGGGGCTCACCGCCTTGCGTCAGCACCGTCAGGGTGTCGGAGATCTTGGCGAACTGGGCCTCGGCGCTCTGGGTCCCCCGGTAGAGCTGGTGGTAGACCTGCCCGTCCCGGAGAAAGAGGACCCGCCCGGCGTGGCTGGCGGCTTTCACGGAGTGGGTGACCATGAGAATGGTCTGGCCGCTTTGGTTGATCTTCCCGAACAGCTCCAGCAGGTTGTCGGCGGCCCGGGAGTCCAGCGCCCCGGTGGGCTCGTCGGCCAGGAGCAGGGACTGCCCCGCCACCATGGCCCGGGCGCAGG
>OFGG01002129.1_pt1 | contig 11340 bp, 15 predicted proteins | sample 1521701 | NCBI WGS metagenome assembly OFGG01 (sample SAMEA3504081, study PRJEB24116) | mouse gut metagenome | biome: mouse gut; feature: mouse-associated habitat; material: faeces | place: Denmark | collected 2011
GTAAACATAAAAGTGAAAGGGGATGTGTTCCATGTGACGGTAATGCTGCAGCAGGGGGAGGTGGGGGAAGGTAAGTAAATGACCTTGCACTAAATGAAACTCAAAAACAGATTAAAACGGAGGAATAAAAATGGCTATCAGTGGAATAGGACAGAATTATTATCAGAACAATGTGGAAACAAAGAGAAATACGAAAAATGTGAACGGTACGGAAAAATTCGCACTGGAAAAAACAGGCAGTACACAGGAATTATCGGAAGCGGAAGAAATGGAGCTGTTCAAGAAGGAATTTTATGAAGACCTTTCTAAAGTCACCAATCATAGGACGGTGAGCAATGCGGCTGTCAATATCTCGGAGGCGGCATTCAAGGCAATGAAGGAAGACCCGCAATACAGGGAGAAGGTTCTTTCACTGATTCAGAGGGATTGGGGGGATTCCTATGCGCCGAGGAACTGTTCCGTGCTGATAACTGTCGGTGCGACCCTGAATGAGTACAGGGCGGATTCATGGCCCGTTGGGTATGATTCGGAATTTGATGTGCGTTCACAGAACAGTTTCTATAAAAGGACGAGTGAAAAAAAAGACAGGCAGAAGGAACTGCTGGAAGAATTTTTGGAAAAGCGGGCGCAGGCTAAGAGACAGCAGCAGGAGTTATTGGATGAAAAGATTGCAAAGGCGGAGCAGGAGAGAAGCAGGCTGGCAAAGGCGTGGGCTGGTGAAAGGCAGATGGCGGCGGCATCCAATGCTTATGATGCAAATACGTCTGTTAAAAGCCAGAAAGAAACGTGAAGAAAAGGCCTATTTCGCAGTGGCGCATAATGCTTTGCCTCTGCGGACTGCAAGGGTGCAGGGGCGGCTCTGAGCGGGTGAGGGGACGCGGGATTAAAGATAATTTGAGGAATGGAGGATTAACAAATGTCTATTAGTGGAATAGGACAGAATTATTATCAGAACAATGTAACAGCGACAAAAAGTACAAAGAGCATAAACGGAACAGAAGAAACAAGCAGTGTGCAGGAAGTAACAGAAGCGGAGGAAATGGCGGCATTCAAAAAAGAATTTTATGCCGAGCTTGAGAGGATACCAAAGAATAGCACGATTGTTAATTTAGCTATCAACATATCAGAGGAAGCCTTTGAAAATATGAAGGCTGATCCAGAATATAGGGCGAAAATAATGTCAGCGCTTCAGCGTGATCTGACTTCATCTTTTGCACCGTTAAAAGCTTCTTTGCTGCTTACTGTAGGAGCAACCGAGAAAGATTATAGAGGGGATTCGTGGTCTGGCCCCAATAATGATTCGGAGTTTTTTGCGCGTTCGCAGAATAGCTTTTATAAGAAAACAAGCGGACAGAAAGATAATCAGAAAGAACTTCTGGAAGAATCTCTGGAAAAGCGGGCGCAGGCGAAAAAACAGCAGCAGGAAATGTTGAATGAAAAAATCGCAAAGCAGGAGCAAGAGCGAAGCCGACTGGCAAGGGCATGGATTAGTGAGAGACAGATGGCGAAAGCGTTCAATGCTTATGATGCAAGTGTCATGACAGAAACCGTGGCGGGTGGCGATTCACTGTTTGATTAAATGAGACATTTGTCCAGAATTATTAGGGGCAGGGAGGAATATGTATGTCAATTAGTATTTTCGATTATCGTGTTTATTTACAGGATGATCTTAAACTTAATAGAGAGTATTTGAAATCTCAGGGAAGTCAAAATGAAGGCCAGAAAGTATTTGATAGAGATTCATTAGAGAGCTGGAATATTAAAAGAAGCCAGGGAAGAAAAAGGGCAATATGGTTATTCGGATGTTGTGAATGCCTGCGGGCTGAGTTATGCAAGGTTGTATTCTGAAATTGAACAGCGCCATGAAAATGAACAGTATTATAAGGCAGATGGGACGCCACTGACAAAGGAAGAAGAAATTGAATGGCTGGATATGCAATATGAGCAGGAAGTGGCATGGCAGAAATCCTGTGCCAGAATAGCAGCCCAGGGGCAGGTCATTCAGGGGAATATTCCTGAAATGCCAACAAAAGAGATTGAGGAATTGGAAGACAGCTTTTATCAGGCAAAGGATGCTTATATGAAGCTGCATCGAGAAAGCGGGCAGGTGGGGAAGCCGCTTGTTTTGCAAAATTATATGTTTGGCAATGGCCGGATGTATGAAATGATCAACCGATTAGGAAATTTACAGGAGAGGGTGAAATAATGCAGGTAAGTTCGTCCAATGGATTGCAGAACAGATATTTTTCGGGAACAGGCAGTATAGGCGGTATTCATTTTCCAGACTTTAATGATAAATATGTTTTCTCCAAAAAGAAAAGCGGCACCAGTGAGGAAGAATACCGGAAGCAGATCAGGGAACAGGCATATGAGGATTTTGCAAAAGGGCAGTTCCAAAACAAATCCGAAGGGTTTAACAGGCTGATGAAAAACTACACATCAGAAGTATCCCCGGACAGAAAAGGAATCATCACATCCGGTCTGAAAGCTGTTTCAGGAAACAGGCAGACTGTGATTAAGCCCATAGATTTTGTGGCAACGCTGCTTGAAGGGAAAGTGAAATATCAGAAACTGCCGTCGGGCAACAGCGATTACATAGAGTTTTATGATAAGAACGGTGAGATGGTTGCGACTTATTCCAACAATGGGTGGACGATGTATACCACCAATGGGGAGGCTTCCAGACAGACGGAAATGTGCATGATCTACAATGAGGCGTGGGGAAATGCCAAGAGAGGGATTCCGCTGGCGGGTGAAGAAGCAGTGAGTGTGGAAAATCCGCAGAATAGCTTTGACGCAAAGGCATAGAAGGAAATGAAGCTACGGCTGAATATCTCCCAATAAGGCCACAGAGGTACAAGGTAGGGAGAGCATCCCCAAAGCGTCGCCTCAAAAGGAATGGAAGCTGTCTGATTCCCTCCGGGAGAAGATAACAGGATGCGGCGCAGAACATCTATATGGGGAATAAGTTCCTCGCCCTGCAAAAAAGCGAGGTCGCCAAAGTTGCGCCGGGCAGGGCAGGCATCCCTGGATTTCCGGCAGATTGGGGAATCGAAGAGCATTGGCACGAAAGTGTCACAGAAAGAAAAATAAGATGACATAGGGAGGTTTTTATGAACGTTACGCTAAATTCTAATAATTACAGATTATCTTCTATGAGAACTGTTCATTTTGCAACAGCAGAGGATAAAAACACATCGGCAGCTCATGCCTCTAACAAAGATCAGGTAACAATATCTCAGGAGGGGCGTGATAGCTTGGAAGTATCGGCTGATAAAGTTGCGAACCAACTTAGTGCTATGACGAAAGAAGATTTCATGGATATGCTCAAGCAATGGGAAAGTGAAAACCAGACCAAATTGGAGGTTAATCCTTACCGAGAAGTTGATCCGGATGGTTCAATCGCCAATAAGATTTATTTTGAGTCTTACTTAGGACAGTTGAAAGAGCAGGAGGATATCATCAAGTGTTACTATGCTGATGCTTATGAAGAAGCTGTTTCTGCTCCGATTAACAGTTTAGCATTTATTTCTGGAAAATATTTGTGTGATTGGTCAGATTATTTTGATTCCAGTATACCAAAACAAGAACGGCAGTGGACGCATCACCAACTTTGGGCAATGCTGACTGGCACCAATGTGGCACTGAATGATCCATATGCGTTAGCGGCATCTGGTGGAACAAAGACGGTAGATGAAATGGACGAAATTGCTAAGCAAGCTGTAAAGGATAAGTTAGATGCACTCATTAAGGAGAGGGAAACGTCAGCAACGGCTACATATCCTCAATAAGCCGCAGAGGACGGATAGGGCAGGCATCCCCGGTATTCCTGCAGATCAGGGGGGAGTCAGTCCACAGCGTTCTCTATAGCAGGGCTGTTCCGTTTCATATTCAGGCCTCCTCGCTTGGCAATGACTTTTTACGCCTCCTTGTAGTGAAAATATAGTAGAAATCAGGACATCTTACTACTCCGATATTTTAGCATAAATCTTTGTGCTTTCATATAGGTAAATCAAAAGCACGCTTCTCCTGTTAAATGGCATTTCGTTTACTTTTATGCCTTATAAAGTTTTCGGTGACCACTTGACATTTCCGGGTGCTTCATGCATTGTATTCATGACTGAAATAGTATTTTGAGCCACGAATAGGAGAGGATTATATGGTAAGAAGTTTTACGGAACGAGAAAAAGAAAACATTTAAAAAATATGAAAATGTTAAAATGTGTTGCTTGTGGCAACGGGCAGTTTCGGCTACAATAATGGTGAAAATCGAAAGGAGGCAATCACGAATGCTCAACGAAAATATGAAAACGATCAGAAAGTCAAAGGGACTTTCACAACAAGAGCTTGCTGTCAAGCTGAACGTTGTGCGACAGACAATTTCTAAATGGGAGCAGGGACTGTCAGTTCCTGATTCTGATATGTTAATTTCTTTGTCGGAAGTGCTTGAAACACCTGTAAGCACGCTGCTGGGAGAGACTGTTATCGAAACAGAAGCTGATACTTTAAAAGCCATTTCAGAAAAACTGGAGGTGATAAACTTGCAATTGGCGCAAAGGAAAACCAGGAGAAGAAAAATGATTCATTGGTCACTTGTTTCGTTATGCGCAATCATAGTAATAGTTTTTGCAATCTTATTGGAATTAGAAAGCTCTTACCTGGGGTGGAATTATAGTGACCCTGAAACCGCTGTTCTCGGAGTGGCATTTCACTCATTGGAATGGATGTTCGTCAGAGCAGCACCTATTATTCTGATTGGTGCAGTCATTGGAATTTTCTCATTACAGAAGAAAGAATAAAATGAAGAAAACAACCATGTGCTAAAATGATATAGAAAGCGACAAAAAACTCCCAACCAGCGGTTGAATCTCCCCAATTCAACCGCTGGTTCGTGTCAAAAACATGTAGCCGGGTGTATCATTCAAGGCGAAAGGAGAAAAATGATGAACCAGACAGAGATTGGAAAATTTATTGCCAGATGTCGTAAAGAGAAAAAACTAACTCAGGTACAGTTGGCAGAAAAGCTGAACATTACAGACAGGGCAGTATCCAAATGGGAAACAGGAAAAAGTATGCCCGATTCATCTATAATGTTAGAACTTTGCGAAATACTGGGAATCACAGTAAACGAGTTGCTAAGCGGGGAGAAAATCGACATGGAAAGTTATGAAAAAAAGGCAGATGAAAATCTGATTGCGTTAAAAAGGAAAGACGAGAATAACATGACAAAAAATGTCATCATTTCAATTCTTTTTTCAGCAACACTATTGACAGGGATTATGGTATGTCTTATTTGCAATATCGCAATGTCCGGCAATTTAACATGGTCACTAATTCCGGTCTGCTCTATTGTATTCGCATGGGTAATATCTTTTCCAGGTATTATTTGGGGGAAAAGAGGGATTATCGTAAGTTTAATATCATTAAGTATTTTTATCGTTCCCTATTTGTTCTTACTGGGTAGTTTATTAAAAGTGAAAGAAGTATTTTCAGTTGGTGCAGTGATGGCGGTGGCTTCAATCGTATTCCTGTGGATAATAGTTGCAGTGTTTAAGCGCATTGAAAGGAAGTTAGTTGCTTTAGGAACAACTTTTTTATCAGCTATTCCATTTATGATTGTTGTCAATGTAATACTATCAAAAATGATAGAGGAGCCTGTTCCTGATGTATGGGATATGATGTCTGTCTTTATCCTGATGATATTGGCATTTGTTTCCTTTATTTGTGATTACGCTAAGAAAAAGGGGCTGATGAAATAATAAGAATGATTTTCAGAAGTCAATGGTAAAAATGAACGCCGTTTTGCTTTTATGTATTTAAAGATTGCCCTACGGGCTTCCTTTGAATCCTTATAAGCATGAAGATATATTTCTTCTTTATTTCAGTGCCGAATGGAAAGATTCGATACAGGCATTATCGTATGGATTTCCCTTACGACTAATAGTAGCACGAAGGTAAGTGACAGCATGACACAGTTTGAACAGCTGGACACGATTTTAGAGGGACAGCGCGGTATGCTCCAAACGTCGGAGGCGGTGAAACGGGGGATTCCAAAATCCGTTTTTTACAACTATGTGAAGGAAAAAGAATTGGAACAGGCGGCACATGGGGTTTATGTATCGCCGGATGCCTGGGTCGATGGGATGTACCTGCTCCATTTACGATGCAGCCAGGGGATTTTTTCTCATGAAACGGCGCTGTTTTTCCATGATCTGACCGACCGGGAGCCTTCCCCCTATTCCATTACCGTCAGACGGGGATACAGCACGACCAGATTGAAAGCGGACGGGATTTTGGTCTACACCATAAAACCGGAGCTGCATGACGTCGGAAAGAGTACGGCTCGAACCCCTTTCGGGCATACGGTTCCGGCTTATGATATGGAGCGGACCATCTGCGACCTGCTTCGCTGCCGGAGCAGCATTGAGATGCAGACATTTCAAGGGGCGCTCAAAATGTACGCCCGCAGGAAAGAGAAAAACCTGCGGAGGCTGATGCAGTATGCAGGGCTGTTCCGGGTTGAAAAAATTTTGCGGCAGTATTTGGAGGTGCTATTATGATAAAGACAGCAAGGCAGCTGAAAGATTTGATCCGCAATCTCGCAAAGGAGAAATCGGCGGACGCACAGATTTTGATGCGGAACTATATGATGGAGCGTTTTCTGGAACGCATTTCCCTTTCTGAGTATCGGGATAACTTTATTTTGAAAGGCGGGATGCTGGTTGCCGCAATGGTAGGGTTGGATGCCCGGTCTACAATGGATTTAGACGCAACCGTCAGAGGGGCCAGCGTGAATGTGGAGGACATTGAAAATCTGATGTCCTCTATCATAGCAGTCCCCATTGAGGACGGTGTGGAGTTCCAGGTGAAAAGCATTTCGGAAATCATGGACGAGGCCGAGTATCCGGGGATTCGGGTCAGCATGGCCACTGTCTTTGACGGGGTGGTGACGCCGCTGAAAATTGATATTTCTACCGGGGATGTGATTACGCCGAGGGCAGTCCGGTACAGGTTCCGGCTTATGCTGGAGGAACGCTCCATTGATATTTGGGCGTACAATCTGGAAACCGTACTTGCGGAAAAGCTGGAAACAATGATTGCCCGGACCATAACAAACACCCGTATGAGGGATTTTTATGACCTCTACATTCTGGAACAGCTTCATGGAAGATCGCTGGATTCCGATATTCTCCGCCACGCGCTCCTTGCTACTGCCCGCAAGCGTGGGACGGAGGGGCATTTGAAAGAGGCGAAGGAAGTGTTTTCCGAAGTAGAAAACAGCCATGCGATGCAGGCGCTTTGGTCCGCTTACCGCAGGAAATTTTCCTATGCGGCTGATCTGGAATGGAACACCGTTATGGGGGCGGTCCACCGTTTGTATGCTCTGACAGAGGACAGTGAATCGGAATGAAAAAGCGCGGGCATTACTGCAAAATCTGCGGCGAGTGTAAATCAAATGAAAAGTTTTCGGGTAAAATATCTGAAACAATAATGAGGTAAGTTAATGAGGGATGTTAGTGGGGTAAGTTAATGGGGGATGTTCCCCATCAGTTATGAGGGCGTTCTATCCGGTTTATGAAAATGCCAGACACCGTCTGTTAAATTGTCATAGTCCCATTACTGCGGGCTTTTGACGATCTCCAATGAGAACAAGCGCAGCTTTTATGAAAAAGACAGCAAGATATTTGGGGCATTTGTTTTTTGGTGGTTTCGTGGTATAATCGTCCATAGGCAAGGAGGGAGCAAAATTGAATCACGATTTGCAGATTAACCAAAATGCGGCACAGACCTATCATTCTATCCGCAATTCGATTGTTTCCGCGCAGCACCGTTTAAGCGCGGCGGTAAATTCCACTATGGTAATCACCTATTGGGAAATAGGCGAACAAATTTATAAAGCGTGTGGGGAAAATGACCGGGCCGAGTATGGAAAGAAGCTGCTGCAATATTTGTCTGAACAGCTGACTGCTGAATTTGGAAAGGGTTTTAGTGTTCAGGGATTACGCAATATGCGGCAATTTTACTGCACCTTTCCAATTCGCTCCACACTGTGGAGCGAATTGAGCTGGTCCCACTACCGGCTTTTGATGCGTGTGCCAGACGAGCAGGCAAGGACTTTCTATGCGGAAGAATGTGTAAAATCTGCGTGGAGTGTCCGGCAACTGGAACGGCAGATCAACACCATGTACTACCAACGCATTTTAGCGAGTCAGGATAAATCACTTGTAGCAAAAGAAATCCAGTCTACCGAGCCAAAACCGGAATATGAAAAAATTATCAAGGACCCCTATGTGATGGAGTTTTTGCAGATTCAGCCGGACACCCATGTGTATGAGGGCGAATTGGAGCAAGCCCTGATCGACCACCTTCAGCACTTTCTTTTAGAGCTTGGACGCGGTTTTTCATTTGCTGCGCCACACCTATATCACCAACCTGCTGTATTCCGGGGTGGACCCTAAGACTGTCCAGTACCTTGCAGGGCATGAAAACAGCAAAACAACTATGGACATCTACGCAAAGGTGAAGTATAATAAGCCAGAGGAGTTGTTTGGCGTGGTAAATGGCGCTTTCCATCAGGCCACCGATGACTAAGAAATTGCTATTTTTCGTGGTTCCCACATAGGATAACTGAACAATGAAAAGCCGGGAAAGCCCGTAAAATCAAGGAAAAACGGCAATCAAAGAATTTAAGTACGGCCTCAGGGCGGCTCGTCGCGCTCCGCAGTTCAGCAAGAGATAATCCGGAACAGAATAGAGATTTTATGAAACCCTTGAAAATCCAGTGTTTTCAAGGGTTTTCTTTAATCTGAAGTTTTCCTGAATTGCGGTAAAAAGTACTCGATTTCGAAGCGCAGCACATACATGGCACACAGGTAGCACACAAACGAGGGTATAAAAATCCTGTGTCCTGCGTAAGACTTTTGTATAATGCGGTTATAATCGTAAAAGTATTTACGATGAAAAAAGCCGGGTCCATATGTCCATGTACTTCAAATCCTGACAATACTACAACAAAGAATTCAACGATAAGCACAGGAATCTGAATCCAAAAGACAGCCTTTTTCATTTCTTACCTCCACAATTTGTGTATTACGTGAAATCCTGAAAGCACCTGGCAAAACGCTTCATGGGGGACAGCCGGGGATATTAAGTCCTGCACAGCCCCGGCATTTGAGAACAACAGCCCCTTTACACAGGCCTGGTAAGAACATCAGACCAGCAGAAAGTTACAAAACGCTTATAAAGAGCAACGAAAACCGCCAGAGCGCGCGAGCGTACTGAAACGCCTGCGCCAGATGCAGGCGGAGGGCAGGCAGAGAAGTCAGCCGGGACAGAGGAAGAAATCTGTTGACGGAGATAGCTGACAGGCTGAAAAAGCACTGTCCGGAGTGTGAGTGCCGGGGTGTCATATATAACTGCTTTATAGTGTAAATAAGGCATTCTCATAATCTTTTACATAGTATCGGATATTCTTTCTGCCTTTTGCGATGACGGTATGCCCTTCTTTTTCAAGAAGCGCCTTTTGTGTTTCAATACCACCGGGATATTTTGCATTTAATTCTCCGTTTGCTTTCAAAGTACGCCAATAAGGCGTTTTGTCATCTTTACGCTGAAAGGCTGCCCATGCAACAATCGAGACAAATATGCCTGCTGTAACCGGCTCTGTGAAATCAGCTCCGCTTACCTTTGCAAAATATTCTCTTATTATTCCTACTGTGAGTAGCTTTCCATGCGGTACAAGTCGCATTACCCTGTCATAATCAATCGGAGGCGCAAAATACATTCTGTCTCCGCCATATTTTTCTATGCTTTTTTCATCAGTAATTGTCTGAAACTTCGGCATATCTTTACTGTCGTTCAACATTGCGTTGAAATCTTTCCTGTCTTCATTTGCCATAGCTAAGCACCTCCCGGTAATAGCATAAACCAAAGAAGTAATGTATGCAATGAGAGGGTTTCTCTTTCAACTTTTTCTCCATAATTTCATAAACCAGCTTTACACCATTTTCCAGTTCGCATATTCCGTGCCCCACCGTTTTATAGCCTCTGTGCTCATATAAACACGCCCCCGGAAGGGAAGCGTCCAAAATAACCGTATTATGTGTTTTGTAAATTTCCTTTTCTAAACAATTTATAATATATGAGCCGCAGCCCTGCTCCTGATAAGAGGGCAGCACATATACGCCTGTAATATGATTGCCATCAAAACAGCCTGCTCCGGCAATCACATTATTACGCACTAACACTCCCATATTCCCCGATGCTATTTCGTCTACAATGTGTTCTTTACTGTGATGTCTGCAAAAAAATCCACTACTTCTTTTGGATAATCGTTCCTCCGGTAGTCTGTCTTTATAAAAACGCGGTTTTTTCAATTCCCAGGCTGCTCCATGAGCACAGGTAACCAGATAAGCCGGGATGGGAAATATCCGGAACAACGCCCCGCCTGCAGGACATACATGCAGACCGTGCCTGGGAAGCACGGCGCATTTGGCGTGATATGGAATTGTGATTGCGCCGCAGGAATGGTATAATGGTGCTGCCGAAAGGCAAAAAATTGAAAGCTGAGGTGAAATTGTGGCGTCAGGTAAAGAATATCTGGAATTTATTTTAGGGCAGTTATCTGAGTTGGAAGAAATTACTTATCGGGCTATGATGGGAGAATTTATTATTTATTATCGTGGCAGGATTGCAGGCGGTATCTATGATAACAGATTGCTTGTTAAACCAGTAAAATCAGCAGTAAGTTATATGCCGGCGGCCCGGTATGAAAAACCCTATGAGGGAGCAAAAGAGATGTTACTGGTAGATAAAGTTGATAATAAGGAATTTTTAACAGGTCTGTTTAATGCTATGTATGAGGAGTTGCCGGTTCCAAAGCCAAAAAGAAAAAATAAACCCTGACAAAAGGTGCCGGGATATGTGTGCTATGCAAAAAACCATGGCAATACAGCTATACGGAAGCTTTAAACACATTAGTTAACCGGAATTAGGAAATATTATTACGTCACCTTCTGTGAAAAAATAATGGGATACGAACAGATGGACTATTATTTCCCGATAAAAACAAAATAAATGACGGAGTACTGTGCAGAAAATGCAGAACGCTTTTCCGTTATAAATGACTGGCTGGCAACTACTTTTCATACAGGGAAGAAAGTAGTTTTGCCCTATGGAATAAATATGTAATTATTGCAGCTCCTTTTCAGCGTTGTGTACTCATGTAAAAAGGACATATAAATACGCATTGCAGGTAGCAGGTAAACATTTATAATCGGGTATATAAACTGGAATTCTGATAAGACACTTTTTATAGCATTTAATAACTGTTATATCTTA
>OFGG01002130.1_pt1 | contig 11340 bp, 13 predicted proteins | sample 1521701 | NCBI WGS metagenome assembly OFGG01 (sample SAMEA3504081, study PRJEB24116) | mouse gut metagenome | biome: mouse gut; feature: mouse-associated habitat; material: faeces | place: Denmark | collected 2011
TCACTGTCTACTTTAGAGGGAGCATATCAGCCCAAAGACCGCCGCTAAGACATAAATTACGTTCTGTTTTTTCCACGTTCAAACCGTACCTGCCACGTTTTTACAGTCTGCGCCTTCAAGAAATCCACCAGGCTGTCCAGCTCCTGATCGCTGTCAAACCGCTCCAGCGCATCATAGTACGCCCGCCGGTCCTCCTCGTGGACGATGATGGGCGGGTGGTCCAGCAGGAGCAGCAGATAGTTCATCAGCAGTCGGCCCGCCCGGCCGTTGCCGTCGGCAAAGGGGTGGATGCTCTCAAATTTGGCGTGGAAATAGGCCGCCGCGGTCAGCGCCTGTTCCGTCCGGACATTTTCCAGCTCCTTTACCAGCTCGCCCAGCTCCTCCGGTACGTCCTCGGGAAGCGCACCGACCTCCCGGACCCCGGTTACATAGTCGTTTTTCTTATAGGCGCCGGGCCGCTCCCCCTTTTGATAGCGCAGGGTGTCATAGGTTCCTTGAGTGAGAAGCCCTTGAAGCTCGCAGATCAGCGTCTCACTCAGCGGTTCCCGCCTCTCAAAGGCGTCCAGCATCCGGTAGTAGGCTGCGACAGAATTTTGAATCTCAAAGAGTGAGCGCACATCCCCGGTATAGCCCGTCACACCTCCGTGGTCGAAAATCTCCCGAGTGTCGTGGTAGGTGATTCGGTCGTTCTCGATCTTGGCGGAGTGGTAGATAAACGCCACACCGTTCCCATTCATCTCGCAGGCGATGTCGGCGGCGGTTTTCACCTGTCTGCTCCGCCAGACAGCGACGATATCCTCATAACGCATCGGTAATCACCTCGCTGAAATATTAGCATAATTTTCTCCCACACGCAAGCAGTTAGACAAATTCAGACCCGCTTTGTCACCAGTTCCCGTACAATATCGTCCCCCAGCAGTTGGCTGGTGCGGTAGATATCCTGGCAAAATGCTTTCAAACTGAAATCCATGCCGGGTTCATCCTTGTCCAGCAGGATACCGGTGACCTTGAAGCGGTGGGCTGCCTGCTCCTGGCTCAAGCCGTCCAGGTATTTCTGGGAGAGCTCGCATTCTCCATCCGTGACAAACACAATATCAGCGTTTCCAAAGCCCTCCTCCTTCATCAGCCGCAGGGCCTCGGACATGGGCGTCTCAAAATTGGTGCCGCCATTGAGGAAAGTCTCTGCGGCGGACAGCTTGTCCTCCATAGTGTACTTACCGGGACGAAAAATATCCGTTTTGAAGGCCCCACTGCCAGCGAAATGAATCAAGGCGAAACTGCGGCCGCCATCGGCAGCGATCTCCAGCAGGGTCAGAGCCACCGCCTTGCCCCATGCGGCAGGGTCGCCAGCGGTGGAGATGGATTCGTCCAGACAGCAGATAATATCCCCCATGCCCTTATAAACAGGTTCCCGGCGCTGGTACTGCTTGATCTGCTTGCGCTGATACCGTTGCAGGAACAGCGGGACCGTTTTGGGCAAGGCAAGCATGGCCAGCTCCGAGGTGAGGGCCCGGGACAAGTTATTGCCAAGCTCCAGGGAATACTTTTCACCCCGGCCATAGGCGTAGCCGTTGCGCTTGCCCTGGGCAAATATTTCCCGAAAGCGGCCCAGATATTTGGAGATTTGTTTCAGCACGTCACTTTGACGCACCAGGTCCAACAGGCCGGCGTTGATTTCATTCTTCTCCAGCTTGCCCGGTTCATCGCTCCAGGCTCCGATGATGTTCTGCACCTCCTCGGCCTTCTCCACCGCCACCCTGACCACCTGGGCAACGCTGGCGGTCAAATCGTCCTTGTTTTTGGCGGCCCTGGCGTCGATCATCTTGCCTACGGCTTCCACCTGACGGTGTTTGCTGTCCACTTGGTTAGCAGCATCCACGATAGACTGTTCCAGATGGACATTACGCTCCTTGCACCGCTGCATCCGTTCCAGCAAATCAGCCAGGTTCCGCTGGGCCTGATCCTCCGCTTTCTCCAGCTTTTCCAGGGTGTTCATCTCGTTATTCTCGCCGCCGAGGTTCGAAAGAAAGCTATCCAGCTCCCCAGCGGTCTGGGTGATAAACTCCGTCGCCGCCTCGTAGGCTGGCAGTTCCCGGCCCTCGCAGATGGCCTTCAGCGTGGGAAAGTCCTCGCTCTGGGTGATACGCTCCAAAATGGGGGCGTTAAACTTCCGGGCCGCCACAGACAGGGTGCGTTCATCATTCTGCCGGGGCAGCAGGGAGTAGAAGGACTGGAAGACATCCCGGGACAGGGCTGGGAACGAGGCCAGCTTTTCAGCCGCTGTCCGCTCGGTCTGTTCCAAGCTGTCTTCCCCGATGCGCAGGTCGGTGTAGATGCTGTCCTCCAACCTGGTGGAGCGCAGCACTCGGTCGGTCTTTTCTACGGTGTCTGGCGGAAGTACATCACTGATAGGGGCATGGAGTACGTCCTCGATTTTACGATATCGTTTTCTCATTTCTTCCTATCCTCCTTCAAAATTTGGGCAGGATAAAATTCCATATCGCCGTGCCAGAAGCAGACAAAAATCGTATTGCCACAGGCCGTCTTGATGTAGACGGACTCCAATTCATTACCCCAACCCGTTTCATACTGTCTCGCAATCTGCTGCTGAAACAGTTCCAGTTCTCCGTTGGTCAAATCCGCTGACATACTCAGCCTTAACACGCCATACAACGTCTCACCGTCTGCGTACACGTCCGGGATAGCTGATTGAACTTTTCCACGGATGGACGCCTCAACTGCGGCCATGCCTGGAAGGTGAAAATAATCCATCAGGTTATGGGATGGATATTTTTCAGGGGCAAAACCGGCCATAAAGGCTTGAATGTCAGCGGCATATTTCCCCGCCTTATCGTAGAGTGGTTTGTCTACATCATCATTTTCGTCATCCCATAGTACGACAAGAATTGAGGAAGAAATGACGGGACAGGCAATTAGACCGCTGCCTTCCTCCCGCCATGTTCCAAAGCTCTTGGTATTGGTCATAGTAAATCCTCCTCCTCGCGGCTGTCCATCCACGCCATCAAGACCTGAGCTGCTTTATTTCGCTCAAAGCCCAGTTCGGGAAATTTCTTCTGCAAATGGGGGACCGCGCCGAACATATTGGTGGCACCGGACTGGCGCAATTGATCCAGATACTCAAAATATTTTTCCATACTGTTTCCTCCGTCATTTTATAGATGGAGCAGCACACCACTGTGCCGCCCCATTCAAATTATCAGCCTAGTAAGTCTAGTCCATAGTTGCTTTGCCTCATTGTAATACCCCAAGACCCCATCTTGATATCTCCTGTTTACTCTTTTTGAGCTAAAAACTGGCTAGCTTCTCCCAACAGCCAGGCCTTAATTCCATTTTTGCAGGCCAAATCAGTGGTCTGGGACGAACACCCAATGATGGAACACATATCGCAGGAACAACCGTTTTCATTCTGAACAAGATCCTCCGCCAGCTGGTCGATGAAGTAGGCCAAGTCGGGGGACAGGATGAAGGGCTCCAGTTTGTGGGCACAGTCTCCGCACACCACAAAGCCAGTGGTCACTTTATTTTTGCAAATCATGCAGGAGGCCATAATCGTTTCTTCTCCTTCTTTATAAATTGGCGGGAGGAGTGTCCCCTCCCGCCGCCGGTATTCAGAACGGCAGTTCACGATCGCTGTCCGTCTCCCCAAAGCTGGGAGAAAAACCGCCTGGCATACCAAAGGGGTCGCCGCCAGCCGCCTCCACAGGGCCGCCGGCGCTGGCCGGGGGCTCCTGGTCCTCCTTGGACTTGGAGTCGCCGAAGTAGACGCTGTCAGCAACGATTTCGGCAGAACGGCGCTTGTTGCCCTCTTTGTCTGTCCAGTCACGCATCTGCAAACGGCCGGAGACAACAGCCATGCGGCCCTGGGTGAAATACTTGCTCACAAACTCGCCGGTGGAACGCCAGGCCACGATGTCGATGAAGTCGGTGATCCGCTCACCGGTAGCCTTGTCCTTGAAATCCCGTTCACAGGCGATGGAAAAGCTGGCAACGGGGACGCCGGCCTGAGTGCGGCGCAGCTCCGGGTCTCGGGTCAGGCGGCCCATAACAGTGATGTGGTTCAACATAATAATCTTCTCCTTGCATTTTTATTTCTGCACTACGGAAGGATAAAAGGCCGGCGCAGGCACAAACCTTGACCAGCTCAGGAGGTAAAAGTAGTAAGGATGCAGGCCGTCATCAATTTCCACGACCTCTCCAAGGGAAATATCAGCTTCCATTATAAAATCATCCAGGTCGCCGTGGCTTACCTGCTCATAAAAGGTCTTGGCGTTTATGCCCAGGGATGTTTCAAGCCGCAGTTTGTAGCGATAGGATGATGGGTAAATGTACAAATCGTGTTTGGGGTCAAAATGTTCTCTGGTGAGGAAATCCATATCCCTGCTCTGTTCGTCCGCAAAGCCATAGACCCGGCACACCGGCGAAGGGAGCCGCCGGGGGCACCATTTGGGTGCTTTGACCTGCGGATCGGATGACCGAAAGCGTTTAGGGGTTTTCTTTTTGGGAAAACCGCTGCAATAACGGGTACGCAGCAAGTTATTGCCCACATACTGCAAATGCTGGCAGCTTCCGCATCCAGGTTCCGGGAAGGAATACTTTTTTGCCATCTTATCACGCTCCACATTTTATGAATCCCGGCCTTCGAAAGGGTCGGGAAGTCTTCTCTATTGCAAAGCAGCCAACTGGTCCAGCGGCGTATAGGTAAAGTTTACTGCCTCATGGGCCTGACGGCTGATACTCTCCAGGTCGGTCAAAAGTCCGTTTGTCATCTGCCGCTCACTGTTGGACTGGGCTTCACCTGCCAGCTTCTGCTGGTCGCCATACAGGCGGACCAGCTCGCCACGCAGCTTGATCAGTGCCTTGCTGCCGGCATTAGACTTGCTCTGGTCGGCTCTGGCCGCATCAAACTCCTCCTTGGCCTCAACTGCCATGCCACGGATATTATTCACCTTGTCCTGCATGGGGTTGATGCACATGCGGTTCAGCTCCGACTCCACCATGGCCCGTTCCCCCGGCTTCTGCCAGAGATAGTTTTTCAGTGCCAGCAGGTCCTGGGGCTCCACCTGAGTGTGGCCGGACAGCCACGCCTTGGCCTGGGCGATGGGGTAGTAGTTGAGGTACTTGCGGTCGGACACGGTGATCTCGTTCCTGCGCAGCTGGCACAGAATGTCGTCAGCCAATTCGTTGATGGCGTCGGGCACCGGAATGTCTGCCACTTCCTTCTGCATCTGTTCCAACGCATCCAGGGTGATGGAGGCGGTGATCTGTCCGGCCTGACCAGACTGCTTGTCCCGCAGAACGGCAAGGCGCTTGTCCCGGTCCTCGATGTTCGCCGTCACCACCTTCAGCTCCAGGCGGTCATACAGGGCCTCCAGGATTTTCTCCTGGGGGTCGCTGAAATTGGGGATTTCATTGGACGCAGCGAAGAAGGAGATGGTGGGAATGGGGTATGTACGGCCCTCGTTGGTGTACTTGCGCTCATTCAGAGCGGTGAGCAGCGAATTGAGCACCCCATCGTTGCACTTGAAAATCTCATCCAGGAAGCAGATGTCCGCCTCGGGAATCTTACCAGCGGTGTTGACTTGGGGCTCGCAGCCGTAGAGTTCGCCTAAAGCCTTGCGCTGACGCTCCATCTTCTCAGGCAGGTCGCCAACGTCCTGCCCGCTGGACAAGTACGTTTCCAACCAGCCGCGCATCTCCTGATAATGGGGATTGTTCTCCAGCACATCTCTGGACACGCTGCCAGGAATCAGGCTGGACAGGTCAATGCAGCCGAAAAGCTGCTCCTCATCTGTCTGCTTGGACAGCAGCCGCTCAAACTGTCTCGCGCCAGTGATCCGGCTGCGGAAAGCGTTGATGGCGTAGCTCTTGGCCTGGCCCGGGGCGCCCAGGATGAACAGGTTCTTCCCGGTCAGCAGGGCAATGGCAATCATCTCCACCAGTTCCTCCCGCTCGGCCACCTGGGCGTTTACGTCGGCGATTACAGCCAGCATCTGGTCTTTCAAAGAATTTTGGTTATTGGACATAAGTATCAATTCCTCCTTGTAGTTGCTCAGACATATATTCCTGATAGCATTCAGCGCAGGCGATGTTATGCGGCGGCTGATAGCCTACCGCCTTCAGCAACGCCGCGAACAACAACGCGTCCCGTTTCGATGGAAATGGGTACACATCTATGTCGCAGCCGCCCAGGCAGCAGAAGCCGCTTGCTGTCTCCCAGCCGGGCCCAGATTCTGCCCGACGCACCGAAAACCGGGAAGATTTCTGGAGTTCTTCATCGGACATCAAAAGAATCTGGGAGATAATGTTTCTCAGCTCCTGTGGCCGCTTTTGGAGCTCATAGAGGTCCGCTCGTGTCTTGGTCAGCTGAAATTGCAGGAATTTGTTGTCCAGTTTCACATTATCCAGCTTATCCTCAAGAGCAAACTCCCGAAAACTGTACCGATTTATTTCCTTGTCTTCCATATATGCAGCCAAATGGTCATAAACCCTCTCGAAAAAGGCGTCTATTTTTTTCTGACACACTGAGAAAAAATCTTTCATTTGCCACCCTCATGCCACAGCCAGTTCATCAGAGAACAGGCTGTCGTCATCCCGGAAAGCGTTCAGGGAGATCACCGCACCCCGCAGGTCGTAGGGGGCGGCGGTGAAGCCGTACCGGCGGCGGCTGTCCTTGCAGTTGAGCATCTCATACTGGAGTTGACACATGATGTGCTGGTCCAGATTACCCTTCTCCGGGTTGTAGCTATCCACGCACCGGATGAGCCGGATGGCCAAGTCTTGGTACACATCATCGTAATCCAGGTGGGCGGCACGCATCAGCCCATAGTTTCTGCGGATGATCTTGTCGATCCAGTGCAGATTTTCCTCTACGATACGGTTGCGCTCGACGATAGAATAATTATTTTTCATTGTGATTTCCTTTCTGTATGTTGGGGGCCCAGAAGCGGCAAAAGCCCTGGCCCCAGTCCTCCATGAACATGTCATGGGTATAGTTTGGCGAGTTGTACTCCGGACTGCGGCACTTCTGCCGCAGATGGAAGTGTTCGCACACCATGTAGGAGTGCATACAGTTGTTGCAATTCTTTTCGCTTTCGCTCAAGCGACTGCCTCCTTGTTCAATTCTTTTTCACAAAGGTCAATGACCTGCTGGCATTGATCCATCTCAAAGCCGCCGATATGGGTATCCTTTTCGGATAATTGCATCTGAGCGGCCAGCCACTTGTATGCCTTGGTCCGGCTCATGCCATTGCCCTGCCAGAAAGCGTCAAAAACCTGGTGTGTCTCTCTCCGCTTCAGCCGCAACACCTCATTGGCTACGTTGCCCAGGGGACGGTTGGTCCCCTTGTGGCAGCCCACCCGGGCGTTGCAGTTCTGGCAGAGGTAGATGTTTTCACTGGTCAGCCCCAGCCGGTCGGTGGAGGCCCCGTAGATTTTCCGGGCGGGTACCACCCGGATCACACCCCCGCAGTAGCGGCAGATGGTGGGAATCTTCATACAGCTCCACCCCCTATGCCGCAGTTTGTCCAGAGGAAGCGGCGCCTTTCTTCTGCTTTTTGGGAACTGGCTGCAGCGCGCTGGGCCGCACGCCGGTCTGCATATAGAAGGCGTGCTCGGTATCCAGCGTCAGCATCCCGCCGGCGGCGATTCCCAGAGTGGCCGTCCCGGACAAGGAGCGCAGGCAGTTGGTCAGCCGTTTGGTGAGGTACCAATACTCCCCTTGGGGCATACCCGTCAGAGGGGCCACGCTTATAGTGTCCTGGGCGCTGCCATGGATGCCGCTGCACTGAAACGACAGCGTTATGCCATCAAAGGACAGCTGCACTTTGCCATCGGGCTCCACGCAGGACACGGAATCCAGAGCCTTGCGCAGCTCCGCCACATCGGTGAGCATGGTAAATTGATTTTTCAGAGAGCTGGTCAGAAAATCCGTGTCAATGTACTTCTCCTCGATCAGCCGGGCGGAGAACAGAAATCCCTCCCTGACGAAAACAATTTTTTTGCCGTTGATGCCCACTCTAAATTCATCCTTATCCTCACACATCTGGGCCAGCCTGCTCAGAGATGGGGCGGGAATCAGGACACTGAAATCACCGGTACTTTTGTTGTCTCCTCTTGCGGTGACCACACACTTCCCATCGCTCCCCGCAGCCCGAAGACCGTCCTGGGTAAATCGGAGCTGGACACATTTCAGCATGGGCTTCTCATTGCTCTCATCTGCGGCAAAAACAGTCCGCTTTGCCATGGAAGGGATGCCGCTGACTCGGACCAGACTGGTCACGGCAGGTATCTCTGCCTTGGGGTAACTGCTCCGTTCCCACACCGATACGTTGTATCGGGCAGCTCCGCTCCACACGGACAGGCGGCTGTTTCCGTGATCTCGTTTTAACTCCACTGTGTCACCGGGCAGCTTCTCCAGCATCCCGACCAACAACTTAGCGTCAATGGCCAAGGCGTCGTCCTCCTGGGCGGCGCAGGCCAGCTTCTGCTTCAATGTGACCTCCAGGTTGGTGGCGGTGAGGACCAGCGACTTGCTGGCGGTACTCACCTCCAGGAGCACACCTTTCAGAGATTCCAGGGGTGAATTTGCCGGGGCCACCGCTGCCGCACGCTTGACAGCGTGCAGCAGTTCGGCCCGATTCATGGTAATGTTCAACGAAATTCCTCCTTCTACGCAACAAAATCGAAGAAAGACAGCTGGTTTTCGTCCACCGGCTTCTTCTTCGACTTCTTTTTTCTACGTTCTTCTATTGTCCGTTGCAGCAGTCCATCGTAGAGGGCCTGCTTGTTCTCCGTGTCGATGGCCCGCATTTGAGGCGGTTCCACTATGGCAACAGGAGCGGGCGCACCGTCCACAGTGGCCGCAATGGGCAGGGTTACGGGTCGGAACCGTTCACGGTGGGGATTGATGATCGCCATTTTCTTAAATGTGGCGGCAATGTCCTCCACATTGTCCTTGATACCCAAGGCCAGTTCCTTCGCCATCTGGGAGGTCAGGTCCTTCACATCGCTCATAGCGGCCAGGCCCTCCTCTGACAGGTTACCCTCGATAATTCCGGCCACCGCCAGCTTGGATGCCATCAGCTTCATGGCCTTGGCCTGCATGGTATCTGCGTAGTAGAACATGTAGACCTCCACCCGGGGCGCTGTCTGGTTGATCCGCCAGGAACGGCGGGCCGCTTGACGCAGGGTGAACAGGTTGTAGCCCATGCTGTAGAAAATCAGGGTGGTAAAGGCATTCAAATCAAGCCCTGTCTCCACACATCGGGGGTTTGTGATCAGCACCTGGCAGCCAGAGCGAACGCGCTTCTCTACCCAAGCCTCCCGTTTCTCTGGGGAGATAGCCGGAGATAGAATCTCGGTGCGGAACCCCTCCCCGGTGAGCAGCTTCACCAGTTTCTGCTGGGAGTCAGTTCGGGTCCAGCTGGTGTAGATCATGACCCGCTCACCGGCGGCGATCTTCTCTCTGATAATCTCCAGCACCTTTTCTTCCTTTGGCAGAATGTCGTCAAAGCAGGCCTCGTTGCGGGGGTGGGCAATAATATGGCCGTCGATGGGATGGACAATATCCGGCTGGTCATAGGGCTGGTCCGGGTAGACGGTGAGCAGATTCAGATAGGCGGACAGCAGCTTTTGGGCCGCTTTCCGGTCCGACTTCAGCACCGCACGAATATCCCGTTCCACCTCCTTATAGGTGTCATACACATCCTCCGGCATCTCAACAGGAATGGGTATCTCCTCATAATCGGGGAGGTCCTTGCCCATATCGTTCAGCGAGAGAAAGGCGGTGTATTCCAGCAGGAACCGGGAAAACACCAGGGGAGATACTCCGGGAAGCTGGCGGGTTTTGGTTTTGCGCTTGCTGGCCCGGCGGTTGGCGTTGTAGGCGGCGTCGGTGGTTTCGTAGGTGTTCTCCACCACCCCGTACTCCGCGTCAAAGGTCTGGGGACTGCGGTAGCTCTTGCCGTCCTTGCGCATCAGACCGGGCACCAGCCGGTACAGCAGATGGAAAATGCCCGAGCTGTAGCCGTTGATGAGGGTGGCCGTCATGCCCACAAACCGCTTGCTGACGCTGAAAATCTCCGCCATTGCGTCCCCCTGGCCGCTGTTGTTGTTGTACTCATGGAGCTCATCGGCCAGGAAAGCGTCAATTCGTCCCTTCATCTTCTTTTTGATGTAGGTGCTCAGGGGAAAACGGCGGCAGGCCCCCTTGACCGGGAAACTGCCCTGGGGATTTTCAGCAATCTCCCGCAGACGCTCCAGAATCATGTCATTTTCTGTGAGAGACTGGTAGCTGGCGGCGAAAGACTTGTAGACCCAGCCAAAATGCGATATTTTGGTCCAAAGGATATTTCTGCTTGGATTGACCGGGGCCCACAGCATAGAGCCGCACTCCCGGCAGACACGGTTTTTCTTATGTTCCTGCAGGAAGAATTGCAGGTCTGCGTTGACCAGGTAACGGGAGCCGTCGTCGCTGTACTCCATCTGGATGGGCTTGCCGCAGTCGGGGCAGAGGAACGCTCTTTTCCTCTCGCTCCAGACGACAGCGGGGTAACGCATATAGCCGTCCCGGGCCTTTTCCTTGCTGAAAACCGCATAAACGCTCTTGTCTCCGGCCTGGTACATTCCATACAGCCGCTCCAGTTCAGCGATGCTCTTGACCACCATAGCGCAGGTATTTGGCAGGGTCTCACCGATCTCCCGAACCCACTTCTTGGTGATATGGGAGGGGCACATGACCAGCCCAAAGGATTTTTGGGCCCCGCCCCGGCTTTGAGCTGCCCACATACCATGCAGAGCACCCAGGGCCGTGGAGCCGATTTTCGTCTTTCCAGAACCACATTCGGCAATGATGAGCGCAACGCCCTTCTGGTCCAGCTGGCGCTTGACCGCCTCGGCCACGGCCAGTTGTGCGTCGTAGAGGGAGTAGCCCGCTTTCTGCTGGATAAAGTCATTGACAGCCAGCACCTCCTCGGACAGCGGCTCGGAGGCCGGGTCGAACAGAGGGGTGAACTGGTCCCGGATGCGGTCGGCCACAGTGACGCCGAAGGTGTTGAGGTAGCCGGTGATATTCTCCACGCCCTCAAAGCCGTCCAGCTGGTCCGATACAGCGCCAGGAATGGAGATGGCTCCGCACTCCAGGCCCCGCTCCAAGACTTCCACCACGTTCTCATCGTTGGGCCGCAGCTCCAACACCCAGGCGTCCAGCTTCTCCGTCAGGGAGAAAACTTCCATGGGCCGCAGCTCGCCCCGGTCAATCAGGGCGTCCAGGACACAGCCTCGAAATTCCGGGATCAGGGGCGCGGCGGTCTTGCGGTCTAA
>OFGG01002132.1_pt1 | contig 11321 bp, 10 predicted proteins | sample 1521701 | NCBI WGS metagenome assembly OFGG01 (sample SAMEA3504081, study PRJEB24116) | mouse gut metagenome | biome: mouse gut; feature: mouse-associated habitat; material: faeces | place: Denmark | collected 2011
TCACCGAGGTCTCGCCGATGGTGCCCGCGGTGCGCCCGATCACCATATCCAGCACATTCACCGCCTCTCCCGCCTTCAGCGCCGCCAGAGGCGTGGCGCCTGTGTAGCCGTCGCACTGGAAGGCCGTCATGGCAGTGGGGAAGGAAATCAGCAGGAAGCACCTGGCCGCCAGTGCCGGGTTCATGAAGTTCTGTCCCAGGCCGCCGAAGAGCATCTTCACCACCAGGATGGCGAAGACGCCGCCCAGTGCCGCCATCCACAGGGGGATGGTCACCGGGAGGTTCAGAGCCAACAGCAGCCCCGTCACCACCGCAGACAGATCCGTCACCGTCAGTTTCCCTTTATAGAGTCCGAAGAAGTATTCCGTCAGAATCGTACTGGCGATGGTCACCGCGATCACCGCCAGGGCCCTTGGCCCGAAGTTATAGATTCCAAAGCCTGTGGCGGGCATCAGGGCTATGATCACCGCCGCCATCAGCCCGTTCGTGGCCACTTTGGAACGAATATGAGGATTAGATGATACTTTGAACAATTCGCTCATGAGTTTTTCTCCTAGGTTTTATGTAGCTGTCTATTTTTTCTTTTTGGCCAGCAGAATCTTGCGCATGGACTTGATCTGCTGGGTCAGAGGCCGCTTGGCCGGGCAGATGAAGCTGCAGCAGCCGCACTCGCAGCACTCCATGCCGTAATTCGCCAGAAACGCCTCCTCGTCGAAGCGCTCCGCGTAATCCGCCAGCCTGCTGGGGATGACCCTGCCCGGGCAGACTTCCACGCAGCGCCCGCAGTTGATGCAGGGCCCCGGCTCCATGGCCGACACCTCATCCTTGGACAGCGCCAGCAGCGCCGTGGAGGTCTTGGTGGTGGGCACATTCAAGTCGAACATGCCGAATCCCATCATGGGGCCGCCGCAGATGATCTTCTCCGGCGTGCTCTTGAAGCCTCCCGCGGCCTCCAGCACCTGGCTGTAGCTGGTGCCTATCTTCACCCGGAAGTTCTGCGGAACCGCCACGGCATCCCCTGTGACGGTGACGATCCTCTCTATCAGGGGCCGCCCCTCCATCACTGCCCTGTACACCGCCACAATGGTATCCACATTGTTCACCACGCAGCCCACGTCCGCCGGGAGCATGGTGGAGTTGATCCGCCTGCCCGTAGTTGCGTAGATCAGCTGCCTCTCGCCGCCCTGGGGGTACTTTGTCTTCAGGGCCTTCACGGAAATCTTCGGGTCGTCCTTTACCAGGCCCCGGAGCAGGGAGACGCAGTCCGGCTTGTTGTCCTCCACCGCCAGGATGCCCGTGGCATTGGGAAACAGCTGCAGGGCAATCCGCAGGCCCCCCACCAGCTTCTCCGGCTCCTCCAGCATCCTGCGGTAGTCCGATGTCAGATAGGGCTCGCACTCCGCGCAGTTCGCGATCACATAGTCGATTTTCTCCGGCTCCTTGGGGGATAGCTTTACATGGGTGGGAAAGCCTGCCCCTCCCATGCCTACGATTCCGGCCTCCTTTATGATGTCCACAATCTCCTCACGGGACAGGTTCTTCGCATCCTCCCGGGGGCGGAATCCCACATCCTCATACTGGCCGTCATTCTCCACCACGATGCTCATGACCTGGTCCCCTGTGACTACGCGTCTGGCTTCCAGCGTCTTCACCGTGCCGGATACGGATGCGTAGATGGGCGCGGAGACGAATCCGCCGCTCTCGGCAATCTTCTGTCCCATGAGCACCCTGTCCCCTTTCGCCACAATCGGTTTGGCCGGGGCCCCGATATGCTGCGACAGAGGATACACCAGCTCATTCCCCGGCAGGACGTCCGCTATGGGCCTGTCCTTGGAGAGATCCTTTCCATCGTAGGGATGTATGCCTCCCACAAATGTCAACTTCGCCATGTTATCTTAAGTCCTTTCTCAAAATCTTGCTTCTATATTTTTATAGATACTTTAAATATACTATTTTTTTTCGGAAAATACTACTGGAATTTTAAAAAATGTGATATTATATACATGGAAAGATTAGGAACCGTTCAACGGTTCGGGACGGAGGCTGTCATGAGAATATCTGAGGAGACATTGGAGAACTTTACGATAACTTATCCGCTGGACAGGCTCGCGCCCCTGGAGCGCGTGCTTTTTCTCGACATCGAGACCACCGGCTTTACCGCCAAATCCTCCTATCTGTACCTCATCGGCTGCGCCTATTTCCTGGGAGGGAAATGGCACACCATACAGTGGATGGCACAGGCCTATGAACAGGAGGTGGACGTAATCAGGGCTTTCTTTGATTTTGCCAGGCCCTACCGCTATCTGATCCACTTTAACGGCAACAATTTCGACCTGCCCTTCATCACGCAGAAATGCGCCCAGCACGCCCTGCCCTGCAGCTTCGACAGGTTCCAGGGAATCGACATCTACCGCCGGGTGGTGCCCTACAAATACTTCCTCCGGCTCCCCAACTGCAAGCAGAAGACCTTCGAGCAGTTTCTGGAGGTGGCCCGGAAGGATGTGTTCTCCGGCAGCGAGCTGATCGGCATCTACCACGACTATATCAAGAACCCCTCCGAATTCTCGGAGAACGCTTTGCTTCTGCACAATGCGGACGATCTGAAGGGAATGCTGGAAATCCTGAGCATGCTTGCCTATTACGACCTGTTCAACCAGCCTGTAAAGGCGCGCCGGGTCCAGGCCAATTCCTATAAGGACGTGAACGGCAACAGGCGCAAGGAACTGGTCATCCTCTTCCAGCCGGAGACGCCCCTGCCTAGACTCGTGTCCGCCAGCACGGGCGGCTGCTATTTCCGGGGGGACGGCATGGAATGCTCCCTGAAGATTCCGATTTTCGAGGAGGAACTGAAATATTTCTATTCCAATTATCAGGACTATTATTACCTTCCCACGGAGGATGTGGCGCTCCACAAATCCGTGGCCGGTTTCGTGGACAAGGCTTACCGGCTGCAGGCTTCCGCCGCCAATTGCTATACCCGCAAGGTGTCCAGCTATCTGCCCCAGTGGGATTTCGTGTTCTCGCCCTTTTTCAAGCGGGACTACAAGAGCCGGGAGCTCTTCTTTGAGCTGACTGACGAGCTGAAGAAGAACCGGCAGGCATTCTCCGTCTATGCCAGCCATGTGCTGAGCATGATGGCCTCCAGTTATTGAGTACGGAATATCCAATGCGAAACGGCAGCGGGAAAATTTCTTCTCCCGCTGCCGTTTCCGTGCAAGTGTATCATGATGCTTTCTGATAAAAGAAGGCATTCTTTCTGAAAAAGCCGATTTCTTTGTGGTTCATCATCTGTTCCGAAGCGCCTATGAAAAGCAGCCCGCCGTTTGCCAGGGAATCGTAGAATTTCCGGAATATCTGTTCCTTCACCTCCTCGGTGAAATAAATCATCACATTCCGGCAGACAATCAGATGGCAGCCTATCGGATAGGCATCCTTCAGCAGGTTATGCTCCCTGAATTCCACCCGGGACTTGATTTCGTCCGAAATCTTGTATTCTGTGCCTGTCTTCCTGAAATATCTCCTCTTCAGATCCGCAGGTACGGACGCGATGCTTTTCTCCGGATACACGCCCTGCTTGGCCGTCTCGATGATCTGTCTGTCCAAATCCGTGGCATGCACCCTGATATTGGCCAAGGGCAGATGCCTGGACATGGCCATCACAAGAGAGTAAGGTTCATCCCCCGTGGAACAGGCGGCGCTCCATACCTTCAGAGTCTTGCCGAATCTCTGAATCAGTTCGGGAATCGCCTTTTCCTCCATCACCTTCCACTGATCGATATCCCTGTAGAACTCCGATACATTGATGGTGATGTGGTTGACGAATTCCTCGAACATCCTCCTGTCTGTCCGGAGACAGAACACATATTTGTCATAGCCCTCTATCCTGTTCTTGGAAATCAGATTGTCGATCCGGCGCTTCATCTGGCTTTCCTTGTAACAGCTCAGGTTGATTCCTGTCAATGTCAGTACTTCTCTTTTGAAATACTCGTAATCAAATAGCATGGCAGTTACCATCCTGGGATTTATTGTCTGTCAGCCTTACTCTTCCGTCTGTGCCGAGATGACCGCCTCGATGTCAACGGGAACCACGTCCTGGTCAATCTGCGCAGCCGCTCCCATGGCCTTGATGCTCAGGGAGATCTTCCTGTCGGCCTCGTTGAAGTCCACGATCTTCGCGGTCACTTCCTGGCCCACGCTCAGCACGTCGGAAGGCTTCTCCACATGCTCCCTGGAAATCTGGGATACATGGAGCAGCGCGTCCACGCCGGGCTCCAATTCCACGAATGCGCCGAAATCGGTCATCCTGGCCACTCTGCCGCTCACCACGTTGCCGATGGCATACTTGTCCGCAGCGTCCCTCCAGGGATTCTGATCCTCGAACTTCAGGGACAACGCCACTTTGCTGCCGTTGATTTCCTTGATCAGCACGGTCAGCTTCTCCCCTACCTTGAAGACTTTCTTGGGATGCTCCACGCGGCCCCAGGACATCTCCGAGATATGGAGCAGACCGTCGGCCCCGCCCAAGTCTACGAACGCGCCGAAGTCCGTCACGTTCTTGACCACGCCTTCCACCACATCGCCCTCGCGGATCCTCTCGAAGAGCTCCTTCTGCATCTGGGCCTTCCTGGCGGCGATGAGCTGTCTGCGGTCGCCGATATATCTTCTCCTCTTCGGATTGTACTCGCTGATGACGAATTCGATTTCCTGTCCCAGATATTTGCCCAGATCCCTCTCATAGGTATCGGACACAAGACTGGCAGGGATGAACACCCTGACTTCCTCATAGACAACGCTGAGTCCGCCCTCCAGCACCTGAGCCACTGTGGCCTTTAAGACCTCTCCGCTGTTGTAGGCTTCCTCGATTCTCTTGTTGCCCCTGTCGGCAGCCAGACGCTTATAGGTCAGAACTACCTGCCCCTCACCGTCGTTCACCTTCAGTACCTTCACTTCCATGGTGTCGCCAGGTTTGACCACTTCGGTCAGATCTACGCTGGAATCATTGGTATACTCGTTCCTGGCCAGTATACCGTCCGACTTGTACCCAATGTTCAAGACGATTTCTTCCGGCTTGACATCGATGACTGTGCCTTCGACTACCTCTCCTGAATGTATTGTCCTAATTGAATTTGGATCTTCCAGCATTTGTTCAAAAGTTAATTCTGACATGTCTTTGAACCTCCTCGATTAATTTATTTGGGGTGGAAGCCCCCGCGGTGATACCCACTAGTCGAACAGCTTTAGGTAGTTCTAAATGCAAGTCATCCAGTGTCTGTATAAAATAGGTGTGGGCACATTCCTCCGCGCATATCTCATAAAGCTTTCTGGTGTTGGAACTATGCCTTCCCCCTATCACAATCATAACGTCAGCCTCCGCCGCAAGTGCCTTCGCCGAGCATTGGCGCTCTTCCGTCGCATTACAGATAGTATTCACAACAATACTATTGTAACCTTTTTTTTCCAAAATTTCAACTATATTATGAAATTTATTGTAGTTATATGTCGTCTGGGCGACCACACACAGTTTTTCGCCCTCCGGAGGCCTGAATTTCTCCGCTTCCTCCAGGTCTTTCAGCACTGTCACCGGGCCTTTGCACCATCCTACGATGCCCTCCACCTCGGGGTGGCCGGCGTTTCCTACGACGACGATGTGCCGTCCCTCCCCGCTCTCCTTCTCCACGATATTGTGAATTCTTTTCACAAATGGGCAGGTGGCATCGATGCACTCCAGGTTCTTCTCGCGAAGGATCCGGATAATCTTCTCCGGAACCCCGTGGGCCCGGATGATGACGCTGCCCTCGGAAAGCTCCATGAGCTCCTCCCCGGACTCCAGCACCTTCACCCCCTGCTCCGACAGCTCCCTCACCACTTCCTCATTGTTCACGATCGGGCCATAGGTATATATATTCTTCCCGTTTTTTATCTGTTCATACACGGTGTCCACCGCGCGCTTCACGCCGAAGCAGAAGCCCATGCGCTCCGCCAGCTTTACTTCCATAGAATCCTTCCCTCTACCTTGCGCTTATGCACAGCCCGGTCACGGCGGCTATGGCCTCCTCCGCGTTCATGTCCGACGTATCTACCACAATCGCGTCGTCCGCTTTCCGCAGAGGCGATTCCTCCCTGTGCATGTCCCGGTAGTCCCTGTCCTCTATGTCCGCTTTGATTTTGTCCAGTTCGCAGCTTTCGCCTTTTGCGGTGAGTTCGTCATATCTGCGCCTGGCCCGCACGTCGCTGCTGGCGGTGAGGTAGATCTTCAGCCGGGCGTCCGGCAGCACGCAGGTGCCGATGTCCCTGCCGTCCATGATGCAGTCGCTCTCCGCCGCAAGGCTTTTCTGCAGCGCCACCATGTTCTTCCTCACCTGAGGTATGGGGCTGATGACGGACGCCGCCTCGCCCACCTCCTCCGTGCGCAGGAACGCATTCACATTTTCCCCGTTCAAAAAGACTACCTGCACCCCGTCCTCATACCGGATGGTGACGGCCGCCTCGGGACATTTCCCGGCTACCTTCCCCCTGTCCGCCAGATCCACTCCCTCCCGCAGCATGTACAGCGCCACGGCCCGGTACATGGCCCCTGTGTCCACATAAATCAGATTCAGCTCCCTGGCCACCGCCTTTGCGATGGTGCTCTTGCCCGCTCCCGCGGGCCCGTCGATCGCCACATTAAATCCCATCTGTCTTCTTCTCCTGTTCTCCTTTCTCAAATCTCCCCGGCAGACGCTCCCGCGCATTTTCCGGCCAGATGCCCTGTAGACCAGGCAATCTGTAGGTTGAAGCCCCCTGTCAGCGCGTCCAGGTCCAATACCTCCCCGGCAAAATACAGGCCGCCTGCCTTCTTCGACTCCATGGTGGAGGGGTTTATGTCCTTCACGCTGACTCCGCCTTTCGTGATGACGGCCTCCTCATAGCCCCGAAGCCCTGCCACAGTCAGTGGCAGGTTCTTGATCAGTCCAACGAACGCCCTGCGCTCCTCCCTGGTGATCTCATTGACCTTCTTGTCCGGGTGGATGCCGGAGAGGTCGCGCATCACCGGAATCAGCTTCATGGGGAAAAGCCCGCCCAGCGCGTTCTTGAACTGCCTGTTCTTATTCTCCTCGAAGTCCCGCAGCAGACGCCTGTCCAACTGTTCCTCGTCCAGAGCGGGCTTTAAGTCGATATACAGCCTGGCGCCCTCCTCCGTCCCCGAACCGGCCTTCTTCCCGGTTTTCCTGCCCTTCTGCCCAATGAAGCTGCTGGCGGAGAGTATCAGCGGGCCGCTGACGCCGAAATGGGTGAACAGCATCTCCCCGAAGCCCCGGTAGACCTCTCTGGAAGGAGGGCAGCACAGCCGCACCGACACGTTCTTCAGAGTCAGCCCCATCAACTGGCGGCACCATTCCTCCCGGATATTGAAGGGCACCAGCGAAGGGCGGCGCTCCGTCAGTCTGTGTCCCGTCTCCTCCGCGAAACGGTAGCCGTCCCCGGTGGAGCCTGTAGCCGGATAGGAAATCCCTCCGGTGCAGACTATACACCTGTCTGCGGGAAGTGTTCTGCCGTCCGCCAGCTCCACTCCCGCAATCCTCTCCTCCCCGTTCTCCCCTTCCAGCATCAGGCCTTTCACACGGGTATTCAGCAGGACCTTCACGCCCAGCCGCTTCAAGGCCCTCTGGAAGGCTCCGATCACGTCCGAGGAATGATCGGACACGGGAAAGACCCTGTCCCCCCGCTCTGTCTTCAGGGGGCATCCCTCCCGCTCCAGGAACTCCATCACCGCCCGGTTGTCGTAATCGTAAAAGGCGCTGTACAGGAACTTGCCGTTGGTGCACACATTGGCCAGAAGCGTCTCCATATCCCCGGCATTGGTAACATTGCAGCGCCCCTTGCCGGTGATGAACAGCTTTTTCCCCAGTTTTTCATTTTTCTCTATGAGACATACGCTGCAGCCGCGTTCCGCCGCCGCCACAGCAGCCATCATGCCCGCGGCTCCGCCGCCTATGACGATTACTCTGCCCAAAGCCCGCCTGCTCCTGTTCCGATTCTTCTCATTCAAATCTTTTGTCTATCCGTCCTGCTCAAACCGGTGCCCTTTCCGGTTCCCCCTCTAATCTATTCTCTACTTATGATTATTCTCTTTCCAATGTTTTTTCTCTTTCCAGTGTTTATTCTCTTTCCAGTCCCTGACCATGTCTCCTCCCCCGGAGTCCCTGATGATACAGCCCCAGGCTCACAGTTCTATGGGCTTGTACCCCAATGCCTTGTCCGCTATCTCTTCCGCCGTCATGTCGCTCCAGAAGACATAATCCGAAATCTGTGGGTCGAGAACGCCTTGTTCCAATCTATCTATCAATCTGTCGATTTCTTCTTCACTTTTATCCTGGCAATTCGTTATCTGTTCTATCAAATCAATGATTTCTCTTTTTGACAAAAATGTCATTTGGGCTGCCCCTCTATAATAATTTCTGATAGATTTTCTGTCCATGCATTTCATCTATCATGTGAAAGCCACATTTTTCATAGAAGCCGTCCTCCTCAGAGCCCAGCGTGATATACCGGAATCCCGCCCGGACCGCCTCTGCCTCAAATATATCCATCAATCTCCTGGTGATCCCCTGCCGTCTGTGCCCGATTTCACAGGCCACAAAGCCGCATACCAGGCTTTCCTCATTTTCCCGCCTTCCAAGGACGGCAGATATTACGCTTCCGTCTTCATGTGCGTACACCAGTAATCTACTGTCTTTCTCAATCCGTTCTTTCCAGTCCTCATATCTGTAGGGCGAAATATCCCGAAGATGCTGCCCCAAGATGCCGTAGCAAAAATCCAGAACCTGCTTTAACTCCCATTCTGTCCTGACGAACGATACCTGATACATGCACTCTCTCCCAATTCCCCTGCTGCCAGCCGTACCACCATACCTAAAAGTAAGGCAATAAAGAGAATTGCCTGAAATGAGCATGAGAAGCTCCTTTTGGTAAGGCAATAATAAAAAATTGCCAGGGAGTTTAGTGGATGCAGAAACTTTAATCGTAAATACACAAAAAGGCAGAAAGCGCCGATACAGTATGCTGGCCGCTTACCATGTATCGGCACTTTCCGTTACTTTCTTTATGCTTTACAATTTTCAAATATCAGAAAGCTTTACACAGGATACGCTCCATTCTTGGTATCCGCCTGGGTCATATCCACCTTGTCCTGCTGAGCCTGGCGGTACTTGAAGAAGTCGGTGGCTACCTGAGGGAACAGGGCATAGGAAAGCACGTCCTCGTCCTGCTGCTTCCACTCGCTCATCTCGGCTTCCAGCTTATCCATCTCGTTCTCAATCATATCCGCATAGCGGCAGGTGATACGCTCCTCGCCGGGGATGACCTTGTCGATGACTTCCTGGTTCATGGGCTTGATGGTCTGGCCATACTCGCCGCGCAGCACTGCCTTGGTCTCCTTGGTGGCCATCTTGTAGCGCTCGCCCATGAGTACGTTGAACACAGCCTGTGTGCCCACGATCTGGGAGGAAGGAGTGACCAGAGGGGGCTCGCCCAGGTCTTTGCGGACCTCGGGAATCTCTCTCAGCACGTCATAGTATCTGTCTTCCGCGTTCTGCTCCTTCAGCTGGCTCACCATGTTGGAGAGCATGCCGCCGGGCACCTGATACAGCAAGGTCTTGATGTCCACGCCCATGACCTTGGGATTGAGCAGGCCGCTCTTTAAGCACTCGTCACGGTAAGGGCGGAAGTAGTCCGCAATCTCCGCCAGCAGGTTCTGGTCGAAGCCCGTGTCGTAAGGCGTGCCGCGGAAGGTCTCTACCATGACCTCGGTGGCGGGCTGGGAGGTTCCCAGAGCGAAAGGACTCATGGCGGTATCGATGACGTCCACGCCTGCCTCTACTGCCTTAAGGTAAGTCATGCTGGCCACGCCGGAAGTATAGTGCGTGTGCAGCTGGATGGGCAGCTTGGTGTTCTCCTTCATGGCCTTGATCAGCTCGGAAGCCTTGTAAGGCACCAGCAGGCCTGCCATGTCCTTGATACAGATGGAATCCGCCCCCATCTCCTCAATCTTCTTGGCAGTGCTTGCCCAGTACTCCAGGGTGTAGGCATCGCCCAGCGTATAGGACAGGGCTATCTGCGCATGTCCTCTGCCCTCCTGCTGCTTCATGCGGTTGGTGGCGTTTACAGCCTCCTGCAGGTTGCGCAGGTCGTTCAGGCAGTCGAAGATACGGATGATATCGATGCCGTTGGCGATGGATTTCTGCACGAAGGCATCCACCACATCGTCAGCGTAAGGTCTGTAGCCTAAGATATTCTGTCCGCGGAACAGCATCTGCAGCTTCGTGTTCTTGAAGCCGTCGCGCAGCTTTCTCAACCTGTCCCAGGGATCCTCCTTCAGGAAACGAAGGGAAGCGTCAAAGGTAGCGCCGCCCCAGCACTCCACGGAATGATATCCTACCTTATCCATCTTCTCCACGATGGGAAGCATGAAATCCGTGGGCATCCTGGTGGCAATCAGAGACTGATGCGCGTCACGCAGTATCGTTTCCGTAATTTTAATCGGTGTTTTTCCTTGTTCTGACATTTACGAATTTCCTCCATATTTATTTTTAGGTCTTTCACGTTACTCTTTCAAAATCTTAGAACACTCCGAAAATGGCCATGAAGGTACCCGCAGCCACAGCCGTACCGATAACGCCGGCCACATTGGGACCCATCGCATGCATCAGCAGGAAGTTGGTGGGATCAGACTCCGCACCTACCTTCTGGGATACACGGGCCGCCATGGGAACGGCAGACACACCTGCGGAACCGATCAGAGGATTGATCTTGCCGTGGGTTGCCTTACACATCAGCTTACCGAACAGAACGCCTGCCGCAGTACCGAACATGAACGCAATCAGTCCCAGTCCCACGATCTTAAGGGTATCCCAGTTCAGGAATGCCTCCGCGCTGGTGGTTGCGCCTACGGAAGTACCCAGCAGGATAACCACGATATACATCAGGGCATTGGAAGCAGTCTCCGTGAGCTGTCTCACAACACCGGATTCCCGGAACAGGTTTCCCAGCATCAGCATACCTACCAGGGGAGCCGTGGTGGGAAGAATCAGGCATACCACTATGGTAACGATAACAGGGAACAGAATCCTCTCCAGTTTGGACACCGGACGAAGCTGTCCCATCTTGATCTTCCGCTCCTTCTCGGTGGTAAACAGCTTCATGATAGGCGGCTGGATAATCGGCACCAGTGACATGTAGGAATAAGCAGCCACGGCAATGGGTCCCAAAATCGCAGTCTGTCCCAGTTTGCTTGCCAGGAAGATGGATGTAGGGCCGTCAGCGCCGCCGATGATGGAGATGGCC
>OFGG01002136.1_pt1 | contig 11297 bp, 11 predicted proteins | sample 1521701 | NCBI WGS metagenome assembly OFGG01 (sample SAMEA3504081, study PRJEB24116) | mouse gut metagenome | biome: mouse gut; feature: mouse-associated habitat; material: faeces | place: Denmark | collected 2011
AACCCGGGTCTCCACATGGCCGATGTGGGGCTTGCCGTTGGCCGTAGGAGGCCCGTCATAAAAAGTATAGGTCTCCCCGTCTTTGTTTTTCTCCAGGCTTTTGCGGAAGATATCATGTTCCTTCCAGAACCGCTCCACCTGCTTCTCCCTGTCCACAAAATTAAGATCTGTAGATACTTTCTGATACATTCTGCACTCCTCCTGTTATTGTAGTTCTTCCGTTCCGTAATTTTGAGAAATAAAAAAGGCCCTGTCCGTAAAAGGACGAGGCCGTTTGCCCGTATTACCACCCGTTACGCATACGCACCGCCCTGCAAACTATGCCGGGCAGATCAATATGTTCCCCCTTAACGCCGGGGCTACGGCCACACCTACTGATTTTCGGCATGGCAGCTCGGAAGTGATTTTCCACGACAGCCTACTTGCGCCGGTCTCCCACCCTCTCCGGCTCGCTGGGGCTTTTGCGCTGCGTGTACTCTCTTCGTCTGCGCTTTTCGGTTCATTCTGTTTGTTTCCGATTATAAGACCGGCCTCCCTTTTCTGTCAAGCGGAAAAGTTTATTTTCTTTTTCATTGCAATTTCCCAATGTTCCGTTTATACTGTTTTTAACACCTTAACACTACAGGAAAAAGGAGACGCAGATTCAAATACCGGCACTATGGAAAGCACAAAAAAAACAACCAAAAATAAACGCGGAAAACTATATTATTCTTTTCAGGCCATCAGCATGATCCCGCTGCTGATCTATGGAATCGTGGTCATCATCTTCAGCAGCGCCACTTTCCGTCGGAGCATGCAGCAACAGGTCTATGCGGAACTCAAAAACGTGGAAAGCCTGGTGGAAACCCTGCTGGACACGGCCTATCCGGGAGATTACACACTGAAGGGGGACAACGTTCTGTCCCTGTATAAGGGAGGCGTGAATATCACCGCCGATTACAGCCTCATTGACGGTATCAAGGAAGACACCGGCATGGACGTAACCCTGTTTTACCAGGACACCCGGATTCTCACCACGATCAAAAACTGGGAGGGAGAACGGCTCATCGGCACCCGCGCCCCGGAACAGGTGCTGACGGATGTGCTGGAAGGGGGAGAATCCCGCTTTTACGATAAGGTCATTATCAAGGGAACCACCTACTTCGCCTATTACGCCCCTCTGTATAACGGTGACGGACAGATCACGGGCATCCTGTTTGTGGGCAAACCCGCGGCGGAGGTCAACAACCAGGTCAACACAGCCCTCTCTCCCATGGTGATTGTGGGTGTTTTGGCACTGATCCTGGTCTGCCTTTTCTCCATGTATTATGCGGGCACATTCCTGAAAGCTCTCTACGGCCTCCGCACCTTTATCTCCCGGGTTTCCACCGGGAATCTGAGCGAGGAACTGGACCCTGCCGTGCTGAAGCGGGGAGACGAACTCACGGAACTGGGCCGTTCCGCCCTGTCCATGCAGCGTTCCCTGCGCAGCCTTGTGGAGCGGGACAGCCTGACAGAACTGTACAACCGGCGCAGCGGCGGGCATCACCTGGCCCACACCGTGGAAAAGGCCCGTTCCGGGAACACTTCCTTTACGCTGGTGATCGCCGATATCGACTATTTCAAAAAAGTCAACGACACCTATGGCCACCAATGCGGGGATTTGGTGCTGCAGAACGTTGCCCGCATCCTGCGCAGGCATATAAAGGGCAAAGGCTACGCCATCCGCTGGGGCGGCGAAGAATTCCTGCTGGTATATGAGAACAGCCGCCTGGAAGAAGCAAGAAAATTCCTGGAAACATTACAGGAAGAAATCAGGAATTCCTGCGTACAGTCCGAGGGAAACCAGATCTACATAACCATGACCTTCGGCATGGCCTGCAACCCCTCCAGAGAATTAAAAGACCTGCTGCGGGAGGCCGACGACAGGCTGTATTACGGCAAAAATAACGGAAGGGACCAGATTGTAAGCGGGGAAACACCTTCGCCAGCGGAGCCGTGACCTTCCGCCCGACACAAACATGCCATGATGTTCAACCTGTGAATTACGGAAAGGGAAGAAATGAACAAAAAACTGACGCCCTATTTTATCCTGTTTCTGGCCGTGTTGCTGTTGGCGGTGGACATCCGCCTCCCCCTCATGCCATACCCGGCCTTTGAGCCTTTTGTCACGGAGGCGCCTCAGACCGTGGATCTGGTGATCAATCATGTGATCGGTCATCAGTTGATGCTGGATCTGTTTTCGGACCTTCTGGGCTATCTCCTGCTGGCCGTCTCCTGCGTGATGCTGGGACCTGCAAACAAGCATTTTTTCCGGCTGCTGCCCTGGGCGGCCTCCAGCCTGGCCTTCTACCTGTGTCAGCAGTTGATGCCCTTCCATCTCAACGGCGGCATGCGCTTCAGGGCCGGATATCTGTTGTACTTTGTCTCCGGCATTCTCCAGGTCCTGCTGCTGATGCGGGCCATGTTCCACGTCTGCGACGGTCTGGACACCACGGAAAACCACAGCTTCAACAATCTGTCCATCATTTTTATGATCATCAGTTGTTTTACGGGGGTGGTGGCCGTACTGCTGTGGTTTTATGACTTGGTCCGGATCGCGCTGATCTACTTTGTCTTGCAGATGGTATTTATGGGAATCTTCTGGTCCCGAGTGTGGAAGGACCGAATGCTTTTGACGGGTGAAAAGGCTGTTTGAGGACTCTTGCATTCCCAATCTGAATAGGGTATAATGTTGCCATATTAAGAGGGAAACTGCCGGATGGTCGGTTTCTCCGAATTCAGAAAGGACCGATACATATGAGACTGATTACACGTTCCGATTTTGACGGCCTTGCCTGCGGCGCACTGCTGAAGGAAGCCGGAATCATTGACAGCTGGAAATTTGCCCACCCCAAGGATCTGCAGGACGGTCTGGTGGAAGTAAATGAAAACGACTGTCTGGCCAATGTGCCCTTTGTGGAGGGCTGCGGTCTGTGGTTTGACCACCATTCCAGCGAGCATGAGAGAAACGAGTTAAAGGGAAAATACAAAGGCGAGAGCCGTATCACTCCCTCCTGCGCCCGGATCATCTACGAGTACTACGGCGGCAGGGAGCGCTTTCCCCAGTTTGACGATATGATGGAGGCCGTGGACAAGGTGGACTCCGGCCATCTGACCATTGATGAGGTGATGAACCCTCAGGGCTGGATTCTGGTGGGCTTTTTGATGGATCCCCGCACCGGCCTGGGACGTTGGAGGCAGTTCACCATCTCCAACTATCAGCTGATGGAAAAGCTGATGGACGCCTGCCGCACCATGAGCACTGAGGAGATTCTGGCGCTGCCGGATGTACAGGAGCGCATCGAGGTGTACAATGAGCAGACGGAGAAATTCCGGGAGATGGTAACCAAGTATACCCGCACCGAGGGCAATGTGATCATCACGGATCTGCGGGGCGTAGATCCCATCTATACCGGCAACCGCTTTATGATCTACAGCATGTACCCCGAACAGAATATTTCCGCCTGGATTGTCAGCGGCCGGGGCGGCCAGGGATGTTCCGCAGCCGTGGGATACAGCATCTTAAACCGTACCAGCGACGTCAATGTGGGCAGCCTGATGCTGAAATATCAGGGCGGCGGCCACCAGAAGGTGGGCACCTGCCAGTTCTCAAACGAGAATATGGAGACGGAACTCCCCAAAATGCTGGCGGAACTGTGTGGCATGGCCAATGGTTAATACGGGATTTTGTAATCATGAATAAAAGGGTTGCGGTGCCGACTGCTGTCTTGTCGGTGCTGCAACCCTTTTCTGGGGCAAAAGCGGAGATCAGAATTATGAGCAAAGTCTTCACTCCAGTATATTGGTTGTAATAAAATCGACCCCCCACCGAATAAGCTGCCCGGCCTGCCCCGGGTCATCGCAGGTCCAGCAGTTTACAAGGATGCCGTTTTCATGAAAAAGTTTTACATTTTCCCCGCATAGCTGATGGAATTCCACATCAATATCAAAGCGGTATTCCTTTAGCTTCCCGGGAAGCTCCTCTGCCAGTTCGCAGGTTAAAAACTGCAGGCGGCTTTCGGGGAGGAGTTTTCTGAGTTCCACCAGGTTTTCAAAAATAAAGGAGATAAAGACAATCTTTTCCAGATCATAACACTCCCTGCAGATGTTGACCACCTCCCGGATATTCTCCGGATCCATAGCATTTTTCAGTTCGATTACCCCCGTCTTTTCATACCGCGCCAGCACTGCCAGAAACTCCTCCAGCGTGGGCATATACAGCGCTTCGCCAAAGTCCCCGTCCCTTCCCTTGATTCTGAGCCCACGCAGCGTTCCAAAATCATTTTCCTCCATCACAAGATCCTGATCGCACAGCCTGCCGGTGCTGTCGTCATGATAAACAAGATATTTGTTGTCCGCCGTAACATGAATGTCGCATTCTATGCCAAAATAGGAACGGTTGCAGGCCGCCACAAAAGAATGGATTGTATTCTCCCGCTCAATCCCGCTGAGCCCCCGATGGGCGATCATTTTTACCGCTTTGTTTTCCCCAATCTTTATTGTATTCATGACAATCACATCCTTTCTGTTTCACCTTCGATTCCGGGCAGGGCAGTCTCATCGGTCATCTGCCGGGATGCCCTTGCCTTTTAAGCCTCTATGGCCGCCCTGCGGGAATTAATTTCTTTAAAGATTTCCATGTCAAATTTCGCTTTTCTGCCATATGTATACAGGCCGTTTGTCTCCTGCTCCACATCATAAAGCTGGGTATAGCAGAAGCCGAACATGCGGGGATTATCCAGCAGGGCGTCGGTGAGTCCCCGGTAGCGGGCAATAAATTCCTCCTGAGTCCTGGGCCCGTCTCCATATCCCCAACTCTGCGCGTTCTCCCCTTCCACATCCCACTTGATGCCGCCATACTCGCTGATAAAGACGGGTACATCCTTTAGAGGAGTCTGTCTGTGAGGATGGGACTCCCGCAGTTCGCCCCCGCCTGCAAAAGCCGCGTAATGTCCCGCGAACTTCTCCGTATCCTGCTCGTAATCATGCAGATCATATATATCCGTCACCACATGGAAATTGCCGCTGGTGTCGATACAGGGTCTGGTGGTGTCAAAGAGTTTTGTCATCTGCCATACGATCCGCAGTAGATCATCGTCCTGTTTGCGTCCGTCATAATCCCATGTCTCGTTAAAAGGACACCAGCCCACGATGGCAGGATGGTTGAAATCTCTGGAAAGAACCTCCATCCACTCCGGCAGGAAACATTTCAGGGCCCCGGGATCGCTGTAATCCAGCCCCCAATTCCCCTGCTCCCCCCACACCAGATAGCCCATACGGTCGCAGTGATACAGAAATCTGGGTTCAAATACCTTCTGATGCAGCCGCGCCCCGTTAAAGCCTGCATCCAGAGACAGCTGAATGTCCCGCGCCAGGGCCTCATCGGTGGGCGCCGTATAGATACCGTCCGGATAAAAGCCCTGGTCCAGCACCAGTCTCTGGAATATGGATCTGCCGTTGATCAGCACCTTTTCGCCTTGGATCTTCACTTCTCTCATGCCAAAATAGCTGTGCAGGGAGTCTTCCCCAAAAGATAATTCCAACTCATACAGATGTCCGCTGCCGGCTTCCCAGAGATGCACCTCTGAGAGCAGAATGGTCAGTATCCCCCCGCCTGCGTTGACCGTCGTCCGGGCGCTGCCGCAGCTTTTACCCTCGTAAAAGGCTTCCGCCCTGAGAATACCCTCTCCTTTTGTCACGGCCCTGACGGTCACGGTGCCATCCGCAATATTCGGATAATACCGCAGACTCTGAATATAGCTTTCCGGTACGAATTCCAGCCATACTGTCTGCCAGATTCCCGTTGTTCTGGTATAGTCACAGCCGTTAGAATAAAAGCTGTCCGCCTGCTTTCCCCTGGGCTGTCTGCCGCTCCTTGTATCATCTGCGGCATAGACGGAAATATGATTTTCTCCTTCTGCCACGCTCTCTGTGATATCAAAAGCAAAGGAACTGTAACCGCCCTTATGCTCTCCCACTGCTCTGCCGTTCACCCACACCCGGCATTCATAGTCTACTGCGCCAAAGTGCAGAATCACCCGGCCCTTTAGCAGGTCCGCCGTGAGAGACACCGTTCTGTGATACCACACGGCCGCCATGAAATCCTTATAGCCCACCCCGCTCAGTTGGCTTTCCGGGCAGAAGGGTACCAGGATCTTACGGTCCAGTTCCTTCTTCTCATAGAACTTCCTCGCCACTCCGCTGTCTCCGAAATCAAATGCAAAATCCCATTCTCCGTTGAGGTTCATCCAGTTATCCCGCCTCATCTGGGGCTGGGGATGTTCCGGTCTTGGTATTGTATTCATATCTGTTTTCCTCGGCTTCCTTTGTGTGCTGTGCAAAATGATTTATGTTCCTTTATACCAGTATAATCCTTTTTCGGAAAAAATCTATGAAAAAATATCGAAAAATATGTAAAGCACCCCTGTGTTATAAATATGCCGCCCACAAACCCGCCAAAGGCAAAATTATTTGTGAGCGGCAATAAGATTGCCCCTTCGGAAAGGGGCGCATTTTTCTGTCCTACTGCTCCATCTGCCTGCCCAAAAAACCCGCCGCAGACATGATCAGCTTGTACTCCACTTCCCCCATCTTCCCCTTGTAATCATTTTCCAGCAGCAGCACGGAACCAATTACATCTCCCTCACAGATAATAGGCGTAAAGGCCATGTGCTGGTACTCTACTTCCAGTTCATCGCAGACCCGCAGAAAGTTCCGGTCTCCCTGGGAGCAGATTGCCGTCTCCCGGTCATTCATCTTTTCTTCCAGTTGTTTGCTGACCTCCTTTCCCAGGTAAGCCTTGCCGCCCCCCGCGGTGGCAATGAACTGATCCCTGTCGCTGATCAGGGCGGTGTGTCCGGAGACCTGGGCCAGGGACTCCGCGTACTGCTTGGCGAAGGTGGTCATCTCCCCGATGGGGGAATACTTTTTTAAAATCACCTGTCCTTCCCGGTCCGTGTAGATTTCCAGCGGGTCCGATTCTCTGATCCGCAGGGTGCGCCGGATCTCTTTGGGGATTACGATTCTGCCAAGGTCATCTATTCTTCTGACAATTCCAGTTGCTTTCATAATTCTGATTTTCTCCTTTTTTGCAGTTTCTGTTTTCTGTAGGGCTAGTATCTGTAAAATGTAGGATTTTATACCATATTTTCGTGGGTCATAGCATGGGCTTTCTGCAAATTATTCCCAATATCACTTTTTTCAATGCTTGCGTTTTTATGTATATATTGTTAAAATAGGGCTGAAAAATATCCTGGCTTGTAGAACAGCAAATGTGAGATAAAGGAGTGAATACGGCAGCATGCAGGACAAAATTATGATTGTGGACGACGAAACCGCCATAGCCGACCTGGTGACCGTCTATCTGAAAAACGAAGGCTATGAAGTTTTTACCTGTTACACGGCAGAGGAAGCGCTGGCCTGCGTGGGCCGGGAGGATTTGAGTCTGGCCATTCTGGATGTGATGCTGCCGGATCTGGACGGTTTCGCGCTGTGTCAGCGAATCCGGGAAAAGCATCTATTTCCCATCATCATGCTCACGGCCCGGGGTGAGGATATGGACAAGATCACCGGACTGACCCTGGGAGCAGACGACTATATCACCAAGCCCTTCAACCCTCTGGAACTCACCGCCAGGGTGCGCACCCAGCTGCGGCGCTACACCCGCTACAACACCGCTGCCCCCCAGCAGGAGCAGACAGAAAAGGACATCCGGGGCCTGCATATGGACAAGGATGCCCACCACTGCAGCCTGAACGGCCAGGAGGTGGTTCTGACCCCCATAGAGTTCAACATCCTCTGGTATCTCTGTGAACGGCAGGGCAGCGTGGTATCCTCGGAGGAACTGTTTGAGGCGGTATGGGGCGAGAAATTCCTGAAAAATAACAACACCGTCATGGCCCACATCGGGCGGCTGCGGGAAAAGCTGGACGAGCCTGCCCGGAGCCCCAGGTTCATCAAAACGGTATGGGGGGTTGGCTACACCATTGAAAAGTAAGAATGATTTCGGCCAGTTTCGCAGGAAGATATTCCTCCGCACCATAGCCGTGCTGGTAGCGGCCGCCGCTGTGATCTATCTCACCTACGCCGTCCTGTTGCGGGGCCGCTTCGCCAAAGGAATGGTGGCCTTGTTTCAAAACACTCTGGGCATGGACTATGACGCCGCCCTCCGGTTCTATGAACGTACCTTCCGCAGTCACATGGACGCCATCATTCTGCTGTCTCTCCTGCTGGTGGCCTCTGCCCTGTTCTACTTTTACCTCCGCTGGCTGACCCGGTATTTTGAGGACATCAGCAAAGGAATGGATGCCTTGCTCCAGGATGTAGCCGGAGAAATCTCTCTACCCCCGGAGCTGCTTCCCATTGAGCGCAAAATGAATCTGGCAAAGCACACCATCGACCGGCAGAAAAGCGACATGCTCCTGGCCGAACAAAAAAAGAATGATCTGGTGATGTACCTGGCCCACGACCTGAAAACGCCCCTGGCCTCCTCCATCAGCTACTTGAACCTGCTGCGGGATGAAAAGCAGCTCTCCGAGGAACTGCGGGAAAAGTATCTCACCATTGCCCTCGCCAAGTCGGAGCGGCTGGAGGATCTGATCAACGAGTTTCTGGAAATCGCGCGGTACAGCCTGTCCACCATCACCCTGCAACACAGCGAGATCAACCTGACCCGCCTGCTGGAGCAGTTTGTGTATGAGTTTCAGCCGGTTTTGGACCAAAAGGGCCTGACCTGCCGCCTTGCGGTTGGGGAGGACATTCTACTGAACTGTGACGCCGACAAGATGCAACGGGTCTTTGACAACCTTTTGCGGAATGCGGTGAATTACAGCTACGACGGAACCGAAATCACCATTGAGGCCGAGAGCGGCGAGGACTGCGTAACGCTGAGATTTTCCAACCACGGCGGGACAATTCCCAAAGAGAAGCTGGAGCGGATTTTTGAGCAGTTTTACCGGCTGGACACGGGGCGCGGTTCCAGTGGGGCTGGGTTGGGTCTGGCTATCGCCAAGCAGATCGTCACGCTCCACAAGGGGACGATCACAGCGGAGAGCGGGGATGGCCTGACGGTCTTTACGGTGGTACTACCTATTTAATGCCGAACAATCTGAACCGATGGAGTCGCAAATATGGAAAACGAAGAACTGCTCACCCTGGCCGGGCGGCTGAATCTGCCCGAGGCGGTACTGGCGCCTTTGGCGGCGGCGAAGGCTTTGCCGGAAGGATTGCCGGTTGGACAACTGGCAGAACCAGAAATAGCGGCTGCGGCCTGCCAAACAGAGGAGCGATACTGCCGGGATGGCATTCCAGTGGGTATAAGCCCTTGGAGGAGCTGCCGGAGTATACCAGCCTCCAGCGGGCAGCAAAGGCTCACCTGGCCGCTGGGGGACGTTTGGGTATGGCAAGGGGTATCCTGACCCACAAGGCAATTACGGAAAATCAAGGAGCTATGGGGTGACGTACATTGAGAAAGAAATCCTTAATAATTCTGGCAGGTATCGTACTGGTTGGAATTGTAAGTATTTTGGCCCTGACACAAAATAGGCCAACTGAACGAATTGTCGTTGATAACTTAAACAAGGCAATATCGAATTATACGGATCTGAACATTAAGGATGATAAGACATATTCTCTTAAAGTTTCTGATGTGCAGATGCTGATAACGACATATACGCCTGAATATACCCTCTTTGGCGTTTCTACAGATGAATATATTGCGCAGCCCAGTCAGATCAATGGAACATTGAATGCGGAAAATGAGCAAGATTTTCCGATTTGTGATTATGAATATATACTGCTCTATGACGAAAAAACGGACAAGTTTTATTGTGTCAGGTTCGAGGCAAAGGACAGGCCAGTAATACCGGATTTTATAGAGGCGAGAGAGTTAAGTGGAGCCGTTTACCAGCTTGAATTGCCAATCGTGGATGAGGTAGAGAATATTTTGCTCAAAAAAGATTCCGACCCTGCAATTACGATCAGTAGCAGGGATGATGTAGAAAATATTTTGAGTGCGTTAAAGAATACAAAGCCCACCACAGTGGGCGGAAAAATAGGCACGCCCGTTCGCGTTGAAACCATTATCAATGTAGACTTTAACAGCAAGGGGGATGTTATCGCCAGATTATTTTTATATGTAGATAAAGGAGAATACTTTATTGAGCAGACAGGCAACGGAGTATATACGATTTCCAAGGAAGATTACGATTCAATAGAAAAATATTTGCCGATGGTTATAGACGAGCAAACCTGATAGGTGACGAATATGAGAAATAAGAAACTGCTGCTGTATTTGATTTGCACAGAGGCAATGTTGATCCTCTGCATCGTATTGGCGAACCTTAATCCGACGCCGGTTCTCTATTTTATTTTTTATAATTTCCTATATGGGCTGGTATTCAGTCTTTTGGTTCCGCTATACTGTCTGCGGAGAGAAAAGGAATCACTTGCTTCGGTCGGCGTAAAAAGGCTGGGCCCACGGCAAGTTGCTGTTTTGTTTGCCTTTGTGATATTTTCCGTTGGCGGACAGCTGATCCCCAAAATGGCTGCGGGGGAACAGATACCGTGGCATCTGCTGCCGTTAGGGATTGTACCGCTTATCATGACCACGTTTTTTGAGGAGTTCCTGTTTCGGGGCTTTGTGCAGAGCAGGGCCGAGCAGCAATTTGGCTGCTTGCCCGCAATTTTGATTTCCGGGGCGATGTTCTCGCTATATCATCTGGGCTATCCCGGTTTTCGCGCTTGGGAGGATTTGCTCCTGCTCTTTGCGGTAGGACTTGGATTCGCGGCTGCCTACAGGCTTTCTGGTAATAATCTGATCGTGTCGTACTTCGTAAACCTGCCGAACGCTTTTGTTACCTACATACTCAAATATGAGCAATTCCCCGTTATGAGTGTCAGCTCCACCATAGCGGCGGCTGTCACACTGGTGCTGATTGGATTCATCATTTTGATGTTCAGAAATACAAATCGAACTATGCGGAGGTAATCCATCATGGAACTTATCAAACTGACCCATGACAACATTGACCAGGAGCACATCTGCTGCGCCATATCCAACAACAAGGATGTGCAAGTCATGTCCAAAAAGGCTTGGCTGAAGGAGCGGCTGGACGAGGGGCTTGTTTTCCTAAAGGGCAATGTCCGGGGGAAATGCTTTATTGAATACATCCCCACCGAGTATGCCTGGGCGCCCGTTGAGGCGGAAGGGTACATGTATATTGACTGCCTGTGGGTGTCCGGGCAGTTCAAGGGGCATGGGTACTCCAACCTCCTGC
>OFGG01002138.1_pt1 | contig 11284 bp, 9 predicted proteins | sample 1521701 | NCBI WGS metagenome assembly OFGG01 (sample SAMEA3504081, study PRJEB24116) | mouse gut metagenome | biome: mouse gut; feature: mouse-associated habitat; material: faeces | place: Denmark | collected 2011
ACGAGTTTTTGGTCCGAGTGACGGGATTTGAACCCACGGCCTCTTGGTCCCGAACTATCTGCGGATAGTCCGTTGCGTGTTAAAGTGTCCGAAATAGGGAGTATTGCGCCCCTTTCCAGAACTCCAACCGTCCGATACGTCCGCCCCCGTCCGTCCTGTAATGGGTCAGTTAATGGGTCACCTCTAATTTCAGTGCATGGAATTCCTATCTCAAGGAGGGAGTTTTGCAGAATCTGCAGTTGAACATTTGTTAATGGACGATGCAGAATAAAGCTAAAATTTCTGGGTGTACTCAGCCCAAAAATAGCACCGCCAACATATATGCCAGAGTGCCAATGTGCCAAAACTCACTATCTGTATCATATACCAGACAGGAATCCATATCAAATAAATTCAGGAGAACATTATGAAAAAATGTGTTATGAACGAATCCACTGAGATTTATATCTCCGCTGTAGACATTGAAGCTGCAAATCTCAACGAATGGCAGTCACTGGAACTGCATCTGTTGGATCAGGCGGCAGTTGTTATCCCAGGGGAGATGACGGTTATGGAAGTTATCCGGACTGCGGAGTCATTACAGGGGCTGGCCTCGGATATTCTGGCTGCTATAGGCAATGCCTGCGAGAAATGCGATGGCTGTAATGTTGAAATGCTCTGCAATCTGATGAAAGGGGAGATTCGCCCGGAGGTTTCTATCCCACCCGAGGTGTTGGCGGAGGCCGGAACGGATATGGACAGCAAACTGGCCTGCGAGATTGATCCGGAGAGTGGAACGATCCATGTTGTCGAGGCTGACTATCGGTATGATTTGACAGATATTTCTCCAACTTTGCTGAATACTTTCCGTGAATGCGGCATTTGCTTGGATGATTTGGAGACGAAGCTGAAAGAAGAAGCTGTTGTATATGGAGCCGAGGTGAACGAAAGTTTTTCGGATTGAGGGTTGCAAAAACGGGTAGTTATCGGCTATAATAGAAGCAGGGAGGGATGCGCATGTCCAAAATGAAATACACGCTGAAGGATAGTGTTTTCACGTTCATATTTAAGCAGCCGGAGTATGCACGGCAGCTCTACCTGGCGCTCCATCCCGAGGATACTGATGTAACCGAAGCAGACTGCAAACTGGTAACACTGGAAAATATCCTGACAACAGGAATGTATAATGATATTGGAATTCAGGTGCGGGACAAGATGATCCTGTTGATAGAGGCGCAGTCGACATTTTCAGTCAATATCGTCCTGCGGATACTGCTCTATCTGGCGGCAACCTATAAGGAGTACGCGGAGGAGCAGAAGCTGAACCTCTATGGAACAGAACCGGTTACGATCCCACGCCCGGAACTGTATGTGGTGTACACAGGTGACCGGGAGGATGTACCGGAAACCCTGTTGCTCTCGGATTTGTACGGTGGATCAGGCGATGCGGAAGTCCGAGTGAAGGTGTTGCGTGGAACAGGAAATGGAGATATTGTAGACCAGTATGTGAGATTCTGCAAAATTGCGGATGAGGAACGGAAACGGCACGGGCGGAGCGGCAAGGCGATAGAGGAAACGCTGCGCCGGTGTATCGAAGAAAATGTATTGGCGCCATTTTTGATGACACGTCAGAAGGAGGTAGCGGAAATTATGGTGACATTGTTTAATCAGGAAAAGGTCATGGAGATCCATGACTACCATGTTGCCCAGGCTGCCCGTGAGGATGGACTCCAGGAAGGCCGCGTAAAAGGTCGTGCCGAGGGTCGTGCTGAAGGGCATGCTGAAGGACTGACTGAAGGAGCGTTGAAAGTGATCCGCGGTCTGATGAAGAATATGGGACTGTCAGTTGAACAGGCGTTAGCCACCGTAGGCATTCCGGAAGAGGAGCGTCCCCAATATGAGTCGTTGCTTAGATAAAAGATATATAGGCAGGCGGAAGGCGAAAAAGCCCACCGTCTGCCTTCTTCTTAAAGAAAAATGTTTCACTCAAAACAAGATGTTTTCTTCGAATTCGCTATCAAATACACTTGTCAAAATGTCAACTTGCTTCTTAAACGCATTCAATTGTTTATGTAAATCACCAGGAAACGGCTCGCCTTCTTCTGCTCGTCCATCTATTTTCCCTTTCACAAAGAATTTGACATTGTTTTATCATTTCCGACTTAAAACTGCCTACCATATATGGTAGTAATAAGCTTCGTATTCTGCATTTGATAACTACGCCGAAACTGTTATGAAACAACAGCGCAAAAATCAAAGTTGACGAAAAGTTGTAAAAATCTGGTCTTGTAGCTCGGTTTGTAGGGTAAATGCTCCGTTGAACATACCCAACCCTCAAAAAATTTTGTGTCTCCATCGCACTTCATGTGATGTCGGCGATTTAGCTGACAAAGTTGTCAGCCAGCACAGAAATTCAGCGGTTCGATCCCGCTTATTTCCACCAAAAAGAAGGACTTATGTAGCCAATGTGGTACATAGGTCCTTCTTCTATATCATAGAAAAGAGAGCGGATATTTGATTCGAAATTGGGACTTGTATTATAGCGAGGAATCATGTAAAATAATGGTGGATAATCTCAAATTATCGCTCATTCTACCAATTTCACACAGGAGGTGACAAGTTTGAAGCCCTCACTATTAATTGGCTTTACATATGATGTAAAGGAGGACTATCATTTCCATTCGCAGGATTGGCGCCACTCGGATTTCAGCACCTTGGCAGAAGTTGCTTCTGTCAAATCTTTGCTTGAGGAACTGGGACATCAAGTATTTCTGATTGGGAATTATGAAAAACTTTACAACATGCTTTCTAACGGAAAACTCCCTCATATTGATACGGTATTCAACATCGCAGAGGGTATCAACAGCCGAAACCGAGAAGCGTGGATTCCCTCTTTACTGGAGATAAACCATATCCCGTATTCCGGTTCTGATGCGTACGGCTTAAGCCTTACCCTCAACAAACTGCATATGAAGATTATAGCGGAACATCTTGGAATACGTACAGCTCCATACCGCGTCATTACCTCCATAGAAGATGCGAAAACCGTATGGAAAACGTTCCCAGGGCCGTGGGTCCTGAAGCCTAATTATGAGGGAAGTAGTTCTGGAGTAAGTCTGGTCATGACGGAGGATGACCTGTGCGGATGCTGCCGCCAGCTCCTCCAGGAATACCGTCAGACGATTCTTTGTGAAAAATACATAGAGGGTCGGGAATTCAACGTGGCACTTCTCAACGACGGTGAGGAAACAGAAGTCATCGGAGTTGTGGAGGTCGTACGGAGGGACGGTTCCCCCATCCGTATTTTTGATGTGGAAGACAAATTCACGGACACTTGCACTAAAATTCCAGCGGAGCTTCCTCCAAAAGCAAAGTGTGCCATGGAGAGTGCAGCTCTGCAGCTCCATAAATTTACCGGCTGTCTGGACTACAATCGCGGAGATTTCCGGATGGACTCCAATGGAGAAATCTACTTTTTGGAGCTGAATCCTCTTCCCAGCATTGATGAAGAAAGTGGTTTTGCAAAATGCTGTTCGTATAATGGACGGGACCTGGGCCGTGTGCTTGAATCCATTTTGTACCGTTCTATACAGCGTTTTGATGGAAAACCCATTCAAGTGTAGTGTTATTCATAGAAGCGTACGGTTACAAAATACATCATGTTGTCCACGCATAATTTCAGTATGGGTTTTGGCGGCACATTGGAGGTGGACACGGACGGAAGCCCTAATTCCTTTCTGACACGGTGCAGCATCTGTTTTTGGAGGTATCGGAAGCGCGGTTCAACTTCCTTCAGCTTTCCACAGCGGCGCAGATGCTCGTTACAGCCATGTAGGTCATTGCTGTGATAGGCATACAGCGCCCAGTTGATTTCGTGGTATACTTGATAGACCGGGATACGATTCTCCCCGCAATGTGCAATGGAACTGTCGATCAATTCGAGCTGCTCTCTGGCTTCCGCAATATTTCCTGCCTGCAGCATACATTGGGCAATATTGGTTCGCACAGTAATTTCCGAAAATGGTTCACATTGATAAGTCAGCGCTTGCTGTAATTCTGCAATTGCATCGGAGAAATTTCTTTCAAACAGGTATTTGCACAACGCGCTTGTATTCAGGGGATACAGGATCATGGTGCTGCCATAGGAACGGAAAAGAGAGAGACTTTCCTGCAGCGGCCGGCTGATTTCATTTCTGCGGTCCAAATATAACAAATCCGTGGCAAGATTGTGCAGAGTTTCCGCCAGATTTTTAACCTGCTGATTTGCCCGGAAATAGTCTGCGGCGTCACGGTACATTGGGATAGCCAATTCTTCTCCGAATACCATACTGGCTTTTTTCAGCGTTTCATAGTATTCCTGCTCCTGATTCGACTGCTTACAAAAGTTAAGTGTTTGGATGAAATAGGACTTCTTCTCGCGCTCAGAGCCTATGGCGTCATAAATCGATGCACAGAATGACAGGACACGATAATAAGCCGGCGCATTTTTCTTCGCACTCTTTTCTAAGAACGCTTTGACATGAAGGACTTCCTCCAACGCCAGGCGGTTTTTCCCCAGCATGTACAGGCAATACGCATTGTCCAGGGCGATGTCAACTTTCAGATTTTTATCGGCCTGGCCGGCCTTGTATTGGTCGATAAGGGCCAACGCTTGTTCATATCTTCCCATAGCCATTTGACATTTTGCCTCCATCAAACGCAGCTGGGAAAGCAAAGAACCCGCGCAAAACATGTCACATAAGGATTGTGCTGTCGAAATATCCACAAGAGCACCCGTGTAGTCGGCCATAGCCATCCGATAAGATATTAAATTGGCATATGCGCCAACGGAGTTCTGGTATTGGCCGCTAAGCTGGTAGTGGACTGCTATCGAGCGGTAAAAGCTGAGCCCTTCTTCTGGTCGCAGCCTGCCCTTGAGCTGAAGCTGATTTTCAAGAGTCCTTTTGAAATATTCCGCCAATATTTCGTGATACTTTCTGATCTCCGGTTCTGACATTGTCAAGGCAATAAGATTATAGGAATCAATGGAATCAAATGTATAAATTCCGCTCTGCTCATGCTTAATCAGTCGTGAAATCTCTTCAATTTTTTGCAGCAGCTGGTCTGCGTTTGGAACGTCGAAAGGCTTACGTAGCAATTCCTCTTTAAAAACGCAGCCGATAGCAGTGGACTTGGCTAAAATATCTTTAAGCATGGGATCTAAGCGATGATATCTATGCATGATATAGCTGTGAAGCACTTCGCTGAGCAGACCTTCCGGAATTTCACAGCAAACAGTTTGTCCACTATCGCCGCGCAGATACTTTTTCATTTTTAGAAAATTAATAATTGAGTTTAGATAGAGAAAATTTCCACAGGAGGCGGAAATAATGTAATCAAGGTCCTCCTGTCTTTTGAAGGCAATGTTAAGTTCATTTACCAAGAACCGCCGAACATCTTGGGAGGTCATCCGCATTATCGGGAAGGATTTGATCTGCAACGGTGAAAACTGTAGGATTTTATCGCTATAGTCGGTTCCACTATTGTTATCGTACTCAAAAATAATTTTTGTCCGGACATGTTTTGAGAGGCTGCAGATTTGCCGGGTGATATGTATTGTATAATCGAAAAGTGCCTGTGGATAGCTTTCTACGTTTTCAAAGTAAAAGAGATGCCCCTCCTTCTCTCCACACACAGACAGGATCTTCTGCATCAGCCGCTCATCAAAGTTCAAATCATTGGATTCAAACAAAATGTCATCCTGGCAATGCAGCGCTCTAACGAGAGGCTCATAGGGATAAGCAGATGAAGGAATCGGTGCAACATAGAAAATTCCTGGATAGTCATGGAGAAGTTCGCGTATGAGGGTCCTCTTTCCTACACCGTGCTCGCCAAAAGCATACAGGATTGGAATGTCAGAAGCGAGAAAGGATGAAAACCTATTTTTAAGCGTTTCAAATTCCTCCGTATGAAAGGATGGCATGGCTGCAGGAACATCCCATTGCACAGACCGGCTCAGCTGCGGAGCAGGAGGCTTCGTGCCGCGGACTTTTTCAGCCAACAAACCGGCAAGTTCCGCAGGTGAGGTTTTTCGCCCATCAACATAACCTACGCTTTTAGGGAGGCCGGGAACATCTACACTGTGATAATCGCAGAAATACACTGGCAAGACATATTGTTGAAAATCCGAGGCGTGTTCCTGCATATTTCGGTCAAGGGCGAATTTGAATTCCAACTGCGGCCAGTCTTTATGCAAATACTCTAAAGAAATAAAGGGGACAAAATATCTGGAATCTCGGAAATATACATTCTGGAGGTATTGCGTTAGATTTTTCCCCCACAAGTTCGCTTTTTCATTGTAATCATAGAAATTAGATATTCCAAGCTTATCTAAGGACTCAGAAACCTGTTTCACATATTCTCGCTGTTCGCCAGCAAATGATAACGCTACATCATATTGAAACGTGCCTTTTCCCATCACTGCCAGCCCTCTTTCGTAGTAGGTTTGATTGTACTTCTCAACTTTCCTTCTCATAGAATAATTGATAATTTGAGATTATCTATCGTATGGGCAAAGGCCACCAGAATCTGGTGGCCTTTGGCAAATTAGCTGAGTGAGAATGACATCTTGCCTCTTGGGTGCTTTTCAGCCAGTAGTAAGGTCTGTTGCTTGGATGATACGTGGGTGTAGATTTGCGTAGTAGAGATAGAGCTGTGACCCAGCAAAGACTGGATGTATCGGATATCCATTCCGGCTTCTAGAAGTGAAGTCGCAAATGTATGGCGAAACATATGAGGTGTAACATGGCTGGCTCCGTCAATTCGGTCCAGATATTTGTTGATAATTCGCCGGACTGGCTGTGGGGAGAGAGGGCATCCCCGCTGGTTAAAAAGAATAACTCCCTGTTCCTGAATTTCTTTAGAGAACGCATCGCAATACGTCTTTACCAACTGAAGTAATTCAGGTGTTTTAATTTGAAGGATCCGTTCTTTTCGGCCTTTCCCTCTAACCAGAAGTCTTAATCCGCTGTCGTTCAACAGAAACGTATTTCTTGTCAGCGCACACAACTCTGAAACCCGAAGCCCAGTGCTGAACAGAAGCTCCAGCACGACAATATCCCGAAGAACTTCCCGGCAACCCGGCATATAGGCATTGTAGGCGCTTTGCAAAAGGGCTTGTACAATTTGTTCGGGAATAACCCGTGGAAGCTCCTGTGGTGAATGGATGCGGATGTGGAGTTTGTTAAAAGGATTTTCTCCCAATTCTCCACATATCTCCATCTCATGATAAAAAGCACGGACGCTTGCCAGCTTACGTTTGGCAGAACGGGGAGCAAAATGCTGGTTGAGGTGTTTGATATACTGGTTCAACATGTTCCTGTCTGCCCACTCTCCACCAGTAAAGTCCAAAAACTGCCGTAGGTCGATACGATAAGCCTTTATCGTATCTGGTGAAAGTTGTTTTTCGTATTCGCCGGTTTCCAGATAATCGGCAATAAGTGCTGATAGCATCTGCATAATGGAACCTCCAGTTTCTAAAAGATTTTTCCATTATGACAATTCTGTGTAAAACTGTCTATGGCTGGTGGGTAGCATTCAATTTCTCAACGCCCAATTTTCTGATATTTACCAGTATTCCTAGAAAAAATTTTCATTAGCTCAGTTGGGAGGGCGAGTGGTCCGCTAAGCAATGCAGAAATCAAAGCACCAAGAGAAAAATTAAAGTTGACAAAAAGTTACGAAAAATAGTAAAATACGGGCTCACAGCTCTGTTTAGAGAGCGTTCGGTTCGCATCCGAGAGGCCGGGGGTTCGAATCCCTCACGGCGTGCCATTTGAATGAGGGTAGGAGTATTGAACAGTTTATTTGGACTGTCCAATATTTCTATCCTCATTCCATCTTGAAAACGCTTGTGTTGTCAGGCTTTTTCTATATTTCTTCATGGGTAACCAAGATGGACAGGCAATGACGGAATCTCTGAAATCTATGATTGAAAATGGGGAAATTGCCGCTTTTGAACCCCTTGTCTAAATCAGCCTGTGGTTTCTTTTTTGCTCTCATAGATAGTCTCAAGTTGATCTGGGGTTTTGTAATTAAGTGTGCTGTGTGGCCTTTGGGTATTGTAGAATTCGATGTAAGAAGTGACACTTTTTATAAATTGCTGCTCAGATTTGTACTGTGTTCGATAGATCTCTTCCCGTTTCATGGACGCGAAAAAGGACTCCATGACGGCATTGTCGTGGGGCTGACCAGATTTAGAAAAAGATTGGACAACCTTGTTCATTCGAAGCAGCTTGCGGAATGCTTTTGAAGTGTATTGCGCTCCTTGGTCACTGTGAAATATCAGAGACTGGGGAGCGTTTCTGCTTTGAAATGCCTGTCTGAATGTTGAAGTAATCAAATAGGTGCTGTTCTTCGGGGATACTCTGTGCGCTATGACCTTTCGGGAAAAGAGATCAAGGATTGCACAGACATAAAGGTATTTATGATTGATCTTGAAGCAAGTCACATCACTGACCCAGACACAGTTAGGTGCTTCCACTCGAAACTGCCGTTGGAGGAGATTTTGCTTTTTGGCCAGGCGTTCTTGCTTTTGATAGTCCCGTTTAGAGTAGAGCGTTACACTTTGCAGACCCAGTTCACGCATCAGTTCCGCAGCATATTGGGGCGAGACGCGGATTCCCTGCTCGGACAATACTGCGGCGATTTTATTTGCACCAAATCTTTGGCGGTTTTCATCAAAAACCGCTTTGATATGTTCTTTCATTTCAGCCCTGCGTTTGTCATAAGTAGTCACTTCTTTTCTTCGGAAGATGTGGTTATAGAAAGTACCACGGGAAACACAGAGGGCCTCACATAGTGCATGGACACTGTACTGGCCATATAATTTAGCGAGTTCCTGTAATTTTTCCTGAAGTGGGGCGGACGCAGTGCAGCCTACTTTTTGTAGAATCTCAACTTTTTGCTCCAGTTTTTGAATCCGTTGTTTCATTTTGATAAATTCCTGCTGGCTGACCACATAGCCGGAATCTGTTGTAGTTGTCGTGTAGGGTTTGATCCAGGTATAGAAAGTGCTTCTTGCGATTCCTGTATCAGCGCAGATTTCCGCCACGGATTCTCCAGCCTGGTAACGGGCAACCAACAATTGCTTTTCTTTTGTACTCCATCGCATATTTTATCTCTCCTAAAAAAGAATTCATTAGGAGTATGCAGAAGAAGTTGAAACCTGTCATTATTCGATGCAAATATCGATATCGAGCATGAGATGCAAACACTGGGTTCGGTTTCACATTTCCCGGCAGCCTGTTCTGCTGTAAGCTTTTCAGTCAAAAATCAACTTTGTCAGCTTATTGCAAGATAAGTTGATAGGTTACATCAAGGGGAGGGTAGTCTGTCAACTTTTATATATAAATCACATAAAACCTTTGCGCCGCAGTGATTTCACTGCGGTATTTTTATTTTGGAAAGGAACTTTAAAATGAACGCAACACAGAAAACGAAACAATCAAGAACGGTCTCCGAAAAGGGTTCTAGAACAGCAGTTCCAAAATGGCCCACCGCAAATGCTATGGATATGAAGTTGGCTCTAATGGTGAATTGGCGGTGAACCCAGAAGCCAAAGTAGTGCGTTGGATATTTGAACGGTATCTTGCAGGTGACAGCCTTGGGAAAATTGCTTCTGGGCTGGAGCAGCAGGGCATCCCCTCCCCCACCGGCAGACCCAAATGGAATCGGGAAGCGATCAACAAACTGCTCTCTAACGAAAAATATACTGGGCGGATATTGCTCCAGAAGACAATCAGCACTGGCGCAGTTCAAATTGAAAACAATGGCCTCATGGAACGGTATCTATACACCGATTCCCATGAGGCCGTTATTTCTGATGAATTATTCATGGCGGTTCAGAAAGAAAAGCAGAAACGGAGTAAGGCTCCAGAAAATAAGTTTGCCATCGGTATGACATTCTGATCGAAAAGCCTTACTTAATCCGAAAAAGTTATTGTCAGTTGTTCAACTATAGCAATATTCAGCATTGTTAATATGAACCGCAGTAGCAGCCACAGGCCATCTTTACATGTGTCACGATTTCTGATAATTGGTATGGTAGGAATGTTTTGAATTGAATTCCTTGTATGACAATGGTTTCAGGAGCTTTGGGATAGCACATTCCATGTCACTAGTCGAGTACAAACAGAACAAAATCAAAGCGAAACACATGAAACATTTATCAAATTTTTCGCATCTTCTTCATTAGGAATCAGCTTTAAATATAGCAATGATGATATACAAGAAATTTTATCTCGTATAGGACATTACAATGGGATTACAGCAGAGATTGCCGAAAGGATATTAGCTCGCGAATTAGTAAGTAGTCGGTACTCTTCTGCTACTTCTGACGAAGAGAAAGAAGAAATTATTTATCAAAATGTTTCCGATGAGTTGCTGTTAGAACTTGATCTGACACGAGAGCAAGTCGCTGCATTAGAGACAAAAAAGAGTCAGTTAGATGAAGATTGCAAAATAGCACTCGATTTACTTGATGAAAATTATGCACAATTTATAAGTGAAAAGTCACGGCTTCAAGCTGAAGCTGATGAAGCCCAGCAGCAATGCGATGCTGAAACTACAGCCCGGCAGCAGGCAGAAAAAGAGCTTTGTAATACGAAAAAATATAGTGATGCTCAAGAAGAATTATATATTAGAGAAAAATTAAAACTTTGGGAAAGACGTCATCGCTGGTGGTTTAGGATAGGTGTTATTCTTTCCCTTGCAATTGTTGCTCTCTCCATCTGCTTATGGTTGTATTTTGGTGATAGCGGATACTTTGGTTTGCTTAGTGCGTTAGCTCTTCCAATCATACCATTGACTGCTGGCAGCAAAATATTTTCAAGCGATGCAAAATCTAAGGCTCGTCAGGAACTTCTCGAAGATTATCACGAACAACTTAAAAAAGTGAAATAGTTTCTTTTGTTGCTACTTTTCTGAAAACGGATTTAACTCTGCATCTCTTTTGAGCCAGGGGAATACTCAGAGGCTTCCTTTGCAGATATCCCTTTTACACAGCTAAAAATGCTTTGAAAAATCGATTTTAACCGCTTACTCCATGATAAGTTGACAGACCGCCAAGGGGTTGGTCTGTCAACTTTTTATATTTAAATTTAGTAAACTCGTTGCGCCGCAGTAATTTCACTGCGGTATTTTTATTTGTAGGAGGAAAATCATCATGAACATGATACAAAAAAGTGAAGCAATTAAGAACGGTCTCCGGAAGGGGTTTCAGGACGGCAGCTCCAAAATGGCAAAGCGCAAGTGCTACGGATACACG
>OFGG01002139.1_pt1 | contig 11282 bp, 10 predicted proteins | sample 1521701 | NCBI WGS metagenome assembly OFGG01 (sample SAMEA3504081, study PRJEB24116) | mouse gut metagenome | biome: mouse gut; feature: mouse-associated habitat; material: faeces | place: Denmark | collected 2011
CGGGCATCGCATCCTCCGCTGCCGGAATTCCCTTCAACCTGGTGCAGGGTATCGCCGGCATTATCCTCAGTATCCTGCTGCTCCCCGTCCTTATGAAGGTTCCGGATATCCGGGAGTGGAGCAGAACGTAAGCATTACAGACAACACAAAAGCCGGAGCATCAGCGACATTTCTGTCACCGATGCTCCGGTTTTTCCATCGCCCTGCGGGCATTTGCGGATCACTCAATATCCAGATACACGGTCCCCATGTTACAGGATACTTCAATTGTCCCGACCGCCCCCTGATTGGTCACTTTTCTGCTCCCTCCAATATCCGTGTACTGCTCTCCGTTCACCGAAAGTTCCCCCATATCGCACGAGAGATCATAATTGTAATCATTCTCATTCCCCGCCAGGCACAATTCAATACTTCCCATATTGCACTCCGCTTTCAGATCACCCGCGATGGTTCCGCTCATGAAAACAGATCCAAGATCACAGTCCAGCTCTGCAGTCTGACATACCATATCCTCAAATGTGATATTTCCTGCATTGATAGCAGCGGAAAGCTTCCCTGTCACCTGCAGATCCTGGAACGACACACTTCCCGCGCCCGCATCCATGGACAGTTCCTCACAGACTATATCCTCCGGCTCAAATCTCACGTCGGACGCTCCGATTTCCATGGAGATCTTCCCGAAACTCATCCCCTCCGGAATCTCCACCGTAATCCCCGGCACCGACTTCTGTCTCTTCATCTCGTAGGAAAGCTTTAGCGTATCCCCGTCCATTCCGCCTTCAAAATAATCTGTCTTTCCACCCTTGATTTTCACCACGATGTGCGAATCATCCTCTCCCTCCAGCACTTTCAGATCCGCGGCGTCAAAATCGAGATCCAGATTGCGGATGGTTTCGACCGGATACGAATATACTCCTCCCGCATTCACCTGAAAATCATCATCCTCATCGCTTCCATCCCAGTAAAATCCGTTATCAAAATGCCATCCGTCAAAATTCAGTTCGCCGGACTGCATCATACGCCGGATGGTGCCGTACCCGGCTCCCATCGCCGACGCAATCCCCATCAGAAGAAATCCGGCCCCCGCCATCGCCGCGACGACAATCAGGCTGATTCTTGTAAATTTTCTCATACTGCCCACTCCCCTCTCTTATGAAACGGCTTCCTGCAGAGACTGACAAGTCCCCGGAATGCCCACGGCAGAAAAATACCGAACACCTGAACCGCCAGCAGCACCGCCAGCAGACCGAGTGCGAGCACAAACAGCCCCGCTCCCAGCAGACCGATTCCGACTGCCGGATTTCCGCTAAAGAGCATACCGGCTCCCACCCCCAGCAGTACAAATCCTGTCACCACGAGAACTCCCATCACTGCCACAACTGACACCGCCACCCCGAACAGCGCTGCGACCACCGCAAGGAGCACCGAGAGAATCAGCAGCAGCACCGTCAGCCAGAGCGGAGCCGTAATCACTGCTATTACTACAGCAAGCGCCCCTCTTCCGGAAGCATCCTCCTTCGGCACAGTTCCTGAATCGTAACTTTCGCCCGTCTCTCCGGCAGTGCCGCCCCACTTCGGCTCACTTCCGATACTTCCGACCGACTCTCTTAAATTCCGGTAATATTCTGCATCCCGGTTCGCAAACGTGTTATAGTAACCGCTGCTCCCGTCGATTCCGAGATTTTTCATAATACTCTCCGCAACCTTTTGCGGGGATTCCAGTTCCTCCAGAATCAGCGGCTCGTTCTCCGCTCCGGCATCTTCAAAATAGCTTCTGTAAAATGCCATCGCGTCCGCCCGTTCCTCTTCCGATATTCCGGAGAGAAGCTGCTCCAATTGTCTTAAAAATTCTTCCCTGTTCATTTCATCCTCCATCTCTTTCATCGGAAATCCGTCAGACCTCTTCCGCAAACAGCTCCGAAATCTTCGAAGAATAATCGGTCCATTCTCTGCGGTAGACAGTCAGCTTCTGTTCTCCTGCCTCCGTAATCCGGTAATACCGCCGGTTCCTTCCCCCGCACTCCCTGTCATACACGATCAGGCAGTCATCCTTCTGAAGTCTGCGAAGCACCGGGTAAAGTGTTGACTCTGACACATCGATGGCCCTGCGCACATCCTGCGTGATCTTATAGCCGTATGTGCCCTCATCCTCCTTCGACACGACCGCCAGTACAATCGCATCCAGCAGGGCGGCACCCGTGTTAAACACCATATTTTCAACTCCTTTTCTGATGCACTCCACAATAGATACTATTCAGTTGTTAATATTGTTCCTTTTCTAATACTATACTCTATATAGTATTGTTTTGTCAACATTATTATACAAAAAAATAAACTTATTTTCCGGTTGCACAATTCTCCCTGTTCATTGTATGCTGTTTTCAACATAAAGAACTATGGAGGACAACGGCATGGAGACACAGTCTGATATCATGAAATTTTTCCAGGAACACGCAAAGCAGGAACAAAAAGAAAAGCTGGAGCGCTACCGCATTTTAAACCAGTACGCAGAGCCGGACGGCATCCTGTTTACCGGCTCCTCACTGATGGAACAGTTTCCCGTCCATGAACTGATGCTGGCGGACGGCACGCACAGAGTCATCTACAACAGGGGCGTGGGCGGCTTTACCACAGACGACATGCTCGCGCACATGGAAGAAATGGTCTACGGCGTCAGCCCGCGCAAAATCTTCCTCAACATCGGAACCAACGATATCGGCAGCCCGGACTACTCTCTGAAGCGCCTGATGGAAAACTACGAAAAAATCGTCCGCCTGATACAGGAACATATGCCCCGGACCGCGCTTTACCTGATGGCATATTATCCGGTAAACGAGACAGACAGACTTTCCGGCAACGCATGGGCCCGGACCATGTTCTCTACGCGGACCAATGAAAATATCCGCATCGCGAACCGGGCCGTCGCCAGTCTGGCGCAAAAAACAGCCTGCCATTTCATCGATGTCAATGAGGGACTCACCGATGAAAATGGCAGACTGAAAGCGGAATTTACCGTCGAGGGGATTCATATGTACGCAAACGGTTACCGTGTCGTCTTTGAAAATATGAAGCCTTATCTGTAGCAGATATCCGGTCAGGAACTGCCCTGAGAATATATCTGCGCTTTCCCGCGGCTGCTGCACACAGATAACCGGCCGACACGCACACGGTCAGGAAGCTGATCCCGTACCCCGCCCAAAGTCCGGGCGGGGTAAATGTGATTTTTATTGTGTGACGCCCCGCGCCGACGGCAGCCCCCGCGAACGCCTGATTGACGGTAACCACGGGCACGGACTTCCCGTCAACCAGGATTTTCATTCCGCGCTGAAGCGGGATCGAGGTCACAAAATACCCGTCTTCCCCCGCCTCCGCCGTGCAGGCAAAGATTTCATGTCCCGACAGGGGCAGTTCCGATACCCGCGTGATCTCTTTCTGCCTGAAAAGTTCTTTTGCCCAGGTATGCCACTCTGCGCCGTCGATCCGGTATTTTCCGGGTGAAAAAGTGACTTCAAGGCGTCCGGTCCCGTCCGGCTCCGCAAACTGATAGTGAAACTGCCAGTTCCCGTTCGGGTAGGGGGCCCCTTTCCCTGAAAGCTTGTTGCGTATCCCGTTAATATCAATAACCACCGCTTTCCCGTCCAGACTCTTCACATTAAAGGAGAGCAGAAGTATCTCCTCCGTGAACGGTTCTTCCAGCTCCAGGGTCATGGTGCATTTCTTTTTGACCATAATCTCCCAGGCACCCGTATCTGTCTTCTGTACCGTGAGTCCTTCGGGCAGTTTACAGGGTCTGAATACCGGCTCACAGACTTTCATCTCTGTCCGGAATCCGTTCTCCCCGGCTCCCCTTTTCGTCTTTTCCGGGCCCTGCGCATCCCCGTCCTCCCCGCGGATAACCGTGGTCCGCATCAGCGCGTCCAGCTTTTCATACGGCCCAAGCCCCCGGAAATTCGTCTCATCCATCACATCGTTCACCAGGTAAGCGACCGGCAGCACCGAATCATTTTCCGCAATCACACGGTTTCCTTTTTTCTCCACAATCCGATAGCCGTCCGGCACGTGCTCCGGCTCCGCCTCCAGATAACGCACCCCCATAAAATGAAGCAGAAACGGGTTATCCGCCGCCAGCAGCGCTATACGGTTATTGATCTGAACCGGCGTCATCAGCAGATCATAATACACCTCCCGGTAATCCGCATCCGTGACCGAGGAATACATGGTACTCTTTTTCCGTTCCCCGGACGCATCCCTGTTTCCGGTTGCCAGAGGCTCATAGATACTGTCAAAACGGTACAGGCCGTTTCGGGCTTCCATTGTTTCTTTCTCTGTATCCGCGCCCGTCTTTCCGTCCCCGGCATAAACGCGCGTCACCCACCTGCTGCCACCTCCGTCATCTTTCGTCTCCAGGGCGATCTCCTGTGCCTGCCCGCCGCGCACATACCCTTCCGTCTTCGCCGTCTCCAGAAAAAAACAGGCCGGAAGGATCAGAAGGATCAGATACGCCGGCACGCTCCGTTTTCTTCCCCGAATGGCCGGAAGAACTGCCGCCAGAACCAGCAGATCCGCTGCAATCCACACAAATTTATCTTTTCCGGCATAGCATGCCGCGACCAGAATGAGCGGCACAAACGGCCGGAAGTGCCTCCGCAGTTTTCCCTCCTGCAGCTGCGCAAACACGCGCACGCACTGCAGCAGCACCAGCGGAACAAATGGAATCAGGATTTTACTTCTGGCATAGAGCAGACCGTTCAGCACATAGGATGCCAGCCCGAATCCGGCAATCAGAAGATAACACACGCTGTCCGCCCGCAGACGCTTTGCGCCAAGCCCGAGAATCAGGGCGTACAGACAGACTGCCGTCAGACCCATACCGTAGGGCGAATACAGGAGCGACGTAAAATCCCCGCGGACAGCAAAGATCCCTTCCGGCCCTGAGCCCGCCCGTCTGTGTTCCAGAATCACAAGCCCTGTCGGAATCAGGAGAGCCGCCGTCAGACCGGTCGATACTGCCGCCGTTCTGATATAATTACCCAGAAAAGACCTGCCCTCCTGACGATACCAGTACCAGCCGGCCGCGGCCAGCACTGAGACAGCATAATAAAAGCTGTTGCAGTACACAAGACTTAAAAAGATGCAGACCCACCCGTACTTTTTTCGCCGGATCATCAGAAGCGCCGCCAGCAGAAAAGGCATGTAGTTGATAAACATCACCTGCCTGTGCGTCTGGAAAAAGCACGCGGCAAACAAAAACAGCATACTTCCCCAGAATGCCAGAAACTCCGGTATCTCCTCCTCGCGCAGCAGACAGTAAAACAAAATCACCGAGGCCAGATACCCCGCCAGCATATAGGCCGTCACCAGATACAGCATCGGCACATCCGCAAACAGACATCCCAGCAGAATATCCGGCCTCAGATAGCCGTAATAGGAAAACAAAAACCCATTGCTGCCGCCGCCAAGCTCCAGATATTCCGGCAGCAGGGTCTTTTGTTCCAGACATGCGGTGCGTATCGTCTCCGCCAGCGCCGCATGCTGGGAGAACCAGTCCGTCGTCGAGCCGTATACATATCCGCGCGGCACGGACAGCCCTGCCGTCACCAGAAACGCCGCCGCTAATATCAGAGGATATTTCCATCGCTGCCATTTACTCTGTCGTTTTTCCATAATTCCCTCCGGATTTACATGTTTTTCTTACAATACCGGTTATACACCCATTTTCTTAACTTTTTCCAAAAGAGAATCTGAAGATTTCTTAAGATCCCTTCCGCTCCGGAAGGAGTGTGATATAATAGCGCCTGAAATTACTGCGCCGGGAAACGCGCGGCGCTCCCGGACATCCGGGCGTATTGGGACAGAATGCAGCTCTCCCGGGACGCATTGGGGAAAGGAGTCGGGGACTTATGGAAGAAAGTGCACAGATTTTAGTGGTGGATGACAACCCGGAAATCCGGGAAATTATACAGATTCTGCTGGGAGCAGAAGGATATGCGGTTCGGGAGGCGGCAAACGGAAACGCGGCCCTGCAGGAACTGTCCGCACAGGAATTCGACCTGATCATTCTGGATATTATGATGCCGGATTTAAACGGCTACCAGACCTGTGTGAAAATACGGGACCAGTCAAATGCGCCCATTCTTTTTCTCAGCGCGCGCACCGCTGACAGCGACAAAATGCTCGGTTTTTCCAGCGGCGGAGATGATTATCTCGCCAAACCATTTTCCTACAGTGAGCTGATCGGACGCACAAAAGCCCTGATACGCCGTTACCGGGTATACAGCGGAAAATCTGCGGCGCCACCGGCACCGCAGGCCGGTATCCTGACCGTCCGCAACCTGACCATCCACACAGACTCCCGCACGGCAGAACTGAACGGGCTGCCCGTCGGGCTCACAGATACAGAATACGCGCTGCTGCTTCTGCTCGCCACACACCGCAGACAGATCTTTTCCGCGGAGCATCTCTACGAAGCCGTCTGGCAGGAACCCTATTACCACGGAGCTGCCAACACTGTGATGGTACATATGCGCAATCTCCGCCGCAAAATAGAGACAGACCCGCAGAATCCGCAATTGATCCGGACGGTCTGGGGAAGGGGGTACCGCTGTGAATAAGACAACACATTCAAAAATACGCACAGGATTTCTTCTGGTCATTCTGATATCCGCAACAGTCTCGGGAATTCTGTTCGCCATATTCTGGAACCTGATGCCGCACGTCTGGAATCTCGCCAGGCAGCATCCCCCGTTTTCATGGCGCAGCGAGGAATTTTTCGAAAAAATCCGGGAAGAAGCCCTTCACTATGATCTGCCCGAATCCGCGGACGACGCAGAAGCAGTGGAAGCACTGGAACCACTTTTTGAAAGCTGCGACGATTATACCAGCATCGGTTTCTATGGAAAGGAAGACGGTCTCTATCGCGCAGGCTGCGAGGCGGATATTCTTCTGAAACTGCAGTACGGCCCCCTGTTTACCAAACTTTTTGATCTGGCGACCCGCAGACAGAACAATCTCTACCCTGTATCTTTCCGGAACGCCGAGGCCGAAATGTATCTTCTGGACTACCACACTGTTTATTTTATCTATCCATATATTATCGCATCCGCGATCCTGTGCGTCGCAATATTTCTGCTGATCGTGCTGCACTACATCAATTCCAGAATCCGTGACATCCTGACTATCAGCCGGGAAATCACACGGATGGCCTCCGGTGACCTCATGCATCCCATCCCGCCCGCCGGTAAGGATGAAATCGGCATCCTCGCGGAAGAACTGGACAGGCTCCGGGCGGCCCTCGCCGGACATATCCGGCAGGAAGAAGAGATAAGGAAATCAAATCAGGATTTAATAACTTCCATATCGCATGACCTGCGCACGCCTCTCACGATCCTGAATGGTTATCTGGAAGTTTTAAACCTCGACGCACGCAGAGACGGTCCGAAACCGTCTGCCGATTCCGGGAATACCATTGAGAGACAGACAAAAGATCAGCATGAGCGGCGCACGGATTATCTGCAGCGCTGCCTCCGGAAGACAGCGGATATCCGAGAGCTGACCGACCGGATGTTTGAATACGCCCTCGTCTACGAGGTTGAGGAATCGCCGGACTTTTCTGCTCTTCCGGTCTGCTCCGTCTGCGAGTGTCTGCTTGACCACCTGGAATTTATCCGTCTGGCCGGATTCACCACAAATGAACCCAGATTTCCGGAAAACGGATTTTTATACGGAGATGAGGCAATGTTAAAACGTGTTTTAAATAATCTCTTCTCCAATATTTTAAAATACGGGGATAAAAGGACGCCCGTCGCACTGGATGTCACGGTATCGGATGGCAGACTCGCCATACGGCTCTCAAATTCCATAAAAAAAGAGCGCTCCGGCATCGCCAGCAACCAGATCGGGCTTAAAAGTGTAAAAAAGATTGCGGAACTGCACAATGGAAGCTTTCTCTGCAAAAACGAAAGCGGCAGCTTTCAGGCTGAGCTGATGCTGCCGCTTTCCGGGCCGGACTGATATTCCTATTTCTCCGGAACCAGTCTGTCCTTATTTCCCATATAGGGGCGCAGTGCTTCCGGAATGAGCACACTCCCGTCCGCCTGCAGGTTATTTTCCAGAAATGCAATCAGCATTCTCGGCGGCGCAACCACTGTGTTGTTCAGCGTGTGCGCAAAATATTTGCTCCCGTCCGCAGCCTTCACGCGGATTTTCAGGCGCCTCGCCTGCGCGTCGCCCAGATTGGAGCAGCTGCCCACCTCAAAATACTTTTTCTGTCTCGGAGACCAGGCTTCCACATCGATCGATTTGACTTTCAGATCTGCCAGATCTCCGGAACAGCATTCCAGTGTGCGAACCGGAATATCCATGGACCGGAACAAGTCTACTGTATTCTGCCACAATTTTTCAAACCACATGGGGCTCTCTTCCGGTTTGCAGACCACGATCATCTCCTGCTTTTCAAACTGGTGAATGCGATAGACTCCCCGTTCTTCCACCCCATGAGCACCTTTTTCCTTGCGGAAGCACGGAGAATAACTGGTCATTGTATAAGGAAGCTTCTCCTCCGGAAGGATTGTGTCAATAAATTTACCAATCATGGAATGTTCGCTGGTACCGATCAGATACAGGTCCTCTCCCTCGATTTTATACATCATGGCATCCATCTCGGCAAAACTCATAACACCGGTTACCACATTGCTGCGGATCATAAACGGCGGCACACAATAAGTGAAGCCGCGGCCGATCATAAAATCTCTTGCATAAGAAATAACTGCCGAATGAAGCCTTGCAATATCTCCCATAAGATAATAGAATCCATTGCCGGCTACTTTGCGGGCACTGTCCAGATCAATGCCATCAAAGCGCTCCATAATCTCTGTATGATAAGGAATCTCAAAATCCGGAATCACCGGATCCCCATATTTTTGAACCTCCACATTCTCACTGTCATCTTTTCCAATGGGAACACTAGGATCAATGATATTCGGAATCGTCATCATAATCTTTGTTACTTTTTCATCCAGCTCTTTTTCCTTTGCGGACAACTCCTCCAGGCGGGCAGCATCTGCAGCCACTTTCTTTTTTACTTCTTCTGCTTCATCTTTCTTGCCCTGCCCCATCAATGCACCAATCTGCTTGGAAAGCTTATTCCGCTCCGCCCGAAGCTGATCTGCCTCCTGCTGTGCTGCTCTTCTGTCCGCATCCAGAGCGATCACCTCATCCACCAGCGGAAGCTTTTCTTCCTGAAATTTATTCTTTATATTCTGCTTTACAATATCAGCATTTTCTCTGACAAATTTTAAATCTAACATAATACTCCTCCTGTGTTTCTTTTCAAATTCCTAATATATTATCATATGATAGTATTCACAATTTTGCAAGGATTTTTAAATCTATTCTGCAATTTTATCTCCATTTATCGCCTTTTTCAGTGCCTCTTTCTCTTCTTCCGACAGATTGATGGAAGATTCGCCCATAATAACTTCTTTTGCATAAGAAAAACAGCCTTCCCTGCTGTACATAGAAGTGACAATCACTCCATTGTCATTCTGGTCCAAAAGAGCCAGTGCATAACTTAATTTGCCGCTCATCTCACGAAATGCATCGTACTTTACCAGACCTGACTTTTGATAAGCGTTCTGCATGGTAATCTGCAGATCATTCAATTCTCTTCTCTTATCCTTATCTGCCTCTTCCAGAATTTCAATCCGATCAAACTGCCTCCATAAAACATCTTCCATTGATTTCATATCTTTGCCGCTCATAAAATGGTTATAGGCTTTCTGAAGCTTTTTTATACGAAATAAACACACAATATACAATACAATCAGCACCAGCATCACAGCCAGAAGCCCAATCATAATATACGCCGGGTCAATTCCATATGACATGAGATATTCCAATATAGGACTGTTCATTTTCTTTTTCCTCCGTATCTTCTTCTTTCTTCTTTGTTATGTCTACTTTATAATCATTTCCATTAGGCGCTCCAGCTCTTCGATGGAATAATACTCAATTTCAATCTTTCCTTTCTTATCATCTTTTCGGTTTATGGAAACTTTAGTTCCCAAAGAAGCTTTCATTCGTTCTTCCAGATCCTGAAAAACCGCATCCTGCTGAAAATCTCTTTCTTTTTTTGCAGGTTTTTCTTTTCCGATGTTTTTGACCAGCTTTTCTACTTCCCGAACACTTAATTTCTCATTATAGATTTTATTCGCCGTCTGAAATTGCAGCTCCGGATCTTCGATTGCCAAAAGAGCCCTGGCATGACCAGTCGACAGCATTTCTTCCACTACCATCTGCTGTACCCGTTCATCCAGCTTTAAAAGACGCATAGAATTGGTCACCGCAGTTCTGCTTTTTCCAACTCTCTCTGCAACTTCTTCCTGCTTCAGCTGAAATTCTGTCAAAAGACGCCGATAGGCAGCCGCCTCTTCAATGGGATTTAAATTCTCTCTCTGGATATTTTCAATCAGTGAAATTTCCACAATTTCCTGATCGGTCATTTTCCTTATGATAACCGGTAATTCTTTCAATCCGGCAAGTTTTGCCGCTCTCCATCTCCGTTCTCCGGCAATAATTTCATAAAAATCTTCTCTCTCCTGTACGATCAAAGGCTGAAGTATTCCAAACTGCCGAATTGAATCTGCCAGTTCCTGCAAAGTCTCTTCATCGAACTTTCTTCTCGGCTGCTGCCGGTTTGGTTCAATCTGATTAATCTTAAGCTTTACCTCTGCAGGCTTTTCAATGATTTTCTCAACAACTTTTTCTACTACTTTTACTTTTTTTTCCCGATCCGCCGCTTTTCCATTATCCGGTATCAGACTGTCCAGACCTTTTCCAAGTCCACCTCTTTTTACTGCCATTCTTCTTCTCCTCTATGAAGCACCTCCTGAGCCAACAGACGATAGCTCTCAGCTCCAGCTGATTTCGTATCATACAGATTGATAGGAAGGCCATGACTGGGTGCTTCCGCAAGACGCACATTTCTTGGAATGATGGTTTTATAAATGGTTTGATGCAGATATCCTTTTACATTCTCCACAACCTGGAGAGACAGATTTGTTCTGGCATCATACATTGTAAACACCACGCCTTCGATCTCCAGATCCGGATTCAACCGTTCCTGCACCAATTCGATCGTACGAATCAATTGGCTTAACCCTTCCAGTGCATAATACTCACACTGAATCGGCACAAGCACGGTATCCGCAGTCACCATCGCATTCACAGTTAAAATACTTAAGGAGGGCGGACAGTCTATCATAATGTAATCATACTGCTCCCTG
>OFGG01002144.1_pt1 | contig 11268 bp, 3 predicted proteins | sample 1521701 | NCBI WGS metagenome assembly OFGG01 (sample SAMEA3504081, study PRJEB24116) | mouse gut metagenome | biome: mouse gut; feature: mouse-associated habitat; material: faeces | place: Denmark | collected 2011
CGAGGAGTAATGTCCCCGTGCCCCAGGAGGCGGTACAGCCCGCTGCGGTGGGGGAGTAAGAGGGCCGCCAACGCCCAAAATTTGAAATATTTTCCAAGAGTTCGCTACGTTTGCCGTACAAATGTAACCTGCCGGTCCGGAGAGGAGGAAGCGCCTGTGGAAAAAAACCGCCGCCTGGACGAGGCCGCCCTGCGCCGTCTTCTGGAGCGGGAACAGACGGGGCCGGAAGCCCTGGTGCTCCGCCTGGCCTGGCTGGAGGGGCTGACCCGGGAGGAGATTGCCGGGCTGACCTGGGACCAGGTTTCCTTTTTGGACGGCCGGCTGGAACTGCCGGACCGAATGGTACCCCTGGAGGGAGAGGTGCGCGCCCTTCTCTGGAAGCTCCAGGAGGCCCGGGAGGAGTGGGAGGAGCCAAGGGACCCCCATGTGCTTCTCTCCGCCCGGGAGCGCAGGCCCATGCGCCTGGAATCCATTTCCCGGCTGGCCAGGCAGGCGCTGGACCGGGGTGGGCTGAGGGGGGTGCGGCTGCTGGACCTGCGCTATGACTGGATCATCCGCTGTCTGGATCGGATGGATTGGCCCGAGGCCGCCCGAATCAGCGGTGTGGAGGTGGCGACGCTCCAGCTCCGATTTTCCGCCAGCGCCCCGGCCAGAAAGGCGCCCAAGGCCCCGGCGGCGCCGGTAGACGAATTCAAGCTGTGGAAGCTGCTCCAAGCGGAGCGAAACACGGCGGCGGGGCTAGCCATGTGGCTGAGCTGGCAAATGGGACTCCAGGCCCAGGAGATAACGGCCCTCACCTGGAAGGACGTGGATTTTCAGGAGGGCGTGCTCCGCCTGCCGGACCGGGAGGCGAGCATGACCAGCGCGGTCCGCCGCCTTTTGGAAGAGGAATACCGTCGCCGGGCGCCAAGCGAGGACCCCCATGTTCTCTTGACGGAGCGGTCCCGGCGGCCCATGGACCTGCCCCGGCTGTCCCGGCTCACCCGGGCCGCCTTAATTCGGGGCGGGTTGGAGCGGCTGACCCTCCGGGATCTGAAGCGGGACGACGCCCGGGATCTGGAGGACGAGCGGATTCTTCAGCGGGCGCTGGAGGAGGGGTTTGTCTCCCGGGGAGACGTGTCGGAGTTGCTGGGCTTTTCCAAAACGGCCACCTATGCCCGCCTGCGCCGCCTGACGGAGCACGGACGGCTGGTTCGGGTGGGAGCCAAATACTATCTTCCTGGCACCGTGGTTCCGCCGGAGCGGCACCGGGAGACGATTGTGAGCTATCTGGCCCAGGCGGGATTCGCATACCGGCAGGACATCGCGGACCTCCTGCACATCCAGCCCAAGCAGTGTACCCTGGTGCTCCGCCGCCTGGTGGAAGAGGGAACCCTGGTTCAGATTGGACAAAAGTACTTTCTCCCCCAGCAGGAGGAGCGGAAAGTTGAATAGCCCGCTTGAAAGCCGGGAAGCGGAACACCCGATAAGGGGCTCCGCTTTCCGGCCCTCGTTTTCTAAAAAACTGGGAAAATTTGGGCAGCGTTACGTTGCTCCGGCAAATCCCCCCAGAATATCGTGCGGCAATTTTCAGTTCGGTTAAAAGGCCGGAAAAAGCCTTGTCAGCCTGTTTTTTTCCTGTTAGATTGCATTTGCGGACGCCGGGCAGCGGGGCCAATTCCAGGCTTGATGTGGGATCGGCTAGCCCCGACACGAATCCTGGAGGGGGCGCCAAAGGCACGGACGGACCGTAATCTTAAAAGGAGGAATGTTCTATGAAGAAATTCCTGTCCCTGGTTCTGGCACTGATCATGACCATGTCCCTGGTCACCATCAGCGCCGGAGCCACCGAGTACAAGGATCTCACCGACAAGGATGAGATTCAGTACGAGGAAGCGGTTGCCGTTCTGAACCGGCTGGGTATTATTACCGGCTATAGCGACGGCAGTTTCCAGCCCGAGGGGGAGCTGACCCGCGGCGCGGCGGCGAAGATCATCGTCTCTTTGCTGATCGGCCCTGAGGCCGCCGCCAACCTCCCCAACGACTCCAGCCCCTACCCCGACGTTCCCGCGGGCTACACCTTCGCGGGCGTCATCTCCTTCTGCAAAACCTCCAACATCATCAGCGGCTACAGTGACGGCACCTTCAAGCCCGGCAACTCCCTGACCGGCTTTGCCTTCGCCAAGATGCTGCTGGGCGCGCTGGGCTATGACAGCGACATCGAGCACTTCACCGGTACCGGCTGGGTGCAGAACATCGCCCGTGTTGGCCACGACGCCAATCTGTTTGACCGCCTGAACTTCGATGGAAGCAAGGCTGTCAACCGTGAGGAGGCCTGCCAGCTGGCCCTGAACACCCTGAAGGCCACCATGGTGGAGTACACCGGCGGGTTCAACATCACTGCGGGCGAAGCCACCGTGACCGGTGCGCAGACCCGCACCTACGTGACCAGCAACCAGGACTACGCCAAGAACATTGACAACCGGAAGGCGTCCCAGTCCGGCAACGCTGTGTCCGACAACCACTACACTGTGGAGTTCGGCGAGGTGCACTTCAAGGATCTGCGCCTGAACGACGAGCACAAGCTGAAGCTGGACGACTTTGGCCGTCCCTCCAACCACTGGAGCTATAAGAAGGTTACTATCGGCGTGTTCCCCGTGGAGCCTGACTTCACCTACAACACCCAGGTTGAGGCCAAGGACAACGTGAAGACCACCGCTGCCACCAAGATCCGTGCCCTGGGCCTGAACGGCTATGAGATCGGCGCGGCCACCGAGCTGCGGGTCAACGGTAAAACCGAGTCCCTGGCCAACTTGGAGGACATTGCCGACTACACCGATAACGGCACCGTGGTCGAGGTCTATGTCTCCGAGGACGACGCAGACTTCATCCGCAATGTGGTCGTTGTGAAGACCCAGCTGATGGAAGTCAAGAAGCAGGGCGCTGACTACGTGACCCTGGAGAGTGCCGACGTGGACAGCAAGGCCACCGGTTACAACCAGGAGCCCATCGACGAGGATGTGGACGACGTTGAGGTGGAGGACGCTTACTATGAGTTCCTCAAGGGTCTGAAGACCGGCGACAAGGTGGCGGTCATTCCCCTGACCACCGACAACGGCGCTTCCTACACCGTTTCCCGGGCGTATACTCCCGAGAGCGTTACCGGTTCCCTGGACGGCTCCAAGACCTTCGCCAACGCGAATGTTGAGGACAAGGACCGCGGCGTCGTCGAGGTCACCGTGGGCGGTACCGCTTACAAGGTCGCTCTGTGGAACAAGGACCTGAACAACGCTAACCGCGATATCATCAAGGTCACCAAGAAGGACGTCACCCTGCTCCTGGACGAGTTTGGCAACGCCATGCTGGCCAAGGACATCGGGTCTACGTCTGAGTACATGATTCTGGGCGCCTGGCGCAACAGCATGGTCAACGGCGTTCTCGTCCGCATGGCCACCGGCTGGGACGTTAAGGGCAACCCCGTGTCCCTGAACGTGGGCGCGGAGCAGAGCAGCGTTGTGAAAAACAACTATGCCAACTACAATCCCGGCGACGTGCTGCGCTACAGCAACGACGGCGTGACCGGCAACGCGGAGTGGTCCCTGACCAAGCTGGGCGTCTATGAGGTTCCCGGCAACGCCAAGGTCACCACCCCCGACGCTTATGCCATCAAGGCCAGCAACAGCGCCATCACCCTGGGCACGACCGCGCGGCCGTATCCCGTGGATGACAACCTGGTCATGAAGGCCAGCGGCATCAAGACCATCTATGTTGCCTTCGACGGCGACGAGGTGGACTACATCGAGATCAAGGACGGTCTGAAGAACATCTCCTACAAGGAGCTGCGGACCGATGCGAAACTTCTGGCGAACCGCGCTGAGGCCACTGTGAAGCTGGACGGCGGCGCTGTCGCCAAGAAGAGCGAAGTCACCTTCGTGATCGTCAAGCAGGAGTCCAACGACGCCACCCTGAAGAACCTGGGTTACGTTTACGACATCGACACCACCAACAAGCGGGATGAAAACGGCGACATCATCTCCGACTACAAGGTGTTCACCGTGGATGAGGAATCCAACCGGATGCTTTCTGCGAAGAACGTCGCCAACCGGCGCTTCGTCCGCTTCAATCTCCTGGACGAGGAAGCCAACATGTATGATCTGCGGGCCTATGACCGCCGCCAGCAGGGTACTTCCGTGATGCGCGCCACTATTGCTAAGGTCGCCGCGGAGAAGAACAACTGCCTGCTGGAACTGAACGCCGGCAGCTACACGACCATGGCCGGTGTCAAGCTGGACGGTTCCGCTGGACTGGAGCTGCCCAACATCTCCACCAGGCAGAACGCTGGTTACGGCACCGACAAGGTGGACCTGACCTACGGCGATAAGAAGGCCAACCTCATCAACATCAAGGGCGCGAAGATTCTGGATCTGACCAACAGCAAGATCAACGACGCTGACGATCTGGAAGAGGCCATTAAGAAGGGCACGGTCTACATTGACATCGCCTTCAACGACAATCCTGACAACGATGAGTTCCGTCTGGCTTACATTGTCGTTGTCACCAAGGTGGAAGGCGGCGAAGGTGGTTCCGCCGGTAAGGTGGACGGCACCGCTGTCACGACCAGCTACAAGGTCAACGAGAAGTATGGCCAGGTGGTTTACACCGTGAAGGTCACCCGTCCCGATTGGGTTCCCGCCGACGCCGCCCTCAGTGTTAAGGGTACGGTTTATGTTGACGGCATTCCCAACACGATTTCCGGCACCTTCGTCTTCGACGGCGCCACCGGAACACTTGTCGCCAGCACGCCTACCGGCCTTGCTGATGAGAAGAGCGTTGTCAAGGTTGACGTTACTGAGGTTACTTGGGGCGCTGTGAAGGCCGAGAGCAATGCGGACCGGTTCGACGGCGTGTCCAAGGTCAGCGAGACCGTGAACACCAGCGGCACTGCTTCCGTGTCCTTCCAGGTTACGCCCAACGCCTATCAGGCCGTGAGCGGCACCGCGAAGAGCACCGTGACCGTAAAGCAGGGCGCCGACGAGCTGCTGAAGGCGGATCTGACTGCGGACCAGCTTGCCAGCGGCAACGTTACCCTGCTCCTTACCAAGGCCCCGCAGTCCAAGAACGGCGCGGTCACCATTAACTTCGATCTGATTCCCACCAAGAAGGACGTGAAGCCCGACACCGATATGAGGGTGGAGACCAACACTTCCGTTGGCCGCAGCGATCCTGCGGATAGTACGAGATCCAGCGCGTATCTGCAGGAAGTCCGCGACCTCGGCCCCGGCGCCTATGTGCTGCCCAACATCGACCAGGATAAGCTGGGCACGGGCAACCCGCTGTGGTACGGCGGCACGGATGTCCATCCTGAGGACTGCATCGTGATCGTCTATGAGCGCGACGGTTCCGCGGGTGATTACACCTTGGTTATCGACGACGAGGATACCTACACGGAGAAGGCTTCCGTTGCTGAAGGCACTACCACCAATGGTATCTTCAACGTTCAGGTCAGCAAGAACAAGAGCACCGCTTTCTACAATGCTGGTACCGGTACGATGGGCAATACCGCCAGAGCGGCTGTTACCCAGACTCCTCTGGATCCCGGCCGCCACACCTTTGAAATCACCAGCCCCAGCAACATCGTGGTTGCTGCCGGTGAGTTCTATGTGGAGAAGGTAAACGACATTGGTGAGAGCACGCCCGGAACTCCCTCGCTGGACGACAGCTTCGTGCCCAGCACCAAGCCTGAGGGCGAAGAGGCCACCGAGGAAGAGAAGAAGGCGATTGCCGCCGAGTGGAGAGACCACTATGTTGAGGAGATCAAGAACCTCCCCAGCGGTGTGTATGTCTTCCCCGATGTCGCGGATAAGATCGAGGATCTGGACGGCGAGGATAGGGGCGCTCTGTGGATTGGCGGAACTGCCGCCGATAACCGCCTGTGGCGGTTTGAGGATGCCGGCGTGGCGGAGAAAGTGACCTTCACCATGTGGGGCAAGGATGCCGGTGTCAGCGGCAATCCCATCCAGAAGGACCACATGAACGTCTCGGGCGACGGCAGCGGCCATTACTTCTATTTCCAGGTGAGTGGTGAGATGTACAATTCCGGCGACCCGAAGATTGAATCTCCCCTGGAAGCCGGCAGCTATGCCTGGGAGATCCGCGGCGAGAAGAGCGGCATCATTATTCAGGGTACTTTCGTAATGACAAGCTCCAACGCGTAAGATTGACAGCGTATATCTGACGCTGTAAAATCCAGATGAAGAGGGCCCCCGGCTTATGCCGGGGGCCCTCTCCATGCTCAACAGGAATAATTAAGACCACTCATTATCAATCTCAGTCTTCGCGGTGCCGGCCTTGACCGTAACCACAATTGTCTTATTCGTGTTGTTTTCGTCATCCACAGCATGGACCTTCGCGACTCCAATACCAATGGTATCGTCGCTATCCGGGTCCGCACCCCAAGTGAGGTCAGCCTCTGTGACCGTGAAGGTAAGAGTCATGCCGTCCTTGCTCAGCGTATGCTGAACCTTGCCGGAGTCAGCGCCGCCAAGGCTTGCGCCGTTAGCAAATGCAACAGGGATGTTGAATGTGAGGACCAGAGAGGTGCCTCCCTTGACTTCCGCACTCACAACGTGAGGCACTTCGACACGCTCGATGGTGACCATGTTCTCCGTGATCTCAATGTCAGAGGTCACGTTCTCAATCACAAACTTTCTGCCGCCGGAGTCGCTTAAGTTCTCGGTGATCGTCTGGCCGTTGACCTTCAGGGTGGCGATGTACTTGTACACGCCCTTATCCGCCGGCGTACCGCTGAGCTTGATTTCAACAGCCGCGTCCTGGCCCTCTTTGATCTCGTCAAGAGTTACAATCTGGAGCTTCACAGTTTCCTTCGTGCCAGAGACGCTGGCGCTGGGAACTCCGAAGTGGCCCGCGATGTCGATGCCGCCCATGGCAGAGTCAAGATCGCCGGCGCCCTTCACGGTGTACTGAGAAGCGGCATCCGTCTTCATGTCGATAATAACCTTAACGGTTTCGCCACCCTTAGCCACCATTACCTTGTCGGTATGCTGTTCCTTCTGGGTGCTTCCACCACTCGACCATGCAACATTCTCGTACTGAGATGTTTCCAGACCGTCAGTCAGAATACCGGAAATCGAGTAAGAAGCGTCTGCGTTATTTACCTTCTCAACATCCAGTGCAAAGTAAATACGTTCAGCTTTATCCTTGTTGGTTGGAATATGCAAGGTAGGTCCGTTTCCACTATCGAGCAGTTTCGCCGGGCTGCCGTTCATGGTATACTCAACCAGCGCATACTTCCAATCAACCTTGGTGATAACCAGAGTAACCTTCTTGAGCGTACCGTCAGCATTGCGTACATCGTTGGCGGTCAGGTTCGTGCCAGTCACATTGACTTCCGCAGTAAAGGCGGTCTTTGCAGTGTCAGCAGTCAAGCCATTCGCGCGTTCGGAAACAACGGAATCGCCTGCGCTCCACTTTTCACCATCTACATAGATGTCGTAAGCAATTTCAACGACATCATGTTCGCCGCCCAAAGCAGAGGCCCAAGAGGGCTTGTTGATGGTGAACTTCGCAGTGGTGACACCGCTCTTGAGGGTGGTGACAGCCGCGCCCTCAGCCAGAGTGCCAACGCCCTTGTCGCCAGTGGTCAGGCTCTTGTCGAAGGTCACAGCGCCGGTAGTGGGCTCGGGCTCAACCGCGCCGCCGTCCTTATCGCCAATGCCGTTCACAACGATCAGGTAAGCGTGACGGAAGTCGTTGCTGTCGGGGTTGTCGTTGAAGAGGATGGAGACATAGACGCCCTTGGTGGGGTTATCGCTGAGGAAGTCCTTCAGGTCGTCGACGTCCTCGATGCGGTCCTTGACGTTGCGCAGGTCAACCCAAGAGGAGCCGCGGATGTTCAGCAGGTTGCTGGCGTCGGTATCGCCCAGGCCCAGGTTGTCGAGCTCCTTGTGGGGATCGTAAATCTCGGGCTTGCCGGCGGTGCGGGCCAGCTGGTCGGTCTCGGCGTACTTGCCGCTGGTGCGGACAAGGTTCTTGTCGTTCTTCAGGCACTGAATGAACTGGGTGGAAGCAACGGCGGCGGAACGGCCCCAGGTACCGGCAGCGTTGTCGACGCCATAGCCGCGCAGATCATAGAACTCGTCCTCGTTCACGCCGGTGACGCCCTCGGGAACGGCGACCTTGGTGAAGCGGGCAAACTGGCCGATCTGCAGGTTCTTGTAAGAGTAGACGACTGCATCTTCCTCGGCAACCTTGCCGTTGCTGCCCATGATAACGGCCTCATAGCCGTACACGGGGCGGTTATCGCTGTCGTACTTGGTGGCGCTGCCGTGGTAGTTGCTGATGTACAGCAGGTTGCCCACGGAGGCATCGGTGGATTCGCGCTTAATGACCACGGCCTTGACGGCGCTCTTGCTGGCGTCGACCTTGCCGTCGCTCAGGGAAACGCAGGCCTGGGCGTTCTTCACACCGGGCGCAGCGCTGCCGGCTCCGCGAATCTCCTCGTTTTTGGCGTCCTTCACGCCGGTGACGAACTCAATGCTGTCGACCTCTCCGTCCTCATCGAAGCTCACATAGATGAACTGAATCTTGGTGTCGATGATGGCGCGGTCAGAAGTGGTGTTTTCAGCCGTCTCGGCATAGTTGTCCAGCGCGATGGAGGTGTTGCTGGCCTTAATCTCATAGGGAGCGGGCGTAGCCGCGGCGTCCACGTTGTACACGCCCTTGGCGTTGCTCATGTCCAGCTTCCACTCGGCGGTGTTGCTGTTGGTGTTGTTGGTGTAGTACACCAGATCGCCGGGGCGGTAAGCCAGCTGCGCAGCGGCGGCGGCGGACCCGCCGCCAATGTTCAGGCTCAGGGTATCGCCGTTGATGTCCCAGCCGTTGGCATAGGTGACAATGGAGCCGTTCACCAGACCCTGGCGGTAATTCTTAATGACCATCCAGTCGCTGGTGCTGCCCACGTCGTCGGCCTTCAGGGCGTTGCCGTACTCGTCCAGGGTCAGGGTGACGTTCTTCTTGGTGACGCGGATGGCGTCGCCGTCGATGCCGGTCAGGTCCTTGTTCCACTGGGCAATCTTGTACTCGGTGCCGCCTACGGTAACGCTGATGGCCTTACGGCCCACACCGGCAGTGCCGAAGGTGTCCACGCGGGTCAGAGCGCCCTCAACGGTCTCGGGCTTGTAAGCCTTGGCAACCGTGTAGGAGGAACCGTCGTCGGTGGTGACGGGAATGACGGCAACGTTGTCTCCGGCCTTCATTTCGTGCAGCAGAGCGAAGCAGGCATCTTCCAGCTCCACGTCCAGCACGCGCTCATTGATGGCATCGTCGTTGTAGCCATAGGCGGTTTTATCGGGGCCGATCTTGTCCAGAGAGACATAGTCGCTTCCGACGCGCTTGATCTCCATCAGCTGGGTCTTCACAACCACAACATCAGAGATGAAGTCGGCGTCGTCGTCGTCCACATAGACCTCGACCAGAGTGCCGTTGTCGGTGTAGTTGGCGATGTCGGCAACCTTCTCCACAACGCCCATGTCCTTACCGTTAATGGTAAGATTGGTTGCGGGGGCGGATTTGCCGTCCTCGGTGGTCTCAAAGCCGTTCAGGCCCAGAGCGCGGACCTTGGAAGCGTCCGTGGTGCCCTCGATGTCGTGGGCAACCTGGGTGGTGTAGGTGTAATCGGGCTCAACGGGGAAGGTGCCGATGGTAACCTTCTTGTAGCTCCACTCGTTGGAGGGACGGCCGAAGTCGTCGAGAGTGGTGCGCTCGCGCTTCATGCGCAGATCCTTGAAGTGCTCCTCGCCGAACTCAACAGTGTAGTGGTTGTTGACGTTGGCGTTGCCGGCGTCGCTGACCTTCTTGTTGTTGATGTGAGCGGCGTAGTCCTGGTTGCTGGTGATGTAGGTGCGGACCTGGTTGCCCACGATGGTGGCGTCGCCGGAGACGATGTTGAAGCCGCCGGTGTACTCGACCATGGTGGCCTTCAGGGTGTTCAGGGCCAGCTGGCAGGCCTCTTCGCGGTTCACGGCCTCGGCGCCGTTGAAGCTCAGGCGGTTGAACAGGCCGGCGGCGTTGCCCAGCTTGGCCACGTTCATGGTCCAGCCGGTGCTGGTGAAGCCCTCAAGGTCGCTCTTGTAGCCCAGCGCGCCCAGCAGCATCTTGGCAAAGGCGAAGCCGGTCAGGGAGTTGGCGGGCTTGAAGGTGCCGTCGCCGTAGCCGCTGATGTAACCAGCCGTCTTGCAGTAGCTGATGACGCCCGCAAAGGTGTGGCCCGCGGGAACGTCGGGGTAGGGAGAATAGGTATTGGGCAGCGCGCTGGCCGCCTCGGGGCCGATCATCAGAGAGACGATGATCTTCGCGGCAGCGCCGCGGGTCAGTTCGGTCTCGGGACGGAAGGTACCGTCGTCGTAACCGGTGATGATGCCGATCCGATTCAGAACGGCAACCGCTTCCTCGTACTGAATCTCATCCTTGTCGGTGAGATCCTTGTACTCGGTGGCTCCGGCGCTGATGGTGACCAGGGACATGGTCATGATCAGTGCCAGAACCAGGGACAGGAATTTCTTCATAGAACATTCCTCCTTTTAAGATTACGGTCCGTCCGTGCCTTTGGCGCCCCCTCCAGGATTCGTGTCGGGGCTAGCCGATCCCACATCAAGCCTGGAATTGGCCCCGCTGCCCGGCGTCCGCACGCTCAATGTAACAGCCCCCTGGGCATTTGTCTATATCTTTGCCGGAGTTGTAATTTGTTTGATAAACGCCGTGAAACTATCTGTTTTATGTGAAAAATGTTTGTAACAAAAAACGCGTTTCCCTCATAGCTCCCGCTCTCCGCCGCCGCCTCCGGCGGGGACGGCGGGTTCCAGGTCCTCCTCCCGGGGGGCTGCTTTTCGATTCAGCAGGTATCTCTGCCGGTCCTGGACGATGGTCCCCTGGGCCAGCATCCGCTGGAGCAGTGGACGGCATTGGACTGCGCCGATACCCAGCAGGCGGGCCACATCCTGACGGTAGGCGAAACCCTCCCGCTCCAGGTAGTCCACAACGGCGGCCTCCTGCCGGTCCGGGGGAACCACCAGCTCGGGCAGATAGTACCGGGCCCCCACCTGCGTCAGACGCCCCCGGTTCACCAGCTGCTTGAGGCGGTTGTAGGCGGTGGTGCGGGAGACGTTCAGCAGGGCGCAGACGTCGTTCCGGGTTACCCAGCCCTGCTGGCGGACGTGGGAGAGAATTGGGCCCTCTCCCCCGGAGCGGAGGGCGCAGTCCACCCGCAGGTCC
>OFGG01002147.1_pt1 | contig 11243 bp, 17 predicted proteins | sample 1521701 | NCBI WGS metagenome assembly OFGG01 (sample SAMEA3504081, study PRJEB24116) | mouse gut metagenome | biome: mouse gut; feature: mouse-associated habitat; material: faeces | place: Denmark | collected 2011
TTCGGTAAACTCCTGTTCTTTTTTGTGTTTCCAAAACTCGGAATTTCCTATAAAGTAAAAAAGGGCAGCTACAAATCTCTCGACTTATAACTGCCCTGACGCTGTTTCTTTTATAATCTGTTTCAAATCAGCAACTTCAAACTTACTTTGAAATTTTGATTACCAATTTCTTATTTTACATGCCCCCAACTTAATCAATTCACTATACTTTTCTTCACGTAACATTTCTTCAAGTTTTTCCCTCATATTCACTTCTCTTGAATCAATCTTCCTTGTATTAAATAGATTAATAATGAACTGTTCAACAACTTTATCATCTAAAGCTTGAATTTCACTTTCCCCCAATTTATAAAGAATGTAATAGTAAAAGATGCTATGTTCTCCTATATTTTCTTCATTTATCTTTATTTCATCACTTCCAATATTGTCCTCAACAAATCTTTTAAGCCCTCTCTTATGAATGACATCCGTATTTAATAAGTCTTGTAATTGATTTAGTACAAAATCAACCACATATTGATTACCACTATGAATTCCTGCCACTCCTTTACCCAATATATGAAGAATATCTAAAACAAAGAGATTATAGTTAATATGTTGATTTTGGGGCATCATTACATGACATTGCAATCCCCCAATTTCCTGTGCTGGGAAATCAGTACTCTCACTCATCCCATTAATCATGTCTGAAACAATATCATTATAGTCATGAACACATAAACATTCACGCTCTCTATTTCCTGAACCATCAATGTTAATCTTTTGCAATATGCAATTATTCTCACAAAATGTTGGTATATATCATATACTGCAACTCCAAAAATATCCACTAATACACTAATGCCACCTTGATTATCAATATAAGCTAACATAGCATGACTTCCATCATGACAAAATTCGCTAAATTTGTCGAGTAGCATTTTATCTGTGACCATTTTTACAACTTGGTCATTGCCACCGTCCAGAATATAGGCTATTATATCTGAAAAATCCTCGTATTTATCTTCCACTTTATTTTTCAGACAATACCATTCATATGCGATCTTCGCCACTTGCCTATGCATCGCTTCACTAAAAAAGACCTCATACTTAAGTGGAATATGTGATTCTATCACTTGAGTATTTATATCTATTTGTTCAATATCGCCTTTATTAGTCTTTTTTGATTTTGCTATCTGTTCAATCTTTTCATACGGTCCAAATGCTGACTCGTTATTCTCACTCCACAGAATTTTCTTGTTTATAAAATCATGTTCTTTGACCACCTTTTTATCATGATATCGTATCCCTGCAATCACATAATCTGCTTCATAAGTCGGAAAATGATTACTTTTTTTCGATTTAATATTTAAATAATTCAATAGAAAGGCTAATTTCTCCGCCACCTCTGATTCAAATTTTTTGTCATTCCACTATTATGCTCCACATGACACACACACTTGTTTATTATCCTTGATGCGGTTAATGCATCTGGTATAATATCTGAATCAGACAAATCTTTGGAAGTTCCACAATAAATACATTTTGGTTCACCCATATTTTTTCTCTCCCTTTCGTAACGCATAGCTTTTTAATAATTATCAACAATATTATCTAAAATCACTGATAAAAAATCTGCATACATCATTCCATCTTTTATCTTTACATCATCCAGCATCAATGCCTGAAACAAAACATCACCCACATTCTCCAGTCTTACCATTTCATATTCTTTTTCAGTAAAACCTTCCACCCGCAAATCCTGCACAGCAGCTTCTTTTCTCGCCACCAGACAATGTGTATACAATGCCATAATATACTTGTCCGACATCAGAAAGGCATATGTTTCGTTCCCTTGATATGTATATCGGCACTTTTCCAGATTTTCTTGCGGTATATCGAAATAACATCTGACCGTTTCCAGATATACATCTCCATAATACTGCGGCTTTAGCTTCTTTGCATACCTTCTGATTGTTGCAAATATATTATTTCTTTCCATAGCTGTCTTTGTTCTCTTAAATACAGGCTTTTTTCCTCGCAGGTCCATATAAACATTATTTAGGATAGTCTTTCCGGCATACTGCTTGAAATTACCTATCCGCAACAAATACGATAACACCTCCAGCAATTTCTCTTTTGATGTTATCTCCTGATACGAATAATCCCCAAATTCAATATGATCCAGCTTCAAAGGGCAGCTCCCTTTCGCTATCTCACGCTCCATTACCCTGTTAATGTCTCTCATTGATTCCATTTGTATATTTCTCCTTCCCGCTTCTGGACATCGTGTCCAAAAGCACAAAAAAAGCAGCTACAAGTATTTCACTCATAACTGCCCTAACGCTGTTACCTGATTATTCTATTCCTGCCGTTTTTGCAAATCCGGCTTTTCTATTCATAAGTTCCTCTTGTTTCTCCTTTGGAAGACACCGGAATATCTCATTATATCCCATTCCTGCCATCGGTGTTCCTTTTGCCAAAAGAAAAAGCTGCGTGTCAAACCATTCCTCCCACAAGTTCTCAAACATGCTCTGGCTGTCCGTAAAGGTTATTGCATCTTCAAAACCCTGTGGCGGTCTATAATACTGTAACTTAACAAATCCGTATCTTCCCGCATCCACGACAAGTATATTCTCAATCTCATACAGCTCTGCAAAAGCATCTGCAACCTTTCTGCATTTTTCCCTTTCACTGTCTGTAATGTATATTTCTTTCACAATTAACCATCCTCCTGTTTCAAAACCACACTAACTGCATCTATATCCTCAATCTCCAGAAATAAAACATTATTGTCTTTACCATTTACATATTTTATGGTGCATACACGCACCATATTATTATAAGTTTCCTGCCATTAAAATACAAGGTAGGAAAGGAGTTGCCTGTATGATTAAATACGATCCCCTTTGGCAAACGCTTAAGGCTAAGAACATCAGTCAGTACCAGCTCATTAAAGATTATGGCATTGACAAAGCACAGCTTCAGCGGCTCCGGCAAAATATGGTAGTAAAGACCATTATTCTGAACAGGCTATGTCAGATACTTGACTGCCGGATTGAAGACATTATGGAATATGTTCCAGATGACAAGTAGAGGTATTGTTTATGATTGATTGACAATGCCTTTTTTGTTGCTCTTTTTTCTTTTACACCTTTGGACATTGTGTCCAGAAGTGTCCTGCTATTACTTTTATTATCTCCGTAAATATAACGATAATCCTCACAAGAACAATAATACCACCAATCAGACCTCCAACGATACAATTCAGTGCCAGTATTCCCATACTTCCTGCAATTCCAAAATTCTTCGGCACAAGAAACATACACATTTTTCTGATACCATAGGGACATCCTACCAAAATCCAATAAAGGAAATAATCAAACCCATCTGCTTTATTGCAAACCGGATAACAGGTAATCATCCACAGAACAAGAACACATACCGGAATAATTATTTTAAACAATGCCTTTTTCATGCCAGCCACCTCCGTACATATCGTGCTGCACTTCCTGCTGATAATAATGATTCATCGTTGAGGGTGCATTATAAAGAGCAGTAACCATATATGCCTTGATATTGGTTATTTTCGTATTTGTATCATGCATACAGCCAATCACATACTCCAGATGTCCACTGTTCAGCTTCAGGAATTTAGATTTTACAAGCTCATAAGGATAATCCTCCCCTGCAATCCGGATTGTTGTACGCTTTACGCATACAACCTCACAGATAACCTCAAAAAGCTCCTCATACAAAGCCTTGTTCTGCCAGTCATCGTACTTCATGTGATGCTCATATTCGATGTTATCCTTAATCAGCTCTATGTATGCATTGACATCATCCATCAAATCAATCCTTTTTTCTGACATACTCTCATTACCAGATTGATTGATAGGATTGGTATAACTCATATCAATATAACTCTGGTTAGTTTGATTATAGTTAGTATAAATAGGGTCTGCTTTATGAACTTCTGCAAGTTCACTTTCTGAACCTCTTGAAGTCTTCATTGTGAACTTCTGGTGTTCTAAATCCTGAACCTCTTGAAGTTCAATTTCTGAACTTCTGGAAGTATGCATATTAGACTTCTTGAGGTTCAGTTTTTGAACTTCTGTGGTTTTATCAGCATTATCGGACTTTTCTTCTGTCTGTGCATCAGTAATTGTAGAAAAATTCTTCACATAAATTATGTCCGGCTTTCCAAGTCCACGGCGTTTCTTTTCAATCAGACCGATTCCGTTTTCGGTATCAAGCTCTTTCATAATCTTAACGCAGGTTGCCTTTGCACACCCCAAATCTTCCATAATTGCATCCACCGTATAAATAATGTATGCCCTGTTTTCATCATCCAACCAGCCGTTTTTCATGGATAATGACATCCTGTCAAGCATCAGCCCATAGAGGAGCTTAGCATCACTGCTAAGCCCCTTAAATCTCTCGTCTTTAATCAAAAGCCGGGGAACACGATAAAAAGAGAACTGCTCTGCTTCAATTCCGTAGTAATAATCAAAGTTTATTGTATCGCTCACTTTACCGTGCCTCCTTTACTGCTTATTCTGCCATTCTTCCAATAGCTGATAGATAATGTTTTCTATATCCTCACTGGAATAATCCTCCGTAAAATATCTGCTGATTTTATCAGCCTTGATTGTAACTTTTCTTTCCTTTGGCTTTTCCTCTGTCAAGATCAGTCTTACCATTGGCAGAGTCAGCTCGCCTTTTTTCCCATATTCTTTTAACTTTGATGATTGGGTAGTCGAGATAGCTGCACCCGTTTCTTCAAGAATGACCTGCACCCATTCCTGCGCCTGTTCTGTCAGAAAAGATATGTCAACACCCTGTACCAGACCGATTTTTTTCTTATCAACCATATCCAGTAATTCATCTGACAGACGGGCAAGCCACATATAACGCTGAACTGTCTTGCCACTCTCTCCGGCTGCTTCTCCCACTTCATCAAGACTGTTTCCATTTCCTTTTTTGCCCTGATGCTTCATGGCTTCATACTTCATGGAATAGGCTTTTGCCTTTTCACTTGGGAGAATATCTTCCCTCTGGATATTAGTATCTACCATAATCACCGTAGCTTCATCATCATTGTAATCTCTGATAAACATAGGCATGGTGGAAAGACCTGCAAGCTCACAGCCATGTTTTCTACGGTGTCCGGCGATTATCTCATAACCGCCCTCCGCCCTCGGTCTTGCAATACCTGGCATAAGCACACCATAATTTTTGATACTCTCCACTGTCTCCTGCATTTTCTCATCGTCCAGTACCTTAAAAGGGTGTCCTCTGAACTCATAAAGTTCTGAAAGGGGTATCTCCTGCACCTGATCGGTGCCTGCTGTCATATCAGAAGCACCGAATAAATCATCAAAACTGTTTAGCTTTACCTTTGCCGCACTTCCTGCCTTATTCATTGCCAAGCACCTCCTCCGTCAAAGATTGATAGGCACTTGCTACTTTTCCCTTTGGGTCATGCTGATAGATGCTGACGCCCTCTGCCGAAATCTCGGCAGCTCTTACGGAAATTGGAATGCTATTCTCAAATATCCTTACTTTGCTGCCATAATTCTCAATCAATAATGCACTGATGTCCTTTGCATAATTTGTTCTGCTGTCAACCATGGTCAGCAAAATACCCTCAATGGACAGCTTCGGATTAATCTGCCGTTTTACCTTGCCAATAGTCTTGATAAGCTGTTCCAAACCTTTCACTGGCAGATATGCCGCCTGTACCGGAATTAAGATACTGTCCGCACAGGCAAATGCATTTATGGTTATCATACCAAGTGAAGGCATACAGTCAATCAAGATATAATCATATTGCTCTTTCACCTGCTCTATGTAGGAACGCATCACAAGCTCCCTGCTCATGACATTTACCAAGGATACCTCCAGACCGGATAATTCGATATTACCGGGCATAAGGTCAATTCCTTCCTCATGCCTTAAAATACCGTAATCATCTTCCATTTCCACATCATTGATGATATTCGCCATCACAGTCGCAAGTGTTTCCTCCAGCTTGTCCGGCTCTGTAAATCCCAAACTTGCAGTCAAGCTACCCTGTGCATCGGCATCTATCAGCAGAACTCTCTTGCCCTGCTTTGCTAATCCTATTCCCAAATTACTTGTTGTGGTGGTCTTTCCGACTCCACCTTTCTGATTTGCGATTGCTATTATTTTACACATGATACATTCTCCTTTACTCTCTGCTAACTATCTGCTACATTAGTCTTTTTCACTTCTACATACGCTCTGTAAAACTTCTTTGTCCCTTTATTCGGGTATAAATCTGAAAACTCTGTCACTTCGATTTTGGAATTTCTTTGCAAAATCTTCCCAAACCATTTAATATCATTCTTTGTTCCCATCAATCGAACCTTTAACATCAATCCGCTCCTCCAAACAGGGCATACAGTTTCCGGTTATAGGTTGCATATTCCGGATACCGGATTTGTATTGCCTGCCAAAAATATGGTGCATAGGCACAGCAGAATAATTCCTCCACTGTGTACTGTCTGCACTCGTTAATTTGCTCCTCTGCGTCCGTGTAATCATCCACGCTTGGTGTGGCATTGCAATATAAATTAAATGCCATTCTGACTACTTTCACGCTTCCGCTGGTCTGCCAGCCTTCCTGTAAACATTCTGTTTTTACACAGCCTGTCTTAAAATCATAAATGCGGTTCGCATTCCTTCTGGTATCATCGTTAATGCCAAGGCAATAGCAAAGCGCCTTGTGGTACACATCCTGATACCTTACTTCTTTCAATTTCTCGTAGTAGAATTTCTCATGTGCTTCACTGATAAAAATAATGCTCTCTTTCTTTGTGTTTTCTGCTCCTAACGCTGTACTATTCATGCTTTATTCCTCCAATTCTTTATTTTTGACCATAACCACACTCGCAGCATAGCTGCTCGTTGTCGCGGCATTCGCCAAATGCTCATGCAAGCATGGCACTTGGCTCATTGCAACACGCAAAAAGGACACTCCCAAATTCTCACTTGGAAAGTGTCCTTGAAGTACAAAATATAAAATTGAATGTCGCACAAAACGTATTATTCAGTATTATTCCGTATTATGCGTAGCAAATTTGTAGTAAATTTGTAGTAAATCACAACTTGTAATCACTGAAACCCTTGATTTTACTGACTTTATTTGTCCAACGACTTCATCGTCGGGAACAATAAAACGTCCCTTATTGCAGGAGAATTTGTTAACAGCATCACCAGCCTATCGATACCATATCCGATACCACCGGTAGGCGGCATCCCGATCTCCAGTGCATTCATGAAATCCTCGTCCGTTGTATTTGCTTCCTCATCCCCTGCTGCCAGCGCCGCTTCCTGTGCCTTAAAGCGCTCCCTCTGGTCAATGGGGTCATTCAGTTCGGAATAAGCGTTACACATCTCCCGCCCGGTGATAAACAACTCAAACCGCTCCACATACTCCGGCTTGTCCGGCTTTCTCTTGGTAAGAGGAGAAATCTCTACCGGATGGTCCATCACAAAGGTAGGCTGCACCAGATGTTCCTCCACAAACTCCTCAAAGAACAGGTTCAGAATATCGCCCTTGGTATGACGGTCCTCATAGTGGACTTCCTTCTCATCTGCCAGCTTCTTAGCAGCTTCCGTGTCAGCTACCTGGTCAAAATCAATGCCTGTATACTTCTTTACCGCCTCGATCATGGTCATCCGTTCAAAAGGCTTCCCAAGATCAATCATATACTCACCATAAGGCACCGTTGTTGTTCCGCATACTTCCTCTGCCACGTAGCGGAACATGTTTTCCGTCAGATCCATCATCCCGTTATAGTCAGTGTATGCCTGATACAGCTCCATCAGGGTAAATTCCGGGTTATGCCTGGTGTCAAGGCCTTCGTTGCGGAATACGCGCCCAATCTCATAAACACGCTCAAGACCGCCCACGATCAGCCGCTTTAAGTATAATTCCAAAGAGATCCGAAGCTTCACATCCTCATCCAGGGCATTAAAGTGAGTTTCAAAAGGCCTTGCGGCCGCACCGCCTGCGTTAGATACCAGCATAGGCGTTTCCACTTCCATAAAATCCTGCTCATCTAAATAGCGCCGGATAGCGGATATGATCTTTGACCTCTTGACAAAGGTTTCTTTCACTTCCTCGTTCATGATAAGATCCGTGTATCTTTGGCGGTAACGGATATCCGTATTGGTCAGCCCGTGGTACTTTTCCGGAAGAATCTGCAGACTCTTGGAAAGCAAAGTCACCCTGGAAGCATGGATAGAAATCTCCCCTGTCTTGGTCTTAAACACCTCGCCGGTAATGCCTACGATATCCCCTACATCGTATTTCTTAAAATCAGCATAAGCTTCTTCCCCTAAGCTGTCCTTTGCCACATAAGACTGGATATTTCCTTTCAGATCCTGGACATTGCAAAAAGATGCCTTGCCCATCACGCGCTTCTGCATGATACGGCCGGCCACCGATACCACCTGGCCTTCCATCCGGTCAAAGTTCTCTTTGATATCCATGCTATGCGCCGTTACGTCATATTTCGTGATCTGGAAGGGATCCTTGCCCGCTTCCTGCAATGCCGCAAGCTTTTCCCTTTTGATCTTCAAAAGCTGGTTAATGTCCTGTTCCTTTTCTACCTTATTGTTCTGCGGTTGATTATTCTGCCCGTTAGCCACGTCATACACTCCTTATCTTTCCTTAGTTAGAACGCTGGATCTCCAAAACTTCATAGCGGAGAACGCCCGCCTGTGTTTCCACTTCCACAACATCGCCGCACTTTGCGCCGATCAGCGCCTTCCCAACCGGCGATTCATTGGAAATTTTCCCTTTCAAACTGTTTGCCTCCGTGGAACCGACAATTTTATATTCCAAATCCTCGTTATACTCTAAATCACGAATTTTTACACAACATCCAATATTGATCTTATCAAGGTCAACCTCATCCTCAACAACTACCTCAGCGTTTTTCAGGATTTTTTCCAATTCGTCAATCCTTGCCTCGATATCCCGCTGCTCATCCTTGGCTGCGTCATATTCAGCATTTTCGGACAGATCCCCCTGTTCCCTTGCTTCTTTGATCTTTTGTGCGACTTCCTGCCTTTTTACTACCTTAAGTTCATGAAGCTCGTCTTCATACTTCCGGAGCCCTTCATAGGTAAGTATGTTTTTCTTCTCTTCCATTGCTTTTCGCCTTTCCACCCATATTTTGTTCCTTTAATTAAGGAAATCATCCTAATTAACTTCCGTATTATACCCATTTTTTACTGTAGTGTCAAGGAAATTCCATACCAGATTACGATTCACACATTTTGCCGCCGTATCTCCACTCTGGCCCTCCCTTCTAAGATCCAGCCAGACTATCTTAGGATCCGGCTTTCTTACTTCCGTCAGGATCAACCCGAACTCGTCCGCCAATACTTCTTTCAGCCTGGAGCAGTTTTCACTTTCCTCCCCGTAGTAGTACGCTCTTCTCATCCTTGGCAGGTAAGGGTACAATAATTCCATTGCCTGCTCCCCATAATAATCCCCTTCTTCCGGCAAAGACAGGCATATCCGGTCAAAGGGCCTTTGCTGGTAAAGGCACACTGCCCATAGCTCCAATGGCAGCTCCCAATTCCCCGCTCCAAGTCCGGGGCTTACAATCTGCTCCCGGCATCCATATGCCTGCCCCGCTTTTGCCAACGTCTTTTCCAGGATCCGCTCCGCCGTTGCCGCCTTAAAGCCCCGTTCTCCGAAAAGCCCCTTTTCAAACCGTGGCATCAGGGCAAAATAAACTTGCAGCCGGGAAGTTACCGTCCTTCCTTCGTAGGAAAGAAAGGGGAAACCTCGCCCCGACTTTTTAATAGGGAGCCCCTTGGCAAGCAGGATGCGTTTCTTTTCCCTTCCCTCCAACGCAGCCCCGATATAAAAAATGTTTTTTTCTTCCCTTTCCATAACAGTCCGCCTGCATATCCTTACCCTTTGGCAAAGAATATGCAGGCGGATGGCTTCCTATTCTAAAAATAACCACATTACCTGTTAAAAATATGCTGCACTGCCGCCTCTAACTGCGCAAAGGATTCCATTTCGTTGATCCTCCGCCGCAGCGCCGCGGAATTGGGATAGCCTGCCGTGTACCATGCGATATGCTTGCGCATTTCCCGCACCGCCGTGTACTCCCCCTTTAATTCCAGTTCCATTTTTGCATGGCAAAGGATCACTTCCTTCATTTCCTCCGGCGTTTTGGGTTCCGCCTTCTCTCCGGTTTCCAGATAATGCAAAATCTCCCTGAATATCCACGGGTTTCCCCTTGCGGCCCTTCCCACCATGATCCCGTCGCAGCCGGTTTCGGAAAGCATCGCTTTTGCGGACGGACCGTCTGTCACATCCCCGTTCCCGATCACCGGGATGCGGACCGCTTCTTTTACCTGCCGGATGATATCCCAGTCCGCCTGCCCGCTATAGTACCGCTCCCTGGTCCTGCCGTGCACTGCCACTGCCGCCGCACCGCAGTCCTCCGCTATTTTAGCCATTTCCACTGCATTGGCATCCTTTTCCAAAAAGCCTTTCCGAATCTTCACTGTCACCGGCTTTTTGACCGCCTTCACTGTTTTGGAGATAATCTCCGCCGCCAGCTTCGGGTTCTTCATCAGCGCTGAACCTTCCCCGTTATTTACCACCTTTGGCACCGGACATCCCATATTGATATCCAATATCGAAAAGGGCCTCTCCTCGATCCGCTTTGCCATCTCGCTTATGATCACCGGGTCCGACCCGAAAAGCTGCAAAGACACAGGCCCTTCATCGGGATGGATCTCCATCAGTTCTTCCGTATTTCTGTTATTATAATAAATCGCCTTGGCGCTGATCATCTCCATGCATACCAGCCCTGCTCCTTTTTGTCTGCACAGCAAACGAAATGGCAGGTCTGTCACGCCTGCCATCGGTGCCAATAGGATGTTATTGTCTAAGGTGACACTTCCGATTTTTAATTTATGCAGCAAATCCTTCATAATTTACCTCTATTCCAATCCTTCACTCCTTATAATCCGTCTTCCTCCAGCACTGACCTGTCATTCAGGATAAACACCCTGTAATATAACTGCAGTGATTCCAGCAGTTCCTGCCTGTTTCTGCGGACCTCACCTACCAGAAGCCCGCTGCCAATCTCGTCGTAGAGCAGGTCTTCCTCCTCCGCATCCGTCTCCAACAGGATCGTACCGTCCTCGTCAAAGACAATCGTAAAGATGCCTCCTACTTCCTCCGTAAAAAGCACACA
>OFGG01002148.1_pt1 | contig 11239 bp, 8 predicted proteins | sample 1521701 | NCBI WGS metagenome assembly OFGG01 (sample SAMEA3504081, study PRJEB24116) | mouse gut metagenome | biome: mouse gut; feature: mouse-associated habitat; material: faeces | place: Denmark | collected 2011
AATATCTCTGATGATGGTTCCCTGATGTGGTACTACTTTTGGGGGTCATCTAGGGGTAAATTTCTATTTCTCACGAAATTTCAACGGCAGAAAAATCTGCTGCTGGGCGATGCCCAGCGCCTTATCGATGGCGCCGTCAGGATTTGGCATATTGCACATGCCGCTTATGGGGAAATCGCCGTATTCAAAGACACCACTGCTATTGATCCAGTCGAACATTCCGCTGACCGTCTCTTCAAGGTCGGCGCTGTCATTCTCATCCCCTGTGGCAACCAGGAACATTCCGCCGGGGAACTCCACGATTTCATATGGGGCAGTGTCTTCTTCGGTGACCTCGTCCCTGACAGCCAATATCCATACAGACCTGTCGATATCCCTGTCCTCATGCCACAAAAAGTCAAGGGGCTCGAAAATATGCTTTTCCAATAGGTGGCTATGGGCATCTGCCCATGACGAAAAGCTGCCCTCTCCCCCAAAAATCTCGCCCAGCGTCCTTGCTCCGGAGGATACCGCGCGGAATCGGGGGATTTCCACAAGTCTCATGTTCTTCAGTTTGCTCATTTCAGATGTCACCTCATCCTTTGCCTTCCGCTTCCCTGCCTCAGTCCAGATGGAACACGTTCTGCAGGTCGATGCTCACCGGGCTGTTGTCCGGGTTGGTCTCCATGATGTCCGCCATGAAGTCCCACCATTTGCGGTTGATGGCAGTGTCCGCCCCTTTGGCCCAAAGCGCCTCGTCCTCAATCTCTATGTAGCCGAAGAGGGTCAAAGTCTCCCTGTCCAGGAAGATGGTGTAGTTCTTTCCGCCGTGCTCGTGAATCATGTCCTGCATCTCTGGCCAGAGCTCATTGTGCCTCTTCTCGTACTCCGCCTCCTGGCCGGGGTACAGCTTCATCTTGAATCCTTTAATCATGGTGTCGTCCTCCTTTTTCTTCTTATTCAAATATCAGGTGCATATTGGTATAACAGAGCCGATATAAAGTCTATGAACTCATTCGCTTTGCCATCATATCTATCGGCAAAGTCATCCGACTGTCCTACATCCGCATAAAAGCCCTGCAGCCAATTTCATCCACAGCTTTAAATCCCACTGAGCGATAAAAAGATACTGTCTTCTGCGTATCGTCCGTCAGTAGCTCCATCTGGTATGCAGCCTGGTATCTCTCCATGATAGCCGTCAGCATCGCCTTTCCATATCCCATCCGCTGATACTGCGGCCGGACGATGATGTCCTGAATCAATACGATTGACAAGCCGTCTCCCACCGCACGGATGAACCCTATCAGCTTTTCGTCCTCATATGCGCCCAGGACACAGAGCGACTTTTCAAATGCCTGTCTCAACATATCCGGGCGGTTCGTATAATTTGTCCAGCCCACGCTGGCATACAATTCCATGATTTCGTCCTGCCGGAAGGTTCCGTATTCTCTAATTTCCATCGCTTCCTCCATTTCCATCCAAAAAGGAATCCCACCGGCCCTCACAGGTAAAGCCGCACCGGCCCCAACAGCCCGGAAGGTTCCTGGGGCATGGCCCTGTCGAACACATTGCCCATCTTCTCTTTCGCGAAGGTATTGGTCACAATGATGCGCAGCTCATTCCTGCCGGGCCTGCATTCCAGCCTGTAGAGATGGGGCGGACAGATTTTGTTCCCCACAAATCTGCCGTTCAGCTCCACATCGCTGATTTCGTAGACCTGGCCCAAGTCCAGCACGGCCTCCGTGCCAGCCTCCCCCGGCCCCGCGCCCGACTCCAGTTCAAAGGAAGTCTCGTAGCAGATTCTCCCCGAGTACTCCGGCAGGATGTCCGCTGCAGAGATGTTGGTGATTTCTGTAAGCCCATTCAGGGCTTCGTACTCCCCGGTTTCCCGCAGGACGGATATCCTCCAGGCCCCCTCCAGGCGCTTTTCCCTCCGCGCGGCCACAAATGCCTCGTCCACAAGGGGAATCGGCCTCTCTCCCGACTTTCCGGACAGTTCTGCCCTGTTCAAGGCTCCCGTTTCCCCGGTGGCTCCCATCTCCGCAAAGCCTCCCGCTTCCCCGGCGGCTTCCGGCACCACGAAAACGGACTGGTATGGCTCCAATACCAGCCGAAATGTCACCGTGCCGTCCGCGCCGTCGATCCCAATCTCCTCCAGAAGAGGATATCGGACATCCTCCATAGCATCATAGAATGCCAGCCGGCCGTCCTCCCTCAGGGTAACCCTGGTATCCACCGTATTCCATTTGCTTTCATTTGTAAAAAAGTATACGCTCCCCCCTTCCCGCTCATAGTGCAGAAAGCGCAGATCCGGGCAGTAATCCCGCACCTGGATGTCCGCAAATCCATGGCCCTTCATCCAGTCCGCCGCCTGGGCCAGCCCGCACGCCTCCACCAGCGGGTTCTCATCCAGCGCCGTCTGCACGGCATGACGCCCCGCCGCATAGTACACATGCTCCGGATAACCGTCCATGAACACCACGGACACGCCTCCCCGGGCCGCCAGATCCAGCGCCTCCAGCAGCTCCTGGGGCAGGCACTCCGCATAGGGGATAAGGATGGCCTGATATGCCTCCCGGTTCACCCACAGCCGTCCCTCCGCCACTTTCACCTGATAGATACCCTCGCTCCCGGCCACCGCTGCCACGTCCGCAAGCCGGGCTCTCTCCCCTGCCGCATCCGTACACCCTGTCGGTGCTTTTGCGCAGCCTTCAGCCGCGCCCCCCATCTCTTCATTCCCCTGTGCCGAACAGGCGATACCCGTCAGGCAGTCCCCGGGCAACACATCGCAGTCGATCTGGGCCTCCGCCAGCGCCCGCACCACCTTCTCAAAGGGCTGGTACCCGCCGCCCCACTCCGCCTCCGCATGGTACAGCACCGCCGCCGTGGCCCGGTGGGTTCCGTCCCGCAACAGCGTACAGACCCTGTTGGCATAGTCCGCCCACCTCCTAAAATACCTCCACTGGGGGTTCTTCCCCTTTGCGTAGAAATGGGGCGGGCAGTCCGGATCCGGGTACTTCGGCGAGAAGGCATGGGGCACCAGCATATTGATGCCCCGCACGCAGACATGGTCCGTGAGCCACTTCATCAGCTTCAGACCCTCCTGCCACCCGTAGGCCCCGAAGATCTCGCACATGGTGACGCCATTTTTCGCCGGGTCGATGTGGGCCGCCGAGGAGGCCATCTTGGAAATCCCCCAGTAGAAGAACTCTGCGTCCAGGTATCCGAAGGGCGAGGTGAAGAAGCCGTCCTTATGCTCCGGCCAGACCTGGTACACCACGTCCAGGCCCGCCGCGTCGAAGCCCTCCATGCTGCGGAAGTAATGGCCTGGCCCGAAGCCTATCCTGGCATGGACGCCATTGTCCTCCACCACATGCCCGATGACCTTCACCCCGTGCCTCCCGCACCACTCCCTGATCTGCCCCGTGAAATCCCGGGCGAACAGCCTTGATACCACATTCATGTAAGCATACTGCACATCCCTGCCCAGCGCGTTCTCCCTGCTCCACAGGAGGGGAAGCAGACAGGCCCATCTCTCGCCCAGCTCTTCCTCCAGGAGGCCCGGCACCTCCTCGCTCCAGGGGTAGACATGGCCGTCTGTCCCCAGCACCCTCTCGTAGGTGGCAGTGCTGCCGAAGCGGGGCTCGTCCACGAAAAAGCCCTTGACGGTCTTCCCGAACCGATCCCCGAACCGCCTGTAATGTTCCTCGTAGACCACATCGATGAAACGCCCTACCGCTTCATAGCTGATGGGGTTCACATAGTCCTTCGTCCACTCCTCGCCGCCGTTCCTGGTGACGACCAGCAGGAAGACCCGCCAGTCTCCGGCGGGGATGTCCCAGTACAGCCGCCCTGCCGTCACCGCCTGCGTCAGATCCACAAGGCTGCCCTCCTCCAGGGCCTCCCTGCCCCCCGCCCTTTTCCCGACGATCACCCTGTACAGGGCCTCCCCCTCCTCCAGCCAGGGCGCGATCTGGAAGGAAGCCCCCGGAAGCGGCCCCTGGGCGTCTATCTGGCGTTTGGCGATATAGCGCTTGCAGGCCTCCGGGTAAAGCGCCTTCACCTTGCCTCCCCCCAGGCCGCTGGGGTATGCCCCGTCGTCGAAGATCCAGACCTCCATCTGCCGCCTCTCCGCCTCGGACAGAATCACCTCCAGATCCCGCCACCAGCCGTAGCTTAAGTAATCCGGGTGGGGGCGGGATTCCACGATGAACCCGCCGATGCCGCCCTCCTGCATTTTCCCGATTTCCTCTCTGAGCTCCTCTTCCTTCTCCCCGTGCTGCCAGAACAGCGGGTAAAGCGAATTCTTCGTCTGTCCCATGTCCTCTCCCTTTCCCTCCGCGGAACTCCCGCGGCCGTGAACCTGCCTCTTGATTCTATTATTATCTCTTATTCCAGAGAAAGTCAACTCTTTTTACCGTTTTCCGCAAAGTCCGTTGGCCTCACAGATTCTTTTGCAAAAATCCCTGTCGGATGCTATAATGGACATACGAAATCTAATGCACGTCCAAAGAACAGGAGGGCCACACAATGAACCGTTCCCGAAGACAGATCGTCCTATTGATGACGGATTCCACCCGCCAGGATATGGTGGGATGTTACGGAAATCCGGATATGCACACGCCGAACCTGGACAGCCTGGCCGAAAGAGGGATTCGCTACCAGAACGCCTATACCTGCCAGCCGGTCTGCGGCCCTGCCCGCTCGGCGCTGTTCACCGGCATATACCCCCATTCCAACGGCAGCTTCACGAACTGCGTGCCCCTGGGGGCCAACGTAAAGACCATCGGCCAGCGGCTCGCCGACGCGGGGCTGCGCACGGCCTACATCGGGAAATGGCATCTGGACGGCGGCGACTACTTCGGCCTGGGCACCTGCCCGGAGGGCTGGGATCCGGATTACTGGTACGACATGCGCTGCTACCTGGAGGAGCTGACGGAGGAAGAGCGGCTCGCCTCCCGGGACAGCGCCACAAGCGACAAAGGCATCTCCGCGGACTTTACCTTCGGCCACCGCTGCGTCAACCGGGCCCTGGACTTCCTGCACAGGCACGGGACGGAGGACTTCTTCCTGACGGTGTCCCTGGACGAGCCCCACGACCCGGGCCTGTGCCCGGAGCCCTATGCCTCCATGTTCGCGGACTATGAGTTCCCCAAGGCCCCCAATGTGTGGGACACCCTGGAGGGGAAGCCGCAGTATCAGAAATACTGGGCCGGGAAGAACCGGGAGACCGACCGGGACGCGGTAAAGATTAAGGCCCCCAGGTTCCTGGGCTGCAACGCCTTCGCGGACGCGGAGCTGGGCCGGGTGCTGGACTGCGTCAGGGCCTGCGCCCCCGAGGCCATGGTCATCTACACCTCGGATCACGGCGACGGCCTGGAGAGCCACTGCCTGCATTCCAAGGGGCCTGTCATGTATAATGAGATTGCCCGGATCCCCCTGCTGATTGCGGGCCCCGGCGTGCCCCAAGGCGTGGTGGACGGGCATCCGGTGAGCCATATCAACCTCCCGGCCATGATCCTGGAATACATGGGCCTGCCCATCCCCAGATGCTTTGAGGGCAAAAGCCTGCTGCAGGAGGTGTACGATCCGGAAATCCGGACGAACGATTATGTCATTACGGAATTTACCCGCTATGAAATCGACCATGATGGCTTCGGCGGGCTACAGATGATGCGGGCCATCTATGACGGGCGCTACAAGCTGGCGGTGCACCTCCTGGATCCTGTGGACGAATTTTATGATATGGACGCCGACCCCTGGGAGATGAAGAACCTGATTGGGGACGAAGCCTACGACCGGGAAAAGGTCCGTCTGCACAAGCTGCTCCTGGAATGGATGAACGCCACCAGGGACCCCTTCCGGGGATACCAGTGGGAGCTGCGGCCCTGGCGGAAGGACGTGGAAGCCCCCACCTGGAGCTACACGGGCTATACCAGGCAGCGGGAAAACGAGGAGTACGAGCCCCGGCAGCTGGATTACGCTACAGGCCTGCCCATGGAGGAGGCTGTCAGGCGCAAGTAGGGCCTGGCAGCGGTCCCGCTACCGTTTTTCAAATCTTCAAAAAAGGCGCATCGGCCAGGCCGAGCCGACTGGTGCGCCATGGCCAGGGAGGATATATGGCAGCAGTGACGAGCATCCATGAAAAATATATGAAGGAGGCCCTGCGACAGGCCAGGAAGGCCCTGGCTCTGGGCGAGGTGCCCATCGGCTGCGTCATCGTCCATGAGGGCAGAATCATCGGGCGGGGGTATAATCGGCGCAACACGGACAAAAACACCCTCTCCCACGCGGAGATCACCGCCATCCGCAAGGCCAGCAAATCCATCGGGGACTGGCGGCTGGAGGAATGCACCATCTACATCACATTAGAGCCCTGCCAGATGTGCGCCGGAGCCATCATACAGGCTCGGATCCCCGAGGTGGTCATGGGCTGCATGAACCCAAAGGCAGGCTGCGGCGGGTCGATTCTGAACATCCTGGAGATGCCCCAGTTCAACCACCAGGCCGCCGTCACCAGGGGCGTGCTGGAGCAGGAGTGCAGCGGAATGCTGAAGGCCTTCTTCGCGGATCTCCGGGAGCGGAATAAGGCGGAAAAGGAGCGGCGCCGCCAAAGCCTGGAAGCGGCGGCGCCTGCGCAGGAAATGCCCCAGGCTGATTCGTAACGGCCGGGCCTGGAGGGAACCCGGACTGTTCCGGCACTGCCCCAGGCGGGAAGGAGCCCGGACTGTTCCGGCATTGCCCGACTTGAAGCCAGCCTCACTCCTCCAAAACAATGCCCTCCTCCACAAATTTCCGTTCCATCTGATGTCGGAGCTTGCGATTCTCCACAGTGTCGAAGACGATGGAAAAGTCATACCCCTCCGGATACAGCTCCTCCGCCGCCACATGCAGCTTCACCCGCTTGTGGTTGATCCATATCTTTTTGTCCGGAAGCTGGACCCGCAGCACCCCCTTCTCGTTCACCGGCTCACAGACGATGCCGATTTTCTTGTCCGGGTACAGCATGACGCTGTCCCCCAGGCGGAATTTCGCCGATAAGTCCTTCCTGTGGGAGGGCTCCTTCTTTTTCTGGATTTTAGGCCGGGATGCCTTCTCCGGCTGCTGTCCGGCATGTTCCATCTGCTCTGTCTTTGGCAGGTGCCGCTCCCATTCCTCCTGTCCCCTGCCGGGCTCCTGTCCGCCATCCTCTCCACGGGCCTCCGAAACCAATCCCTTGGATATCCTTTTCCTGTCGGATTCCTTCTCCGCTCTGGCGGCCCTTTCCCCGGCAGCTCCCTTTTCCGCTCCGGCTCTCCTTTCCCCGCCAGTCCCCTTTTCCGCTCCGGTCGTCCCACTGTCCGGCCTTCCCGCGCCCCCTGCGAAGGAAGCCGCCCCATAGGCCGTCCGGGCCGCTGTCCGGAGCATGTGCTCCGGCATGCCCAGCCTGGCCGCGATGTAGAAGGCGCAGCTCTCCCCCGCCTCCCCGATGACCATCTGGTAAGTGGGCTGCAGGCTCTCTCGGTCGAATGTCATCCTGGCGTTTATCAGGCCCTCCGCCGCTGCGGCGTACTCCTTCACCTCCGGGTAATGGGTGGTCACCAGGAACAGGCAGCCGCTCTTTTTCAGCTCCTCCATGATGGCTACGGCGATGCCCATCCCCTCCGCCGGATCCGTGCCCGAGCCCAGCTCGTCCATGACCACCAGGCTCTCCGGCCCCACCTCTCTCAGGATGTCCAGCACATTGGTGATATGGGCGGAAAAGGTGGACAGGTTCTCCGACAGATTCTGGCCGTCCCCGATGTCGCACAGGAAATCGCTGTTCATGCAGACATCCGCCTCCCGGCAGCTCACATGGAGGCCGCACTGGGCCATCATACAGTTCAGGGCCACGGTCTTGATGGCCACGGTCTTCCCGCCGGTATTGGGCCCCGTTATGACTATCCCTCTATAATCATCTCCTATGCGGAAATCCTGGGGGACGCAGTTGTCCCTGTCCATCAGGGGATGGCAGGCCTCCTTCAGCAGGATGCGCCGTCCGGTGTTAATCCGGGGCCGGGTTCCGTGGAGCTCCATGCTCAGCTTCCCCTTTGAAAAGATGAAGTCCAGCTTCTCCATGGTCCGCAGGTTCTGTGCCATGGCCTCCCCGCTCTCCGCCACCTGGGCGGTGAGGGTGTAGAGGATCCGGCGCTCCTCATTCTCCTCGTCTATCATAAGGAGCGAGAGCTCCTCGCTGTGCTTCGCCACTGCGGCAGGCTCTATGAACAGGGTGCTGCCTGTGGCGGATTTGTCGATGACGCTTCCGGATATCCGGAATTTATACTCCTTCTTCACCGGCACGCACAGGCGGCCGTTCCGGAAGGTGCTGTAGCTGTCGGACATGCACTCCTTATGGCTCTTCATGATTCCGTCGGCCTTCTCCTTCATCCGCTCCTTTGTCCGCTGGATGTCGGCGCGGATGCCATGCAGCAGCTTGGAGGCATAATCGTCCACCTGGCCGTTGCGAATCTGGACATGGATGGCGTCCCGAAGCTCCGCCAGTCCGTCCAGGTTCTCCTCATAGTAGGGCAGGGACAGCTCCAGGGCCTTGCCTCTGTCCAGGTAGTCCTTCAGCCGCTTCACCGCCGTCAGGGCGCTCTCTATCTGCTCCAGCTGGGCTGCCGTCAGGCAGTCGCCCCGGCTCGCCACGGCCAGGAGCGTCCCGATGCCCTCCATGGACACCAAAGGCGGCGTCCCCTCCTGTTCCAGCAGCGTCCTGGCCTCCGTGGTTTCCTGCTGGCGCAGCGCAAGCTCCGTCTCGGACAGGCAGGGCTCCGCTTCCATGATCCTCTGCCTTGCCGCCTCCGTCAGCGCAAGCTGCGCCCATTTTTCCTTTATTTTGTCAAATTCTAAGATTTCCTCTGTCTTTCTCATAGCCACTCCTTTTTCACGAATATGATTTCCTGTCCTTCCGTTTGCTTAATCGGCGCGGCCTGTGCATCAAAAAAGAGCATAGCTATACAGGTATGCTCTCCAGTCAAATCATTTTCTTTCCAGAGCCATAGGCACATGTCCAAAAAGGAGCATGATGCGCCCTCCGGCCCGTTTTATAGGGGAAAAGTCTCTGTACGAAGCACATTGTACGGCCGCCGGCCGAATCACCGGCATACGGAGCAGACCTGTAGCGTCCCTACAGGCATCTACTCTCTGCAATATTTATTTTGCAGAATCCTCCATCACAATGCTTCGCATAAAGTCCTCCCTTTCTTTTTTATCCTCACAGGCCGTCAGCCTTCCGCAGGCGCGAATCCGCCCCGGGGCCCGGTGCTTTTACCAGTCTACCCTATCCCGGCGGCTCTGTCAAGCATTTTGTCGCTGGCACGCCTGCCAGCTGCGCGCCTGCCGCCGTCTCTCCGTCCCATCTTATAGAGCTCCTCCGTGGCCAGCCTGGTCTTTGCCACCACGTCCCCGCCCTCTGTGGGGAAGCAGTAGTAGAGCAGGTCCCCATTGCCGATGCAGATCACGTCCCCCACCTCGTACCAGTAATAGTCCGCGTACAGGCTGTAGGAGGCGCCCGGCTTCTGCACATAGTCCAGCTTCCCGTCGCAGCCCGTCAGGTGGAAGCCCGCCGCCGTGTGGCGCAGCCGCCCCTTCCCTACCCGGTAGACGCTCTTCGTGTCCACCATCACGCAGATGTCCACAGCCACGTCCAGCAGATAGCTTCCCTGCTCCAGCTCCCTGCGCACACTCTCCCGCTCCCAGCGGTACCAGTCGGGGATATGCTCAAACTCCGTCTCCCCCTCCACCGCCTCCATATAGCCGTACTCCGTCAGCTCATAGGCCTTTCCGCAGCTGCCGCAGGAAATCCGGCTGCCCTGGCCCAGCATCTGCCCTTCCGTGCCGCAATGGGGGCATTTGTACAGCACGCGGTTCAGGCAGTCCGCCCGGAAGTCTTCCGCGATGCGGATTCCGTTCTCCTGCTGCCAGCGGAAATTGTCGAAGCCAAACCTCTCCTGGATCGCTTCGTTCAGCTCCCCGGCGGATTTCTCCTGAATCTCCTCCGGAGACAGCAGATACTCCATATCCGCGCTCACGTCCACCTTGCGCAGCTTCAGGTTGTTGTACAGGGGGTCTCTGGCGAAGGCCCCGTAGGTGCGGATCATCACCACCGGGACACCCAGTATCTTCAGGCATTTCCCCAGGCTGTCCGGCAGGGGCGTGGCAGTGCCGTCGAAGCTGTAGCTGGCCTCCGGGAAGAGGAGCACGGAGCTTTTCAGGTCCTTCACCGCATACAGCATGTCCCGCACCAGCGCCATGTCCGTGACGAACTTCCTGGTAGGGATGCAGCCGATGGCGCGCAGGAGCCAGTTCTTGCCCACGAAGCCGTCGGAGGTGCATACGGTGTTGAAGGGCCTGGGATACAGGATGGTGGCCGCGATCTTCAGGTCGATGAAGCTGGAATGGTTCATGAGAACCAGGCATGGCTCCCCCTTTCCCAGGCGCTCCATGCCGATTTCCCTGTATGTGAAATGCGTGGCCCGGAGATCTTGTATAGACAGGAGCTTCAGCAGCAGCCTGAAAATCCATGTAGGCCTCACAGGGCTCCGGTGGATTCCCATGGACCGCACCAGCACCTTCTCGATAGGCATCTCTTTTATTTTTATCTTCATGTACCGCCCCTCATTTTGCCCCGCGGCCCCTTACCGCGTGACGCTCCCCTGGCTTTGTCTGATGTCCGCCTAAAGCGCCTCCTTATTGCAGTGTCGGAATCCCCTTTCACAGTGTCCGCCCCTGCCATGCATCCCATGCCAGCAGGCCGCCCTGCTTTACTCCGCTATATAGGTAGGCGCGTTCTTCGGGCTCCTCCCCTTGATGACGTTATGGTAATACGCATAGGTCATGGGGGTGTCCTTCTTCAGGATGTCCGCGTCCAGCACCTTGCCCAGGAACACGGTATGGGTGGAGGTCTCCATCTTGTCGATCACCTCGCAGACGATATAGGCACAGGCGTCCGTCACCACAGGCAGGAAGCCCTTCACCGCGTAGTCCACCTCGTCGAACTTATTGTTGTCCCTGCCGCTCTTGAAGCCGAAGGTGCCGATGATGCCGGGCCTGGAATTCTCTCCCAGGATGGAGATGGCGAACTTCCCGGTGTCCTGGATGCACTGGTTGGTGTAGTTGTCGTGGTTGATGCTCACAGCGATGGTGGCGGGCTCCGATGTGATCTGCATGGCGCTGTTGGCCGTGCAGCCGGTGGCCCTGCCCTTGTCCCAGGTGCTGACTACGTATACGCCGTAGGATA
>OFGG01002153.1_pt1 | contig 11216 bp, 10 predicted proteins | sample 1521701 | NCBI WGS metagenome assembly OFGG01 (sample SAMEA3504081, study PRJEB24116) | mouse gut metagenome | biome: mouse gut; feature: mouse-associated habitat; material: faeces | place: Denmark | collected 2011
GCTTTTTGTATGAAAACTAAAGTATAAACTGCAAATCTAATCGGTGTTTAGTATAACTAGAACGAGAACCAGGCCCACCGAGGATTCAAAGACGGACACCGCGGCCCCCAGCCCATACTTGAGTTTTCCAAGCCCCTGTCTGTACAGCCAAGTCCCGATTACGTCGCTGACTTCATAGTTTGTGGGGCTATAGAACAGCAGAATCTGCTCCGTCCCCGCCGCCGACAGAATGGAGCCGAGATTAATCATCAGGGAGAAGACGATAATCGGCACAATCCCGGGGAGCGTGATATAGCGGATTCTCTGAATCGGCCCCGCGCCGTCCAGGCGGGCCGCCTCGAACAGCTCCGTGTTGATGTTGGTCAGCGCGGCCAGGTAGATGATGGTAGACCAGCCCAGGCTCTTCCACAGCCCGCTGCCGATCAGAATCGGAAGGAAGTATCTCTCCGACATCAGGAACTGCTTGGCCTCGACTCCGATAAAGCCCAAAAAGCTGTTGATATATCCCGTATTCTGGAAAAGCACCTGGACAATGGCATACACGATGACCCAGGAGAAGAAATGTGGGATATACAAAATGCTCTGGCTGATTCTCCGGAAATTTTTGCTCGTCATGTCAAAGAGCATGATCGACAGGATGATGGGAGGCACGAAGCCGCACAGCAGTCTCAGCAGAGAGATTCGGATGGTATTGAACAATATCTTCTGGAACTCCTGGGACCGGAACAGCTGGGCGAAATTGTCCAGCCCAATAAACGGGCTTCCCCAGATGCCGCCCTTTATGGTATAGTTTTTCGTGGCAAGCACGAACTGCAGAAAAATAGGCCAGTAGCGGAACACTATCAGGTAGGCAAAGGGAATGATTGCCAGCAGGTACAGTATCCGATACTTCTTTATTCTGTGGAGGACTGTGTTCTTTTTCTTTCCCTGTACAGATGCATTCATATCTTCCGTGACACTCCTTTCAGAAATCTGTGCGACATGTTTTGCGATAAACATATTGTAAATTAAGTTTTCTAACTATAAAACATACTGTTTCTGACTTTATGTATCAAAAACTGACCTTTTATTCATTTTGCCCTTGTCCTTTTCCCTTTATACTGGTATCTTGTGCTTATTGCACACAAATCACATTTCAGCATCCATCTCTCCTATGTATTTTCGTAAAAGCATAAAAAAAGACTGCCGTAACCTACTGTACGACAGCCTTCTGCCATGGTCTGCTATCTGCTGTTGTAATGCGTCTTATGGAAGGCCCTGCAGTATTCGCTGGGAGAAATCCCTTCCGATTTCCGGAACCGCTTGCTGAAGACCCTGGCATTGCTCATCCCCACCTGCTCCGCCACCTCCGTGACCTTCAGGCTGGTGGTGGAGAACAGGTATTTCGCCTGCCTGATCTGCTGGTGGATGATGTACTGCTTGGGGCTTATGCCTGTCTTCCTGCGGAACATCCGAATGAAGTACTGGGAATTGTATCCGAACTGTCGCGCCACCTCCGCCACCTGAAGATTCTTGTAGCAGTTGGCGCGGATATAATCATAAATCTTGTCCATCATGGTCCCGGCATCCGGCGACCTGGCCCGGAGCTTCTCCAGATTGATTTCCCGTGTCACCTGCGCCAGCTCATACAGCACCAGCTCCATGCAGATGTCGCAGGGCCGTATGGGGGCGCTCGTCCTTTTGTATACGGACTGATAGTACAGGAGCTGGTTGATCAGCACCACCAGCTGCGTCCGATCCGAGGGGCGGCAGCATTCGTTAAAGATAAGGCCGTCCGAACCGTCCCCAGACATCCGCTCCAGCAATGGGAAAAGACGCCTTTCCCCCTCCAGCACCTCCACGTCCCTGATTCGGAAATGGAGCCAGTAGAACGACACATCCCATGCCGCTTCTATCCCGATGTGCTCTTCGCCCGGGAACAGAATGAAGCAGTCCCCTTCCAGGAATTCTTTTCTAGCCTGTCCTATCCTCATCTGGAACCGGCCCTTCAGGACAATTACAAGTTCATAGTCATCCAATATCATTTTGGGGTGTGTCCATTTTCCGTTGGAGACAAATATCCCCCCCGATATATATATCGTTTCAGCGTTCTCCTTCTTTACAATATAACGCATGCTTTACCCCTGCATTCCTGTCTGAGACTTCACTGCCGCAGCACTTCCTCAATCTTCTCAATCATCTCGTCCTCCTTGAGCCGGAACTTGATCTCCACCCGCCTGGAGGCCTCCATGTTCACCTGGTCCGTGGGATTCCCCTGAGCGTCGGCGGCATAGATGGGCTGGCTGAAGGAGCGGCCGTTCACCGTGAGGATGCCCTTGAGCTGCTCTATCTTGTCCTCCGCAAGGCCGTTCTTCGGATCCATGCAGAATTTCGCCACAGAGTAGGCGCGGTTGTAAGACAGCTCCATATTCGACTCGTAGGTGCCGTCCGTGTCCGTATGGCCCTCGATGATGATCTCCGCGATATACTCCCGGAACTGCTCCTGCATCAGCACGTCCAGGTACATGGGGATGATCTCCTTTAAGGTGCTGCGGCTGTCAGCGGACAGCGCCGCGCTGTTGTACCTGAACAGCACGTCCGATGAGAAGGTGATGGAGCCGGTCTGGGCGTCCACGCTCATGGCCGAGTTGTTGAAGGCGGACTGCAGGGCCCCGATGATGTCCGTCCGTATGCCCACGATCGCCTCCAGCTCCTGCTGGGTGGACGTAAGCTCGTTCCTGGCGTTCTCGATCTCCAGATAGGCCTTGTTCAGCTCGTCCTGGGTCAGCGCGGCGTCAGCATAGGCCTGCTGGAGCTCAGCCAGGGAATTCGCAAGCTCTTCATTGGACTTCTCGATGGCCGCCCTGTACTCATCCAGATCCGCCCTTGCCGCCTCCAGGTCCTTCTTCGCGTCCTCCAGCTCCTGCCTGGCTATCCCCAGACTGTTCTGGGACCGCTCCAGGTCCACGGTCTTCTGCCTGTAGATGGCCAGGGTGATGGCGATGATCAGCACGAATATCAGAAGCAATGCCGCCATCATGTCCGAGTAGGACTGCCAGTAGCTGTGTTCCTCGAAGGCTTCTCTTCTCTTTCTTCTATTTTTCGTCATCATACAAAGTCCTCATCTGCTGAAAGGTGTACAACTGGCTGCTCACGTCCCGGCTGATCTCCTGGCAGACCGTCTCCAGCCTACGCTTCTGCTGCTCCAGGTCATCCGCCAGCCGCTCCTGCCGCTTGAGCATCTGCTCCATGCTCTCCTGCATGTTCCGGTTGGACTGGGCCAGGGCGTCCACAGCCTCCAGAAGCGCTTTTCCGTTCTCCCCGTTCTGGGTCTGGGCCTGGGAGGCCAACTGCAGCGCGGCGCCCAGGTCCCGGAACTCGGTGCCCATCACGGACTGGAGCTTCTCCATGAAAGCATGGGCCATCTGTTCCAATTGCCTGGCCTGCTCCGCGGCCTGGCCCCGCTCCAGCTCCAGGAGCTCCTTCATATAATTGGCCTGATTGGCCTGGTACACCAGCATGGCGGCGGTGTTCTCGTCGCCGGAGCTAATGGGCGGGGCGGCGTACTGCCTGTAGGCGCCGAGGAAATAGTTCAGTTTGCCGTAGGCATCCGCCATGATGCTGCGGTAGACGAAGTTGAATATCAGGGAGAAGATGATGCCGTACACCGAGGTGTGGAAGGCCACCTTCATCCCGGACAGCAGCGGTCCCACGTTGTCGGAGATGGTATAGATGTCATCGCCGCTGAATGACCCAAGCCCCAGGGACAGCCCGATGAAGGTGCCCAGGATGCCCAGGCCGGTCATGGTTCCGGAGATAGCGGAATTGTAATGGCTGCCGCCCACCCTGTCCAGAAGCTCTTCGTTGATATAGTCCTCGATGTCGCAGCTGCCCGCGTACCTTTTCCCGATGCGGCTGTTGTTCATCTGCTGTATGAATCTGGCGAAGGCCTTCTTCAGGTTCTCCTCCTCGAAGAATTCCTTGTCCTTCTCCAGCTCGCTCCACACATTCTGGTTCCCGGCCTTTTTATAGGCTTCCTTTAAGTCCCCAGCGGCATCCACCAGTTCGTCCGTCAGGCTGTTCAGCCGCATGAAGCTCACCGCCGAGATCACGAACAGGATACCGATTATCCCTAGGAAGACCCCGTTGATGACCAGGTTGCTGACGGATTCCACCTCGCCGGTGAAGACCCCGTTGATGGCCAGCACAAAGGCCACCATGGCGGCGTATACGATGAACAGTCCGTAAAATAATCTGCTTTTCATTGGTTCTTTTCACCTCTTTCATTTTCTGCCGAAGGGCACTTGGCAGCGCCCTCCCTCAGAAGCGGTCCCATTGCGCCCCATGCCCTACATGGAATGGCGCGTTCCTCCCGGTGACACAATTGCATCACCCCGTGATTCCCTTTACCTCATAGCCGGCCTCCGCCACCGCCGCGGTCAGGGCCTCCTCAGAGACCTCCGCCGCCAGCTCCACTGTGGCCGTCTTCGCCTCCAGGCTCATAGTGACGGCGCTCACGCCCTCTATGGCCTCCAGGGCCTTCTGTACCCTGCCTGTGCAGTGTCCGCACATCATTCCCTCAATCGTCATTACCTTTGTCATACTTTCCTTCCTTTCCGCGCCGCTTTCCGCTGCGCTGTCCACATTTTTGTCCGCTACCGGAACGGCAGTTTCTACCGGAACGACAGCTTCCGCCGTCTTTTCCTCTGCCTCCCGGCCCTCCCCCGGCTGCCTGCCGTCCTCTGGCTGCCTGGGGCCGTCTGCCCCCCGGGCAGGAGCGAACCCGCTCTTAAAGCCCCGCAGCCGCAGGGCGTTGCCCACCACGAAGATGCTGCTCAGGCTCATGGCCGCCGCGCCGAACATGGGGTTTAACTTGATTCCAAATATAGGATACCACACTCCGGCCGCCAATGGAATCCCTATAACGTTATAAAAGAACGCCCAGAACAGATTCTGCTTGATATTGCGGATGACGGCCCGGCTCAGGCCCACTGCCGTCACCGCGTCCCGCAGGTCGCTCTTCATCAGGATGATGTCCGCGCTCTCCATGGCCACATCCGTCCCTGCGCCGATGGCCATGCCCACATCCGCCGCGGCCAGGGCCGGGGCATCGTTGATACCGTCCCCTATCATGGCGACTTTGTGGCCGCCGGCTTTCAGCTCCCGTATCTTCTTCTCCTTGTCCTGGGGCAGGACTTCCGCCACCACCTCGGCGATGCCAAGCTGTCTCCGCACTGCCTCCGCTGTCCTCTTATTATCCCCGGTGAGCATCACGACCCGGATGCCCATTTTCTGGAATTTCTGGATGGCCACATCCGAGGAGGGCTTGATTTCGTCGGCCACGGCGATATAGCCTAAGAACTGCCCTTCCCGGGCCACCATAAGAGGCGTCATCCCCTGATCCGCAATCTCCTGAATCCCCCCAAGGGCCACAGGGTCCATGGCGATGCCGTTCTCCTCCAGATAGGCACGGTTGCCCACCAGATACCGGGTTCCGGCCTTTGCCCCCGCGTCCTTTCGGGCCAGGAAGGCCTCCTGCTGCCCATGGGAAATCCGCTTCGCCCGCTGTCCTTTTCCGTCCCCTTCCAGAGCTGCCACGGAGGATGGCCCGTCCTCCCCGGGCACGAACCGCGTAGGCGGGATGTCGTCTGCCAGCACACCTTCCACGCCCCTGCCGAACACAGCCCTGAAATCCCTGATCTCCGGCAGTTCCAGCTTTACAGAGGCGGCGTGCTCCACCACGGCCTCCGCCAGGGGATGCTCGCTCTTCTTCTCCAGGGCCGCCGCGATCCGCAGCATGGTGTCCGTGGACATATCCTGCACATACACGCCCACCTGCATGCATCTCAACTTCCCGGCTGTGATCGTCCCCGTCTTGTCCATGACCACGGTGTCGATGTCCCTGGCCTGCTGCAGGGCCTCGCCGGACTTGATCAGTATCCCGTGGCCGGCCCCCACGCCGGTGCCCACCATGATGGCTACCGGCGTGGCCAGCCCCAGAGCGCAGGGACAGGATATCACCAGCACCGCGATGGCCGTAGATATGGCGAACTCCGCCCCGGCCCCGGCAATCAGCCACACCGCCAGCGTCACCAGGGCGATGCCGATCACCACCGGAACGAACACCCCGGCCACCTTGTCCGCAAGCTGGGCGATGGGGGCCTTGCTGGCGCTGGCCTCCTCCACCAGGCGGATGATCTGGGACAGGGTGGTGTCCTCTCCCACTCTGTCGGCCCGGCATTTCAGGAACCCGGCCTTGTTCACCGTGGCGGACACCACCTTGTCGCCCTCCCGCTTCTCCACGGGCACGCTCTCTCCCGTGATAGCCGCCTCGTCCACGCTGGAATATCCCTCCAGCACCGTGCCGTCCACTGGCACCAGGCTCCCGGGCTTCACCAGGAAGACATCGCCGCTTCGCAGCTCCTCCGTGGGAACCTCAGTCTCGGTGCCGGCCTCCGAAAGCACGATGGCCGTCTTCGGCGACAGATCCATGAGCTTGGTGATGGCCTCGCTGGTCTTTCCCTTGGAGCGGCTCTCCAGGTATTTCCCCACTGTGATCAGGGTCAATATCATGCCCGCGGACTCGAAGTACAGATCCTGGGAGTACTGCTCCACCACCGCCATGTCCCCATGGCCCAGGCCGAAACCGATCCTGTACATGGCAAAGACGCCGTAGACGATGGCAGCGGAGGCTCCCAGCGCGATCAGGCTGTCCATGTTGGGGCTCAGATGCCCCAATGTCCTGAATCCCACCGCAAAAAACTTCCGGTTCATGTACACGATGGGCATAAGCAGCAGGAACTGGGTCAGGGCAAATGTCAGGGCATTCTCATTCCCATGGAAATAACGATGTACAAAGCCCGGTATGGGCAGGCCGAACCATTCGTTGTACATATGGTACATGGCCACGTACATCAATGGCACCAGGAAGCCGATGGAGACGCCCAGACGCCACTTCATGGCCCGGGCCTGGGCCGCAGCCTTTCGCTGTACGCTGTCCCGGCCCGGCGCTGTCCCGACATATCCGCCCCCTGCTGCGGATACCGCCTCCCGCGCCGTACCCTGCCGCCCTCCGTCCTGATTCTCTGCCAGGTGGCAGGTGCCGGAGGGCAGGTCCCCGCACTGCCCCTCCCCCTGGCCCCGGTTTCCCGCCCTGCCTACCGCGGTCTGTACCCGGCCACCGCCGGTAATCCGCGATGCGCTGTACCCCGCTTTCTCCACAGCAGCCATGATTTCCTCTCCTGTAAGCCGCCCCTGGTCATAGCTGACCTCCATGGTCTCCGTCAGCAGATTCACCGAGGCCTTCTCCACCCCCGCCAGTTTATTCACCGCCTTCTCCACATGGGAGGAACAGGCCGAACAGGTCATGCCCGAAATGTTGTATCTCTCCTTCATCATCATGTCGCTCCTTTCTGCCCCTGTAACCGCATCCTGTGCGCTTCCGCCACGGTCCGCCGCCGGAACCGATGCAAAAGCGGATTCCCGCAAAAGCTCCGCGGCAATGCCTTATTTCAGCTTCTTCATCAGCTCCACCGCTTCGTCCACCACGGCAAGATTGCCTTTTCGGATTTCCTCCACCACGCACGTCTCCATATGTTCCTGCAGAATCAGATAGGCAAATGACTGGAGAGCGCTCTCCACGGCAGCCACCTGCACCAGCACGTCCCCGCAGTACCTGTTCTCGTCCAGCATCTTCCCGATGCCGCTTAGCTGCCCCGTCATACGGTTCAGCCGGTTCTTCAGCGCCTTCAGCTCCTTCTCCTCCCGGGGCGTGGTCTTCCTGTGGCAGCAGCACCCAGCTCCGCCATCCACCGCCTCGCTCCATTCCTGACTGTTCGTAGTATTTCCCTCCGCCATCTTTCTATCCTCCTGACCCTGTCTGCCGCGGACGGCAATTTGTTCCGTTTCCTTCCCTCCGGTTTTCAAGGCAAAATACCCCAAGGGGGTATATATCCTTTCCTTCTCAGGATATACCCCCTTGGGGTATTTGTCAAGGGCATTTTTCACAAATGTCTTGGGCCTTCAGTCAAAGACCCTGTACAGGAACCGCGTTTCCGGCCCTGGCTTTTCCGGCTCGGGAGCTTCCTGCACCTGGAAAATCTCCTCTCCCAGCCTGACCCTTTCCCCGGCAGTCCCTTTCACGTTACCGCCGTACCTGCAGCCCTCCACGCAGACGCTCACCTGACAGGCTATGCCTTCCGCCTCCAGCCCTGCCCTGTCGAACTCCATCAGCACCTTCCCCTTCCCAACGATCTCATTCTGCAGGATCCTGGGCCGGTAGTACCTCCCCAGCAGCTCGTCGTCGCCGTTTCCTATCCGGATATAGAGCTCCGTCCCGAACTCCGTGAGCAGCCGAAACGCATTTCCCATGGGATACAGCCTGGTAATCTTCCCGTTTGCCGGAGCGTACACCCGGTCGCAGTCAGGCTCAATCACCAGCGCGGGGCATTCCCCATCTCCCTGCGCCGTCACGGTGCCGGACACCGGGCTTCCCACGGACCAGTGCCGCCCTTCCTCCTGGCAGTGCCCCTTCCCGCGCCCCCGGAGCCTCCTCTTCCCTCCTGTATGCCGCGCCTCTCTGGAATGCCTTTCCTCCATGGAATGCCTTTCCTCCATGGAATGCCTTTCCTCCTTGAAATCCCTCTCTCCCATGGAATGCTTTTTTTCCACGGAATATCCCTCTTCCATGTCTTCCACTGCCTCCAGGACACCTGTCTGCCCATACATCGAGACCCTGCCCAGCATAAAGCCTACCACCGCTGCCGTCATCATCCACATCACGCCCAACATCATCATCGTCGAACCCATCCTTTCCATAACCATACTTAACTATACTAATCGGCGGTGAAATCTGCCCGGATGTCCCTGGAGGCGTTCGCCCCGCGAGAGGGGCCGGCATTTTCAGCGCTCGTCAGTATTGATTAATGCCAAGTTTTCCCTGTCCGAAAAAAATTTATGCGATATTTAAAAAAAGTAGTTGACAATTCCTTCAAAGCAAGCTATACTCATATTCGTATTCTGAATGAAAGTCATGGAACTCACATATTTTTGTAAGTCGCTATTACTTTGATGACGATTTACAAAAATATGTGATTTTTTTGCCCGACGTTTAAGAATCACAAATTTTCATTACAAGGAGGTACCAAAATGAATAACGGTACAGTTAAATGGTTCAATGCACAGAAGGGTTACGGTTTCATCACCAACGATGCGACCGGAGAGGAAGTATTCGTACATTTCTCGGCTATCAATGCGGACGGTTTCAAGTCCCTGGAGGAAAACCAGAAGGTTACCTTCGACACCGAGTGCGACCCTCAGAACAGCAGCAAGATTCGCGCTACCAACGTAACCGTAGTAGGCTAATCGCTCCTGTGGAGCCAGATGACAAAAAGCATCGGGGAAACCCGATGCTTTTTCTTTGGCATATTTTTTATTATCCTTCCATCGTCATCTGGTGGACAGGAACTCGTACTCCCTCTTCGCCTGTGCATCATCCGGATAGTTCTTCAGATAATTCTCCATCAGGATGCTGGCCTGGCGGTAGTCCCCCAGATACTCATAAGCCACGATCTCGTTGAAGGACAGGGTCTGCATCATGGTCACGTTCTGGAGCTGCATGCCCGCCTGGAACGCGTCCAGGGCCTTTCTGTACTCCCCCTTCGCCATCTCGCAGAGCCCCAGCTGGTTATAGATCTCGGCATTGCCCTCGTTTTTTTCCAGGTAGCTGTTGTAGACATTGGAGGCGTAGTTGTAATCCCCTGTGGCCTCATAGGATTTGCCCAGGTACAGATAGCTCTCCACACCGCCCTTCTCCCTGGCCTCCTCCAGATCCAGATATGCGCTCTGGTACTCTCCCAGATAATAATGAATCCGTCCGCTGGCGTACTTGTCCATGTCCTTGTCTCCGGAGGTCAGCGCCGTCTGCAGATACTCCCTGCCCGTCTCGCCGTAGCCGAAATAATCCATCACCTGATAGATTTCTATCAGTCTGTCGTAATTCTTCGGATCCATGGAGATGACTTTGTCGAAGTCCTCTTTTGCGCCCTCATAATTCCCCTGCACCATCCTCACGTTCCCACGCAGGAAATAGGCATCCTTCTCCCCCGGGCGCAGGGCCAGCACAGCGTCATAGATGTCCTCGGCCTCGCTGTACCTCTCGCTCTTGGTATAAGCGGCCGCCAGATAGAGGTTCAGGTCGAAGTCCACGTCCTGCACCAGACCGTCGCTGCCCCCGAGGGCCTCCTCGAAGCAGACAGCCGCCTGCTCATAATCCGTGAGCCCCATATAGGCAATCCCCCTGGCCCTGTCCACCAGGCGCATGTTCTCCCCGTTCTCCTCCGCCAGCTCCAGCTGCTCCAGGGCGCCCTCATAATTCAGCTCGCCGATCATCTGTACGGCACCCTGAGTCCTCTCTCCGCTGCCGCCGCAGCCGCACAGCGCCATGGCCAAGGCTGCCGCAAGCCCCAGGCCAAGCCCTCTTCTTCCGCTTTCCTTAAGCCGCATGGTTCTCCTCCAGATGCGAAGTGCAATGAGGGCATCTCACGCCCACTGCCATGTCCGGCACATTCCCTCTGGTGATGAATTTCCTGAATTCCGCGATGAAGCCTTTTCCCTTGAATTCCTTCCCGTCTTTTGCCATAGTCCTCTTCCTGTCCTTTCCCGGGTCCCGGTCCGCCTTGCGGACAGCTCCGCCCACTCCTATGTGCATGATTTCCTTCCAGATGCTTTTCTTCGGATGCGCCCTCTGAAAGCGGCACACATTCATAGTAACACAAGATTTCCCCTGCCACAACCCATTTGTGTGCTTGCCCATTCGAAAATTTTGGTATATACTGTATTCACAGGCCCGCAAGGTGGCCGATGCCTGTGACCTTTAACATAGGCAAGGAGGTAAAGTCATGACAAAACAGGAAATATCAGAAATCAAGAAGCTCCTCACACCGAAGAACTGCTCCATCACCCGCATCTGCGGCTGCTACGTGGACGGAGAGAAGAATAAGAAAGCCCTCTTCGGCCAGGCCTTTCTGGCGCTGCCGGAGGAGGAGATGTTCAAATATTTCGAGATTCTGCGCAAGGCCCTTTCCGGCACCCTGGGCAAGAACCTGCTGAACCTGGAGTTCCCGCTGTCCGCAGAGTGGACGGGGGACGGGGCGGCTGCGGACGGCCTGGCGGCGGATTCCCCGGAGACCACGGCAGAGGGCCCGGCCCCGGAAGGCACCGGCTTGGGAAACGGCTCG
>OFGG01002154.1_pt1 | contig 11212 bp, 11 predicted proteins | sample 1521701 | NCBI WGS metagenome assembly OFGG01 (sample SAMEA3504081, study PRJEB24116) | mouse gut metagenome | biome: mouse gut; feature: mouse-associated habitat; material: faeces | place: Denmark | collected 2011
TGCAAATGCCTTGCCGAAATACCAAGCTCCTCGGCTAATTCTTCTCTTGTAATCCGCTGTTTTTCACGTGCATCTTGGATTGCCTGCCCTAATTCCAGAAAATCAAAATTTTCCAAATCATTACCCATTTTTTCACCGCCCATACTAAAAAATTTTATAATATCTATTTTACAGAGATGGAAGTTCTTATAAAACGATGTGAAATCTCTGCTAATAAGAGGTTCTATCTCTTGTCTTGAGAGATAAAAGTGGGTATTCGCACAGTTGAATCACGAAAAACAGATAATTATAATGGGAGTATTAAGAGGTTCAGTATAAAAATTCATACGCCATTCACACAGAAATGCTAAAATAAACTTGGAGGTGGTCTTTATGGCAAAGATATTGATTGTAGAAGATAACATAGATACAAACGAAGCCCTTTCTGAATACTTGCAGGAAGGAGGTCACGAAATCATATCCGCATATGACGGAACAGATGCTTTAGAGCTTTTTTCGCAGAATACAGTGGACTTAATTGTTCTTGATATTATGCTCCCTACCATGTCGGGGCTTGCAGTATTAAACACTGTACGAAAGACAAGCCAGATACCAGTTATCATGCTTACGGCTTTGGAAGATGAATATACACAGGTATCAAGTTTTGACTGTCTGGCAGATGATTATATGACAAAGCCGTTTTCTATGGTAGTGCTTGGAAAACGCATCACGGCATTGCTCCGTCGGGCAGGTGGCAAAGAAGAAACAAAAATTTGGAAATATGGTGATTTGACAGTTGATTTTTCTGGGTACTCTGCCTGCAACCCAAAGGGGAAAATAGATGTAACGCCAAAAGAGATTGACTTGCTGAAGCTCCTACTCGACCATAAAGGTCTGGTGCTGTCACGGTCGCAGATATTAAATGCAGTGTGGGGAGATGACTCTTATGTGATAGACCGTATTGTAGACAGTTATATTAGGAACCTGCGTAAAAAACTGGAACTTGACTGTATCGTTACCGTAAAGGGGATTGGCTATAAGTTAGAGGTGGATGTATGAAGAAACTGAAATTATTTCCAAAGACTTTTTTATACACATTTAGCCTGATGATAGTTATTGTGGCAGTTTCCCATTTGCTGGTCTATATTCTGCTTCCTACTGTTTACAATTACCGACAGCGTAATGCGTTGGAAGCCGATATTGAGAAATTATGCGAGGAAATTGCAGATACGGAAGATACGGGCAGGCTTGCTTTAGTGACTGACTTTGCGGGGAAATGGTATGCGGATATTCTGGTAAAATATGACGGATACACATATGAAATGAAACTGTTGAACGTGGGGGATGACGGATATTTGAAGTGTTCAGAGGACACGGAAAATCCAAGCGGAGATAAAGAAGATGTAAGCATCATTGCGGAAGAATCGGACGGCAAGATAAAAATATCTTTATCTCGAAATCCCAAAGGAGATAAAAATTTTTTATATGCAGAACAGATATTTCCGAACCAGAAAGGGTATGTGAGGGCGGTCATATCAAGGCAGCAGATTGAGGATGCAGTCAGTACCATCATAGTTATCCTGCCTGTTACAGCATTTGCCTGTACGCTTATCTCACTATTGTCTGCATTGCTGTATTCCCATATGCTCACGAAGCCTATCAAGCAGATTACTAATGTAACAAAACAAATGCAGGGATTAACGCATGGGATTTCCTGCGAAGTCCATACACACGATGAAATTGAAACATTGGCAGACAATGTAAACGCACTTTATAATAATCTGCTAAAAACAATCCATAACTTAGAGCAGGAAATTTATAAGGTAGAAGAAATGGAAGTGCAGAAAACAAATTTAATGCGCTCTGCATCCCATGAGTTAAAAACACCTGTTACGGCTATCAATGCCATGTTGGAAAATATGATTTTAAACGTAGGGAAATACAAAGACCACACGATTTATCTGCCAAAATGTAAAATGCTCACAGAACAACTTGCAGTGATGATTAAAGAAATTTTAGACGCTTCAAAATCTACGGCGGATGATACGAAAAATGATACGGAAATTGATATATCAGAGCTGATAGAGCAGATGTCAGAACCGTATCAGATGATTGCAAAATCAAAGGGTATTCGCATAGAAATGGATGTTTCAGAAAACTTCTCTGTCCATTACCCTATATCAATGATAAGGAAAGTAATTTCCAATTTACTGTCTAATGCGGTTTCTTATACGCCCAAAGGAGGTACTATAAAAATTTATATAGAAGAACAAAAATTGGTTCTGGAAAATGAATGTGTCCCAATCCCGCAGGAATACCAAAAACATATATTTGAACCATTTTACCGATTTGAATATGGAGGTAAGGACACAAAGGGGAATGGTTTAGGATTATACATTGTAGACACGGTATTGAAAACGCTGCAAATCCCCTATATGTTTACCGCCTTAGAGGATAATAGTGGGATGCGTTTCACGATTGAATTTGAATAGGATAAAAAAGCTGTCTGTATCGAAAACAGGCAGTTTTTTTGTGATTTCACATGCCATTCACATTAGACTGATACCCCACTCACACCAGAGGTATAAAATTTAAGCGAAACAAACGAAAGGAGGAAAATTTTTTGAGCAGCTTGAAACGGGCATTTCTTTATGATGTACGGAAGAAAGGAAAAAGCCTGACGCTTTTTTTGCTATTGCTTTTTCTGACTGTTTCCGTTATGGTCGGCATTTCTATCCGAAGTGGAACAGAAAAAGCAGCCAGAGCTTTACGGGAAACGATTGGGGCATCCTTTACGATGAGTGGCAGTATCAATCATCTGGAATTTGACGGAAGCGAAACGGGATATACCGCTGATAAAATCCCTATCCCATATGAAACAGTGAAACAGATATTAGGCGTTGGCGGGATAAAGGCGTACAATGCCGAGCAAAGTCTTCCCATTTCTGCGGTGGGGCTGAAGTTTCTCTCTGGAATGGAAAGCGGTAATCTTTCTGCTAATACGGAAACCGCTTATCAGGCAGATTTTGTAAGCGGAATACTGGAACTGACGGAGGGAAGGCATATTACGGCAGAGGATACGGATGCGGCTGTTATCAGTGCTAAACTGGCAGAAGAAAATAATTTAGGGATTGGCAGTGCGTTGATATTGAAATCTGCTTCTGATGGCAGCGGGGAACAGGCAAAAGTTTTCGTTGCAGGAATCTATGCCAGTGACAGCAAAATGGAGTATGACGATGACACCATTTTTACGACGCATGATATTTTCTGGAAGCTGTCTAACCAGAAAGCATCTGCGTATTCTGGAAACGTGACTTTTTTTGTGACCGACCCAGAGGAATTGACGCACATTGTCAAGCAGGTAAAACAGATTTCATCTATTTCGTGGGAGGACTATTTTATCCGAATCAATGAATCGGAATACCAGTCAGTTGCATACCAAATCCAGACCTTAGAACAGCTTACGGGAATCATGCTTTTGGCGGTTATGCTTATCGGTATGATTGTAATTTTCCTTGTGGTTACCATGCGGATAAGGAACAGAATACATGAAGCGGGGATATTGCTTTCCATAGGCACATCTGTTTCACAGATTACAATGCAGTTCATTTATGAAATCTTAATGGTGGCTGTATTGGTGTTTCTAATTCTGATAGAAACATTTGTTATCATATTCACGGTAATTCTGGCATCCCTGCCAGTTGCCTGTATGAAGCCAAAAGATATTTTATCAAAAATGAGCTGACAGGAGGATAAAAATTATGAGTACATGGAAAAGAGCATTTTTATATACGGTACGGAAAAAGTAAAAACGGTTATTTTATTTCTTTTGCTGCTGGCAATGTCCACATTTACCTTAACTGGACTGTCTATCTATAAGGCGGCGGACAATTCCGCTTCTAGCCTGCGGCAATCCATAGGCGGGAGCATCCGCCTTGAATTAGATGAAAATAACCGTGCGAACTGGCAGTATCAGCAGGCGGCGGGAGGAACGATGGTCGCTTATACGGGAACTCCCATCACTGACAAGGATATTCAAGAGATACTGTCAGTAGATGGAATCAAGTCATACAATGGCTTGGGAGATGGCAGTGTTTTTGCAAAGGATTTTGAGTTTATATCGGGTTTCAGCTTTGGGGAGGGAAGCGATTACAGCAGGCTTCCATCCGTAACAAATTCAGAGTATTTTAACTTTTTTACCCGCAAGGCATTCTAAAACTCGGCGATACCATTACCGTACAGTGCTGTTATGACAGTGGGGATTATCCCGATGTAATGCTGACAATCATCGGCATTTATGAGTATATGGGGGACTCTGAATCTTTTCATACGACCTCAACGGACAAGCGTAACCGTCTGGTTATCGACCATAAGGCAATGCGTGAAATTATGCAGAGAGATGAAATCCAGTATGACAATGGCGTTGATTTTTATGTAGACGACCCCAGAGAAATTGACGGCATCGCAAAACAGATACAAGCTCTTGATTTGGACTGGGACTGCTTTAAGCTCACGGTAGATAATTCTGCTTATGAAGCGGTCGCTTCGTCTTTGACAGCGATGCAGAAACTGATTATCTGGATGATTGTAGGATGCGTTTTGGTAAGCGTAGGTATTTTAACATTGATTTTGTCTATGTGGATAAAACAGCGGCGGCATGAAACGGGCATATTGCTTGCTGTCGGGATAACGAAAGGCAGGATTGTCTTTCAGTATATTATAGAAATCCTTATGATAGCAATTCTGGCATTTGGATTGTCTTATGTTGCAAGCAGTTTTGTTTCGCAGGGAATCAGCGATTTGATTTTCCATCGGGTAGCCGAATCGCAGGAGGCACCAGAAATAGAAGTTCCAGACGATGGTTCAGAGTATCTTGACATAACAGGGCAATATATCCCCTATGATACTTCTGAACTGGAAACGGTGGAGCGTGTTCGGGTAAATGTCAGACCAAGTGATTTGCTCTACATCTACATCTTTGGGGCATTACTTATTGCTGTTTCCGTTTCAGTTGCATCTATCACGGTCATACAGATGAAACCAAGAAAGATTTTATCACAAATGGATTAGGAGGATTTTACAATGAGCGTTTTGGAAATGAACAACATCCGTTATTCCTATGACAATAAGCGGAATGTATTAAACGGTATCAATATGGCATTAGATGAGGGGAAAATGTACGCTATCCTCGGACAGTCGGGATGTGGAAAGACCACGCTTCTGTCACTGTTGGGAGGTCTGGACAGCCCCGTAGACGGACAGATTTTATACGATGGACAGGACATTGAAAAGTTAGGGCTTGCCAATCACAGAAAAAATAATGTGGCATTTATCTTCCAGAGCTACAATCTGATTGATTATCTAACGCCAAAAGAAAATGTCGCTTTGACAGCAAAGCTTTCACCGCAGCCAATTTTAGAGCGTGTTGGGCTGACCGAGGAAGAATGTAAACGAAATGTCTTAAAACTCTCAGGCGGTCAGCAGCAGCGTGTGGCGATTGCCCGTGCATTGGCTTCCGATACGAAAGTGATACTTGCGGACGAGCCAACTGGAAATTTAGACGAAGATACAGCGGCAGAGATTATCTCCGTCTTGAAAGGATGCGCCCATGAAATGAATAAATGCGTGATTATTGTTACCCACTCGAACGACCTTGCAAAACAGGCGGACACCATTTTTCGGGTAAAGAAAGGGAAGTTGATTCAAGCATGATAGTGAGTGGTAATTGAAACATAAAAAATTGTAATTTCTAAAATCAAATTGTTGTAATCTCAAGTTATGTGAGATGAAAAGTCTGAAAATTTCATAAAAATAGGATTTGACAAACTGCTGGTTTTCATGCTAAAATAATTTGCACTAATTTAAAGGAGAACAGTTTCATGAGCTTTTACATCACAAACGAACTTCCGCCTAAAAAGAAAATCAGCTCTGTACAATCAAATCCGATGAAACATTGTACAGAGTATAGCGTAATATAACACGTTAGGATTTCATCGGGAAATACGGCAGTACATGAGAGGGATTTTATATCTTTTTCATATATTGTTTCTTTTCCCGTACAAATTTGTGTGCAGCAGGCTATGGACAGTGTTTTGTCCGTAGCCTTTTGTTGTATATGGGCTGTTTCCTGCAAGCGGTTTGTGATGGAACGGATATAGCAGAAGGCATGATACCAAGAGTATCTGACTTCTGCTATTTTTTTGTGCGTAAGGCATAAGCCAAGCTGGAATGCTTGCATTCCAATTTGGCGCTGCCCGCGAACCGTGGGTAACTTGCATAAGCATGTTTCCCACGGTTGCCCATTTTGGAAAATCAGACAGGAAAAAGAGAGGACAATGATTATGAGTTTATTAGAAGTTACGGGATTAACACATTCTTTTGGAGAAAATTATCTGTTTAAAAACGCAGATTTTACATTGAACAAAGGGGAGCATATCGGGATTGTCGGTCAGAACGGGGCGGGAAAAAGCACGTTCATAAAGATTTGCACAGAGCAGCTTATCCCCGACTCTGGCAGGATAGTATGGCAGCCGAACACAAAAATAGGGTATCTCGACCAGTACGCCCAAATTGAAAAAAGCGTGGCGATGAGGGAGTTCCTGCAATCCGCATTTTCTGGGCTGTATGAGATAGAAAACAGGATGAATGAGCTGTACTGCCAGTCTGCGGACGGGGATATGGCGAAACTAAACATGGCGGCAAGGTATCAGGAAGAATTAGAACGCAAAGAGTTTTATTTGATTGACACAAAGATAGAACAGGTGGCAACAGGTCTGGGCTTAACGGCAATCGGGTTAGACAGACCGATTGAGCAGATGAGCGGCGGGCAGAGGGCAAAGGTCATACTGGCGAAGCTGCTGCTTGAGAAGCCAGATATTTTGCTTTTGGACGAGCCGACGAACTTTTTGGACAAGGAGCATGTTACATGGCTTGCCGAATATCTTTCCAGCCTGCCAAACGCTTTTCTGGTAGTATCGCATGACTATGACTTTTTAGAGAAAATATCCACAAGGATATGCGACATTGACAACGAGAAGATTACAAAATATTTTGGCACTTATTCAGAGTTCACGAGAAAAAAGGCACTGCTCCGTGAGGATTATATCAGACAGTATGCCGCACAGCAGAAAACCATCAAAAAGACGGAAGAATTTATCCGCAGGAATATTGCAGGGAGAAAGTCAAAAATGGCTCGTGGCAGGCAGAAACAGCTTGACCGAATGGATAAGATGGAAGCTCTGGAACAGAAAGAAATCAAGCCACATTTTCGGTTTGAAGCTCTCCCGCTGACTACGACAGAGCATCTAAAAGTAAAACATCTGGATGTTGGCTACCACTATCCTGTTTTGTCAGACATCAGCTTTTCCATAAAAGGGGGAGAAAAAATTGTTATGACGGGATTTAACGGCATCGGCAAATCCACCCTGCTAAAAACGCTTATCAGCCAAATACCCTCATTAAGCGGGAGTTTCCGTTTTTCGGAGCAGGTAAAGATTGGGTATTTTGAGCAGGAGCTGGCATGGGCGGATATAGAAAAAACGCCCATTCAGATTGTTTCCGATGCTTACCCATCGCTTACGATAAAAGACGTGAGAAAGCGTCTTGCAGGCTGCGGCATCTCAAGCAAACACGCCATGCAGGAAATCGGGACTTTGAGCGGAGGGGAACAGGCAAAGGTTAAAATGTGCCTGCTTATGATGAAGCCGTGCAATTTCCTTATCATGGACGAGCCGACAAACCATCTTGATGCGCTTGCGAAAGAATCGTTGAAAACCGCACTGGAGGAATTTGAGGGGACAGTGCTATTGGTGTCACATGAAGAAGCGTTTTACCGTGAGTGGACGCAGAAAGTGATAAATATAGAGAAGAAAATATAGGCCAAAAGGCAAGAAATGTGAGCCTTTCTACTGGCCAGAATGGCGGTTATATCAATAGGAATTGAAAATAAAAAAAGTTTTCCGTTAATGGTATCGATTTTCTATATCTGCGATTATTTCGGCATAACGCCAATGAAATTTTTTAATACAAGCAATTCTGCACCCATTGACATTGCGAAGATAACAGAGCAGCTATAATTTAGGGGCTTCTCTACCGATGGAAGAAACAGAAATGTGGTTGTGTGAAATATGTACAATTTTTTTCTGGCTGACCGTTGAAATTTTTATATAAAATCCAAGAAAATTTTGAAAATAATGCAAAAAAAGACTTGCATTCCATGTGGTTATCGTTTATACTAGTTACTGTTGTGACATAGAGTGTTGATACGGAAGGTTGCTAAAAGCCCCAGAATACAAGGCTTGAGGGTTTTTCCGAGGAGCGATGTCCAGTTCATGAAACCGGGCGGCAAGTCACTGTACTGAATAATCCAGGGGAGGTCTGTCCTGAAAAGGACGGCCGGAGTATCTGACGTTGCCGGATACACCCGGATGAGTGTGCAGTCGCCACTTGTCGTGCTGAAATCAAAAGTACGAATAAGGAGGAGACTTTTTTTATGGCAAATCCAAAAATCAGAATCAGTCTTAAAGCGTATGATCACAAGCTGATTGACCAGTCGGCAGCACAGATCATCGAAACGGCAAAAAAGACAGGAGCGCAGATCAGCGGCCCTATCCCTCTGCCGACAAAGAAGGAAGTTGTTACAATCATCAGAGCGGTGCACAAGTACAAGGATTCCAGAGAGCAGTTTGAGATGCGCACGCACAAGAGACTGATTGACATTCTGAGCCCTACACCTAAGACAGCAGACGCGCTGAGCCGTCTGGATCTGCCCGCAGGCGTGGATATTACATTGAAAGTGATGAAATAAGGACGGTCTTTGAATAAAAGGGCAACGAACCGGAATTATTTTACAAAGAGAACATCCAAAACTGGTTTATATAAGAAATAGTAAACTTGCTACAACTCTTATATGACTAGAATGATTACCCGAGCAACTGCAGGTTTCAGGCCGAAGGCTGCGGAGGGCAATCCGCTGTAGAAAATTTAGGAGGTGCAACAATCATGAAGAAGGCTATTATAGCTAAGAAAATCGGCATGACACAGGTCTTCACGGAAAACGGCGCATTGGTGCCCGTAACAGTTCTGGAAGCAGGCCCCTGTGTTGTAATCCAGAAAAAGACAAGGGAAAACGACGGCTACGAAGCGATTCAGGTTGGCTTTGGCGAAATCAAAGACAAACATGTAACAAAGCCCATGAAGGGTCACTTTGAAAAGGCTGGCGTTCCCGCAAGAAAATATGTGAAGGAACTCAGGCTGGAGGATACCAGCGCATACGAAGTCGGCGCGGAAATCAAGGCTGACGTATTCGCGGCAGGCGAAAGAGTAGACGCAAGCGGCGTTTCCAAAGGTAAAGGCTTCCAGAGCACAATCAAGAGATACAATGCACAGAGAGGCCCTATGGGTCATGGCTCCAAATCCCACAGGGTTGTTGGTTCCATGGGTTCTTCCGCAACACCCAGCCGCGTGAAAAAAGGCAAAAGAATGCCTGGCCACATGGGCAGTGTAAACGTAACTATCCAGAACCTTGAAATCGTCCGCGCTGACGCAGAAAAGAACCTGCTGCTCATCAAGGGTGCCGTTCCTGGGCCCAAGGGTTCCGTTCTGGTAATCAAAGACAGCGTAAAGGCCTGATAAACTTTACGGAAGGAGGAAACTAACATGGCAAATGTTGCAGTATTAAACATGAATGGCGACCAGGTTGGCACGATTGACCTGAACGACGCTGTTTTCGGTATAGAAGCAAACGAACACGTAATGCATTTGGCTGTTGTGCAGTATCTGGCAAACCAGAGACAGGGTACGCAGAGCACAAAAACCAGAGCGGAGGTTCGCGGCGGCGGCAGAAAGCCTTACAGACAGAAAGGCACAGGCAGAGCAAGACAGGGCTCCATCCGTTCTCCTCAGTGGGTTGGCGGCGGCGTTGTATTCGCTCCCAAGCCGAGGGATTATTCCTTTAAGCTGAACAAGAAGGTAAAACGCCTGGCGCTCCAGTCCGCGCTTTCCACAAAGGCTGCAGAAGGCAAAATTATCGTGCTGGATGACCTGAGCCTGACAGAAGTAAAAACAAAGGAAATGGCAAAGGTGCTGGCGAATATCAAATGCGGCAAGGCTCTTATCGTGATGGATGGCTCCAACACAAACGTAATGCTTTCCGCGAGAAATATTCCTGAAGTAAAAACAGCTTCCGTAAGCACTATCAACGTATATGACCTGCTGAAGTACAACACGCTGGTTGTAACGAAGGACGCGGTAGCGAAGATCGAGGAGGTGTACGCATAATGGCTGACCTGAAATATTATGACGTAATCTTGAAACCCGTTATCACGGAAAACAGTATGTCCATTCTGGACGAAAAGAAATATACCTTCCTTGTACACCCCGATGCGACAAAAGCACAGGTAAAGGACGCGGTAGAAAAAATGTTCGAAGGCGCGAAGGTTGCAGCTGTCAACACAATGAACTATGACGGCAAGCCCAAGAGAAGAGGCTTTCACTTCGGCAGAACAAAAAAATATAAAAAAGCTATCGTAAAGCTGACAGCTGAAAGCAAGGATATCGAAATCTTCCAGGGAATGTAATTTTCCGGAAGAAACAAAAACGCAAAACACACGGCAGCGTGTAGACGAATAGAAATCCGAAAGGAGTGGACGAGAGATGGCAATTAAGAGATATAAACCCTATACACCATCCAGAAGACACATGACAGTGTCCGCATTTGACGAAATCACAAAATCCACGCCCGAGAAATCTCTGGTGGTTCACCTGAAGAAGAACTCCGGCAGAAACAATCAGGGCAAACTGACCGTTCGCCACCGCGGCGGCGGCTCCAAGATTAAATACAGAATCATTGACTTCAAACGCAACAAAGACGGCGTGCCTGCGCTGGTAAAGGCAATCGAATACGATCCCAACAGAACGGCAAACATCGCGCTGATTGCTTATGCGGACGGCGAAAAGGCTTACATTCTGGCTCCTGCCGGCCTGAAGGTTGGCGACCATGTAATGAACGGCCCTGACGCGGAAGTAAAACTGGGCAACGCTCTTCCGATGAGCAGAATCCCTGTAGGCGCAAATATCCACAATATTGAAATGAAGCCCGGCAAAGGCGGCCAGCTGGTTCGTTCCGCAGGCAATGTGGCACAGCTGATGGCAAAAGAAGGCAAATATGCGACTGTAAAGCTGCCCTCCGGCGAAATGAGACTGCTGCCCATCGAATGCAGAGCAACAGTAGGTC
>OFGG01002157.1_pt1 | contig 11203 bp, 10 predicted proteins | sample 1521701 | NCBI WGS metagenome assembly OFGG01 (sample SAMEA3504081, study PRJEB24116) | mouse gut metagenome | biome: mouse gut; feature: mouse-associated habitat; material: faeces | place: Denmark | collected 2011
CCAGTCCTGTTCTCTTTTTTCATCCCACTCCCGAAAATGTCCGATTTCATTTCCCATAAAATTTAATTTTTTTCCGGGATGCGCATACATATACATGTAAAACGCGCGTGCCTGCGGAAATTTGTTGTCATAATCGCCATTCATTTTCTGCAGGATGGTTGCCTTCCCATGTACGACTTCGTCATGAGAGAGTGGAAGAAGAAACTGGTCGTCATAATAATACATCATCGAAAACGTCAGCTTGTGATAATCCCGGCTGCGGTACTGCGGGTCTGTGCGGAAATAATCCAGCGTATCGTTCATCCATCCCATGTCCCATTTATAATCGAAACCAAGCCCCCCTTCGGAAACCGGTCTGGTAACGCCAGGGTAGGACGTGGAATCTTCGGCAGAGAGCATGGCGCCTGGGTGTCGTTCCTTCAGTCCCCGGTTCATCTCGCGGATAAAGTCGACGGCAGTGTTATTGACGCCCCTTGCCGGATCGCCCTGCCAGTATATGATCCTGCTGATGGCATCCATGCGGATTCCGTCTATATGATACTCTGTAAGCCAGTAGTTTGCCGCAGACTGCAGGAAGCTTCTGACCTCGCCCCGGGAATGCATGAAATTACAGCTGCCCCATTCGCTGACTCCCACATCCTGGTTCGGATATTCATACAGAGCGGTTCCGTCATAATTGGCAAGGGCATATCCGTCTACGGCGAAATGAACCGGTACAAAATCCAGGATAACGCCGATCTCATTCTGATGGCATTTGTCGATGAATTCCATTAGCTCTGACGCTGTGCCGTAACGGGAGGTCGGGCTGAAGAAACCGGTGTTCTGGTATCCCCAGGATTCGTCGCAGGGATGCTCGCTTAAGGGCATGATCTCTATATAATTATAGCCGTATTCCTTTAGGTAAGGAATCAAAATATCAGCCATCTCCGTATAGGTATACCAGTCGTCTGCCTGATCCGATGGTTTCCTAAAAGAGCCGAAGTGAACTTCATAGATATTAAGAGGCTTGTCTTTGCAGTCCGAACGCTTCTGCATCCACAGAGAATCCCGGTAGGTATATGCAGAGAGATCACGTATATAAGACGCAGTGTTAGGTCTTAGTTCCATTCCGAATCCATAGGGATCGCAATGGTCGATATAGGAATTATCGTGCTTGTAGATACGGTACTTGTACATCATTCCCGGGGCGGCGTTTTCGGCATAGCATTCCCAGAAGTTCCCGTCGTAGATCTTGTGCATCTCCCATTCCTGCCAGCCTGTAAATTCTCCGATTAGCGAGATCTTTGCGGCCCCCGGTGCAAATGTACGGAAGGTAACTCCTTTGGCTTCCGGATGTGCGCCGAGGAATCGGTATGCGTCGAAAATTTTCCCGGTATAGAATCCATAAAAATCCATCATGCTTTTCGTCTCCTATGAGGAACCGTAATGAAAGAACTTTACAGTTCCTAAGTAAAATAATAGACAGTAGTTGCTTTTTTGGTATATAATAATTATACTTGCCAAACATGAAGACATCCACCGACAATATAATAAAAAGGACGGATAACCGACGGTTCGCAGAAAATGTCGGGTATGGCTGCCGGCAATGTGTATTATGCGCTTTCAGAGGGAGGAAATGTATATGGATCTGCGTATAGAAAAAACGGAGAGGGAAATTAAGAATGCGTTTATAGAGCTTCGCTCAAGGAAGCCGTTAGAGAAGATTACGGTGAAGGAATTATGTGAGATGGCGTGTATCAATAAGTCTACATTTTATTCTCATTATAAAGATATTTATGATCTGTCTGACAGTATGGAAGCGGAGGTGGTGCGCTCGATCACGAATAGTATCTCGCATCCGGAATATATCATGGAGAGACCGGCGGAATTTACCAGAGAATTATTTCTTGCCTATTTGTCTCAGAATGCATTAACCATGATATTATTTTCCGGTAGCCAGCGCAACCATCTTGTAGACAGGATTGAGACCAGTATCAAGGAAATGGTGTTTAAAGAGTATCCAAAGTATCGGAATGATGAAAAATGGAATATTATCTTAAGTTACTGTATTCAAGGAGGGTATCATACGTTTCAGAGGAACAGGGAAGGCGACAGAAATACTCTGATTGCCGTGATAGGGGAGATTACGGAAGCCGTGCAGGAATTATATGAAAAAGTATAAAAATGGTATTGACTATAAGAACGTTTGTTTGTATAATAAATAGGAACAGATGTTCTTTTGTTCTGTTAAATATACTTTCGACGGAAAATTGGTTGTATAGGCAGATATGAGAAAGATTAAGAAGATATAGATTAAGAGGAGAAAGATTAAGAAGATGTGATTAAAATGATATAGATCAAGAAGATATAGATCAAGAAGATATAGATCAAAAAGGTTAAAAGGATTTCAGGAGTTTTATCTGGAAGGAGGGAGAATATGGGGAGGCAGGAGCTGGTAGACAGACGAGAGATTTCTAATGTGGCGCCAAGCCGGAGAGCCGCGGATGTCAGGAGCGGGATGGGGCTGTACGAGAAGCTGAATATATTGACGGATGCGGCAAAGTATGATGTTGCGTGCACATCCAGCGGAACTGCGAGGAAAAGTGACGGAACGGGTATCGGTAGTTGCGAACAGTCGGGAATTTGCCATAGTTTTTCCGCGGACGGCAGATGTATCTCGCTTCTTAAAATCCTTTTCACGAACGAATGTATCTTTGACTGTAAGTATTGTGTGAACAGGAAGAGCAACGATGTGGAGAGGGCGTCGTTTACGCCGGAAGAGGTGTGTACGCTTACGATGGAATTCTACAGGAGGAATTATATCGAGGGATTGTTTCTTAGTTCCGGTATTTTGAATAGTCCCGATTATACGATGGAATTGATCTATGCGACTTTGTACCGGTTAAGGAGGCAATATAATTTTCAGGGATATATCCATGTAAAGGCAATTCCCGGTGCAAGTCCGGATTTGATACAGCAGACGGGGTTTCTTGCAGACAGGATGAGCGTGAATTTGGAACTTCCGACAGCAGAGAGTCTCAGAGTTCTTGCGCCTCATAAGACACGGAAGAATATTCTGGCCCCAATGCGCCTGGTGCAGAATCGGATGGAAGAGAACAGGCAGGAGATCCAGTTGTATCGGAACGCACCGCGTTTTGTTCCTGCCGGACAGAGTACGCAGATGATAATCGGAGCTACGCCGGAGACGGATTATCAGATTATCCGGGTGGCGGAATCACTTTATCAGAAATTTGAGTTAAAGAGAGTGTTTTATTCGGCGTTCGTACATGTTAATGACGATGCCGCGCTTCCAGCTAAGACCGGGGAGGGGCCGCCTCTTCTGCGGGAGCACAGGCTGTATCAGGCTGATTGGCTTCTGAGATATTATCATTTCCGCGCGGAGGAGCTTCTTACAGAGGAGAATCCGAATTTTAACGTATTGTTCGATCCGAAGTGCAATTGGGCGTTAAAGCATTTGGAGAATTTTCCGGTGGAGATTAACCGGGCGGATTATAAGATGCTTCTTCGGGTGCCGGGGATCGGATATAAGTCTGCGATACGGATCGTCAAAGCGAGGAGGCTTGGCATACTAGATTTTACGGATCTAAAGAAGATCGGAGTCGTACTTAAGAGGGCGCTTTACTTTATTACATGTAACGGTAAGATGATGTATCCGACGAAGATAGAGGAAGATTATATAGCAAGGAATCTGCTTGACGCAGGGGAAAAACTACCGGCGGAGGTGACTAACATGGGATACAGGCAGCTTTCGCTGTTTGATGACGTAGGGTGCCGATAGATAATCTGAAATATAAATATGGACCGAAGAAAGTGTGGATCAGATTCAGGGAGAACTTCTATGAAGACAGTGTATGTGTGTAATGATACGGTTACCGGAATATTTTCCGGAATCTATGATGCCTGGAAATCGAAAAAAGGAGAAAGTGAATGTGAGATTGCTCTTAGAGGAATGTTAGATCAGCAGTTATTCTGTGATTATGTGGAAGTGGAAGAGACGGAGCATAAGGCGATTGCGGTGGAAGCGTTGATTAAGAAGCATCTGGGGAGACGGGCATATTGGGATATCTACCATGCGGTGCTGTCGGCAGATCAAAGGAAGGGTGACGCTGTCCTTGGAACGATGCTGGCGGCCAGAATGATACCGGACAGCACGAAGATTATGGAACATCTGAGTCACCCGAAAGTGGAAAAGGTGTTTGAACTTAGCAGGAACGTAGGTGGGGAGGCGCATAGCTACAAAGGCTTCTTGCGTTTCAGAGAGCTTTTAAACGGCGTACTGTATGCGGAGATCGAACCGAAGAATCAGATTCTGACTTGTCTTGCGCCGCACTTTGCCGATCGACTTCCTGTGGAGAACTGGATGATCCATGATAAGGCGCATCAGATGTTCGCCGTTCACGAAGCAGGAAAAAAGTGGGTGATCCTATGGGGAGAAGAGATAGACGAGACGGTATTTGAGAAAGTATCGGATAAGGAAGAAGAGTATGCCAGACTGTGGAAAGGGTTCTGTCGTACGATTGCAATCGAGAGCCGTACGAATTCGCGGTGTCAGCTTCAGCATTTGCCGCTTCGGTATCGCGGAAAGATGACAGAATTTAATTTATAAAAGCGTCTGTGAGAGTCCGGTAGATATTTATGTTGACAAAACATACGGCAGATGTGACAATTGGTTATATTAAATATGGCAAATAATATATAAACAGTGAAACAGGGAGGTAAGGTCTATGGAAATGGTTCATATTGATCATACGGGAAAAAAGAAGCTCTCGTCAACGGAACGTTTTGGAGAGGATAATGCAAAGAAGGTATTGGCTTATCACAGCAGTTTTCCGGAGTATCAGGAGACGCCAATGGCAGAATTGAAGAATCTTGCCAAATATCTGGGAGTAGAAAGTTTTTGTGTTAAGGATGAAAGTTATCGTTTTGGTTTGAACGCGTTTAAGGTACTTGGCGGGAGCTACTGTATTGGGAAATATATCGCTGAAAGACTTGGAATGGATATCTCAGAGCTGACCTTTGAAAAACTGGTGAGTCCGGAGATTCACGAAGAATTGGGAGAGATTACATTTGTTACGGCAACTGATGGAAATCATGGAAGAGGAATAGCATGGACGGCAAACAGGATCGGACAGAAAAGCGTTGTCTTTATGCCGAAGGGCAGCGCTAAAGAACGTCTTCATAATATTCAGGCGCTCGCTTCAGACGCTTCCATAACAGATATGAATTACGACGACACAGTTCGTCATGCGAATGAATGCGCCGAAAAATATGGCTGGGTTATGGTACAGGATACTGCATGGGAAGGCTACGAACAGATTCCAGGTTGGATTATGGAAGGATATACAACGATGGCCTTAGAAGCAGTTCGTCAGATGAAAGAAAGGAAACCCACCCATGTCTTTCTCCAGGCGGGCGTCGGAGCTATGCCCGGGGCGCTCACAGGATTTTTTAGCGACTATTTTAAAGATGATAAACCAATCATTACAATTGTGGAACCAGATAAAGCAGACTGTATTTATAGAAGCGCCAAGGCGAACGACGGGAAACCACGATTTGTAGCTGGAGATATGAATACGATTATGGCGGGGTTGGCCTGTGGAGAGCCTTGTACAATAGCCTGGGATGTCTTACAGGATCATGCGGATTATTTTATTTCTATGCCGGATTATGTTGCGGCAAAGGGGATGCGTATTCTTGGGAATCCGCTTAGAGGCGATGAGAGGATCATTTCAGGCGAAAGCGGCGCCTCAACGACGGGTTTCGTGGCGGAAATTATGACGAATCCGGCGCTTCGTGACCTACGGAGAGAGTTAAGGCTTAACGAGTCTTCACGGATTCTCTGCTTTTCTACGGAAGGAGATACGGATCGTGATAATTATAGGAATATCGTCTGGGGCGGACTGTATCCAAGCTTTTAATTTGGAAAGCCGTTTTATTGAATTTTGATAGATAATAGAGTATACTGAGATAAAGATGATTCGAGGTAGATAAAAGTGACGTACTCAGAATATAAACTTAATGATATAGAGATTCCCGAGACAAAATATCATAAAATGATAAAATGGCTTTGTATTGGAATACAGACAGGAGTTATCCTGTATCTGTTTTCCATATGGAAGTATCTGCCGGACAGTGTTCCGATGCATTATAATAATATAGGAGAAGCCGACGGTTATGGAGGGAAGTGGACAGTTTGGATTACACCGATTGCTATGCTGCTGATGTACCAGTTCCTGACTCTTATAGAAAGGCGTCCTAACTGGTGGAATACGAGTGTTAAAATCACTAAAGAGAATTACAAAAGAGTATACGGTATGTTAAAAAACATGATCGTAACTATGAAATTTATTGTAATATTGCTTTTTGGATATATAAGTATATGTACAGGTACAGGTGAAATGTTAGGAAGATGGTTTCTTCCGGTCGCTTTGATTCTTCCGTTTGGCTGTATCATTGTTTTCACTGTTCTGCTTCTTAAAGCATCAAAAAGTTAAAAATAGAGACTGATGTAAAATGCTGAATCTATAGAACATATAGTGTAGTTATTAAGATGTTTTAACTATATGTTGATGGATTGCTGCATTTTACATCAGTCTCTTTATTTAACTCTAGTTCCGAATAGGAGAGAAGACGATATTTTTATATTTTCTTAACGCAAAATACAATGCGAGTCCAAGCACTCCGCAGGATAATATCTCTCCGATTCCTACTGTAAGCATCATGAACGGAATCGGGAGAGTCACACCGTAACCGAAACGTAATACGAAAGGTACGATGAGAGTATTCGCAATAATCGGCGGAATCGGCGCCAGCAACGGTCGATCTTTGAACGCTTGATAAGTAAAAAGGGCGCCCAGCAGAGTGGCAATACTTCCAAAGATAATGTCAGGGAGTATTGCGCCGCCTAAAATATTGCCGATCAGGCAGCCGATAAAAAGGCCGGGAACGGCGGCGGGAGTGAAGACTGGAAGGATGGTAAGCGCTTCGGCAATCCTTACCTGGATCTCTCCGAAAGAAAATGGTGCGAATACATAGGTAAGCACCACGTAGACGGCAGCGATCATTGCTGCCTGGCTTAGAAAAGCTGTGTTTGGTTTTTTCATGTTTCTTCTCCTTTAGTTTTGTTTTACGTGTGGAAGGTCTCGAACACACGCGCCTGCAAGCCCTGTAAGACCTTGATTTTCGCGGGCTTGGCAACGGATATCAGTATAGCATGGGGGAGGGGAAAAATCAAGCTTTTTGGATATTGCATATGGATTATATTATAAAACGCTATAATAAGGTCGATATATAAATGTAGTATTATATTCAAACCAAGGAGAAGGCGAGGATTAAAGAACAAAACGATAGGAAGGGGCTGGCTGAACTATGAAAAGAAGACATCCTGTGAGAAGAATGCTATGTGTGCTGCTTATTTTAATGGTGTGTACGGTCATGTCAGTCGGCATTTTCTATGGAGTGAAGGGATATCAGATGTATCAGGATGCCATTTCCCTGATGCCGCTTAATGACAGGATTGAGGAGATACAGGAGCAGGAACATTTTACGCGGTATTCTGAGATGACGGATTTTTATATCAATGCAGTGATATCAGTGGAAGACCGAAGATTCAGAGAACATAAGGGGATCGACCCGATTGCTGTCTGCCGGGCTGTGTGGGTGGATGTAAGGTCAATGTCATTCAAAGAGGGAGGCAGCACGATTACACAGCAGCTTGCCAAGAATCTGCTGTTTACGCAGGAGAAGAGTATTGAGCGCAAGGCGGCGGAGGTATTTGCCGTGATGGATATCGAGTCGGAATACAGCAAGGAAGAGATATTTGAATTGTATGTGAATACCGCCTGTTTTGGCAGCGGTTTTGAAGGGATTTATGCCGCTTCCTTCGGATATTTTGAAAAGACGCCTTCAGAGCTTACAGATTATGAGTCGGCTGTGCTGGCAGGAGTGCCGAATGCTCCGTCTTTGTATGCGCCGGGTGTGGACGATGGACTTACTTCGCTGAGGGCACGGCAGGTACTCGAGAGTATGGTAAGGAATGACATGATTACCCAGGCAGAAATGGAGGGAATGATCGGCATAACAGATATTACGAAAGAGTTTTAGGGGTATGAAGGAGGAACGATATATGAGGGCGACAAACATCACCTACCCGGCAGAAAAGAAGGGGTTGTACCGTCTGTTGACAACACAGCTTCAAGGGCTGACAGACGGAGTTTCTGACCTGACCGCGAATCTGGCAAATGTCTCCGCTCTATTAAACCAGGCATTGACAGACATTAACTGGGTAGGGTTTTATCTTATGAAAGACGGATGTTTAATCCTTGGACCATTCCAGGGAAAGCCTGCCTGCGTAGAAATTCAAGTCGGCAGCGGCGTCTGCGGTACGGCAGTTGCGCGTGATGCGGTTATGCTGGTTGAGAATGTCCATGAATTTCCGGGACATATTGCCTGTGACAGTGCGTCTATGTCGGAGATTGTAATCCCGATACATAAGGATGGAGAAGTGATTGGTGTGCTGGATATTGACAGCCCTGTTATTGCAAGGTTTGATGAAGAAGACCGGACTGGGCTTTCCGGGCTGGTGCAGACATTGGAATTGCAGCTTTCAAAGATGATGAGCATTACCGGAGTATGAAATGGCTGAATAACATTACGCGGGAGGGACTGTTTGAAGAAACATAAAAGTTCATTCTTTAATACTTGTGAAAGAATAAAGAGGCGCGAACCCTTGATTTTACTTGGGTGAGCGCCTTTTTTTTGTGCGTAAAAATTCATGCAGTTATAGAAATCGTTTTTTGGTAAAATTTCACGAAGATTCCGACTTTAATTTGTGCATAATATAAAATTCTAAATATTCATTGAAATATGATTGACAAATGTAATGCGTATATGTAGAATGTAACTCAAGCAATGTTATAAAAGAATATAGTACATTACAAATGTAATGAAAAGGAGGAAAACATGAACACAACAGCAAGAATGAACCACATCATCCAGCCGGACGGCAAGACATTTATTATGGCGATGGACCACGCAGCCAACTTTAATACGCTGCCGGCGCTCACGGACCCGAAGAAGCTGGTAAAAGAAATTGCAGCAGCAGGTGCGGATGCATTTCTCTCGACCGTAGGCATGACAGAATTCCTGACGGATTCTTTTTCGGGCAAAGGAATCATTGTCAGGGTAGACGGCGGAGTCTCTTATCTGGGAGACAGGTCAAAAGCAATGCAGACTACGGTAACGGCAGAGGATATTGCAAGAATGGGAGCCGACGGTGTGATCACGATGAGCTTCCCAGGCTCTAAATTTGAAAACGAGGTGTTAAGTAATCTGACGAGAATATGTATGGACTGCCACAGATGGGGAATCCCGGTATTGGCAGAGGCGCTTCCGAGAGGATTTGAGCCGTTTGAGGATTCCAGGACTCCGGAGAACCTTATCTTTGCCAGCAGGCAGAGCGTAGAACTTGGCGCGGATTTTGTAAAAACGAATTATACCGGAGATCAGGAATCCTTCAAGGCGCTGGTGGAAGCGACCTATAGACCGGTCGTCATTCTTGGCGGTGCGAAGAAGGTTCTTGTAGAACAGCTCCTTCGAGAAATCAAGGATTCACTGGAAGTTGGCGGCGCCGGCGTCGCAATGGGACGGAATATCTGGGGGCATGAGAATCCGGTAGGGTATACGGCAGCGATTGCAAAACTGATCCATGAGGACTGCAGTGTGGAGGCAGCGTTGAAAGAGATGAATACGGTCTTTGCCGTATAAGGAATTCAAGGAGGAAAGAAGATGTCAACATATAAGGTGGCTGTCCGTCTGTTGAATTCCTGCGGTGAGTGCTACTATTGCCGGAATGGCCATGAGAACCAGTGTGTAAAATCCTTTATTGCCAAGACACAGGAATGTGCAGTCGGACCGGGAGGTTTTTCAGAGTATATGATGATGGAGGCGGCAGATGTATACAAGATGGCAGAAGATATCGAGCTGTCCCATGCAGCCCTCTCGGAGCCTCTGGCATGCTGTGTGCATAGCATTGAAAACGGAAAGATACAACTGGGAGATGATGTAGTAGTTATCGGTGTCGGGATTATGGGCGCACTGCATATCCAGCTCGCCAAATTAAAGGGGGCAAGGGTCATTGCATGTGAGCTTGATGAGAAAAGGCTTGAAATCGCAAAGGCGATGGGGGCGGACATTTTAATCAATTCCGGCAAGTGTGATGCAGTAGAAGAGATAAAGAAGCTGACAGACGGGAGAGGGGCGGACGCAGTATTTTGTACGGTGCCGGCAGCGGCGCTTGCCGGCCAGGCCGTTGAGATGACCGGGAAATTAGGAAGGACCGTATTCTACACATCCTTCCATCCGGATAAGCCGATTGAAATCAGCCCGAATAAGGTGCATTCCTCGGAGCAGATCATCACTGGAACGGTAAATCCGCAGAAGAAAGATTTCTTGATTGCAACAAGGCTTTTATCATTAAAACTTGTTGACGTATCGGAACTGATTTCTGACCGCATCCCGCTTGCGGATATCGATAAGGCGTTAGAAAAAGCGATATTGCCGGATACATACCGGATTATCGTACAGCCATGAATCGCAGGAATAGATAGAGAAAGGATTGTTTTGAGTTAGTTGCGAAAAGGGCGGTTCAAGATGTATAATAAATCTATCATATGCAGGGGGATAGATTTATGAAGAGTGAACAGATGTCTAACGAGATGATGAATGAATACCGAAGAGTTGCTTATTACTATTATAAGGCGGGGCTTACGCAGGAAGTTATTGCGAAGAGGATGAAAATGTCGCGTCAACGGGTGAATCGAATCGTAAGCGCCTGTGTGGAGCTTGGTATTGTTAAAATTACGATAGCTGATTTGGATAAATGGAATCTTGAGCTGGAAACGGAACTTGAACAAAAATATGGACTGAAAGAAGTCAGAGTGATAGATAATGTAGTGGAGGACAGGCTTATCCAGGAGTTGGGGATTGCAGCAGGTAATTATCTTCAAAGTATTGTGAAAGAAGGAGATATTGTCGGGGTCACGAGGGGACGGACCACGGCTGCAATGGTGGATCACTGGATACCGGCAGTATCCTATCCTGAAAATGTTACAGTTACACAGCTTATCGGAAGTGCAAGAGAAGCAGATTCAAGGCTGGGTGCGGATAGAATTGTATACGGACTAGCAGAAAGGCTTAAGGCAGG
>OFGG01002164.1_pt1 | contig 11177 bp, 9 predicted proteins | sample 1521701 | NCBI WGS metagenome assembly OFGG01 (sample SAMEA3504081, study PRJEB24116) | mouse gut metagenome | biome: mouse gut; feature: mouse-associated habitat; material: faeces | place: Denmark | collected 2011
ATGAGAATATCAAAAAAGTATACAGCATATGGATTTGCATGAATCCGCCAAAGAACAGTGAAAACAGCTCAAGTAAGGGCGGGAGGCTAAGGCATTGACCGCAGAATACGAAAGGGAGGAAGACAGGGGTGGCATTTGGGGATGACAGGTTACGATATGCAAAACGCGCATTGGACGGCATTGCGTTAGGGGATTGCTTCGGACAGACCTTTTTTGTGCCTGACGAGATAGCCTGTAAAAGGATAAGAGACAGGGAGATCCTGGAGGAGCCGTGGTATTTCACGGACGATACTGTGATGGCCATAGGGATTTACCGTATCCTGGAAAAGTACGGAAACATAAACCAGGATGAATTAGCCAAAGTTTTTGCAGAAAATTACGCGTTGGACTGGCACCGGGGATATGGAGGGACGGCTCATTCCATTCTGCGCAATATCGGGGAAGGGAAGGACTGGCGGGAAGCTGCCGCTGAGGTGTTTGACGGGATGGGCTCTATGGGAAATGGCTCTGCAATGCGCGTTGCGCCCATTGGGGCTTATTTTGCAGATGATTTGGACAAAGTCCTATCCCATGCCAGGGCATCTGCGGAAGTCACCCATGGGCATAGGGAAGGGATTGCAGGAGCAATGGCCACTGCCGTGGCATCGGCCTTGCTCCTGAATAAAAAGCTGGGGCATTATCTCGGAGAAGGGGAGACTTTTTTACGGGATATCACAGATAAATTGCCGGAAAGCGATACCAAATATAAAATATCCATCGCTGCTTCGGTTCCGAAGGAAAGCGGCATAGATTTTGTGGTTTCCGTGCTTGGAAACGGGATGATGCTGACAGCGCAGGATACGGTGCCATTCTGCCTTTGGTGTGCGGCATATCACTACGATTCCGTGGAGGAAGCATTGTGGACTGCCGTCTCCGCTTTGGGAGACAGGGATACCATATGTGCCATTGTGGGCGGCATGGTCTCTCTTTATGCAGATAAATTGCCGCAGCAATGGCTAAGCTACATGGAACGCCCGGAGGATTCCCGGTTTTTCCGCTAGAAGGGGAGGGCGGGTTCGGCATGGTGATGCATGAGGTGAAGAAAATGAAAAAAGAATGTTTTACATCGATATTGCTGTCCGGAGTATTGCTTTTGGCAACAGGATGCGGAAGGAACGGCAGGGAACCGGAGGAATTGCTGGATGCGTTCCTGGCCTGTGAAATCCCGGCATTTTATGACGATAGCGGGGAAGAGTCCCTCCGTTTTGACCAATTGCCCGTTAGCGAGGAAGACTGGTACAGCTATTCTGTGGGAGAACGGATCGACCTGGATAATGACGGCGAGAACGAGCTGATTCTGGACGGGCCTTATGGGGGCATGTACCTGGATGCAAGAGACGGGAAAGTATATGTATTGGCAGCCGGGGAGGGGACAGCGAGGGTTCTGTCCTACACGGATTACGACGATGCCACCTGGATCGTGCACAGGGATACTTCCCATGGGGGAAGGCAGACATATTGGCTGACGAAATATGACGGGGAAGGCAGGATAGCGGACGAATTCCGGCTGGCAGCAGAGTACTGGGATTCGCCCGAGAGTACATACGATGAAAACAGCGATTTTACCTACCGCGATGAGAAGATATCCATGGAAGAATATGAGGCATTGTTGAGCGAAATCTTTGGCCGGTAAGGTACCATGGTGATCTGGAATCAAGCTCCTGCCGGAACCGAAGCCTTCCGCTCCAAACACTGCCTATGCAAGGGAGTCTCCAGCCGATATTGCTTTGAGCAAATACCGGGAACTGGTCAAGCCTCTGGGGGTCTGGATAACATTACGTGCAAAACGGATGTAGGGCAAGGTCATAAACCAGGCAAGGAAAGCAGGGAATATATCACGGTATTCCTGAGGGACATCCTGGCGGAAGGTTCAAATTTCAAAATCCGGAAGGAAATCTGACCGGAAAAGGGAGGCGTTTCTAAAAATTGTAATAGCAAGTCAGCAAGATATATGGTAAAATCGAATGGCGAGACTGAAATGGTAAGACTGAATTGGAATGTAGGGATGCCTGGGGCATCATGAAAGAAAAGGAGCAAAAGGAAAATGCCGTTTGAGTATGGATTTTATGAGTTGTTTTTGACATTTTTTTTCTGGGGATTTGCGGGATGGCTGGTGGAGTGCGTCGATATGCGGATAGAGGCGGGGGAATTTCAGAACAGGGGGTTTTTGCATATGCCCTTCTGCCCGATCTACGGCCTGGGGATGGTGGCCGGATCCGTGGCTCTGAGCAGCGTGAGAGAGTCCTATGTGGTTTTGTTTGTATTCGGCGTGGTGTTCTGTTCCGTGGTGGAGTACATCGTGGGCGGCATCCTGGAGAGGATGTTCCGTTCCAAATGGTGGGACTATTCCCATATGCGCTTCAACATTAAGGGAAGGGTATGCCTGAGGAATGCGGTGCTGTTCGGCTTCGGCGCCATTGTGGTATTCCGCTTTGCCCAGCCCATGCTGGAGAAGGTGATCAGCCGGGTTCCCATGGAAATAGAAATTGCCATAACCGTCATCTTCAGCATGGCTTTTGTCATCGACCTGGCGGCTTCCGCAAGAAGAGCCTGGGCATACCGCAAGAGCCAGGAGGGCGATGGGCTGCGGCTGGTATTCAAGGCGCATAGATGATGGGGGACGAGGTTGGGGTGCCGCCAATGGCATCCCCATATTCGAGGCAACCCCATATCTATCATACTGTGAGAGGTTTCTTTCTTAAAACTGAAGCAGCTGGGGGCTCACTGGCATAGCAGGTGGTTTACTTTTTACTGTGAAACAATTACATGTAATAATGCTTCTTCTGCATTATTACATGGATGATAACTTGTTTGGGAGCTTGATCCATTTATATGCTCTATGATTAAACCGTCAAATTTTCCAGGTTTTGAATAATAGTATCCGCTGTAGCTGTTGTTTGGCTCAGATTCTCTAAAATCCCAATGTGTTCCATAATTATACAGAAGGGCATCCATAAATGCAGAATTATTAAAATATTCGGCATATAGAAAGAAACCATCATATTGACTAAAACAGACTTCTACATAATCGCCACTATCGGCATATCTCTGTAATGCAACGCCAGGTTCATATGCAATTTTATAAACATATTTTTTAGGTGTCCCATTATATTCTTCTTTTGTAAATTCTAAATTATTATCGGAAATAAAACTATCAATACTTTCCATTGTTGTATCATAAGATAATATCAAAAATAAATTTTGTAAGGTATCATATTCAACAACCCCCTCTTTCTCTTCCTCTTGAAAGTTATCATTTCCCACTTCTGATGATCTAAATTCTGGTTTAAATGTATGATAGGTAATCCTTATTTTTGCATCTTTTGGAAAGAATTCGTATTTTTCAAATGATATTTTTCCATTAATCGAAACTTCGCCAACCTCCCCGTCCTGTTTTAACAAACCAAACATTAAATCTGCATCTTCGATCAAATCAATATCTTCAAATCCTGCTTCCTGTAATATTTTTAATGCATCTGCGTAATGATTTCCTTTTAAATCTTTTGAAGAAGCAGTTACCTGTATTTTTTCAGTATATACTGATTCCTCAGGCTCAGAATACATGACCAACAGACTTGCATATATAAACACTGCTATGCCAATGCAAAAATGAAGCCTTTTTCTCCTTTTTTTCTTTTCAGTTTTTATATCATTGTTAGATGCTTTATTTTCCTTTACTATTTTTTTATTTCCCAAATCCACTAACCTACATTTACAAATTGGACACATTGCAGAATGTTCAAAAAATTCTCTACCACAAATCGGACAGATTTTTTCCGTTTTCATACTCTTATCATTTTTAACTGCATAGCTCTTATCTGAACTAAATCCATTCCTTTTCTGGATTTCATTTATTTGATGTTTCTGCCGCATATCGTCATTCTTTTCTATTACAGGTATTTCAACAATTTTATTTTTTTCACAAACTTCCCCATTTCCATCCCTGACAGCATTCTCATTCATTTTTTCTGATGTGGCTCTGTCTCCATGAATGATTGCTTTCTGAATAGCAACAGGTAACTGAAGAAATAACTCATCTTTCGGATTAATAGTTCCTTCTTTATAGCTTCTGGAACATGCTTCTATAAGTCTTTCAGGAGTTTTATTTGGTAAAAGGCCAACAGAAAGCTTTTGTGCTGTTTCTATAGCTGGTTTTGTAAAAGTATTATTTGTAACTACTATTGCTTTACTACACTTGTAAGTGTCTTTTCCTGCATGCACTTCATATATAGCTTTTCTCCCGACTTGTTTTGAGTAAAGCTTACACTGGTATGCAATTCTCGTGTAATCCTTAATTGCAATTACATCAGCACCCTCATCGCCGCTTTTGCTTGTAACTTTAGCCGCATAGCCTTTACATTTTAAATACAAAGCCCATAAATATTCATAATCGTATCCTGTTATACCTGTCATCATGCTTTTTCCTTACCTTGTGTTAATCTTAAGATTATTATTCCATCAATATATAGCATATTTCCCAATATATTTTAACAGAAAATCCAAATTTGTAAATTATTTCTATAAAAATATTAAAAAGGAAATAGAAAGTCACTTAAGACTTCCTATCAAAATTCGTTTCTAAGTAATCATTTTTGACCAACTCCGTAATCCTCTCAACAAGCTCAATATTCGTTCTATAGGAATCACAGATACCTCTCCATGTATCCATCAAAGTAATTGTGCATCCTTATTAACACCATCCCCGTCTTCCCGAATTTGCCCATAGTCCTTGGAAGTAACGTCTGTATCACGTCCTGAATTATAATAGATGATGCAGTGTAGTATGATTTTCTCAAAATCTGCCATGGTTAGACAGGCATCTATCCGATAGTCATACGCCCCTCGCTTCTGGTTATCAAGTTCGATTAAGCCTTTTCCTTTCAAGTTGCTCTGACTTGTATTCTTTTGCCCAAAGGATGCAACTACGCGCCGGGTGATATTTTTTCACGTCTATGGTGAATTTCGGTTACTGTTTGTAGGTGCCTCCGCGAAGTATTTCCGTGCGCATTATACACGAAAATCACGAATTTCGGAACAATTTCCAGGCTATCCCCGTTTTTCGTTGAGTAAAAGGAAGAACCATGGTAAAATAAGAGACAGGATTTTGCATCGTGGAGACCGGCAGAAAAGCCGGTGCGTGATTTTCAGTGAGAGAAACGGAAAGAGGACATATGGAAAAGGCATTCGGTTTCATGAAAAAAGAGGCGGTGCTCTGTGTGGCATTGCTGTTGGCACTCCTGTCATCCTGCATCGTGCCGCCGGATCGGGGGTATGGGGAATACATAGACGTGCGGACATTGGCGATTCTGTTCTGTCTCATGTGCGTCATGGCCGGACTGCAGAAGATAGGGGTATTTGAATGGATTGCCAGGGGGCTTCTGGGGAAAGTGAAAAGCGCCCGGAGCCTGGTGCTGGTGCTCATGCTGCTGAGCTTTTTCTCCAGCATGCTGATCACAAATGACGTGGCGCTGATCACGTTCGTGCCGTTCACCTTTACCGTGCTGGCCATGACGGGCGGGGAGACGGGACAAAGGCTGGCGCTGCCGCTGGTGGCCATGCAGACCATAGCGGCCAACCTGGGCAGCATGCTGACGCCCATAGGCAACCCTCAGAATTTATACCTCTATGGCAGAGCAGGCATGTCCCTGGGAAGCTTTCTCGGGCTGATGCTGCCCTATGCGGCGGTCTCGCTGCTTCTTTTGCTGGCCTGGGGGGTGTTTTTGGGAGGAAGCTGTGCCGATGGGGGGAAGCCCCCGGCAGAAGAGTTTCAGGGATGGGAGGCGGGACATCTTCGGGAGAAGACGAATATGTCTTCGCTTTGGGTCTACCTGGCGCTGTTTCTGCTGTGCCTGCTGACAGTGGCTCATGTGCTGCCCTGGCAGGCCGTGTTGGGGATTGTGCTGGCGGCGGTGCTTTTGACGGACAGGAAGCTGTTGGCGAAGGTGGATTACCCGCTGCTGCTCACGTTTGTGGGATTCTTTGTGTTCATCGGGAATGTGGGGAGGATTCCGGCCTTCCGGGATTTTCTGCAGAATGCGGTGGCCGGCAGGGAGGTGGTGGCCGGAGTGGCTGCCAGCCAGGTCATCAGCAATGTGCCTGCCGCGCTTCTGCTGTCGGGCTTTACGGAGGATTATGGGCGGCTTTTGGTGGGCGTGAACCTGGGGGGATTGGGGACGCTGATCGCCTCCATGGCCAGCCTGATTTCCTATAAATATGTGGCAAAGGAGGAAAGCGCCGGCAAAGGGGCGTATCTTGCGGTCTTCACGGTGAGCAATCTCTGCTTTCTGGCGGCGCTGGTGGCTTTTGGCGGATTGTGGAAGCATTTCTTTTTGCAGTAAAAATACAGGGAGAACAATGGGATTCTGCGGGGGAGGACGGATGAATCTGCTTTTTATATGCAGCCAGAACAAGAGGCGCAGCCTGACGGCGGAGAAGATATTTGACGGATATCATGGGCACAGGGCATTTTCCGCCGGGACGGAATCCAACGCCAGGATAAAGGTCACTCCCGGATTGCTGAAAAGGGCAGATATCATTTTCTGCATGGAGAAGAAGCATGTGCGAAGGCTCCGGGAGAAGTATCCGGATATCGTAGGGGAGAAAAAGATGGTCTGCCTGAATATCAGTGACGATTATGGATTCATGGACAGGGAGCTGCAGGAAATATTGAAGGATTGCGTCTATGAACATATTTGATCAAATCTCGCGTCGCTTCGATCCGTATCGTCAAAGGATATTCGTTGAAACGAATGGAAGCAGACGATATATCGAAAAGAAAACAAAAAAACCAAAAGCAAAAGAAAAGCAAACGAAAACTAAACGAAAAGCAAAAAGCCTACAGAAGACAGATGTGAACAGAGAAATGACAGCATGTGCATCGAAGGCAACTTCAGGAATTGGCAAGGATTGCATCTATAATAGGCTCTGGGAATTTCAGAAAGCAGAATCAGGCATCAAGGCAGGACGGCGCCTGGAAAAGTGGGGGAACCGCTCCAAAGGTGTTCCGAAAAGCCGCGTGATATGTGTCCTGTAGATTCCGAGAGGATTTTTATAGAGGAAACAGGGATTGACAACAGATGAACCATGCTTGCGCGTGAACGGGGAGAATCCGCCATGGAAAAATCAGGCTACATATACGTTCTCACTAACGAGAGCTTTCACAGAGATAACTGGATTAAAATCGGATATGCCGAAGATGGGGATAAGAGGGTCAAAGAACTGTCCGGGACAGCGGTTCCGCTTCCGTATGAAATATATTGCACCTATGAGATTCCCCGAATCCATGGCGTCAAGGATCCGGATAAGCTGTTGCATGATTTGATTACAAATCTCAACCCGGGCTTAAGGATATCTCCCAACAGAGAGTTCTTTGAAATGCTTCCCTGGGATGCGTATGATATGCTCTTTGCGATTGCCCAGATGCATGGCCGGACGGATAAACTGAAACGAAACGAAGCAAATCCGTCAGGACAGGATGCCCAGAATGACTCTGAATACTCTGTGGAGGCATTGTTTCCGCAGCGCTCTGCAATCAGAGGCCTTTATAAGAAGCTGAAGAACATCATTTTGTCCATTGATCCTACATTAGAGGAAGCACCGCGGCTGAACTATGTGGCCTACAAAACCGGAAAACGAAATACCGTATCATTGTGGCCAAAGAGCAACTGGATAGAGATTGTATTGAATGCCAAACTGGGACAGCTGAATGACGACAATGGATTCATCTATGATATCTCCAACAGAAAATGGTCATCCGAACAGTATGCGTTAAAATTCTTTGAAGATACGGATACCGAAGCGGCGCGAGGCCTGATTAAGCAGGTATTAGACTTAAAAAAATGAAAACCATGTCTCTGTGAGATATTTGGTAGGAGAGAACCTATGTATCATAAACGGAAACGTATCTTTTTGTGGATCATAATCGGGTTTGGAACCGCTTCTTTCATAAGCTGCGGAAAGGGCGCCGGGTCTGACAGGGAAGGCGCGGGGAGCGGTGCCGCAGCGGAAGCGGCATCAGGCGCCGGAGAAACAGATGAGGTTGAGGACGGCGTGGCAGAGGGCGGTACGGCAAAGAACGGCACGGCAGAGGGCGGTACGGCGAACGCAGGAACGGACAGGGGAGCCGGGAGCGGTACGGCAGAAACGGAAGCGGATACTGCGTCCCCGGAGGGGCTTCCAGGCGGGGCGGACGAAAGGCCAGAGCAGAAGGGAGCCGGAACCGGCGGCAAGGAGGGATTCGCTTCTGGTGAGGGAGCTGTTCCCGGGGAAGCCCCCGCTTCCGGTGAGGGCGCTGTTCCCGGGGAAGCCCCCGCTTCCGGTGAGGGATCCGTTCCCGGGAAAGCCCCCGCTTCTGGGAAGGAATCCGTTCCCGGGGAGACGCCGCAGCTACCCGCGAAAGCCAGTAATCTGGCCGCCTTTGCGCCGGAGGGCTGGGCGCTCATAGACAGCGTGGAACTGGATTTCAACCAGGACGGAATCCCCGATTATGTAGGCGTACTGGAAGCTGCCGGCATAGAGGGGGAAGAGGGCTGGACATACCAGGATGCCCCCAGAATCCTGTTTGCCGCAGCAGGTGACGGAGCGGAAGGATACCGTCTGGATTTTCAGGATATCAACCTGATACGGACAAGAGCGGAAGGCGGCGTCTTCGGGGATCCCTATGAGCCGCTGACCGCAGAGGGCGCGTCTTTCACCACCCACGCATACGGGGGCAGCGCGTGGAGATGGTCAGAAGACTACACATATACCTACCGCGGCGGCGCCTGGTATCTGACAGCATCGGAGACCATCTACGGATACGGAAGTTATATCACATCCTACAGCAGAGACGACTGGGACAGTGGCAAGGGAATCCGGAAAGAGCGAAGCTCTGAATTCAGCGACATGGAGGAAAACTGGGAAAACTGGGAAGGCGTGGAAGACTGGGACAGTGAAAAATACGACCTGGAATACCAGCTGCCCCTGGACGAGCCGCTGACGCTGGAGCAGGCCGGAAAGCGCTGGTGGCTCGCCAAAGACCGGGTGACGGACTGGGAAGTGGCATCCGTGACCTGCGCGGCGGGAGTGGAGCTTTCGGAAGAGCAGGTAGAGCGCCCGGGGGAGGCATATCTGGAGTATTGCGATGAGGACTGCGCCCTTTACTCTTTTTCCAATACAGAAAGCGGTCTTTTCTACCTGGCCATGTACCGCTGGAAGGACAGGACATTGTCCGTGCTGGCACAGGAAGAAGATGCCATCAACCAGCCTGAGCTTTACGAAGGGAAAATCTACTATGTCACCGATATCGTGGAACCTGTCAGATACAAAACAGCACAGGACGGGGAGGAGCAGACGGCGGAGGAAGAGGATACGGTGGGAGTCAGGCTGAATAGGATTGCGCTGGAGGGAACAGGAAAAGAGACAATCTTTACATACCGCTATCCGGAAGAGGGACAGGAAATCCGGGAGAGCCAAATCCCGTATCTGGCACTGATTTATGAAATCAGCGGCGGCGAGATCATAGCGGAAGTATACATAGGGGGCAAGCCCCATCCCTTCTACCGGATGAAGACCGACGGCAGCGGGGCAAAGAAGATTGGACAGGTGCCGATGGCAGTGCCGTCGGCACAGGATGAGCGGAACGAGACAGAGCTGGGAATATGAAAGGGGAATATGAGCAGATTAAGGACAGGCTGGAAGCGCTTCTGACCAGGGAAGCATCAGCGAATATATGAGATGCACGATCATCGATATGTCGAATAAAGTTCTGGAGCATATAGCGAAGAAGTATGACGCAGTCAGGAAAGGGGTGAAATCTGTCATGGGTGGGAAAGTGTTGGAGTACGAAGCGAAGACGATAAGGAATGAAGGGTTGGAAGAAGGACTGGAGAAAGGTATGGAAAAAGGCATCAGAGGGACAGTGTCCATTCTGAAAAAATGAACATCCCTCCCCAGGCCATCCAAGCCCAGATTCAGGAGCAGTACGACCTGAGCCCGGAGGAATCAAAGAAATATCTGTAAGGCATGAGGGAAGGCGAAAGTGCATTCAGCATAGAGCAGCAGACATTGTGCAGTTCGTCATCTCCCGTGACAGGAATCCCCTGCTATCGCCCAGGAGGTCATTCCCATGGAAAGGGGGATGTCATTATCCAGGCTGACCAGGATTTAGATTCATTCTTCCCTGCTGCATTTCACAAGCAGTTTACGCATGACATATACGCTTTCAAAAGTTTTTGAGAGCGGAAGGAATAAGAACAGGAAAAAACCAGTTTAATGAAACCATATCGTATTCTTGTACCTACAGGAGTGCGATGCCGTTTTGTTAGATTGGTTTTTTGTGTCCAATTTCCACACTTTTGGGTTCCAGAGGAAAAACGCTACCCTACACCCCATCCTGTTTGTATATCCCAATCTGCAGATAAGGGAGTCCGCCCCAAAAGCATCCATGACCGTAAAAATTACGAAAAGCAAGCAGCGAGCCTGCTATACTGTCCACTGTAAGGCAGGTTCCCCGAGAACCGGAATCTGTGGAGAAAAGAAAGGAGACCCCACATGTACAACCCAAACGAAGCAAGGATCGTCAAAGAATCATCCCACGGCTACCACTTCATCCCCATCCAGGACGAGATGCTGTCCCACCGGGAAGTGGAGCTGGTGGGGGAGGTGGACGCGGCCTCTGTGAACGCCCTGATCCGCCAACTGCGCTACCTGCAGCGTGAAGATCCGGAGGCCCCCGTCACCCTGTACATCAACAGCCCCGGTGGCAGCGTGGACAGCGGCATGGCGCTCTATGACGTGATGCAGGCGGTGAGCTGCCCCATCCGGACAGTCTGCGTGGGGCTGGCGGCCTCCATGGCTGCCCTGCTCTTCGTCTCAGGCGCCGAGCGCGACATGCTGCCCCACAGCCGCCTCATGATCCACGACCCGCTGATCCTCCAGACCGGCGGCAGCGCCCTGAAGCTGAAGGCGGTCAGCGACGACCTGATGGAGACCAGGCAGATCATCGCCAGGGTCATCGCGGAACACTCCGGCAAGACCATGGAGGAAGTCCTGGCCAAGACCGCCAGCGCCAGCTTCTTCCGGGCGGAGGAGGCCGTCAGCTTCGGCCTTGCGGACAGAATCGTCACGAGCCTTGGGCAGGACAAATGACCCCGCAGCAG
>OFGG01002170.1_pt1 | contig 11141 bp, 8 predicted proteins | sample 1521701 | NCBI WGS metagenome assembly OFGG01 (sample SAMEA3504081, study PRJEB24116) | mouse gut metagenome | biome: mouse gut; feature: mouse-associated habitat; material: faeces | place: Denmark | collected 2011
GTGTTTTGGCATCAAAGGCGGTGCCGCGGGAGGGGGGTACGCACAGGTTGTGCCGATGGAGGATCTCAACCTGCATTTTACGGGGGATTTTCACGCGATCACGTCCGCGAACAATCTTCTCGCTGCGCTGCTGGATAATCATATCCAGCAGGGAAACAGTCTCGGGATCGATCCGCGTCAGATTGTCTGGAAGCGGTGCATGGATATGAATGACCGGGTACTGCGCAATATTGTCGTCGGCCTCGGTAATAAGATGGACGGCATGGTGCGGGAGGATCATTTTGTGATTACGGTCGCGTCCGAGATTATGGCGATTCTGTGTCTGGCGGATGACATGCATGATCTTAAGAGACGTCTTGGAAAAATTATAGCTGCATATAATTTTGACGGCGAGCCTGTCACGGCAGACGATCTGCAGGCAACCGGGGCGATGGCCGCGCTGCTGCGCGACGCGATGAAGCCGAACCTGATTCAGACGCTGGAACATACGCCTGTGATTGTGCACGGCGGCCCGTTTGCAAATATTGCGCACGGCTGCAACAGTGTACGTGCGACGAAAACGGCGTTAAAGCTTGCGGACTATGTGATTACGGAGGCAGGATTCGGAGCGGATCTGGGAGCCGAGAAGTTTTTTGATATCAAATGCCGGAAAGCAGGGCTCGCTCCGGACGCTGTCGTGCTGGTTGCGACGATCCGCGCGTTAAAATATAACGGAGGAGTTCCGAAGGCGGAACTGTCCGCGGAGAATCTGACAGCCCTTAAGGCAGGGATTGTAAATCTGGAAAAACATATCGGGAATCTGCAGAAATACGGAGTTCCGGTTGTTGTAACACTCAATTCGTTTGAGTCGGACACACAGGCGGAGACAGAATATGTCGAACAGTTTTGCCGGCAGCGCGGATGCGAATTTGCCATCTCCGAGGTCTGGGAGAAGGGCGGCGAGGGCGGAGTTGCGCTTGCCGGAAAGGTTCTCGCGACGATAGAGACAAAAGAGAGCCGCTTTGCACCGCTTTATCCGGATGAGCTGACACCGGAGGAAAAGATCGGGATGGTTGCCAGGGAGATCTACGGGGCGGACGGGGTAACGTATTCCGCGGCTGCCGCGCGTGAACTGAAGAAGATCGCGGGGATGGGAATGTCCTCATTTCCGGTCTGCATCGCTAAAACGCAGTATTCCCTGTCCGACGATCAGACGAAACTGGGGCGTCCCACCGGTTTTACGATAAATGTCCGCGAGGTCTACGTATCGGCGGGTGCGGAGTTTATCGTTGCGGTGACGGGGGCGATTACGACGATGCCGGGACTCTCGAAGAGCCCGGCGGCATATGGGATTGACGTAAATAACGACGGTATGATTACCGGACTTTTCTGACAGAAAGGCGGGAAATACGATGGCGCAGCTGATAGATGGCAGAAAAATCTCACAGGAAATGAAAGATGAATTAAAGAACAAGGTGGAAGAGCTGAAAAAAGCGGGGAGGGAGGCGACGCTGGCGGTGATTCAGGTCGGCAGTGACCCGGCGTCCGGCGTCTATGTGAATAATAAAAAGAAGGCCTGCGCTTATATAGGAATCCGCTCCGCGTCCTATGAACTTCCGGAACAGACGACGGAAGAAGAGCTTCTGGCGCTTATCGGGAAGCTGAACCGTGATAAATCGGTGACCGGTATTCTCGTGCAGCTGCCCCTTCCGATGCAGATTGATGAGGATAAGGTGATTCAGGCTATTTCCCCGAAAAAGGACGTGGACGGATTTCATCCGGAAAATGTGGGAAAACTGGTGACCGGCGGGCGCGGATTTGTTTCCTGTACGCCTGCCGGAATCATACAGCTCTTAAAGCGCTCAGGGATTGAGATTGCGGGAAAAAAATGCGTGGTTGTTGGGAGGAGCAACATTGTCGGTAAGCCGATGGCGCTTCTGATGCTGCGCGAAAATGCGACAGTGACGGTCGCCCACTCAAAAACCCGCAATCTGAAAGAGATCTGCCAGCAGGCGGATATTCTGATCGTTGCAATCGGAAAGCCGCAGTTTATCACGGCGGAATATATTAAGGAAGGTGCCGTTGTGATCGATGTGGGGATTCACCGAAGGAACGGTGCAGACGGCGGCCAGAGCGCAAAGCTGTGCGGCGACGTCTGTTTTTCGGAGGCGGAAGCCCGTGCCTCTGCCATCACGCCTGTCCCGGGCGGGGTGGGGCCGATGACGATCGCCATGCTGATGAATAACTGTGTGGAAGCAATGCTGACGGACGCCTGAGCGGGAGTGTGGGAGATTTATGAAATGTGTGAAATGTGGAGCAGAACTAAAAGAGGGCTGCGTCTATTGTTCTGCCTGTGGGCAGGAAGTCCAGGTTGCGCCGGATTACAGCGTGCTCGAAGATGATTACCTGCGCTCCCTGCTGCGGGAGGACCGCCGCGGGAGGGAGCCGGACGGGGAGAGGAGCGGCGGCACACACCCCCAAGAGGGGATACACGGGGTAAAAAAACCCGGCAGAAAGAAGAAAAAGAGCAGTCTGGCGCCGGTGATTGCAGTCTGCTGTCTTCTTGTCATCGCAGTGGCGGCGGGAGTATCAGTAAAATTATATGTCGATTATAAAAATGCCAATTCCTATGATTATCAGGTCCGTATGGCGGAGAGCGCAGTCTCGGATCTGAACTATGAGACGGCGCTCGGCTATTATAAAACGGCGCTCTCCCTGCGGCCGCAGGATATTTCCACGCGGATGGCGATGGCCGATCTGTATCTGGAGCGCAAAGAATATGATCCGGCCATGGTGCTCCTGATCGAGATCACGGAACTGGACCGCAGGAATCTGGATGCCTACCGGAAGCTGATCAGAGTCTGTGAGGCAAAAAAAGATTATGACAGTATCCTGGAGCTGGCTTCCGGGGTGACGGACGCGGAGATTTCCGGGCTGTTTCGCGAATATATGGTCTCTGAGCCGGTGATCTCTCCGGCGGAGGGAGAATACAATGAATTTATCCTGGTGTCAGTCTTTTCTCCTGAGGACTGTGATATTTACTATACCGTAAATGGTGATCCGCCGGACCGGAAAAACGGAACACTTTACAGCAACACCAGGAAAATTCCGCTGGACGGCGAGGGAGAATACGAAATTCAGGCGGTCTGCCGTAACGCGAAAGGGATTTACAGCGAAGTCGTCACATCTTCCTATGTGATAAGGCTGCTCCCGCCCGAGTACGCGACGGTGACGCCGGACGGAGGGCGTTTTTCAGAACCGGTCATGGTTACCATCCGTGCGGAGGCGGACTGTGATATTTACTATACCTGGGACGGAACGGATCCGACCAGGCTCTCCGCGCGGTATACGGGACCTGTCGGGATTCCTGAAGGGAACAATATTCTCTCCGTGCTCGTCGTCAACCGGATAAACGGGCTTGACAGCGGTGTATACAGGACTAATTTTATATATTATCCACAAAAGACAGGGGAGGAAACTGCATGAACCGGCAGCTGAAAGAGCAGTACAGGCGTCTCGGTATTTCAGAGGAAGTCTGCGAATTTGGGGAAAAAATAGAAAACTCTTTAAAAGAGCGGTTTGAAGAAATCGACAACCGGGCAGAATATAACCAGATGAAAGTCATCCGGGCAATGCAGCAGCACCGCGTCAGCGCGGAGTGCTTTAACGGCAGCTCGGGCTACGGTTACAGCGACATGGGAAGAGATACGCTCGAAAAGGTGTATGCCTCCTGTTTTGGCGGGGAAGATGCGCTGGTGCGCCCGCAGATCACCTGCGGCACACATGCCCTCGCCCTCGCCCTGCTCTCAAATCTCCGACCGGGCGATGAACTTCTCTCGCCGGTGGGAAAGCCTTATGATACGCTGGAGGAGGTGATCGGCATACGCCCCTCGAAAGGTTCCCTGGCTGAGTACGGCATCACATACCGCCAGGTGGATCTGCTGCCGGACGGCAGTTTTGACTATGAGGCGATCAGAAAGGCGCTGAATCCGCGCACAAAGCTGGTGACAATTCAGCGGTCGAAGGGGTATGCCACGCGGCCCACGCTCTCCGTGGCGCGTATCGGGGAGCTGATCGCCTTTTTAAAAGGCATCAGGCCGGAACTGATCTGCATGGTTGATAACTGTTACGGGGAATTCACGGAGGAGGAGGAGCCGACTGCCGTTGGAGCCGACATGATTGTCGGTTCGCTGATCAAGAATCCGGGCGGCGGTCTCGCCCCGGTCGGCGGATATATCGTGGGCAGAAAGGACTGTGTGGAGAACGCGGCTTACCGCCTGACTTCCCCCGGACTTGGCAAAGAGGTTGGAGCTTCGCTGGGAGTAATCCAGTCTTTTTATCAGGGGCTTTTTCTGGCGCCCGTCGTGGTCAGCGGGGCTCTCAAAGGGGCCATCTTTGCAGCGAATATCTATGAGAAGCTGGGGTTTGCGGTGATTCCCGACGGAGCGGAGAGCCGGCATGATATTATTCAGGCGATAACCTTCCACAGTCCGGATGCGCTTCTGGCATTCTGTGAGGGGATTCAGGAGGCCGCGCCGGTGGACAGCTATGTGAGGCCGGAGCCCTGGGCGATGCCGGGCTACGACAGCGATGTTGTGATGGCGGCGGGCGCATTTGTGCAGGGCTCCTCCATCGAGCTTAGCGCTGACGGCCCCGTAAAGCCGCCTTATGCGGTGTATTTTCAGGGCGGTCTGACATGGTATCACGCCAAACTGGGCATTCTGAAAACTTTACAAAAACTTAAGGAACGTCATCTTGTGAACTTGGACTGATTGTGGTAAAATAGAATGAATCATGTTTTTACGGTAGTACAGCTTCCCGGGAGAGTGAAAGGAAGCGTTTATGACGAAACATTTTACCATCAAAGAACTACCGGATTCCGAGCGTCCTTATGAGAAGTTCAGGAAATACGGCCCGTCGGCGCTGAGCGACGCGGAGCTGCTCGCAGTGATTATCCGCTCGGGTACCAGCGGCAGAAAGTCCGTTGACATCGCGCAGGAGTTCTTAAATACCGGAAACAGGAATCTTTTAAATCTCTATGGGATCTCCCGGGAGGATATGTGCAGGATCCGGGGAATCGGTCCGGTAAAGGCGATCCAGCTCAAATGTGTCGCGGAACTGTCAAGGAGGATTGCGGAGGCGCGCTATGCGGACGGAGTCTGTATGACGGATGCCGGGTCTGTTGCCGGTTACTATATGGAGCAGATGCGGCATGAGCATCGCGAGAACCTGATGCTGGCCATGTTCGATTCCGGATGCAGGCTTCTGGGGGATCTGCTGCTGTCAGTCGGGAGCGTGAACACTGCGTTAGTGGAACCGCGGGAGGTTTTTCTGACAGCACTTCAGTGCCGGGCAGTCCATATCATACTGCTCCACAATCATCCAAGCGGTGCTCCGGTGCCGTCCGGGGAGGATGACAGGGCAACGGAGCGCGTCGCATTGTGCGGCAGACTTCTCGGGATCCCGCTTGCAGATCATATTATTATCGGCGACAATTCCTACTACAGCTACAGGGAACACGGTAAGCTTTCACAAAATCACGGAGAGAAAAGCCGAAAGGGAGAGAACAATGACGAATAATGTGTATGGTATAGACCTTGGAACCTGCAACATGAAAATCTACAGCAAGGTTACCAACAAAATATTAAACGAGAAAAATACAATCGCACTGGTCAACAAGAACCAGATCTACGCCTGCGGGGACGCGGCTTATGCCATGTATGAGAAAGCCCCTGAGGCGATTCAGGTCACATTTCCGGTGGTTGGCGGCGTCATTGCGGATTTTAATAACCTGCAGGCCATGCTTCAGCTTTATCTGGAAAAGAACGCGAAAGGCAGACTCCGCGGCGCTGAATTTATCGTCGCAGTGCCTACGGACATTACCGAGGTGGAGAAGAAGGCTTTTTTTGATATGTTCTTCCGGAGTAAGCTGAAGCCGAAAAGTGTTCTTCTGTGTGAGAAGCCGATTGCGGACGCGGTGGGACTCGGTCTTGATGTCAACGAACCTACCGGGATCATGATTGTCGATATCGGTGCGGACACCACCGAGATCTCTGTGATTTCGCTTGGCGGGCTTGTGTTAAGCGTTCTGCTGCACTCCGGAGGAAATAAGATCGACGAATCGATTATCACGCATGTGAAGCGCAATTATAACCTGGTGATCGGCCAGAAAACCGCTCAGAGTATGAAGGAGCAGCTTGGCAGCGGGATACCGGGCAATGAGGATAAGATGATCGTTGTCGGCCGCGATGTGGTGAGCGGTCTGCCGATCGAGATGGAGATGTCGGGGGGCGTGGTCTACGAGGCGATCAAGGATAATTTAAACAGTATCTGCAACTCCATCAAAATGATTCTGGAGAAGACCCCGCCTGAGCTGGCGCGGGACATTATTCATTCCGGTATCTATATCACAGGGGGAAGTTCCCAGATCCACGATCTCGATCAGCTCTTTAACCAGATCACCGGAATGCGGATTAATACCTGCGAGGAGCCGGATGAGTGCGTGGTTCGCGGGCTGGTGAAGATCGTCTCGGACAGCAAATATAAGCATCTGGCCTTCAGCATGAAGAGCAAGATCCTGATTTAGAGCAATCGAGGAAATCTATGAAACGAAAATCAAAATTTGTCCTTCCGGCCAGATATATACTGATGATTATGACAGGAATCTGTATTGCGGGCATGCTGCTCGGATTTACGCTGAATATCTCCGGCGGGCCGTTAAATGCGGTCGCCGGATATATCTTTATTCCGATGCAGCGCGGGATTAATACGGTTGGAACATTTCTGACAGGGAAGGCGGAGAGCCTGAAAAATCTCGCGGATGTCATGGTGGAAAACGAGCAGCTCCGGCAGCAGGTGGATGCTCTGACAACAGAGCTCAACACAATCAAATTAGAGCAGTATGAGCTGGATAATCTGCGGGAACTGCTTGAGCTCGACCAGAAATATCCGAGCTACGAGAAGGTGGCGGCGAATGTGATCGGCAGGAACGGAGGAAACTGGTTTTCCAGCTTCACGATCGATAAAGGTTCCGAGGACGGTATTGAGACTGATATGAATGTGATTGCGGGCAGCGGTCTTGTCGGGATAGTCACGGATGTCGGTCCTAATTATGCGAGGGTCTCGACGATTATCAACGATATGAACAAGGTGAGCGGCATGGTCACTTCCACTTCGGATAACCTGGTGGTAAGCGGGAGCCTTGAGAATATGAACGAGAATATGGTTATCGACTTTTCCGATTTAAGCGACGGGGATGACGAGGTGCGTGTGGGGGATACCGTGGTGACTTCCTACATCTCAGACCGCTATCAGCAGGGAATCTTAATCGGTTATGTCGCGAGTCTTAAGATGGATTCCAATAACCTGACAAAATCGGGAACGATTACGCCTGCGGTTGACTTTGAACATATCGAAGAGGTTCTGGTGATATTAAATAAAAAGCAGACAGCGGAAGATTAGTGCGCTGGCCGGAGGTTCGTATGAGAAGAAAATTAACAGTTTTTGCGGTCATTGTCGTCTGTTATCTGCTGCAGACGACGCTGTTCCAGCGACTGGCTTTCGCGTCGATCACCCCGAATCTGCTGATTATTGTCGCATCGGCGTTCGGATTTATGCGCGGAAGAAAAGAAGGACTTTTTACCGGATTTTTCTGCGGCCTGATTCTGGATATTTTCAGCGGAAGTGCTCCGGGGATTTATGCGCTGCTGTACATGTATGCCGGTTATATCAACGGCTTTTTCCGGAAGCGTTTTTATCCGGAGGATATCAAGCTTCCGCTTCTGCTGATCGCCGGAAGTGACCTTGCGGTGAACCTGTTTATCTACTTTTTTATGTTTCTGTTTCGAAACAGGTACAACCTTAACTACTATTTTTTACATTTAATGCTGCCTGAGCTGGTATATACCATGGTTGTGACAATTTTTTTGTACGTGATTGTATTAAAAATCAACCAGCGGCTCGAAGCAGTCGAAAAAAGGAGTGCAGGCAAGTTTGTTTGAAAATATCAGGGAAGGGCTCCGTCTTTTTGTGAAATCGCGGCTCACGGTGGCGGCGATTGTCATGTTCACGCTGTTCGGGATTCTGATCTGGCGCGTCTTTTATCTTCAGATCGTTAACGGACAGGAATATCAGGATAATTACAAGTTAAGAATTGTGAAGGAACGGACGCTGGGGAGCACGCGCGGAAATATTTATGACAGAAACGGGAAACTGCTGGCTTACAATGAGCTGTCTTATTCCATCACGATCGAGGATAACGGAACCTACAGTTCCGCGGATAAAAAGAACGAGTCCTTAAATGCGGAGATTGCGCAGATTATCACGGCGCTCGAGAAGAACGGGGATACGATTTTAAACGATTTTAAAATCAGCCTTGAGGCGGACGGGACCTATCATTTTAATGTGACAGGGGCGTCGTTAAAGCGCTTTCTGGCCGATGTCTACGGGGAGACTTCCTACGACAAACTGGGTTATGATAAAAAGCTTGGGTACGATAAGTCCCAGGCCAGCGAAGAACAGGTGATGGAGTACGTCAGCAAAGGGCGTTTTGACATCAGCGACGAGTACGGCCGGGAGATGATCTACAAAATTTCGGTCGTGCGGTTTGCCATGGCGCAGAATGCGTTCCAGAAATACATTGTGACAACGATTGCGACGAATGTTTCCGAGGAAACAATGGCTTACATCAGCGAACACTCCTCTGAACTCCAGGGGGTGGAGGTGATTGACGATACCATTCGCAAATACAATGACAGCGTTTATTTTGCATCAATTATCGGCTATACCGGAAAGATTTCGACAGAAGAGTATAACCGTCTCTCGGCGGAGGACGAGAGCTATACTTTAAATGACATCATTGGAAAGGGCGGAATCGAGCAGTATATGGATTCCGGGCTGAAGGGGACCAAGGGGCATGAAAAAATTTATGTGGATCATCTGGGCAAAGTGCTGGAGCTGATCGAGCGCGAGGAACCCAGGGCCGGGCAGAACGTCTATCTGTCGATCGACAGGGATCTGCAGGTTGCCGTGTACCATCTGCTGGAGCAGGAGATTGCCGGAATTGTTTATTCCAATATTGACAACGGGGCGTCGGATATTCCGATTCCGATCTCGGACGTGTATTTTGCGCTGATTGACAATAATGTGATAGATATCGGTGTGTTCGGGGAGGAGGAAGCCAGCGCCAGTGAGAAAGAAGTCTGGCAGATTTTCTCCGCGCGCTGGAACAGTGTGAAAAATGAGCTTGGCAGTTACTTAAACGGCAGTCTTCTGACAGAGTTTAAAAATCTTTCGGATGAATATCAGGATTATTTTACCTACATTATTGACCAGATGAAAAAAGAAAAGATTCTGCTCAAAGATATGATTGATACCGGGGATGAGGTGTACCAGGAATGGCAGCAGGGCAGTATCAGCCCGCAGACTTACTTAAGCCATGCGGTTTCCAGAAACTGGATTGATATCACACAATTTACGGTTGAGGAAAAATATTCCGATTCGACGGAGATCTATGACGCGCTGTGCAGTTATATACTGGAGGATATCGCCACAGAACGCGATTTCTGTAAAATAATTTACAATTATCTGATCAGGGGCGGTTCCGTGACCGGAAAACAGCTCTGCATGATTCTTTATGATCAGGAGGTGCTACCCTATGACGCGGAGGAGGTTGCGGCGCTCTCGGGCGGCTCAGTTTCCGCACAGAGCTTTCTGAAAGAAAAGATAAAAAATCTGGAGATCACGCCGGCACAGCTTGCGCTGGATCCCTGTTCCGGTTCCTGCGTTGTCACGGATACTCGGACGGGGGAGCTGCTGGCCCTGGTCAGCTATCCGGGATACGACAGCAACCGGCTGGCTAACACCGTGGATACGGAATATTTCAACAGCCTGCAGGTGGATAAGTGGCTGCAGCAGTACAATTATGCTACCCAGCAGGGTACCGCGCCCGGATCCACGTTTAAAATGGTGACTTCGACTGCCGGGCTTGCGGAGCATGTGATTACGGTTTCGGAGCAGATCACCGATCACGGTCAGTATGAAAATGTCGATAACCGCCCGAAATGCTGGATTTTTTCCTCGGGCTCGACGCACGGCAATATTAATGTCTCCGAGGCAATCCGCCATTCCTGCAACTATTTTTTCTATGAGGTGGGTTACCGTCTGAGTACGGGAAATTACAGCACAGGTTATGATGCCGGGGCAGGAATCGAGAAGATTCAGAAATATGCGGGAGAGTTCGGCTTAAATGAGACGACCGGCATAGAGATCGAGGAGAGCGAGCCCAGGGTGGCGGATGAATTCCCTGTCATGGCGGCGATTGGTCAGAGTAATAACCGTTACACCACCGTACAGCTGGCGCGCTATGTGACGGCAGTGGCCAACGGAGGGACGGTCTATAAATATACACTGTTAAACCGCGTGGAGGATTCAGAGGGGAATGTGGTGCAGACTTTTGAGCCGCAGGTGCGCAACACCATTGATGCGCTGGATAATGCGGGCTGGGCGGCCATCCATTCCGGTATGCGGATGGTTGTGGAGAATACCGCGGAGTTTCGCGATTTCCCGGTTGCCGCGGCGGGCAAGACCGGAACGGCACAGCAGGACTTAAACAGAGCCAATCATGCGCTGTTTGTGTGCTATGCTCCCTATGAGAGCCCGCAGATTTCCATTGCGACGAGGATCGCGTTCGGCTATACATCCCACAATGCGGCGGAGCTTTCCAAAAATGTGCTTGCCTACTATTTTAAAGTGGGAGATACCAGCGCACTGCTGAGTGGACAGGCGGCCGACATTGATTCTTCCTCGAATGAATTTAACGATTAAACGTCTGCATGTTTTTCGGGTCAGATGAAATTACGAAAGGGTATGGTTTATGAGATGGGCCAGGCAGTGATCATCAAGAGCAGTAAAAACGGGATTACGCTCGTTTTAAACCCGGAACTGGAGTTTCCGGTTCTGCTCGGGGAAATTTTAAATAAATTCCGGGCGTCTGAAAAATTCTTTTCAAATGCGGAATTTGCCGTTTCGTTTGAGGGAAGGGAACTGAGCGACGCGGAAAAGTATCAGATTGTGGACTGTATTATGTCGGAGACCACGGTGCGGATTCTGTGTATTATAGAAAATGACGAGCTGCGCGACGCGGCTCTCCGGCGGAAAATGGA
>OFGG01002179.1_pt1 | contig 11092 bp, 10 predicted proteins | sample 1521701 | NCBI WGS metagenome assembly OFGG01 (sample SAMEA3504081, study PRJEB24116) | mouse gut metagenome | biome: mouse gut; feature: mouse-associated habitat; material: faeces | place: Denmark | collected 2011
GGGCATCAGCAGGATGTGGTCGTTTTTGAAGCCCACCACCTCGGCGGTGACCTGCCCGCCGGAGTCGCCGTTGTAAATCCGGCAGATGTCGCCCACGGCCGCCCGACCGCCGCTGGCCTCAATGGACATTCCGACAATATTTTCAATTTTCCCGGTCAGGCTGTAGGTGTCCGCGCTGTAAACCTGACGGATCATCTGCCGGAACATAAGCTACTCCTTTTACACGCCGCCGATGAAATTCAAGCCGCCGAAGCCGCCTTCCTCCACGGGGCCGGCATCGGACAGCAGGGTCCGGATGTGGTTCATCTGGGTGGCGGCGCTGGCGTCCACAATTTCATCCGGAGTCTCGATGATGCAGGTGCCCGCCTCGTCGTCCGCCATGGGGATGATGCGCACCCGGTCCGAAAGGGCCGCCAGCGCCGTCATCAGCGAAGCGGGCACCTTGGAAAGATGCTTGGCGTCGCATTCCGCGATATAGATGTGCGCCCACTCCCGGCGCTTGCGCTTATCAATGGCGGTTTGAATCATCCGGCAGATGACCTCGCTGCTGCTTTTCAGGCTGACGCAGACCACCTTCTCCGCAATGGCGATGGCCAAGTCCCGCAGATCATCCACGTTCTCGTCCATCTGGCGGTCCAGGGCCGCTCCGGCCCGTTCCAGGAATTTGTCAAAGTCCGCAGCCAGCTCTTCGGCCTGCCGCTGCTGGGCACGCTGGCCCTCTTGAAGGGCCTGGGTGGCCCCCTGGGCCAATCCCTCCGCCCGTCCGGCCTCCAGGCCGCTCTGGCGGGAGGACTCGAACAGCTCCTGTGCCTTCAGTTCCGCCTCCAGCCGGGCCTGGTCCAAAATGGCCTCGGCCCGCCGGTGGGCGTCTGCGATGATTTGCTCCGCCTGGATCTGGGCAAAGCTTACCGGGTCCGGCTTGGGTTCGGGTTCAGGCTCCGGCTCGGGAACCTTCTCTTCCGTCCGGATATCCAGCTCCGGCGCGTCCTCCCCGCCGTCCTCCCTGGGAGGGGGCGGGGGAGGCTCGGCCCCGGCGGGTGTTTCCTCTTCCAGGATCAGCTCTTCCGCCTTGGGGAAGTGATAGGGCTCGGCCTTGGGACGCATAATGGATTTCCAAATACTAGGCAATGATATCGTCCTTTCCGCCCTTCAGGATGATGATTTCACCCTTTTCCTCCAAACCGCGGATGATGCCGACGATGCGCTGCTGCGCTTCTTCCACGTCCTTCATGCGGACGTTGGAAGTAATTTCCAGGTCGTCCTTGATGCTTTGGGCCATGCGGCTGGACATATTGGCGAAGAGCTTGTTGGCCACCTCCGTATTGGCGGCCTTGAGGGCCAGCACCAGATCTCTGGGGTCGCAGTCCCGGACAAACCGCTGCACGGAACGGTCGTCCATAGTGATAATGTCCTCGAACACGAACATCCGCTTGCGGATCTCGTCCGCCAGGTCCGGATCGGACAGACCGTCGAAGATGTTTTTCTCGCTGGTCCGGTCCAGGTTGTTCATCACGTCCGCCACATAGTCTATGCCGCCGACCTTGATATTGGTATCTGTCATTATGTTGGAGAAGCGGTTGTGCATTTCGGCCTCCACAATCCGGATAGCCGCGGGAGAAACGCTGTCCAGTTTGGCGATGCTCTCCACCACTTGAATCTGCTTTCTCTCCTCCAGCTGGGCCACCACGCCCGCCGCCTTGTCCGCGTCCACATAGGAGAGGACCAAGGCGATGGTCTGGGGCCGCTCGCTCCGCAGGGCGGAGTACAGGGACTTGACATCCGCCTTGTCCATGAAAGCGAATTCCCGGTTTTTCAGGCTCTTGGTCACCTTGCCCAAAAGCTCCGCCGCCGCCTGCTCGCCATAGGCCTTCTCCAGGACGGCCCTGGCGTACTCCAGGCCGCCCTCGGTGACGGCCTTATTGGTCAGGCAGAGCTGGTAGAACTCATTAAGGACGTCCTCCGTCTGCTGGGTGCTCAGCACCCCCAGGCGGGCCACCTCCAGGGTGAGCTGCTCCACCTCCTCGTCCTCCATAAACTTATAGAGGAGAGACGCTTTTTCGGCCCCCAGGGCGATGATAACCGCCGCCGCCTTCTGCGGTGTTGAAAGCTCCACCGGGGGCTTGGCGTTTTTCGCCGCCTGGGGAGCGGCCTGAGGGGCCGCCGCCGTTGCTGTCTCAGGCATTGCCGTCGCCCCCTTTCAGCCAAACCTTGATCATCTGCGCCGCGATTTCCGGGTTGTCGCTGGCGAACTGGCGGATATCCTTCCGCAGTTCCATACTCCGTTCCAGCTCCAGGTCCATCACGTCGGCGCCGCTCTCGGGCGCCTCGCCCTCCAGGCCCAGGCCAGCCACGCGCATCAGGGCTTCCGCCTCCTCGCGCCGCCGGGCTTCCTCTTCCTCCTGCTTCTTCCGCTTCTTCCTGCGCAGCAGGAGGATAACGGTCAGCAGAATGATGAACAGCAGCAGGCCGGCGCCCGCCGCGATCAGAACCCACAGGGGCACTCCCGTACCGCTGGGATCAATGCCGGGCTGAATGCCCACGTTGGGATCGAAGAACTCCATGGCCACCACGGAAATTTTGCCGTCCAATATCTCCTGGTTGGTAATGGGGTCCCGCTCGCCCTGGATGTTGGCGGCCCGGGCCACGTGCTGGCGGATGGACTCCACGCTGAAATCCCCCGCCGTCCGGGAGTTGATGGACACGGCCACGGAGCAGTCTGTCATTTTCACCGCTCCGTTGTTGTCAATATTGATGACACTGTGGGTGTTGTCGTAGTCAATCTGCTTGTTTGCGTAAATGCTGTTGTCCCCGTCCTCCAGGTCCAGGGCGGCTTCCACCTGCTCCGTCAGGTCCGAGTTGGACTCGGTGCCCACCAGGCCGCCCACAGGGTTGTCGCCGGGCCGGCCGATAAGGGCCTCGTGCCGCTCGACTCCGATCACGCCACGGCCGTCGGTGGACCCGTCCTGTGCCCACTCGGGAAGAATGGTCTCATTCCGCACCTCGGTGGTGCGATCCACCTCCACCTCGCAGGTCACGCCTACCCGGACGTTGTCCTCGCCGAAGAAGGGGGTCAGCACGTTCATGATCTGGGTGCGGATGCGGTTCTCCATACCCTGCTGAAGCTGCATCTTCAGGGCCGAAATCTCTCCGTTCAGCGCATCCTCCGTCAGGTAGACGTTGCCGGTGGTGTCGCTGATGCTGACGGAATCAATTTCCAGTCCCTGAACCGAATGGGACACGAACTGCTGGATGGCGGCGGCCTGCTCGTCGGTGAGCATCTGCCCCTCCATCATCGTCAGCATGACGGCTGCGCTGGCCTGGACTACGTTGTTGCTGTCCAATATGTACGCCCGGTTCTCCCCCGGGGTGATGTTCACCGTGGCGTCCACCACGTTGGGAAAGTTCCGGATGACCCCGGCCATTCTCAGCTCCAGGCTCGTCTTCTCGGCGTAGAGCCGCTCCTCGTTGGTGGAAAACGAACCCAGGTTCTCCGTGTAATAGTTGCCGGTCTGGTTCAGGTTCGCCATCAGGATACGGGCTTTCAGCGCCGACTCCTGCCCGGCGGGGACCAGCACGGTGTTTCCATCCTCCACCTTGTAATTGGCAACGCCCTGCTCGCTTAGGAAATTCAGGATGTTGGACGCCTCCGCGTCGCTCACCTGGGTAACCAGCACGGCGTAATCCTGCTTATTCAGCGTCAAGGCGACGGCGGCGGCCACAATCAGGACCACCAAAACAGCGGCAATGGCGATCCATACCTTTTTCGATACCGTTTTCAGGCGCTCCTTTGTCTTGTCAAGAAACGCCTTGGCCTTTTCCTTCACGTCGTTCAACCGCTGTCACCTCCTTCTCTTCGCCGCGGCCGCGGCGTCCTGTAGACATCTTTAGACATGATTCGTGCTGCCCTGGTCCATAGGGGCCGGGCAGCACAGGGGACCTCCCCCGCACGCCGCCGCTCTTACAGGTTGATCCTGCTCAGCTCGGAATATGCGTCCAGCGCCTTGTTCCGCAGCTGGACCAGCATATTTACTGCAGTCTGATTCTTATAAGCGGCAATCATGGTGGCGGCAGGGTTATCCAGCTGGCCTGTGGCCAGCAGATATTGTGACTCCTTCAGCTCTTCGTCCGTCTCCTTCACGTTGTCAATGGCGGAGCGAAAAATCGCGCCGAAGGGGCTTTCCTCCGGGGCGGAAGCCTCCTTTGCTCGGGCTTCCTTCAAATCCTGACTGAGCGGCGTCAGCGCCGTCAGCTTTTCCACCGGCGTCAGCATAAGCGCGCCTCCTCTCAAAATCTCAAATTATTTCCCGATCTGAAGCCCGTCGGTCACGACGGTTTTCATGGTATTGAACATGGTCACGTTGGCCGAGTAGGCCTGGGTGGCAGCCATGGCGTCGGCAATTTCCTTTACCATATCCACATTGGGGGTATCAACATAGCCGTCCTCGTCGGCGTCCGGGTGGGTAGGATCGTACACCCGCTTCATGGGGGACGGGTCATCCACGATCTGGGTCACCCGCACGCCGCCGGCGGTCTGCCCCCCCGGCACCATGCCGGTGGACGCCCGGGCCATGGCCCGGCGGAAGCCGTCCCGGCCGGTCTTGGCCTCAAAGACCACCATCTTCCGGCGGTAGGCCCCCTCGCCCCCCTCCACCCGGGTGGTAGTGGAGTTGGTTACGTTCTCCCCCACGATGTCCAGGCGGAGCTGCTGGGCCGTCAGGCCCGAGGCCACAATGTTCATAGAGCTTAAAAATGCCATAGGTCAAACTCTCCATTCCCCGCCGGGCATGCCCCGGCAATTCTGCGCGGGGCCGGAAAATCCGGTCCCGTAATCGTTTTCTTCATCCTGCGTCCCCACTCATTTAACAATGTGAAGCAGAAAAGCGTTTGCCGCGTCTTTCAAAGAGTGCCTCTCAAATCACTGTCCCCGAATGGCGGAATTCAGGATGGCCAGGTCCGTGTTGAGGGAGCTCATGACATAGCGCATCTGGTAAGCGTTGCGGATGGCCTCCGACATCTGGGCGGTGACATTGACGCCGTTGTCATCCATGCGGGTCTGAACCGTCTGCTCCGTCACGCCGAAGGGCGTTCCCTCCAGCACCTGGCGCATCGACTTTACCGGGGCCTCCTTCCGGGAGGCCAGCAGCAGCCTGCCCCGCAGGCTGTCCTCAAAGGTGACCACCTTTTCTTTATAGCCGGGGGTCTCCGCGTTGGCGATATTGTCCGCAATGGCCGCCTGCTTGGTCCACAGGTAGCTCAGGGACTTTTCCATCATTAACTGGGAATTGCTTGACAGGAAATCCATGTGACCCAAACCTCCATATCACGGCCGCCGGCCAGTCCCGATCCAGCGGGACGGCGGCCTGTTTTTCCAGTGAACGGCACGAATCATCCGGGCAAGATAAACGCGCGGGTTGTCAGCCAAAGCACGCGCGCTTCCGTTTTCTTCTTATGAACGGCCCTTCATTCTATTCAGCGGATGCCGTTTTCATTCCGCCGGCCTTTTCTCCGCCGCTGTCTCTCATTCGCTTGCACATGTGCGTTTTGCAACAAATTCGTTTGTCCAGTCTAGTTGGGTATCCCCCATTATGAACCATTTCCCCAGAAAAATCAAGTATTTTTTTACCCAGCCTGTCTTCCATTTTCAAGAAAATTTCAATGTTTTTTACGGTTTTTTCTGGTTTCTCCAAAAATCACCGCCGGACTTTGTCCGCTCGTCTTATCCCTTGACGGCTGTTACAATTTTTTTGTCTATTTTTTGCCCTATTTTGTATAATGCGTCGATTCTTTTCCAAAAAATGGAGAGCATTGGCCGCTGGCTTCCCCCGAACTTCTCTAAGGCTCTTACGGTTCGTTCTTGCTATTTCCGTTTTCCTGTGTTAAAATTATGATGTTGCAGTGTCGATATTTTCCGGCCCCGTTTCTGCGGGGCCGCCTTCAGCGGGCCGAACCGCCCGCCCCTCCCCCCGTCGGGTAGGAACCAGAGGACAAGGAAGTGATCTCTTTGAGTGCGGAACAAAAACCGAAGATTTTAATTGTAGATGATTCAGAACTGAACCGCGCCATTCTGGCCGACATGCTGGACGACGAGTATGAAATCGTCGAAGCCGAAAACGGCCTTCAGGGCGTGGGCCTGCTCCAGCAGCGGGGGAGCGAGATTTCCCTGGTCCTGCTGGACATCGTCATGCCCCAGATGGACGGCTTCGGTGTTTTGGAGGTCATGGCCCAGAACCAGTGGATTGAGGATATCCCCGTCATCATGATCTCCGCCGAAACCGGGTCCAGCCATATCGAGCGGGCCTATGAGCTGGGCGTCACCGATTTCATCTCCCGCCCCTTCGACGCGCTGATCGTCCACCGCCGGGTGGTGAACACCATCATGCTTTACGCCAAGCAAAAGCGCCTGGCCAACATGGTGGCGGATCAAATTTATGAAAACGAGCAGCGCAGCAGCCTGCTCATCGACATCCTCAGCCACATCGTGGAGTTCCGAAACGGCGAAAGCGGCCTCCACGTCCTCAACGTCCGCACCCTGACGGAGCTGATGCTGAACCACCTGGTCCAGAAGACGGAGCGCTACCAGCTCTCCCCCTCGGACATCTCCATGATCTGCACGGCCTCGGCCCTGCACGACATTGGAAAGATCTCCATCGACGAAAAGATCCTCAACAAGCCCGGCCGCTTCACCGACGAGGAATTCGCCGTCATGAAGACCCACTCCATGGCCGGGGCGGAAATGCTGGAAAACCTCCCCATCCACCAGGACGACCCGCTTGTGAAGGTGGCCTACGACATCTGCCGCTGGCATCACGAGCGCTGGGACGGACGGGGCTATCCCGACGGGCTCCTGGGAGACGAGATTCCCATTGCCGCCCAGATTGTGGCCCTGGCGGACGTGTACGACGCCCTGACCTCCAAGCGGTGCTATAAGGATTCCTTCTCCCACGAGAAAGCGGTGGACATGATTCTGGCGGGCCAGTGCGGCGCCTTCAACCCCCTGCTGCTGGACTGCCTGCGGGAGCTGTCCCCGGATCTGCCCGCGCTGATGAGCGGCAGCAACTCCGTGGCCCAGCGGGACCGCCGGGAGATGCGCAACGTGGCCCAGGAGATCCGCCGCCATGAGGAGCTCACCGCCTCCGAGCGGACCCTCCAGCTCCTGGAGCACGAGCGGATGAAGTACAGCTTCTTCGCCGACATGAGCAAGGAGATCCAATTCGAGTTCACCGTCTCCCCGCCCATGATCACCCTCTCCAACTGGGGCGCGGAGCACCTGGGGCTGGAGGAAATCATCATGGACCCCTTCCACCAGCCGGACACGATGAACGTCATGGATCCCGCAGATACCCAAAACCTCTCCGACGCCCTGCGCAGCACCAGCCCGGACCTGCCGGTGGTGACCTACGACTGCAAGCTGAACTACAAGGGCGCCTGGCGCTGGACCCAGATTGTGGCCCGGGCCACCTGGTCCAGCGACGAGCCCCCCCGCTATACCGGCGCCATCGGAAAGGCCATCGACATCCACGACTCCCGGATGAAGCTGAACGCCCTGGAGCGCATGGCCTCCCACGACGCCCTCACCGGCCTTTTAAACCACGCCTACGCCAAAAAGCGCATCCTCGAGCGCATTGAGACCCGCCCCACCGCGTCCTACGCCCTGGTCATCTTCGACCTGGACCACTTCAAGTCCGCCAACGACACCTACGGCCACTCCTTCGGGGACCAGGTGCTGGTCCACCTGGCGGAGAAGCTCCGCCAGTGCATCCGGGGCGGCGACATCGCCGCCCGGGTGGGCGGGGACGAGTTCCTCATTTTCTTGGAGTATAAGGACGACGTGGACGCCGTTCTCTCCCGCATCTTCCAGTCTCTCTGCGGCCGGTTCGAGCAGTTCCCCCTCTCCGTCAGCATGGGCGCGGCCCTGACGGCCACGGTCCCCGGCGGCTACGACGCCCTGTTCCACGCGGCGGACGCGGCCCTCTACACCGTCAAGCGGGGCGGACGGGGCCAGTACCGTTTTTATGACGAGTCCATGCGCGACACCCTCTCCGTCATCTCCCCCATCGAGGACGGGCAGGACCCGGGGGAAGACGTTTTAAAATAAAGGAGGAGCATCCACATGACCTTACAGGAGTGCTACGCCGCCATGGGCGGCAACTATGACGACGCCATCGGCCGCCTGCGCAGCGAACGGCTGGTCCAGAAATTCGTTTTGAAATTTTTGAGCGACGGCAGCTATGAGCTCCTCTGCCGCTCTTTGGAGGAGAAGAATTACGAGGAGGCCTTCCGGGCCGCCCACACCATCAAAGGCGTGTGCCAGAACCTGAGCATCGACAAGCTCCAGGCGTCCAGCAGCCGCCTCTGCGAATCTCTGCGGAACGGCTACACGCCGGAGTCCGACGCTCTGGCGGAGGAGGTGCGGGCGGATTACAGCCAGACCGCAGCCGCCATTGAAGCCTTCCAGAAAGAGAGCGCGGGATGAAAAAGCTTCTCAACAGCGCCACCCGCTTCCTCACCGTCAGCCTGGCGCTGATTCTCCTGCTGACGGTGTGCATCTTCTCCTTCCTGGCCTTTTTCATGAGCCGGAAAAGCGGCGAGACCATCAGCGCCGTGGGCACCACCTACATGACCGGCATGGGGGAAAAGGTCACCCAGCACTTCGCCACTACCATCGAGCTGCGCTTGTCCCAGGTGGACTCCCTGGTGGGGAGCATTCCCCCGGACAGCGCCTCCCCCTCCTCCCTGCGGGCGGAGCTGGCCCGCAACGCCAAGGCCCGGGACTTCGCGGCCCTGGCCTTCTACTCTCCCACCGGCGCGTTCGACATGATCTACGGCGACGAGCCCGTTCTGGCGGACCCGGACTCCTTTCTGACCTCTATGAACAACGGGGACAAAAAGGTGGCTGTGGCCTCTATCGCCACGGGGCAGAAGGACGTGCTCCTGGGCGTCTCCGCCGAATACCTCATGGCGGACGGGACCCTCTCCACCGCCCTGGTGGCCAGCCTCCCCGCCGACTACATCGCCGACACCCTCTCCCTGTACAGTGAGAACTCCCTGGTCTATTCCCACATCATCCGCCGGGACGGGTCCTTCGTCATCCGCAGCGGCGACGCCTTCCGGGAAAACTACTTCGACCGCATCCAGGCCCTCTTCGAGGGGCAGGGGGAAAGCGGGGAGCAGTACATCCGGGAGCTGGAGGCCGCCATGGATAAAGGCGAGGATTACTCCGCCCTCATGGTCTTCGGCAGCGAGCGGCGGCACCTGCAGTGCAACAAGCTGCCCTACTCCGAGTGGTACCTGGTGACGGTGCTGCCCTATGGCGAGCTGGACCAGGCCGTCAGCGACCTCAGCCACGCCTGGCTGTATCTGGTTTTCCTGGGCTGCGCCGTGGTGCTGCTGGCCCTGCTGCTGGTGTTCTGGCAGTATTCCCGGCTTCTCCGGGAACAGATGGTGGAGCTGGAGGCCGCCCGGAAGGAGGCCGTCCACGCCAACAAAGCCAAGAGCGAATTCCTCTCCAACATGTCCCACGACATCCGGACCCCCATGAACGCCATTGTGGGCATGACGGCCATCGCCACTGCAAACATTGATGATCCCCAGCAGGTCCAGAACTGCCTGAGAAAGATCACCCTTTCCAGCCGCCACCTTCTGGGCCTTATTAACGACGTTCTGGATATGAGCAAGATCGAAAGCGGCAAGCTGACGCTGAACATGGATCAGGTTTCCCTCCGGGAAGTGATGGACAGCATCGTCAGCATCGCCCAGCCCCAGGTCCGCTCCAAGCGCCAGCACTTCGACGTCTTCATTCACGACATTTCCACGGAGAACGTCTGCTGCGACAGCGTGCGGCTGAACCAGGTCCTGCTGAACATCCTGGGCAATGCCTTGAAATTCACCCCGGAGGGCGGATTGATCCAGATCTCCCTCTATGAGGAAGCCTCTCCTAATGGAGAGGACTACGTCCGCACCCACATCCTTGTAAAGGACAACGGCATCGGCATGACCCCGGAATTCAAGGAAAAGATTTTCGAGTCCTTCGTCCGGGAAGACAGCGCCCGGGTCCGCCGGACCGAGGGTTCCGGCCTGGGCATGGCCATTACCAAGTACATCGTGGACGCCATGGGCGGTTCCATCACGGTGGAAAGCGAACTGGGCAAGGGAAGCGAATTCCACGTCACCCTGGACCTCCAGCGGGCCGAAACTCTGGAGGAGGAGATGATCCTCCCCGAGTGGAACATTCTGGTGGTGGACGACGACCAGCAGCTTTGCGAGAGCACCACCGCCTCCCTGAAATCCATCGGCGTCAAGGCCGACTGGACCCCAACGGCAGAGGGGGCCCTGGAGATGCTGGAGCGCCGCGCCAGCGTGCACGACCACTATCACATCATCCTTCTGGACTGGAAGCTCCCGGACATGGACGGCATCGCCGCCGCCAAGGAAATCCGCCGCCGCTTCGGCAGCAACACCCCCATCATGCTCATCTCCGCCTACGACTGGAGTGAAATCGAGGCGGAGGCCAAGGACGCGGGCATCACCGGCTTCATCTCCAAGCCGCTGTTCCGTTCCACCCTCTTCTATGGACTGAAGCCCTTTGTCGACGGCGGCGGCGCTGTCGAACAGATCCGGGAAGAGAAGCGCGCCGACTTTACCGGATGCCACATCCTCCTGGCGGAGGACAACGACCTGAACTGGGAGATTGCCAACGAACTTCTGTCCGACCTGGGGATGGAGCTGGACTGGGCGGAAAACGGCCGCATCTGCGTGGACAAGTTTGAAAACTCCCCCGTGGGCTTCTACGACGCCGTCCTGATGGACCTGCGCATGCCGGTGATGACAGGTTACGAGGCCACGGCAGCCATCCGCGGTCTGGACAGGCCCGACAGGGATATTCCCATCATCGCCATGACCGCCGACGCCTTTGCGGAGGACGTGCAGAAGTGCCTGGACGCCGGGATGAACGCCCACGTGGCCAAGCCCATCGACGTGCGGGACGTGTGCAGGCTGCTGGCGAAGTTTATCAAGGGGCAGTAAATTCTTTTTCTCGAGAGAAAAGCATTAAAGAGAGCGCGGGACCTTTTGAAGGTCCCGCGCTCGTTTTCGC
>OFGG01002187.1_pt1 | contig 11037 bp, 11 predicted proteins | sample 1521701 | NCBI WGS metagenome assembly OFGG01 (sample SAMEA3504081, study PRJEB24116) | mouse gut metagenome | biome: mouse gut; feature: mouse-associated habitat; material: faeces | place: Denmark | collected 2011
TTTTTATCATGATATCTTGTGACATTTACGAATTAGGAGGTTTGTCAACAGCTCGGTTTTGGGTAGAGGTTGCCGAACCGTATCAGGCTCCGGTATCTCTGCGGGTAATTTTCCTCCAAATATTCCATCGCCATGATTCCGAACTTCCCTAACGTCCCTGTTTCCGTCTGTTCCGCTGCTTTGATGTCCGGGTACAGCATCCCGTCTGTCCCCTCGTGGTAACTGATTGCTAGTGCCATTCCTGCCTCCTTTTCCGGAAAGATTCTGCTGCAGATATGCAGCCCGCTTTCTTCCCTGTTCAATACCCATTATTTCACGGCCAATATTCCGAAGAACGGTACAGGATACGTCACTTACCAGAGTACCAAGTACGCTAATGCTGCCCTCATCTTTCACATTAACTATTGCACCTAAGTCCTGTTCTTCGCTGCTTAAGTCAAATCCGCATCTTGTCCCCACCGCATAGAAAATGCTGTTAAAAATCAATTTCTGTGCGGTAAGCTCTGGCGTTTCATTCTCTCCGCCAGTTATCTCACGTCCTGCAAGCATGGCGGCCTCGGCAAGCTGCTTACCGAAGTCCTCTTTTAGAATACCGCGCACTTCTTGCTTTGTAAAGGCTTTCAGCTGCTTTAGCCAGCTTTTCCTGTCTGTTCCTAATACTTCCGCAATTTCTCCCCGTTTCCGGAGTGCCGACAGCAAATCCGGCAGGTTTTCCCCCTCCAAATCCCACGCCAGCTTTACGTTTTTCCCTCCGGTATCGCCAATGTCAAACACATAACGCATCCCCGGCTTTAATATCCTCGATGGAAAGATGGCAATTCCTTTACTGTCCCGTTTCACATGGCGGCGTACCTTTTTCCATGTATCATAATCCGCAACCAGCGTGGCAGACGGCCTCTGTGCATACACCATAAGCACATTGTCAAACTCATACCGATATATCCGCCCTGCCAGACGGCAGACTGCCTTCCAGTCCGCCTCAGTCTGCGTCACCCTGGAAACCACATCCTGATATATCTGGCGAGCCATATATTCTACTCCCATATACGCCCCCTATCTGCCCCCTGCTTTTGCTGGAAGATAAGAAACATCCTTAAAATCCTCTGCATCAAGGACTACCTCTGAATTTTTATAAAGCTCCATTGCCTTGTCAATGGCATCCCCAAGCGTTTCCGCCTCAATGTTTTCCACCCTCGACAATACCTCGCGGATTTCTATTGGAAAGCTGTCCCCTTTCTGATGGTACGGCTCACAATATTCTGACCTAAGCCCCACAAAGTCAATTTCCGACGGCGTGGCAGAAAGGTATACCCCATGCCCCCACTCAATGCCGGTCTCTGCGTTTTCCTTTGTATACTCCCCGGCATAAGGATAACGTGAATAACACTGCACGCCAACCGCCACCAGAAACTGCCCTGATGCCATATTCATCATCAGGAGGTTATTTTTGCTGTAGCGCTCCATCACTTTATAATCCGTTCCATTGAAGTTATGCAGGACTTCCCCCTGCTTAAACTCATGTTCTTCCTGTTCATAATGGAACATACAGCCCTTCATTCCACCGTTTACATCAAGGTTATATTCCTCCAATGCCCTCATGCACTCCTGGCTGCTTTCTTCCCTGTCAAACTGGAACTCCTTATCGTCATTGTAACTTCCGCAGAGAAAACACTGCAGTTCATCACTGCCGCTGCAGAACTTCGCATAAAAGCTTTTGTTTGCGGTAATATAATGCTCCGCCCAGCCTTCTCCTGGTGCTGATAACTTTGTGTCAAACAGCTCCTTTAACGTCTGTGCCGACTCCTCCCTTGATAAAGCAGGCACAAAAAGGTACTCCTCCTTATATTCTTTCAGTGTCATCAGCATATTTTTTTCGCTGCCCTTGATATTCGCTATCACAAGAACCATATCCTGTATTCTCATTTACCTCTCCTTTCAAAAAATGCTGAACCTGCTAGTACGGCCTGGCATAAAATACAACTTTATTTGTCCGTAACGGATCAAGCACCACGCCTCTGGACGAACTGGCTGCATGGACCATCTTCCCATCCCCCACATAAACCGCCACATGGGAGATATTGCGAAACTCCCCATTCTCCTCATAGGAATAAAATATCAAGTCCCCCGGCTCCAGCTCCTTTTTATTGATAATCATGGCATTGACATAACAGTATTTCCCCTGCTCTGCCGCTGTCGCCGGAAGGTCGATGCCTGCCTCCTTATATAGTCTCTGCACAAGGGAACTGCAGTCGTAATACCCCTCCTGATAACGCTTGTCCTGGCTGTACCGGCAGCCTATCTTTGTCATGGCAAGTCCAGCGGCCGTCTGTCCCCCTGCGCCTGCCGGAACGCTGTCCTGCATTTCATCATCCATCATGGATTCCAGCCAGCCCTTTTGTTCCTCCGTTAATTTATCCAGTGCAAGGTAATCTTCATAAGTCAGGTTGTGTACCAGCGTGCCGGACACCGTAACTTCCACGGTGTTCTCGTCTCCCTCTGCCAGAAACGCCTCCACTTTCCGCCTCCCCCATGCCAAAGCCGCTGCATGGCTGTCAAAATAAATGTCAAAATCTATGCCATCCCGGGCAAAGTTCCCTGTATCTTCCACCTTGTAAGTCTTCCCATTCATTACAATTTCTGTCCCCATCGGCACTTTGGGGCTGTGTGCATCCACCGCCAGCGTATGGCCTGCCTTTGGCACAGTGCCGGAGGCAGTATGCCCGCCTGCCCATTTCCCGCAGCAGAGGGAACAGTTGCAATAGCCCGTCGTCACCACTTGCCCCAATGACGCACCTGCCGAAATCTGCGTTTTGCTGTTGGAACTGTCACAGTAATTCATCTCGTCAAAAACTTCCTTTAAATGTTTCTTCCCCTCATCATCCATGACATAGGCCGCCTGCCCGGTTCCGTACTTTACCATATATACCATAAGGGTATCATTAAAATTCGATATAGGAACGCCATCCTCACTGTTCCGGTAAGTGATAACATAGCCCTGCTCCTCCTGTGAGATAACCTGGCTGTTAAAATCCCGGTAATACTCGCTTAACACGGTCCGGGGATTGTCATACCCGGTGTCCGGCAGGGGGAAGATCATTTTACGCTTTCCTTTATGATAGTACCTTTCACAAAAAACAGTACTTGTATTTTCCCCATTATCAACTATAATTATATTTATGGGCATAAGCCCTGTCAATCCCATAAAAGAAAAGAGGTAAATGCAATGAGAAAGAAACTCAATATCACAGAAGGCATTTTCCCAATGCCTGTCTTAATGGTTGCAACTTACAATGTAGACGGCAGCGTTAATGTCATGAACGCCGCATGGGGCGCCATGCAGGAAAGGGGCAATGTCGCCCTCAATCTGACTGATGCTCACAAAACAGTGAAGAATATCAAAGCAAGGGGCGCTTTTACGGTAAGCATTGCTGACGCTGCCCATGTAACTGAGGCAGACTATTTCGGCGTTGAGTCCGGCAACAAAAATGCAGATAAATTTGAAAACAGCGGCCTCACCGCCAGCAAAGCCGAGACAGTGGATGCACCTGTCATCAATGAATTCCCGCTCTGTTTGGAGTGTGAGTTTATCGAATACCAGGACAATAAATACGGATGCGGCGTAATTGGCAGGGTTGTAAATGCCACGGCAGATGAAAGCGTCATGTCCGGCGACAAGATTGATATTTCCCTTGTAAACGCCATTGCTTTTGACCCTTATACGCACGGCTATTACAAGGTAACGGAGCGGGTTGGCGAAGCCTTCAAGGATGGCCTGAAACTAAAAAAATAATTTTTGCTTAGTGTGACAGCCCCTTGTTTTTTAGCATAAATGCCTCATCCTAACCCTGCCCGGTCCAGCAAATGCCATCTTACATCTCCCTTTCACTTTCATCAAATCCCTGCCATTCCCATATTTCCACTGACGTATTATTCCAGATAAATTTTCTTCCCAAATTCATACGCCTCCTGTAAATGAGCTGTCTTGTCTATCTGCGGTTTCCCGTTCGTGTCCCCGCATCCCCCGACAAGCAGCATCCCCCTGTCTGTAAATCCAATATAATTTACCATTGTAAACTGGCAATAGGAAACCGCCTGCTCAAATGTCCAGAAGAAACCGCCTGACGAAGTCATGAGCCCGGCAATCAAACAAGGCGCGTCACTCCGTATCAGGAGCCTGCCCGTCATGCGCTTTCCACATACATTCCGTAATCTGCATATCGGTAAAGACCGCTTTGAATGTTGATTGTTCCGGGCTGCAGGCATAAATCCCGAATTGTATCTTTCCTGCCCCCTCCCACATATGACAGACACGCATTTGTGTAAAGGAGCGTCCATCTGTTGAACATTCGATGCAATAATCATCTTCCCGGCGGCTGAACCTATACCACATCGTCTTAACATCTGCCGGTATCGCTGTTGTTGCCCAATCAGAATAGCCATGATTTGTTACAACACTTCCAAGATGCTGAAATTTATCATTCTCATATTCCACGGAACCTTTCAGCCAGTTTTCACTATCAAGATACATAACAACGCCACACTGGTCAAAGCGGTGATGGCTCTCTGTAAAGTCCGTTTTTACGATAAAGGAGAAATACTTTTCTTCTGTTTCCAACTGTAATACAGGCGCATTATCATTTCTAAAATGATAATATGTCCTTTGCCACAGGTCTGTCTGGGGCATGGTTACTATTTCTATTTTATCTTTCTCAATCCTGTATTGCTCAGGCTCTCTTGTCCATCTAAGAATATCTGTATTAAAATCCATGTCTGCCTTCCTTTCCATGTTTTCTTTCCAGTAGTACCGGAACGTTTCCGGTGAAATATGCAAAATGGCTTCCTTTGGCACACGGAAAGCCATTGCCCACTTTACTTCCACTTTCTGCCCCAACGTAAATTTCCAGTGGAACAGACGGCAGGAACCAGGACCATCTGCTCCCCTTATTCCTTTATAAATGCCCTGTCTGCCGCAGGAACCCCGGTTTCATCAGACACATACCGTTCCACCCTCATATGCAGGCCATATTTTTCCCGAAGTTCCGTAATCTTTGCCATCATGGGAGATGCGTGGTGAATATCTAAGGAAGGCTGGTCTTTCCAACTGTCGATTAAAAGCACTGTCTCCTTATCATCCATTGGGAAAAAATATTCATATCCCATGTTTCCATCTTCCGCACGGATGTCACTGACAACGCCGCTTGAAACCATCTCTTTCGCAAATTTTCTTGCATTCCCATCCACTCCGCTGTAATAAATATTTACTGTAATAGCCACTCCATCTGCCTCCTTATGTCATGGAAATCCCATACTTCCTTAAAATGCAGTTTCAATTCCCCTTGATACTATTGAAACCATTGTAACACACACATACACCAATGCACAACCATCGGTTAAAATTACGATTCATACCTCCTGCGCATCTCAATCATCCTTACCACCGAAGTTTCCGGGTAGAAATATGACAGTATGACTTCCTTTGGCACACGGACAGCCATTGCCCGCTTTACTTCCTCTTTCTGCCCACTCTGAAAAGCCCATCATTGCAATATATTCCACAAATACAGCCTTTGCGCTCTGCTCAAAATCAAAAAACACAAACTGCTGCCTGTCAATTCCCGGCACATTCCAAAAATCATGCTCCAATGTAGTTCTATGCCGAAGATTCCCCCATGCCCTGTGATCTGCTTCCTGTCATGCACGGTTGTTTCAGAGCCGTCCTCATGGAGCAGGTACACAGGCAGGTCATGGTCAAAAAGCTCTAATGCCCTCCCCTGTGTCAATGGCAGCATTTCATTCCATGTATAGCCGTATTCCTCCATCTCCCATAAACCGATCATCGGGTCAGGGAGTGCGTCAATTTCGGCCTGTGCGTCAATGACCGCAAGGGCAGCCCCCTGACTGCCCTCCGTTTCCTCATAATAGATATGCTCCGCAAGTTCCCTTGTCTTTTCCATGTCATTCAGCTTAAAGGCATAATTCACAATAAGGTTCCGCTCATCATCGGAAAAGGCGGTTTTTGCTAATTCCAGACGGTTGATGATGCCCTCCGCCTGCTTTACCGGGGAAAGGTGGCTTATCATTACCACTTCTTTTTTATCCAGGTCAATCTCAAGATCATTAAACTGCGGCATACTGGAATTTCTGCCGCCGTCCACAATGATAGGGATATAATCAGCCCCACAGCTTTCCAGGCAGTCATGGATATTTTTTCTATCCTTAACCTCCAGCTTTGTGAGCGCTCCCATGATCTCCCGCACTTCCTCCGGTGTCTTATTGGTAATGCGCTCTACCTCAAAACCGTTTGAATGCGTGATTTTCAAAATCACATCATCCGCCCCGACAGGCTCCTTTGCCCTCTCGTTCCATTCCCTTTCTGCCTTCAGATCAATGATCTCGTTTGTATCGGTGTAATACCGGACATCAAGGTGGTATTCCCCGAACTCTTTCGTATCCTGATTGGCAATCTCCGTAGTCCATGCGCCTTTGCTTTCCAGATATGCGGCAACACTCAGCCTGTCATCGTCATTCATGGCCAAGAGGGCTTCTATGATCTCTGCCGCATCCATCCCCCTGACATTTACAAGTCTGTACTCGGACAGATCGCTGTTCTGTACCAGCAAAAGGCTCTCTTTTTCCTGCCCCCGCATCAGTTCCCGGTCACGCTGTAATTCCCGGAGCTGCCCCTCAATTCCTGTGATAAGCTCCGATGCAGTCCTGCGGATTGTATCAAGGGAAGATTTCAGTTCCTTCATGTCACGCCCTGATGACCACCCGGCTATATACCCGAAAGAATACTCCGCTGTATCTATGCCGAAGTGCTGGCATACCGTATAGGCAATGCTCTCTGCCCCAAATGCTAATGTATCCATTTGAAGCCTTATACTCATATTTCTATAATGTTTAGCATTTTCTTTTTTCTCCATATTTCCTCACTTTCCTGTTAAAAAGATGAGCATTATCAGATACGCTATTGATAGGAATCCCCTACATTACAGGGTTCCAGAAAGGAGCGCATTTGATATGCAAACAAACTATTTAGAAGCCACTTCATCCGTGCTTAGCCTGATGAAGAAACCCGACAGTGTATGTAAAAACATCAACGTACACAAAACCTGTTACACTTTGCTTTTCAGGCATCTGTCAGGTCAAGGCATCCCTTTTTCAATGGATGCTGCCCTTGACTGGCTTGACCTTAAAAAGCAGGAAATTTCCCATGGGACATACTCCCAATACAGGAATGCACTGTTCCGTCTCGAACATTACCTGCTCTTTGGCAACATTGACAGCCCCTTCTGCCGTTCAGAGGATTTCTTTTTCTGCCGGAGCGGCATGTCCGTATCCTTTTACCGCCTGACATTTGAACTGGAAGAATACTATGATGCCGTACAGAATCCCGCATACTACCATTCTTATGCCGTTGCCATTAAGGAATTTTTCAGGCTTGCGACATCATCCGGAGTAACAGAGCCGGAAGCGGTAACAATTGATCTCATTATCAAGTATTGGAACGACTATTGCTGTTCCCTGGAATCCTTGGCCAGGCGCCGCAATGCTGTATGTGCTATAACTGCCCTCATGAAATACCTGCACGGCAGGGATGGCATCCCAATCTGCTACCAGCTTGTCCTGTATGGGGAAAATGTCGGCAGGCTTTTGTCTATGAAGATGCCGGAAACCGGAACAGCTTTCCACCCAAGCGCTGCGCTTGACGGAAAAGCGGATGAGTATCTGGATGCTTTGGATGAATGGAAGTATATGGAGACTTCCAAGGGTCTTTACCGCAATGACCTTACATGGTATTTCATGTTTTTGGAGCTGAACCATGTATGCCATTCGTCAGAAACAGTGTCCGCATGGCTGTCCATGCTTCCCGAATATCCGAACCAGAAAAAGGATAACTGTTCCATAACTGCCCGGCGCCCGCACACCGTCAGGATGTTTGAGAAGTTCCTGCGTGGTGATATGGCAACTAATGTAGTCCATCAGTACCAGCGGGCATCTGACATGCTTCCTTCCTGGAGCCGGGAAATCCTCACTGGTTTTGTTGAAAGCCGGAAACGCGATGGCATGGCCAGGACAACGCTTGCCATGTGCAGTGCGGCAGGAAGCAGCTTCTTCCAATATCTTGAGACCGTCGGCATTGATTCCCCGGAAGACATAACCCCCCAGGCAGTTGCTGCATTCCATAACCAGGATACCCACTCGACCCCGGAAAGCAAAAATGGTTATGGCACCAAGCTCCGCCAGCTTCTCCGCTACATGGCGGACAAGGGTCTTGTGCCGCCGAACCTTGCTTTTGCCATACCGGCCAGCTGTGCGCCGCGCCGCAGTATCGTTGATGTCCTCAGCGAAGATATGGTGGAGAAGATCTATGATTACCGGGAGGAAGCCTCCAGCCCTATCGAACTCCGTGATACTGCCATTGTCATGCTCGGACTCCGTATGGGCATCAGGGGCGTTGACATCCTGAATCTCCGGGTAAGCGATTTTGACTGGAATGGTAAAACAGTTTCCTTTATCCAGCAGAAAACGGGAAAAGCCATGACACTGCCAGTACCGACAGATGCCGGGAACTCTGTGTATAAGTACATCCTTAATGGGAGGCCCCTGTCTGCTGATGCCGGGAACGGATATATATTCATCCGTCATCAGGCCCCTTATACCCCTTTAAAGGTTACGGCTGCCTGCCGCAATGCTTTGAAAAGGATCCTGTCCACTTATGGTTTTGAATTGTCACCGGGCCAGGGGTTCCACATGACAAGGAAGACATTTGCCACCAGGCTGCTCAGGGCTGACAACAGGCTGGACGATATCTCAAATGTCCTCGGACATGCCAGCCGGGAAACAGCCGAAGTGTACCTGGAACGTGATGAGGGACGGATGCGTATGTGCCCCCTGGAGTTTGGAGGTGTCCTGTCATGACATATACATTTGAAAGCGGCCTGGCAGAGCACATCAGAGGGCTTATTGCCCAAAAACATGCAGATGGCTTTATTTACAATTCCAATGAAAAGCTTTTAAAACGATTCGATGCTTTCTGCGCCCGGTATTTCCCCAACGAATCAACAGTCACCTATGAACTGGCTGCCAGATGGTCAGAAGCCAGGCCGGGCGAGGGCGCCGGATACCATAACCGCCGGGTATCAATCGTAAAAGTACTGGCCGAATACATACTTTCGCTCGGAGAAGACGCATATATCCCCGGCTTCTTCTGCAGGGAACACAAACCGGTTCTTTATATCCCTTCAAAAGAGGAAGTGAAAAAGCTGCTACGGAACATGGATACCCCCACATCACATAACCCGAAACAGCTGCGTCTTGACAGGGAATGCAAGGTGCTGTTCCTCCTTTATTTCTGCTGCGGGCTGCGCCTGTCAGAAGGAAGGCTCCTGAAATGGCAGCATATAGATTTGGAAAGCGGGACGCTTACTATACTTGGTTCAAAAGGCAGGAAAGACCGCCTTGTATATCTTCCGGAAGACAGCATTCCGATCCTGAAGATTTATAAAGGAAAAATGGAATCGGAATTTAAAGGTGTTGAATGGGCGTTCCCGGGTGCCAGCCCTGAAAAACCTGTTTCATGCTCAGGGGTAGAATCCTGCTTCAGGCGGCACTGGACAATGACAGTGACAGGGCAGACACCGGAAAAACACCCGACACCCCATTGCCTGCGCCATGCGTTTGTAGTTGAAAGATTTAATGAATGGATGGCGCAGGGGATAGATACCAATAAGATGCTCCCCTACCTCAGCAGGTACCTCGGGCATAAAAGTCCTGGAGAAACTTATTACTACTATCATTTGGTTGACAATGCCTTTGATACTGTACGGCAGAAGGACTCAGTTTCAGGAAAAGTGATCCCGGAGGTGAAGCTGTATGAAGAATAAAAATGCTAAAACACCTACGGATCAGCTCTTTTTTTCAAAGACCTGGAATTTTCTGAATATTTACCTGGTCAGCCAGGCAGGGAGAAGCCCTGCAACAGCCGAATCTTACCGGGATTCCCTGACTGTGTTCAAAAACTACCTTACGGGCGAGCTTGGCAGCCCTATCAGTATTTTTAAGTTTTCTGACTGTACAAAAGAGTGCATTTATGGTTACCGGGAATATCTTCTCAACAAGGGAGTCAAGCCCTCCACTGTCAATGTCAGGGTAGCCGCCATACGTTCTTATTTAAACTATGCAGCAGACATGGATGTATCGGTACAGTCAATAGCCCTTGCCATAAGCCGGATATCGCCATGCAAGACCATAGCAAAGGAAAACCCCATCCTTACCGAAGATGCGCTTACGGCGCTGCTTGCGGCCCCTCCCCATACCCGGACCGGCATCAGGGACCGTGCAATACTGGTCCTGCTTTATGATACTGCAGTGAGGATAAGCGAACTGCTTAACATCAAGCTGTGCGATATCGTGCTGGATAAAAGATATCCATATGTTTTTATTACTGGAAAAGGGAATAAGGAACGCACCATTCAGCTTACAGATAAAGCAGCCGGCCATTTAAAAGAATACCTGCGTGTTTACCATGGGGCTTCTCCCAAAGATGCTTATCTGTTTTCAACAACCATAAAAGGTGTGACTGACCGTATGTCTGTTGGCAATGCCCAGCGCATTATAAAAAAATATGCTGCGCAGGTCAGGGCCGAAGGGGTTGTGCTTCCTGAATCTGTGCACTGCCATATGTTCCGCAGGACAAGGGCGACAAACCTTTATCAGGACGGCGTAGCAATAGAGCTGGTTTCGACAGTACTCGGCCATGCCCGTACAGATACAACAAAAAACTACTATGCCAAAGCCTCCGTTGAGCAGCTTCGGGATGTCCTCGAATCAGTACCAATACCAACAGAAAAAGAAGAGCCTTTGTGGGTGGGCAATGAAGATGAGATAGCCCGCCGCTGTGGGTTAAGGTAACTGATAATGCTCATCTTTTTGAGTTAAAACGTTGAATTACTCAGCATTCCTATAAATGATTAGCATTATGGAATGCTGAGTATAAGGCTTCCACCTCTTTGGTGTTCCTGTCCTTTGCGGGCG